>OCTX011642261.1_pt1 | contig 11036 bp, 8 predicted proteins | sample 1539691 | NCBI WGS metagenome assembly OCTX01 (sample SAMN02144231, study PRJEB22623) | gut metagenome | biome: sheep rumen | host: Ovis aries | place: New Zealand | reverse complement strand
TTCCTAGTTATTAATTATCTCTGGATTTATTGTGTTAAAAAATTGACGTTGTTTGTTTGTTTATTTCTGTCTAGTTTTCAAAGATCAAGTACCAATTCTCTCTCGAGATATTGATTAATTTTTGGTGTCTCTTTCGTGACGCCTTTGTTATTAAACCACGATGTAAATTATATTGCAAGCATTTTTTTAAATATTTTTATCACTTTTTTTAATATATTTACTTACCCACATCTTTCCACAGTTTTCCACATAGGAAATGGGAATAATTTGCACTTAATATTCCCTAAATTTAATAAAAAGGAGCAGATTTCTCCACTCCTTTATATATTATATATAGATTTTATAGCAAAATTTATTTTACTAAATTTTCAAGCATTGCTTGATATGAATCTAATTTTAATGAAGCACCACCTACTAATGCACCATCAATATCTGGTGATGATAAGTATGCTTTAATGTTTTCTGGTTTTACAGATCCGCCGTAAAGAACTAATGTTTCTTCTGCTGCTTCACCATACATTTCTCTTACTACTGATCTTACGTATGCACAAACATCTTGAGCGATTTCTTGAGTTGCACTCTTACCTGTACCAATAGCCCAGACTGGTTCATAAGCAATAACGATTTTCTTAACTGCTTCTTTTGATAAGCCTGCTAAACCAATTCTTACTTGTTGCTTAACTACATCTTTAGTTTTTCCATTTACGTATTCTTCTAAAGTTTCGCCAACACAATATACTGGTACCATATCGTTTTCGATTAACTTAACCATCTTCTTGTTGCACTTTTCGTTTGTTTCATTATCGTATGTTCTTCTTTCTGAGTGACCAATGATTACCCAGTTAACACCAATTTCCTTTAACATAGGGATTGAAACTTCGCCTGTGAAAGCACCACTATTTTCAAAATGGCAGTTTTGTGCTGCAACGATCATATTGTCTGCAACGTTTTCTTTTACTGTTTGTAAGCAAAGGAATGTTGGAGCAACACCAACTAATACATTATTTGCTTTTGCAAATGCTGCGATTTCCTTGCTGCCTAAAGCAAATTCTTTTGCTTCAGAAACAGTCTTGTTCATTTTCCAGTTGCCTAATAATAATTTTGCTCTTGCCATTTTAATTAGTCTCCGATTACATCAATTCCTGGTAAGTGACCATTATTTTCAATCATTTCAAGTGAAGCACCACCACCTGTTGAAACGTGTGAGAATTTTTCTTTGTAGCCTAATTTCTTAGCTGCTGAAGCTGAATCGCCACCGCCAATAACTGTGAATGCATCTTTTAAGTTTGCACATGCTTCACATACTGCTGCTGTACCTGCTGCGAATTCATCTCTTTCGAATACACCCATTGGGCCATTCCAGAATACTGTCTTTGCTGAAGCAATTTCTTTAACATATAATTCTCTTGTCTTTGGACCAATATCCATACCTTCAAATCCGTCTGGGATATTGTCTGATGGAACAATTCTTACATCTGTTGGGTTTTCGAAGTCATTTGCAACTACTGAGTCGATTGGTAAAACAATCTTGCCAGTTTCATACATTTTCTTTGCGTATTCAATTTGGTCTTGTTCGTATGGTGATTTACCTACTTTGCCACCGAGAGCAACTTTGAATGTGTATGACATAGCGCCACCAATGATGATCTTGTCGCATTTTGAAAGTAATGATTCAATAACTTTAATCTTATCTGAAACTTTGAAGCCACCTAAGATAGCAACATATGGGTGTCTATCTGCTGGAACTTCTACAACTTTCTTTAAGTTTAAAACTTCTTTTTCTACTAAGAAGCCAACTGCTGTTTGTTTGCCTTCTTTCTTTAATAATTCTGGTACACCGACTGTAGAAGCGTGTGCTCTATGTGCTGAACCGAAAGCATCCATAACGAATGCATCTGCAAATGATGCCCATTCTTTTGCGAGTTCTGCATCGTTTGCTTCTTCTCCTGCTTCATAACGTGTATTTTGAACAAGTAAAACTTCTCCTGCTTTTAATGCTGCAACTTTATCTGAGAGTTCTGCGCCTCTTGTTGCTGCTGAGAATGAAACATTAACACCTGGTAATAATTTTGCAAGTTCATCTGCAACTGGTGCCATGTTATTCTTTGCTTTTTGTTTTTCAATATCTTCAAGAGTTGCTTTTCCCTTTTTGATATCTTTCCATTTAACTTTTCCTAAGTGTGACATTAAGACAACTTTAGCACCCTTACCAAGTAATTCTTTAATTGTTGGTAATGCTGCAACAATTCTGTTGTTATCAGAGATAACGCCATCTTTTTGTGGAACGTTGAAGTCTACTCTGACTAAAACTACTTTGTTAGCAATATTTTCTAATTGTGTAACGTTTTTCATAGTATTATTTTCTCCTTTATACTAACAAACACATTATAAATTTAAAATTTATATAAGTAAATAAATATCGAATTAAGTAATTAAATATCGAATGATTTTTCATTTTGAGTTACAAAAAAAGAACCTTTATAAGGTTCATTTTATTGTTTATCTATTTTTTTGAGACTGCATTGACGAAATCTTCGATAGTAAAGTCTTCAATTCCTTGAAATAATGTTGATAAATTTATTTTTAAACAACGTGCAATTTTATTGAGAATTAAAAGAGTTGGATTTCTTTTACCATTTTCTAAATCACATAAATAGTTTTTATTTATTCCTGCTTCTAATGCAAAATCCATTTGTGACATTTTCTTTTGCTTTCTTAAATATGCAATTCTCTTGCCTAACTGTTCATAGATATTCATAATCTCTATCCCTTTCTCTTTGCAAAGAGTGCAGTATCATGTATTTTATTAAAAATTCTAGATAATCCTGACTTTGAAACTGTAATATCTGGATACTTACCTTCTAAATAACTTACGAGTTGAGATAATGGTGCATCTGGATTTTCTTTTCTCGCTTCCATTACATATTTTTCTTTTTGAGTTAACTTGAATGTGTAATGTGTTTCTTCAAGTATTCTAATATCTTCTAGTTGTTCATTTGCTTTTGCAATTGATTTTTCATAATTAGCGTTGAAGCAAATTTGATATCTATTTTCTGAGTTAATGAAATCTTTTTCGATTCTGATATTTTCAAAATCAAGCATTGACGAAGTTGCATTTACTAATGATAAGAATGTAGTTATTTGATCGGCTTTCTTTAAATAGATTACATATTTATTTTTTCTTGCAATATATTTGAAATCCATATTTCTTTCATTCTTAAACTTATTAAGTTGTTTAATTAGCATTTTTGCTAATGATTCTTCTTGAACAATCATCTGTAAATGATAGTTATGGGAAGAAGGTGAATTGACTGAGCCAGACGCTAAAAATGTACCTGCAATAAAGTATCTAACACCATCTTTATCAAGTACTGTCTTTGGTAATGTTGTTTCTCCATCTACCATAATCTCTAATTTTTCTAAAATATCAGTTACGTTATCTGATACTGATAAATGATAGACAGTTCCTTTATCTAATTTCATTTTTCTTGAATATGAAAATGATGGAGTAATTCCAAAGACTGTATTAAATGCTTTATATATTAATCTTGCAATCTGTGAATTTTCTGTTTGTAAGTTTAAAGATAGCCCATGGTTAGAAATACCAATAGCCCCATTAGTTTTTACAAAGCCTGAAAGAAGTGGTAAATAGTTTTTCTCTTCATATCCATATGCACATATTTCATTTTTAACTTGTTGAGTAAAAGAACCTTGTTTCATAATAAAAATCCACCCGTAGAATCATACTACTATAAGTGGATTTTTTATTCAATCAATTTTATTTAGTTGGCTTTTTTGTTTTAGTTGTAGCAACTCTTTTCCCAACATTTTCTTTTTTCTTCTCTTTTAAAGAAGTTGTTTTCTTTTTTGTTTCAACTTTCTTTGTAGTTTGAGTTTTCTTTGTTGTCTTAGTTGAAGCATGCGCTAAAGGATTTTGTACTTTAGGTGTAACTCTAGGACGTGCATTTTTTGATTTTGCAGCTAAGACTGTATTTCCTTCTGAAGGAATATGTTTAGTTCTACCTTCTAAAAGAATATTTACTGCAGCATTTTCATCGTGATTATAATTGATAACATCTTCTGTTTTTGAGGTTGTATGTCCTGGTTTTAAAACGATATTAAAGTCATAATCAATATAATTATCTGAGCAATATTCTAAATAAACATTTGGAGCGACTCTTTTGTCTAAACCATGTAAGTGGAATTTCTTTCTTAAATATAACTTGTATACGTATGACATAATAATTCCTGTTACACCAAAGCCAAAGAAAATCCATGACATAGTAACTGAAATTGAATTATTCATGATATATCTAGTATCTCTTAATGGTTCCATAAGTGCTCTTAAGAGTCCATACCAAACAAAATATGCAAATGTTGTTGTACCTGGAGCTAGATGTAATTTTTCTTTAACTGGTTTAAGAGTAAAGACCAAGATAATTAAGAATCCTAATATGTTAAATAATGATTCGATTAAAAATAATGGAGTTCTAAATTGTCCTCCTACAGTCATTTGATCAACAAACCATTGGCCAAGCCATGACCAAGATGAAGGATCAGTTGGTTGACCATATACTTCTTGGTTAAAGAAATTTCCCCATCTTCCAATTGCTTGTGATAAAAGAATAACTGGAACGATGACATCTGAAATATCAAAGACTTTCATTTCTTTTCTACGGAAGTGGACAAAAAGCATACCTACAATAATTCCAAGTAATGCTCCACCTTCAACAGCTAGTCCTGCAATACCTTCAAAATGTCCGTTTTTAATTCCAATAAATGAACCAAGTCCTGTCCAGAAGCTTTGTTCAAAATAATATTTAAATTCTGTTTGGAACTGGCAAATAATATACCAAATTCTTGCACCTACTAAACCTGATGGGAATGCAACTAAAAAGACATTTTCAAGTCTAGTTGGATCTAGATTCATCTTTTTAAAACGAATCATACCGTAAAATAATGCCGTAAGACCTGCAGTTAAAATAATTAATGCATAAAATGTTATTTGGAAATTACCAATGCCAAATGACTTTGGTAAAGATAAGATATTTGGAATCATGGTTATTCACCTTTCTTTAATAATTCATTAAGTCTTTCTTCAAATTCGTATGTTGAGTCATAACCACTCTTTTTAAGTTTAAAGTTAGTAACTGCAACTTCAATGATGTCACCAACACTTCTAGCGCCGGTAACAGGAATAGTAATAATTGGAACATTTTGTCCAAGAATTTCATAATATTTTGTTGTTCCGCCTAAACGTTCAATTTCCATTGTCCCATCTAATGGAACTAATTTAATAAATAAATCAATCTTCTTTAAATCAACTACTGCGTTAACGCCGAACATTTTAGAGACATCGATAATACCAATACCTCTAACTTCCATCATATTAACAAGCAAATCTGGAGCTCTACCAATAAGTTCTCCACGTGTTAAAGTTACATCTACTCTATCATCACTAATTAAGTGATGACCTTTTTTTAATAATTCAAGTGCAGTTTCGGATTTACCGATACCTGATTCACCCATTAAGACAACACCCATTGAAAAAACTTCTACCAAAGTACCATGAATTGAAGTACTTGGAGATAATTTTTCATCGAGGTAAGTTACAGAATCTGTTAATAAATCAGAAGTAACTTTGTTTGTAGTGAATAATGGAAAATTCTTTTCTTTTGCAATTTTTAAAATAGTGGGATTGATTTCATTGTTATGAGCAATAATCATACCTGGACATTCAGGTGTCATTAAGTAATTCATAGATGTAGTAATCTGTTCATCACTTAAAGTTTTTAGATAACGACATTCCTTATTTCCTAAAAGAAGGAGTCTAGAAGAAATTTTGTAATCAAAGAAACCAGTTAATTCAATACCTGGTCGGTTAATGATTTTTGAATTAATCTGTCTTTTCATTGCTTCTTTATCACCGTTTGCCCATATTAAGCCGAAGTGATTTGCATACTCAAAGATTGATATTGTTTTTTCCATTTCTAGTCCCTCTTATTTAAGAATAATGATAACACAGAATATTAATTCTGTATATCAGTAATGTTTTTCATTCTTTCTCTATCTCTAGTAATAATCTTCTTTAAATATTTTCCTGTGTAAGATGCTTCACATTTCATGATTTCTTCAGGAGTACCTGTAGCGACAATAGTGCCTCCTCCATCCCCTCCTTCAGGACCTAAATCAATAATGTAATCTGCACATTTAATGACGTCTAAGTTATGTTCAATAACTACAACAGAATTACCTGCCGCGACAATTTGTTCAAGTACTCCAAGTAATTTTTTAATATCATCGACATGTAAACCAGTTGTAGGTTCATCTAAGATATATAAAGTATTGCCTGTACCTTTTCTTGAAAGCTCATATGCAAGTTTTACACGTTGAGATTCTCCGCCAGATAAAGTAGTAGATGATTGACCAAGTTCAATATAACCAAGTCCAACATCTAATAATGTCTTAATTTTATTGTAGATTGATGGAATATTTTTAAAGAATTCTGCAGCATCTTCTACCGTCATCTTTAGAACATCATAAATAGACTTTCCTTTATATGTGCATTGTAAAGTTTCTTCATTATAACGTTTTCCACCGCATTCATCACATGTGACAAAAATATCAGGTAAGAAGTTCATAGAAATTCTAGTTACCCCATCACCTTGACACTTTTCGCATCTTCCGCCTTTGACGTTAAATGAGAAACGCCCTTTTTCGTATCCTCTTGCTTTAGCTTCAATAGTGTTTGCAAATAATGCACGAATATCATCAAATACCCCAATGTATGTAGCAGGGTTGGATCTTGGTGTTTTACCAATTGGTTCTTGAGAGACATTGATGACTTTATCAATGTTACTAATGCCAAAAACCCCATCACTTTTTCCTACAACTTCTTTTGTGTTATATAAAGTATTTCTAACTGTCTTATATAAAATTTCTGTAATTAATGAAGATTTACCTGAGCCAGAAACACCAGTAACACAAGTGAAATTACCTAAAGGTATATCAACAGTAATATTCTTTAAGTTATTTTCTCTTGCGCCACGAATTGTAATCTTTTTGCCATTTCCTTTACTTCTAAAAGTAGGAACAGGAATAAACTTTTTGCCAGATAAATATTCACCAGTTAAAGAATTAGGATTATTCATAACTTCTTGAGGTGTACCTTTTGCAGTAACATATCCCCCATGAATTCCTGCGCCTGGACCAATATCTACTAAATAATCTGCTGCAATCATGGTATCTTCATCGTGTTCTACAACAATAAGAGTGTTGCCTAAATCTCTCATTTGTTTAAGAGTTGCAATTAATTTATCGTTATCTCTTTGATGTAGACCAATTGATGGTTCATCTAAAACATAGAGAACACCTGATAACTTAGAACCAATTTGAGTTGCAAGTCTAATACGTTGAGCTTCTCCTCCAGATAGAGTCATTGCATATCTAGAAAGAGTTAAATAATCTAGACCAACGTTAATTAAGAAAGAAACTCTATTCTTAATTTCTTGGAGAACTAAATCTGCGATGTTATGTTGATATTCGCTTAGTTCTAAATCGCTTAAAAATTTATATAAATCTTTAAGTGGTAAATTACACATTTCAAAAATATTAAGTCCGCCAACTTTAACAGATAGTACTGCTTCAGATAGTCTAGCGCCTTTACACTTATTACAAATTGAATCAACCATAAATGATTCATAATATGGTCTCATAAATTCAGAAGTAGTAGTTGCATACATTCTATCTACTCTATTTTTTACACCTTCAAAACCATGACGAGTTACTGTATTTCCGTTTACGGTTGTAATCTTCATAGTTAAATTATCTGGTGCACCGAACATAATAATCTTTTTATGTTCTTCAGATAATTTACGATAAGGAATGTCCATAGGAATACCGTAATAGTCGCAAACATATTTAAATTCTTTCCAATCAATATTTGGAGAATCAATAATGTTCTTATAATAAATTACTGCGCCTTGCTTGATTGATAAATTATCATTTTCTACAAGTAAATCAGTTGAAGCTTCTCTTTTAATACCTAAGCCGTGACATTCTGGACATGCGCCTAAAGGTGCATTAAAAGAAAATAATCTAGGTTCAAGTGGAGGTACTGAGAAGCCACAATATGGACAAGCTTGATGTTCTGAGAAGAGCTTTTCTTCTTCTCCATTTAAAATAATGCAATAACCATCGGCGACATCAAGCGCATTTTCAATTGATTCATATAATCTAGATTGAGAATCTTCTTTTAAAACTAATCTATCGACAACTACATCAATAAAATGTTTAGCATTTTTATCTAAAGCAGGAACTTCAGAGATTCTCATGATATCTTTTCTATCAAGTCTTATTCTTTCGTATCCGAGTCTTTGATATTTTTCTAAGTTATCCTTTTGAGAACCTTTTTCGTTATAAACTACTGGGGCTAAAATATATAATCTAGAACCCATAGGCATCTTCATGACGATATCTACCATTTGCTTAGGAGTAAATTTAACAATAGGTTCTTTATGAGTAGGACAATATGGCACCCCAATTCGAGCGTATAACAATCTAAAATAATCATAGATTTCAGTTACTGTGCCAACTGTAGATCTAGGGTTATGTGAAGTAGTTTTTTGGTCAATAGCAATTGCAGGAGATAAACCTTCAATTGAATCGACATTAGGTTTTTGTACGCTACCTAAAAATTGTCTAGCATATGAAGATAATGATTCGACATACCTTCTTTGACCTTCATTATAAATTGTATCAAACGCTAAAGTAGATTTACCTGAGCCAGATACACCTGTAAATACAATTAATTTTTCTTTTGGTAAAGCAATATCAAAATCTTTTAAATTATTTTCTCTTGCTCCTTTGATGACGATTTCTTTATTTTGCATAAGAAGTCCTCCTTAAAGTTTTATAGTAACATTAATTTAACTAACTTTTAACATCTCAATTAAAAATGAATTAAATTATTTACAATATCCATATTTTATTGACAAATATAAGAATGTAAAAGGCTAGGATCTACATCATCCTAGCCCGTTACCAAAAAGTCCGATACGAGACTTTGTTTTATCAGAGGAACGTTTTCAAAAGGAATTGCTAAACCTTTTTACACCTTCATCGTAACATCATATATAGGCCGTTTCAATTAACCAAATGTAACAAAATGCCTATTTTTAGGAAAATGAAACAATTGAAAAGCTAGGTACCGGGGAAAATACCTAGCTTTTCTTTTTAGAATAAAAGTCATTTTAGGGGAGACTTTTCTAAAATTGGATTGAGGATTATAAGATGAAAAAACAATTATGGGATTGATTTAATATTATCATTGACAATATATGAATGCAATGTTTCATTTGTAACATTTTCAACATATCAAAACATTTCGTCGATATTTGTACCCATTTTAACGGTTTTTTACTAAAAAAATTTATATATGTTAATTTACCCTATTAAAAAGGCTCATAAAATTGATAAAAACTATAATTTTATGCACATAACGCACGTTTTAATGCTTCTAATTCTTGTTCACTATCAGGGTTTAATGCACCTTTGATATGAACTTCTTGTTCTAAGATAGTTAAATCTTTACATGGTGCTAATAAATTTTTCATCACTTTATTTGCGCTTGGTGCCCAAGATCCATTTTCAATTAAACCTACTACTCTATTTTGGAATGCATGATCTAATAAATGATTAATGAAATCTTTCATATATGGATAGATATCATTTTGATAAGTAGTTGTCGCAAGAACTACTTTTGAATATTGATAACATGCTGCTAAAGCTGCTGCCATATCATCACGTGCTAAATCATATACTTCTACTTTCTTACCTTCTTTTAATAATTTATTTTTAAGTTCATCAACAGCACCTTTTGTATGTCCGTATACGGAAGTATAACAAATCACTACTCCATCTTCTTCTGCTTGATAAGATGACCAAACATTATATAAAGATAAATATTCAGTTAAATCACCCGACAAAACAGGGCCGTGTAAGGAACAGATAGTCTTAATATCTAATGCTGCAGCTTTCTTTAATACTGCTTGTACTTGAGGGCCGAACTTACCAACAATTCCAATATAATATCTTCTTGCTTCTTTAACCCAATCTTCTTCAACATCTAATGCACCAAATTTACCAAACGCATCTGCAGAAAATAAAATCTTATCAGTTAAATCATATGACATGACTACTTCTGGCCAATGTACTAATGGAGCGCCGATAAATTTAAGAACATGCTTACCTAGTTCTAAAGTAGAACCTTCACCTACAACTACTTGTCTATCAAGATAATCAGTACCAAAATAATTCTTCATCATCGCGAATGCCTGTTTTGAAGAAACCACCATTGCATCAGGATATTTTTCCATAAAGATATTAAGTGATGCTGAATGATCTGGTTCCATATGATGAACTACAATAAAATCAGGTTTTCTCTCTCCTAATAATTCTTCTATATTAGTTAACCATTCATCGCCGAAGTTACCATCAACAGAATCCATTACTGCAATCTTGTCATCTAAAATTACATATGAATTATATGCCATACCATTTGGTACTTTATATTGACCTTCAAATAAATCAATTTCATGGTCGTTGACTCCAACGTATTTTACGTCTTTTGAAATTTCCATATTATACACACCATAGATAATTAAAAATTATCTTTCCTTTATAATTCCATTTTATGGAAAAAAATATATAAAACAAGTCAGTATAAAAAAGGATAGATAAATCTATCCTTAATTTCGAAATAATAATTTGTTTATGCTGCTAGACTTGTTTTTACATTTGAATAGCTAAACCCAGAAGTAGAATTATAATTGAATACACGTAATGTGGATTGTGTTGAGTTAACTACAGTCGCATCAACAATTTCTATATCATGCGCATCATTTGCAGTGTGTGTCATACTGCCACCGGTAATATCTATAGATAGGCCGTCATCATCTTTGAGACTTCCATTTCCAATAATCATCAATGTAAGAGCATTGCCTGCTCTTCTAAAATATCCTTCACCAGATTTAGAA
>OCTX011784567.1_pt1 | contig 11037 bp, 6 predicted proteins | sample 1539691 | NCBI WGS metagenome assembly OCTX01 (sample SAMN02144231, study PRJEB22623) | gut metagenome | biome: sheep rumen | host: Ovis aries | place: New Zealand | reverse complement strand
TGCCTTATCATCCGTAAAAATATAGCTGCCTCCCTGATACGGTTTCATGCCAAGCCGCACCTCTTCCATCATCAGATTCAGCTGCGCGGAATCTGTCTTTGCCGGTGCATCCAAAAAGGCATCGATCACATCCGGATCATCACAGGCAAACAGTTCCCTGTTCGTAGAGCCCTTTACATCCGCACAGGCCACATCTAAAAAGACGGAGTCGATCGTATCAGAAAGGTATTCATTAATATTTCCCTCTTCATCGGTGTGCATATTCATATTGACGACCATGACACCACCGGGCTTTAAATGTTCTTTCACGAGCTGGAAGAATTCAACCGAGCTCATCTGAAACGGAATGGTGATGTCCTGATAAGCGTCTACCATGATCACGTCATACTGTTTTTCATCCGCATATAAATAGGCACGTCCGTCATAGGTCGTAACCGGGATCTCCTCAGACAATTCAAAATATTCGTGTGCGAGATCCGTAATCGATTCATCGATCTCCACACCTTCAACAGACACATTCGGAAAATACTCCGCCGTCTGCTGCGCAAACGTCCCGGTCCCCATGCCAAGCACAAGGAGTGATGCATCCTGCTTCTTTGCCACCTGTGCCATGACCGGTGCCGCAAGCGCATAATCATAATACATCCCCGTCAGTCCGCCCTCTTTCATCCGGACAGACTGAACGCCAAACAGTACGTTTGTCGACAGAATTGTGCTTTTCTTGGTATCTCTGACCTGAAGATAATTGTAAATCGACTCTCCTTCGTAGGCCAGGTCCTTTTCCCAAAAGGCAAAACTGTCTGAATTCCCGAAAATGCTGCAGACGATAAACGCTGCCACTGCAATGACACTCATCCGTCTGCCGCCTTTTGCCGATATAAAATAGATCAGCGCGATCACCAGCAGGATTCCGGAAAACAGCAAAAATGTAACTGCAGTCCCGACCGCCGGGATCGTTACAAACGTCGGAAGAAAAGTACCGATAATGCTTCCGACAGTATTACATGCTCCAAGCGATCCGACAACGCTTGCATTATGGTCCAGATTGCCGGTTGCAAACTTCACCAGAGAAGGCGTCACGGTTCCCAGAAGAAACAGTGGAAACACGAAAATGATCATACACGCTAAAAACGCCGCCCAGATCAGGAGATTAGTGTTGATCGCGATGATCAGGACTCCTGTGATTCCGACGATCACATATTTTCCCAAAACAGGAATGAGTGCGATCCATACCGCCGCGATCAGCATTCTCTTATACAGTCGGTCCGGCTCCGGATACCGGTCTGCCATCCGGCCGCCCCATACATTACCGAGCGCCATCGCGATCATGATCGTTCCGATGATGATCGTCCAGACAATTTGCGATGAACTGAAATAAGGCGCCAGCAGTCTGCTGGCACCCAGTTCCACAGCCATCACTGCCATTCCCGCAAAAAACTCTGTCACATAAAGGTATCCTTTTTTGTGAAGAATTTTCGGAACAGCTTTTGCCTGATTATTGCTTTCTTCCTGACCTAAAAACTCTGTCATCGTTTCTGTTTCACTTTATCATCCGGCATCAATCCGCCTGCAGATACCCCGCAAGCTGACTCATAACAGTATCTGCCGCTTCTTCTAAGCTGCATCCCGTCGTATCGATCGTGATCTCCGGATTCTCCGGAATCTCATAGACCGCTGTAACCCCGGTAAAGTTCGGAATCTCACCCCGGCGTGCTTTCTGATAAAGTCCTTTCACATCACGCCGTTCACATTCTTCTAACGGCGTGCTCACATATATCTCGATAAAGTTCTCGGAGCCGATAATCTCACGTGCCCGTGCACGGTCTCTTTCATACGGAGAAACGAATGACGCGATCACGATCAGGCCCGCATCGTTCATCAGGCGTGCCGCCTCTGCAACACGGCGGATATTCTCGATCCGGTCGGCTTCCTTAAATCCCAGATTCTGATTCAGCCCCTTCCGGACATTATCGCCGTCAAGCGTCATCGTATGCTTACCTTCCGCAAACAGACGTTTCTCGATCTCATTTGCCAGAGTAGACTTACCGGATCCCGAAAGGCCGGTCAGCCAGATCGTGCGTGCCTTCTGTCCCTTCTGGTTCTCTCTAAGTGTCCGGTCAATATCCATCTCATAAGGAACGATATTGTCTGCACGGCGAAGCGGATGCAGGATCGTACCGCAGGCAGATGTCATATGTGTCACACGATCGATCAGAATAAATCCGCCCAGTGCACGGTTCTGTTCGAACACGTCAAACACCAGCGGTGTTGCAACTGAGATATCACAGACTGCAAGCTCGTTTTTCCGGATCGCATCTGCCGGAACCTGATTTCCCGTATTCACATCAATACGGTATTTGATACTCATCACCGTCGCGGAAACCTTTGCTGTGCCAAGACGCAGCAGATAATTATGTCCGGTCAAAAGCTTTCCGTCATCCATCCAGAGAAGCTGTACGGTAAACATCGTGCCGGTACGTGTTTTTGCATCTTTGATCAGAACACATCCGCGCGAAACATCGATTTCTTTATCCAGACAGATGGTAACCGGCTCGCCTTTCCCTGCTTCATCCACATCTTCTCCGGCGCTTAAGATCTTTGTTACGCAAGCCGTCTCTTCTGACGGAAGTACACGAATCTCATCGCCCACTGCGACTGCTCCGGTCTCGATCTGTCCCTGGAATCCGCGGAAGGTATGATCCGGTCTGCTGACACGCTGTACAGGCATTGTAAATCCCTGCTCTCTGTCCGCCTTTTCCACATCGATCTCTTCAAGATACTGCAAAAGTGTCGCTTCCTGATACCAGAACATCCGTGACGAACGCTCTGTGATATTGTCTCCTTCTGTCGCGGACACGGGAATGATCTGGATCGAATCATATTCAAACTCTGCCGCCAGAATACGGATCTCCTTTTTGATCTGGTCGAACCGCTTCTGATCATAATCCACAAGATCCATCTTATTCACTGCAAACACAAAATGCCTGATGCCCATCAGTGCACAGATTCTTGTATGACGTCTGGTCTGGATCAGAACACCCTGTGAGGCATCTACCAGGATCACTGCCAGGTCTGCAAAGGAAGCACCTACCGCCATGTTTCTGGTATATTCTTCATGTCCCGGTGTGTCTGCTACGATAAACGACCGGTTCTCGGTCGAAAAATAACGATATGCCACATCGATCGTAATTCCCTGCTCACGTTCAGCCATCAGTCCGTCTAAAAGCAGAGAATAATCTACCTTTCCTCCACGGGAACCGACCTTACTGTCAAGCTCAAGTGCCTGTTCCTGATCCGTGAACAAAAGCTTTGCATCATAAAGCATATGACCGATCAGTGTGGACTTTCCGTCATCCACACTGCCGCATGTGATGAATTTTAATAAGCCTTTTGACATAATCTACTCCTTTTATTTCGCAAGCCCGGAGCGTCGTGCTCTCGCACTCTCCCGCTCCTCGAAAATTCGCAACTCCGGGCATACCCTACGTTGCTCATTTCCGGCATTCGCCAAATACAGCCTTATTCCTGCAAGCAGGAAAAGCCTGTTATTTTGCTCATTGCTTGCGCTAAAAGTATCCCTCTCTCTTTCTCTTTTCCATACTTGCGGAACCGCCGTCTTTGTCGATCACCCTGCTGGTCCGCTCTGACTCTACGGCTGACAGGGTCTCTTTGATGACGGAATCGATATCCGTCGCCTGTGACTCTACACCACCTGATAACGGATAACATCCAAGCGTACGGAAGCGTACCATTTTCATCTGCGGTTTTTCACCGGGATACAAACGCATGCGGTCATCGTCTACGAGGATCAGATTTCCGTCACGCTCTACGACCGGACGCATCGCCGCAAAGTACAGCGGGACGATCGGGATATTCTCCCGCCGGATATACTGCCAGATGTCTGCTTCTGTCCAGTTTGAGATCGGGAAGACACGAATAGATTCACCCTGGTTGATCTCGGTGTTGAAAAGTTTCCACATTTCCGGGCGCTGGTTTTTCGGATCCCAGGCCTGTTCCGAATTCCGGAAAGAAAAGATGCGCTCTTTTGCGCGGCTTTTTTCTTCGTCTCTTCTGCCGCCGCCGAATGCTGCGGTAAAGCCATACTTTGTCAGAGCCTGCTTCAATGCCTGCGTCTTCATGATGTCCGTATATGCAGCGCCGTGGTCAAACGGATTGATCCCCTGTGCCAGACCTTCTTCATTGATATACTCAAGCATCTCGATGCCGAGTTCCTTTGCCCGCCGGTCTCTGAATTCGATCATTTCGCGGAATTTCCATGTCGTATTTACATGTAAGAAAGGGAATGGCGGTTTTTCCGGATAGAATGCCTTCATCGCCAGATGCAGCATGACCGATGAGTCTTTCCCGATTGAATACAGCATAACTGGTTTTTCGCATTCTGCCGCCACTTCTCTGATAATATAGATTGCTTCTGCTTCAAGCTTGTCTAAATGAGATAATGATTTCATTTTTGATACTCCAGAAAATATTTTCTACCAGTTTATCATGAAAGGATTATTTGTGCAAAAAATATATCTATTACAGTTTAATGGTCACAAGGAATGACTGCTCATCTGTTGTCGACAGTTCCAGTTCCCCGTGATGTGCACGGATGATCTCCTCAACGGAAGGAAGACCGATCCCGTGCGAATTCGACTCCGTATTGCGTGCTGTATCAGAACGATAAAACCGCTCTGTCAGATTAGGCAGTTCTTTCCGCGAAATATGCGTCACTGTGTTAAATACGGATAATATGATCCGATTTCCTTTCATGAAAAGCTTTAACCGGATCACGCCGTTATCGTCAGAATATTTAATCGCATTGTCAAGCAGGATTCCCGTTACATGACGGATGGCCTTCGCGTCACCGTGATAGGTCAGCATTGGCTGTACGTCGTATCTGTATTTCTTGTTTTTAATCTCTGCCATCTGCACAAAGAGCTGCGCTTCTTCTTCTACGATATCAGAAATCGGAAAATCCACCCAGGTCTCGCGATTTTCCTTTTCCTGCAGTCGTGCCAGGAGGAGCATCTCTTCGATCATCTCTGACATTTTTCCCGACTGCATCCGGATATCATTGACCCATCGGTCTTCCGGATAGATTCCCGACAAAACATCTGCATCTGCCCGGATTACAGTCAACGGTGTCTTTAAGTCATGACTGATATTGGAAACAAATCGTTTTTGTGACTCATATGCCTGTTCATATGGGCGCACCATCCAGCGCGACATCCGGAACATGATCAGCCAGGAGACGCCCAGCGCGATCAAAGCGATCTGTACCAGGTTCCTGATCGAGTCATGGAGCTGTGTCAGACTCCGGGAACCTTCAACAAACACCATGCGGCTTCCGTTTGCGATCTCCTTTTTCTGAAACCGGCAATCCTCGCAAAACCCTTCTTCCTCATCCCCGGAATAAGCGTTTACTGTGATCTTCTCCATTTTATCCTGCACGCTGTCATCGGATACCGATGAAATATAACAAAGCGTACCCGTCTCATCAAATTCCGCCACCCAGAAAACAGGCAGGCCCTGCGCCGGCAAAACAGCTTCCTGTGGAATCTTCATCCTGCCACGCACCAGATAATCTGCTTCTACAGAAGCAATATGCTGATCCAGACGGTTAACCATCTTATGGTAATCGGATATCCCGATGCAGACCACCAGCATCACTAGAATGATCCCGATCGCTGTCATAGATGTCAGCAAAAATCTTCTTCGGATCTTACGCGTCATCTCCGACCTCCAGAGAGTATCCCGTATTACGGATCGCTACGATTGAAACATTTGAATCCAGTGCTTTCAGTTTTTTTCTCAGGTACGAGATATATGTCCAGATCACACTTGAATCTACAGATGTCTCTCCCGTCCAAACCACATCACGAAGGCGCTCTAATGTCACCATTCTTGTCGGCTGTATCATCAGAAGTTCCATCATGCGGTATTCCTTATTAGAAAGGATATAATTGCCGTGTTTTGATGAGAGTTCGTGAGTCGAGCGGTTCAAAACCGTATTCCCGACGGAAAGGATCGAGTCCGGAAGCCTCGCCTGTCTTCTGGTCATGGCGCGGATCCTCGCCCACAGCTCCTGTGGGTCAAACGGCTTCGTCAGATAGTCATCTGCGCCATAATCAAGTCCCTGTATCCTATCCTCCACCTCTGCTCTAGCGCTTAAGATCAGAATTGGAGTAACATCTCCGCTTTTCCTGATCTTTTTCAGAACGGAGAACCCATCCTCCTTCGGGAGCATGAGATCCAGAACGATCGCATCATATCCGCCCGCCGCAGCGGCGCGCAGTGCTTCTTTTCCATCATATACTGACTCAACAAGACAGCCTTTATCCGACAAAATTGTCTCCAGCGCACACGCCAAAGACCTTTCATCCTCTACCAAAAGTACCCGCATATAGGTCTCTCCTAAAAAAACTGCGAAAGACACATCCTAAGGATCTGTATTACTGTTTTAATTTCTCTGTAAAATCTGCCATTGCCTCAGATATCTTAATCTGCTGCGGGCAGACTGCTTCGCAACTTCTGCAGCCGATGCATGCAGACGGTCTCTTGTCCTTCGGCACAGATGCAAGCGCCATCGGTGCCAGGAATCCACCACCTGTAAAACCATGTTCATTATACAGCTCGATCAGCCACGGGATATCCAGTTCCTGCGGACAATGGCTGGTACAATAATGACACGCCGTACACGGCAGCGTCTTCGTCTGAAGCATCCGGTCTGCCATCGAAAGGACTTCATTCCATTCCTTTTCAGAAAGCGGTGCATCTGTATTAAAGGTTGCGATGTTCTCCTTCATCTGATCATAATCAGACATACCGGATAAGATCATCGTCACTTCCGGAATGCTCTGCAGGAAACGGAATGCCCATGCCGGAACAGTTTCTTCCGGACGCAGAGATGCCAACAGCTTCGTCTCCTCATCATTTAACTTCGCCAGGCGTCCGCCGCGCAGCGGTTCCATAACCCAGACCGGAAGGTTCCACTCTTTTAACAGCTCAATCTTGCCCTTTGCATCCTGGAAGGTATAGTCAAGATAATTCAGCTGAATCTGACAGAATTCCATATCTGCTCCGTATGCTTCCAGGAAACGTCGCATAACCTCTACACTGCCGTGTGCAGAAAAACCAAGATGGCGGATCTTGCCTTCTTTCTTCATCTCTTTCAGATAAGAAACAATGCCATACTTCGCATCATCCAGGTATGCATCGATGTTCAGCTCACAGACATTGTGCACCAGATAGAAATCAAAATACTCCACCTGACATTTTTCGAGCTGTTTTGCGAAGATTTCTTTCACCTTCGGCATATTGGAAAGATCGTAGCCCGGGAATTTGGTCGCAAGATAAAAGTTCTCACGCGGGTATTTCTTTAAAGCCTCTCCCATCACCAGCTCAGAATTTCCGTCATGATAGCCCCATGCGGTATCATAATAATTGATGCCGTTTGCCATGGCATAATCTACCATTTCCTGTGTTTTTTCTACATCAACTTTGCTGTCATCCCCGTCAATGACCGGAAGCCGCATCGCGCCCATTCCCAATGCAGACAGTTCCAAGTCCTGAAAAGTTTTGTAAATCATGTGCCCCTCCTCTTTTTCGTAACCTGTACTCAAAACCTCTTTCGGTATTTCTTCACAAACCGTATAACGGATCATATGCTTCGGAATGCCAAGACGTTTCGCGATCCAGGCCCAGATGGTCGGATTCGACGTCTTCCAATCCACCTGCTGCACCTGCTCCTTCGCCTCATTTTTATCTTCCATCATTCCCGAAGGGATTTCCCTGATCAGACTCGCACCTCTTCTTGCACGGCGTCCCCGTCTGCCTTTTGTGCTCTCTTCCACCTCTAAAAAGACCAGGTCATCTCCCGTTTCGTTCTCACCGGCCGGACTTGCCCCCTGTGGCCGCGCTTCTTCAAAAACCTCGAGCAGATCATCTGTTCCGACGCAGGCAAAATTCCGCTTCCACCGGTCCTTCAGCAACCGTTCCAGCTCATCCAGATCGATCCGGATTCCCGTCACTTTCAGAAAACGCTCCGATCTTCCCCGGATAGAATAATTTCCCTGTTCTGAGCAGACTGCCAGATCACCTGTTTTCAAAACACCTTTATTTTCATCTCCCCGAAGGAGATCGGCGGTGTTTCCGGCATATCCAAGAGAAACGTTTTCTCCATAAAAGACCATCTCTCCGGTCTGCTTTCCGTCCCTGATCACACGTCCGGCTTTGTCGATCCGCTCCATTCTGCCAAATGCATCCGGTCTGCCGATCGAATCCATCACCTTATGACAATCTCTGCTGCCAAGGTGTGCCATAAAGCCGCAGCTTTCTGTCTTTCCGTAGAAAATCATAAGACGTACGCCGCGGATCGCTGCCCAGTCTGCGAAGTTCTTTTGCAATCCCGGCGGAAGTGCGCCGCCGGAGATCAGCAAAGTCCGAAGCCCCGGTATATGCATTTTATCAATGTGCATCCTCCATAACATCTGACAGGTATGTGGGAATGCGCAAAGTGCCGTCGCTTCCTCATCATGAAAAAACTGCCAGAACCCGCGTTCCGTCACACTGCGTTCCGTGAGCAGGATCTGCGCACCGCGCAGAATGTAACTGTGCAGGATCGTCAGGGGGAAGGATAAATGAAACGGCAGATTTGTGATCAGCCGGTCGCCGCCTACGATCTTTTGTACCATGGCCGCGCTTTCCGTCCCGGCCTGAAGATTTTCTTTGGAATAACGGACCATCATCAGGCTTCCCGTCCGGTCCGAGACCGGCACAAGCATTGCCAGTTCCGGCGACATGACAGGGCCTGCCTTTCTGATTCCAAGCAGGCAATAGCCTTCCCCGATCCAGAGCTCTTCACCGTCTCTGATCTCCGTTTTCCTGTTTTCCGGCAGAAATACTGCATTAATGCGGTAAGCTGCCATAAACTCCCTTAAAAAGCCTGCCGTTACATGTTCATCCATCAGGATCGGCACCATGTTTTTGCGGAGCAGTCCCAGATGCATCGCGATCGCCGGTACACAGTTTTTGCAAAGAATCAAAACAAGGCTGCGCGGCATCAGCTTATCTGTCATCTGATCCTGCAGCTTATAAATATCCCGGTATGTATAGCGCTTATGCGTCTCCGTGATGAACATCGTGCGCTCTGCGTATTTTTCCTCTATGTCAAAAAACATGCGTTTCCCTTTCGGTTATTTTTGCATTTATCATAACATAAGTGCTTTCAAAAAAGAATTTTTGTTTTGGTCAGATTGAAAGGAACGACTGCAGGTCCCTCGTGATCTCATGCCGTCTGTCTTTTGTAAGCAGAAGCCTCTGATACTTGTCATAGGCATCATTTCCGCACTCACTGACAAATTTCAGTGTATGGTATCCGGCCGACAGTTCAGACAGGAATAATGCCATCTCCTGCGATTCTCCGTAAACCGAAGCAAGAAACGCAAATGCATTGGTCAGATGCGCCCCGGTCCATTCAATATTCTGCTGGCGGGCATCTTCCCGTTTTGCAAACCATTCCCCGACGAAAACCATATCTGCCGGTTCTCTGTCTGCCGCCCGCAATGACACGGCATGCAGAAGTTCTTCCAATACTGCCAGCACACGTCTCCGGACGCCTTCTTCCTCGCGGTCCAGCAAATGTGCTTCCTTTTGTTTTTCAAACAGCGCCCGTCCGTCAGCGATCTCAGAAGAAAGCAGCGCCAAAATCTGCGTCGTCTCTTCCTCTGCTCCTGCATCCCTGCCTGCAGCAACCGCTGCCTTGATCTGCTTAAGCACTGCAAAAACTGCTTCCTGCACGCTTCTCTCTCTGTCATAGAGACGACACTCCTGATTCAGACGGTCTGTCAAAAGTCCGATCATGCTGAGCTTTTCATCAAAAGGTGCCTGGCGCAGCACATCTGCATCAACCGATGCTGTGCCTTCCATGATGTCATCCACATGATAGATCTCGCGGTATTTCTGATACAGATCATAATAAACCGAAAAGCCGGCCGCGATCTCCTCATCCTGCAGGTATTGAATGATCAGGCCCTTTGTTACCGGAAGCTCTAAATCTTCATAAACGGTAAGGATCCGTGAAAGATCCTCCCATCCTCTGGCTGTCACGAAATGCTTCCCGGAAAGGTCAGTGCGGATCGAATAAAAGTGCTCTTTTCGAATCTCCAGATAAGCCATGATCGCGCCGTGCACGCCGGCCCGGTACGCATACTCTTTCCAGGCCGGATAATCCTTCTGGATATCGATCCGTTTCACGCGATCAAGCGTTACGATATCAAAGTCCCGTACAGACTTATTGTATTCCGGCGGGTTTCCTGCTGTTACGATCAGGAATCCTTCCGGCAGATGATGTGCGCCAAAGGTCTTATACTGCAGGAACTGAAGCATTGTCGGCGCAAGCGTCTCCGAAACACAGTTGATCTCATCAAGGAACAAAATCCCCTCTTTGATCCCTGTCTGTTCGATCCTGTCATAGATCGAGGCGATGATCTCACTCATCGTATATTCCGTCACGGAACGTTCTTTCCCGTCGTACATACGCGTCGCGATAAACGGGAGCCCGATCGCACTCTGTCTGGTATGATGCGTGATCGTATAGGCGATCAGATTGATGCCGCAGGCATTCGCAGCCTGTTCCAGGATCGCTGTCTTTCCGATTCCGGGCGGTCCCATCAAAAGGATCGGCCGCTGTTTTTCCACCGGGATCACATACGCACCTGTTTCATCTTTTTTCAGATACGCCTTTACCGTATTGATGATCTCCTGTCTGGCTTCTTTGATGTTCATAACTCTTCTCCTGCTTTATCTGTCTGATTCCGGACCGACATACAGCCGCTGGGCCCAATCAGGCACTTTCACATCCTCCTGGTCCCCGTCGCCCCAGAAAACAAATGCTGTTTCGTACGGTGTTGCTTTTTCCGGAAAAGTACCATACCCGTCCGTAAAATACAAAAGCCCTTTCAACGACTGCAGCGCACCCTTACACTGCATATCCTCCACCCATTGAAACACCGGGCGAAAATCGGTTCCGAATCC
>OCTX012166322.1_pt1 | contig 11038 bp, 5 predicted proteins | sample 1539691 | NCBI WGS metagenome assembly OCTX01 (sample SAMN02144231, study PRJEB22623) | gut metagenome | biome: sheep rumen | host: Ovis aries | place: New Zealand | reverse complement strand
CGGGAGCCTGCACCCCGCCGCCGTCGAGCGTGGTGACGGCCGTGATGTCAGCTGCCGTGATGTAATATCCCGCTGCAGGGGTCACCGTCAGCGTACACTTCTCACCGGCGGCAGCCTGCGAAGCCACCACCGTGCCGCCGTCGGCAGGACTCGTCTTGACGGTCACGTTGCCAGCCCATGCGCTGACGGCAGTCAGCAGCAGGGCGGCCAAGGTAAGCAATTGATTCTTATACTGTTTCATAGCTCGTATTCTTTATTTGTTGTTTATCACCACTTTACGTCCATTCTTGATATAGAGTCCCTTCTTGGCAGGCTTCTGCTGCAACTTACGTCCGTCCAGCGTGTACCACTGTCCGTCGCCGTCGCCAGCGTCAGCTTTCACCCGGTCAATAGCCGTAGCGTCGCCGAAGATGATATTCAGGTACGGAGCACCCGTCGGTGCCACCACTTCCGTACCCGTCACGAGATAGGCCCTGTGGGCGGGTATGCTGCCCGAGGTCACCTTCAGGAACCTGTTGCCGTGCAGTCCATATACCGTACCGCTCAGGCCGGCAACGGCAGTAGCCTCCGTCGTTCCCGCCAGCAGGTTGCCCGTGGCATCGGTGTTCTCCGTGGTCACCGTGGAATTGTTCTCCAGCAGCACGGGCACATTCTTCGGCACGTAGCTGATGGGAGCCACCGTAGCCGCCGCCTCGCTGACTGCCGTCACGATGTATGCCATCACCTTCTCCGGCAGTTCCAGGTCCTCCGTGGTGGTATAGTACGACGCCCAAGTCTGTCCGTCGGCAAAGGCTACGTCGGTGCCTACGGCCAGCGTGCGGTTGACGATGCTGAAGGTCGTTGATATCGTGCCGCCAGCCACGAAGTTCGTCTGGCCGGTAGCCGTCAGCGTGACGGTAGCCTTGCCTACTGCCGTATTGTCCGTATAGGCTACGCTATATTCCGATGCAGGAACCTCTATGCCGTTGAAGGTCACTGTCACGGCAGGCTTGATAGCCTGTCCGTTGTTATAGGGCTGGTCGGCAATCTCGGCTATCTCGACACTGGCGAAGTCGGCCTTGCCGATGGCGAAGGTCAGTTCCACGCTACCCGTATAGTTGCCCTGACCTGTTACCGTGGCTTTCGCCGTGCCGGCATTGGTGTTGTCGGTATAGGCCACGGTGAAGTCGGTACCCTCTACGAGGTCCGTCTTCTGCGTAGCGTAGTAGCCCGCGACGGCCGGTGTCTTTGCCTCACCATCATAGACGATAGCTGCCGCGCCAGTCTGATTCAGACTGACAATCTCGCTGGTCAGCGTCATGGCACTGATGGTTACCTCCACGTCCACTGGCTCCGTATCGTTGTGGTTGTCGTCACCAACGACCTTATAACTTACGGTATAGGTACCCTTGTTGGTGGCGGTAGGAATGGCGGTGCTCCAGTTCTCGTCGGTGCTCAGCTTATACTGTATGGTACCGTCTTCCGTCTGTCCGGCCGTCACCAGTTCCTGAGGTGTAGCGTTGAACACCAGGTTCTGCTGTGCCTGCGGTGCTACGGCCAGCGTGGCAGCGGCAGCGGTGATGGTCAGCATGGCCTGAGCGGCTTCTGCCTGATAGCGTCCGCCCTCGTCAACAAGACTGATTGTCACGCCGTATGTGCCGACTGCCGTGGGAGCGTCCTCGGTGAGGGCTGTCTGTTCAGGATTCTGCGGGTCGGGCACGTTGTAGCTGACAGTATAGCTGATAGCCCGGTCCTCGGCAAGGGCAGCAGGCGTGATCGTTATCTTGGTCTCGTCATACGTGACGGGGTCGCCAGTATATGTCGACGACTGGTTGGCGGCAGCAAGGGTTACGACAGCCTTGCTGATGGTCACGGCAACGCTCTGGGCGTCGGTGCCATCGTAGTTGTCGGTGCCCAACACCTTGTAGTACACGTTATAGCCGCCGACCTCGGTAGCCTGCGGTATGGTGGCAGTAAACTCGCCATCGCTGGCCAGGCTGTAAACGACTGTACCGAAGTTGGCAACGCCGGCAGCAGACAGCAGGTTCTGTGCTTCGCCGGTGTAGGCCAGTTCCTCGGCAGCAACGGGAGCGGTGGTCACCTCGGCCTGAGCCTTCGTAATGGTAAATGCCACCTGCTGAGAACCACCGTAGGCACCCTTACCGGTGATGACGATGGAGTAGTTGCCGACATTGATCATCTCGTCAACGCTATTGTTTCCCTGCTTGTAGCTGACGGTGTAGTCCTCGCCTGCCGTCAGGTTGTCTTCAGACTTTTCGTTAGCCCTCACGACAACAGTCGGCACGATGGCACTACCGGTATAGGTAGCATCAGCCACCTCCTCGACATAAGCCTCAGCCATATTGCTCAGAATGGTGTATTCGGCCTCTACCTTCGCACTCTTATACACCTTGCCGGAATCCTCGTCGAGGATATACACAGTGACCTTGGTAGATTCCGAGACAGCAATAGTCTGTTCTGCGCTGCTGATGTTGACGGAGTCGTTGACGTTCTCGCCAAGGTAGTACCACACCTGGGGATAGGTTGCTGCCTCTGTGGGCAGGTTGGTCAGCGTGATGTCCTGCTGCCCAACGTAGGTGCCAGCCTGCGGGCTGAAGGCGGGCTTGGCATGAACGGAGTAACCAATTCTACTGCCATAGAGGCTGAACTCGGTCTCTTCTACGGTTACCTTCCTCATGGCACACAGGCTATAGTTGCCGGCGTCCAGTATGAACGGCTCGGTGTAGGCAGTCTCTTCCGAATTGATATTGTTCTTATAGTACAGCGTTGAGCCGCTCGGTCCGCTGACGGTAAACTGCTGGTCGGTCCAGTAGAGTCCCTCCGTGGGCGTCATCGTCGGTGCTGCGGCTATCAGCAGCTTGCCACTGGCAGCAGCCTGTGTCAGTCCGTCGCCGAAAGCATCAGAGAAATTCTCCTTGTAGCCGTTGCTGCTGGTCTTGATCAGCAGCTGACCGGGAGTGGTGGCGTTGGTAGTAAAGACCAGCGTCTGAGTAGAGGAGGCAACTGTCGACACGAAAGCACTTTCCTCCCCGGCGTTGATGACATTGCTGCCCTGCAGGTGGATGTACAGGTCGGTCGTCAGACTGCTGACAACGTTGCCGTTGATGGTAGCACCGTTCAGCGTCAGCGTTGCTGGTGTTGACTCCGTCTGAGGCTCTACTGCCTGAGTGGGCAGTGTAAACGACACCGTGCGGTCGCCCAGCACGTCGGTGTAGTTCAGTTCGGTCACCTCGACACCGGCCACCGTGACGCCGTAAGCAGCAGCAGCCGTCACGGCAACGGTCACGGGGGCGTCGGGCATCGTGAAGGTGTACTGCCTGAGGTTATCCTCTATGTCTTCCGAACCAGCCTCTATCCCAGTGTTTGTATTAGTATTTGTAGCCGTAAACGTATTGATGACATAGCCTGCACCCTCGGTGACGTTGAGCGTCACCGTCTGTCCGGGAGCTACAGCATAGCCAAAAGTTTCATTGTCCAACTCGACTAAAGTATAATAGGTATTCTCCTCAGCCGTCACTGAGGCTTGTTCCGTCTCAGAGGGCAGCGTCACCATCTGGGTGTACATCACGGCTCCGTCCACGTCAGTGCTGCCATCTTCTTTTCCACCTATTCCACGATGATAATAGTCTGTATTCGTGTTAGTCACAAGCTGCTGTTTTTCCAAATCGTACTCTTTTGTCGTGGTCGTCACCGTATATTCATAAGTATTTCCCGACAGCTCGGCTTGTCCAAGACCTCCGAACAAAGCACCGGCACTCACCGTTGCCGAATACTCACCATAGCTGGCAAGGACGGTTGTCGTACCCTTCACCTGGCAGCCACTGATGCTGCCGCTATTGGCCCTTCCTGCAATACCGCCGGCATTGGTGTTTGCACCAGAAGCATACGTGTCAGCTGTCTCGGATTTTACACTGCTGTTGTTAACGACACAATTGCTGACGGAACCTGCGTCAATAATGCCAACAAGTCCTCCAACGGTAGGATTCTGGCTGGTATTGAGACAGGACACGTTAGCACCCTGTAGGGTACAATTGCTGAGCGTGCCTCCACTCATAAGGCCAACGAGTCCACCGATACCATTAGACGAGCTGGTGCCACCACTGATTGTCAGGCTGGCGACGGTAAGGTCTTTTATCGTTCCGTTTTCGGTCAAAGTCCTGAAGATACCCACATTCTTACCGCTGACCTCACTCATGGTCAGCGAGCTGATGGTTTTGCCGTTACCGTCGAACGTACCCGCGAAAGGTGTGTTGTCAGTACCTATCGGCTCAAAGCCCGTCAGCTGTGCACAGTCAAGGTCGTTGTTCAGCTTGACGCTGACATTACTTAATATCGTACTGCCGTTGATGTATGTAGCAAAGTTTTTCAGGTCGTCAGCCGTTTTGATGAGGAACGGATCGGCACTCGTACCACTGCCGCCTCCAAGGAGGGTCGATGTGAGGTTAACCCGGTATGTGGTCACCTGCTGGTCACCCGGGATACTGCTTTCCAACCTGTACAGTGCACCATAGTCTATATCACCCGTCCAATTAATGACGGACTCCACGCCTGTTGTCTCCATGAGTAGCGAACAAGCCTCACTGTCGCCTTTCGCAAAAACCAGTTTCGGCATCTCGCCGCCACGTATGGCAGAGCTGTTTCCACTCTTTATCGTATTACTGCCAATGAGGCTGATGGTCAGGGTCAGGTCGCTTTCGCTGTTGTATGCTATGCCCGACACCGCCGTCGGCAATTGGGTGCTCGTCAGGTCGATGACAGCATTGTTCAGCGTCAGCGTATTGGTCGATTCGTTATAGCTTACCTTCCCATCATCTAAGACGTCGGTCTTGTTAAACTCGGTCACCGAAGTGCCAGCAACCTGTATCTCAAAGGCGCTACTGATGGTCTGGTTGTCACGACTGTCGCTGATGTCAGCATGTAAGTTAGTATAGGTCGGAGTGACCCCACTGCCGAAAAGACTTGATGCTGAAGCATCGACATACAAGCTACCACTTGACTGCGCATCAGTCGTAAATGTAATGTCGGCTGTGGTTAATCCTTCAGTCTTATTAAACGCTATATCACCATTGCCAGTTATGGAAATAATGTTATCGCCCGACAGGAATATGGTCAGCGGCGAAATGCCTGTCAATATGGCGTCAACCCCTTCGGTAGTAATATCATTTCTGGTCACGCCGTTCAGCGTCAGCGTGGCAGGATTACCGCCGGAAGCAGGAGCGAAGGACACCGTTCGGGTACCCAAGACATCATTGAGGTTGCTGGAGTTGACACGGATGCTTTTGACCCATAAGTCGTACAGAGCAACGTAAGTCAACGTCATGGAATTATAATTCGGGTTCAGCTCCATCAGCGGACCGCTGGCGTCCATCTCGGCAGCTTTGGTGGGAACAACCAATTCATATCCCTCTGAAAGCCATTCAGCTACGGGCGACTCTCCGCCCCATTGGGCAAGGAGCGATGCACCCTCGGCGATGTTCAGCGTCAGAGAGGGATTGCTGCCACTGGCCCCCGTGTACTTGAACACCCTGCTCGTAATCTGTTCGTCGGTCTTTTCTGTGTTCAACCACACCGTATTCGTACCCGACACGTTTACCGTCAACGTCTTCAGGTTGCTTTTTACCAGGTAGTAAGGAGTTTCCTCCGTCTGGAATTTGGAAAGAGACAACGTATTGGTTGAGGCATTGAAGCTGTAGCCTGACGGCGTACTGCCTATGTTGCTGTCGTCAATGGCTTCGTCCGCAACCCATAGATACGGCTTTGAGAGCAGGCTATACCTCTTGCCGTCATAGCCAATGCCATCTGTATATTTCCAATAGTTGTAATTTCCTTCCTGAGTTGTCACGTTACTATAATTGTAGCTATTGGAAAGTGGCACACGATTGTTCTCTGTTGAACTACCATAAACCGACAATGAAGCGCCAAGATTCTCTGCGATAAAAGTCAACGTCTTCGTTTCTGCCTCAGTGCCTGTATAGAGAAACAGAGGAGCTGTGGCTGACGAATTGTCAAGAGTAAAGACCGAAGAGCCGATAATCTTGACGTTCAGGTTGGCAATAGTCGAACTGATTTGTCCGCTCGCCGTTACTCCGTTCAGCGTCAGCGTATTGGTCGATGCCTCGAAGCTAACCAATCCACCGGTAATGTTGCCGCCAGTGATGTTCGACGCATTCTCGCTCGTCACCTGAACGCCGGCCACGTTAAGGCCATAGTCTTCCGCCCACGTGCCCATGGGCAGCATCGTCAGGGCGAATATCATGAGGAGATAGCGCCCTGCCGTGAGTTTGAGATTTCTTAATGGTTCCAGTTTCTTCATAATCGTATCGCCGTTTGGTTTATAATTGTATGGTTTTGTCGTGTGCATCGTAATGATACAGTACATAATTGTTGCAAAGATAAATCTTTTTTCTGACACTTCCAAGTTTTCGGCAGAAAAAGTGTGCGTCATCCCCATTTTCACGCATACACGCGCGCGAATGAGAGGGCCAACCAGAAGAGATTTAACCATCATGGGGACAGAGGTTCATGATTCTTGCCAGAATCAAAAACCTGTCCCCATGATAATAACGGCGGCCTCGCGGCAGCATGGGTTTACTATGAAGTCTAAGAAATGGAGGGGGTAAAAATCACACTGCCCCTGCCGCCAACGACGGTCTAACCCGTCCTGCCTATAAGTGACGGGCAGGGCGCAGAAGCGTGGCGGTATGTCAGTGTAATGCTAAGCATTGTGTTGGGAATTATTCGGGCTTGTCGGTCAGTATTCTGATGGTCTCTTCGAACTCAGCAAGGATTTCGTCCAACCGTGGATTGGACTTCTGCACGATGAGGGCAGCGAAATTGCGAGTCTTGCCTTCCTGAACCTCGGCAGTCTTCATGACATAATCATCGCTGCGGCTGTAGGTACTGAACCAACGGACAAAAAGGCGGCTGCGGAAAGCCTGACGACCGTCGCCCGTCTCGCAGATGTAGAGCAGTATGTCAGGATTGGCAGCAAAGAAGGCTTCGATGATGCGGAAAACGGTGGATTTCAGTTTCTCATCGTTGGGTGAGGGCTGATGACTTTCATTGATGATGAAAAACTGATATGTCCCTGTGGGCCAGATGGAATAATCGTCCATGAAGCCAACACGGAAAAGGAGGTGGCTGCCTGTTTCAACGAGGTAGTCGCGCCCGTTCTCTGTCCATACTTATAGGGGCGAGGCGGTTGATGTATGCTATGTCGAGCGGATTCATTAAGCCAGTTGTCTGCGTTCTTCGCGGATTCTCTTAAACTCCTCGTCCGACTGCTTTATCCACTCCTGCTTCTTGCGGATGGATTCGCGGAATGCGGCGATGACTTCGTCACGTGTGCGGTTCCTGAATGCTTGTGATACCATAATTATGCGCATTAAAGGGTTATAACGGGTGCAAAGGTACAAAAAAAATGTGAATTACGAGCAGTTTGTGCGTTAAAAGTGAAAAAGAATGTTGGGAGCGATTAGAATATGGATAACGGGCAATAACCATTCCACTTCTCCTTTCACTTAGGCGCTAAACGGCTGTATATCAAGACAGTACGGTGAATGGACGCCGTATGGATGAATGTGGGCCAACCGTTACGCATACACAAGGGAAAATGGCAGTTACCACAGGAATATCATTTGCCGACGTAGGTCGGCAATACTGCCGACGTAGGTCGGCAATACTGCTGACGTAGGTCGGCAATACTGCTGACGTAGGTCGGCAATACATTTACGGCCTACCTGCATCAACGCATTGACGATTCAAAGCGGGAAAGTCGCCCTGTCATTGAGCACCCAACCTTCAGAAATACGGGCTCTACGGCAAACCCCAGCCTCCCTTCACCGTAACACACTAACAAACAACAAGTTAGCACCACGGTGAAGGAAACTTTGCTGTTCACATCGTAAAAGTTACTCCGTATCGGCAAAAAAAAAGAATGAAATCTTTTGTTTTGCCCCCGACTTTTCGTACCTTTGCAACGTTTTAGCAAAAAAGCAAAACCAAAAGAGATGATAAAGAGACAATTTTTCAGTGTAATCATGCTGCTTTTCCCGGTGCTTTGCATGGCACAGTTCGACAGTCAGAACTCGCTGGTGCGCAAAGTCATCGTGGCCTACGAGAAAGATGCCAACGGTTTTTATCAGAAGAAGGACGCTGCGCTGGTGGACAAGGTTGACAACGTGGTGTCGATGTATGCCTTCGACAAGAAGTCGTCGAACCTGTATGTACAGACGGAGGACGGCAACTACGTCGTGGTGCTGAACAAGGAATATGCGAAAATTTACAAGCAGAGCAAGCTGGCACCGATGTTGGACGAGGAGCAGATTGACGCAGAGGTGCAACGTGTCAGCCGTACGCTGGCGGAGCACTTCGATGCCCTGAACAAGACCCGCCGCCAACGCCTGACGGACAGCATCATGAAGGTGCGCCGCGACTCGTTGGAGCGGGTTCGCCGCGACTCGATAGAAAAAGCCACGAAGATAGCTGCCGAGCAGCAATATCTGGCCTCGCACACGTGGCGCGATCTGCCGGTGAACAAGATTGGCATGAAGTGCATAGACTGTGGCACGACGGTGTATGAGAGCTCGCTACTGTGCGAGGGCATCATCAACGACACCATTTATTACGTGCAGCCCATCAAGGGCATCTTGGGCTACGAGTATCAGAAGATGCACGCCTGCCCGGTGAACCCACGGCTGCATAGCGACCCACAATACACATACCATCTGAAAATGTTTGCCGACAGTCTGGCGAAGCACCAATACCTCTCAACGCAATACCTGCGAGCCTTCAATGCCGAGCGCTACGCCAAGCATTCAGAGGAAGTGGGAGCCAAGGTTCCCAATGGCTATGTGGACAGCTGGGGCTTCGACATCCAGGAGGAGCTGCTGATGTTCGACTTCAGCTATACCAATACGAACAAGAAGGGCATCCGCCACATCGACGTTTTCTTCAACCTCAAGGACGAAGAGGGCAACACCCGCAAGACCGGCAAGGTGCGCGGCACGGGGCCTGTGGAGATGTTCGAGACCAAGTCGTGGACATGGAGCGACAGCAACCTCAAGGTGCCCATAGGCTGTGTTGACCTGGAGATTACCAAAGTCGCCATCACGTACAAGGACGGCAAGGTGAAGACGCTGACGAAAGACATTCTGTACAAGGAGTCGGAATAAGCTGGACACTTTTCTTCGGAGCGTTCTTCGTAGCAAGGGCTACGAGAGCTGCCTGGAAACAGTTTTCCCACGAATGGAGCTAATGACTGCTCCGATTCGTGGGAAAACTGTTTAGTGGCGTTTGCCAGCCAACGGCTACATGGCCGAGGCGGCAAAGAGCCAGTCGTAGATGTAAGAGCAGATGCCGAAGAGCACGATGCCTGCCGTGCAGACAACCAGTGCGATGCGCGTCGATGCCTCGGTGCGGAAGGTAGGCAGCGGCGTGTCGGTCTGCTTGATATACATGGCCTTGACGATGAGCAGATAGTAGTACAGGCTCACCACCGTGTTGACCAAGGCGATGAACACCACGAAGTAGGCCCAGAACGAGCCCTGCTGGGCAGCCGCCATGAAGACAAAGAACTTCGAGAACATGCCTGCGAACGGCGGAATACCGGCCAGCGAGAAGAGGGCGAGCGTCATGAGGAACGCCAGCTTGGGGTTGGTCTGGTAGAGTCCGTCGTAGCTCGACATCTGGGTGGTGCCGCCATTGTTCTGCTCAACGGTGGAAATGACGGTAAAGACAGCCATATTGGCCACCACATACACCAGCACATAGTACATCAGCGAGGCCATACCCGTCTGCGAGGCACCGATGACGGCCAGCATGATGTAGCCGGCCTGCGAGATGGAGCTGAAAGCCATGAATCGCTTGAGCTCCGACTGGCGGATGGCAAAGAGGTTGGCAATGGTGATGCTGAGCACGATGACGATGTAGAGCATGTACTCCCAATACTCGGTGAGCGGGGCGAAGGCCTTGGCGAGGATGACCATCAGCGCAAAGGCGGCAGCACCCTTCGAGACCACGGAGAGATAGCCCGTAACGGGTGTGGGAGCGCCCTGGTAGGTGTCGGCAGTCCAGAGGTGGAAGGGCACGAGCGACAGCTTGAAGCCCAGTCCGCTGAAGAAGAACACCAGTCCCATGATGAGCATGGGCAGCTGGCTCTTGTACTGTGCGAAATAGGCGATGCGGTGCGCCACGTCGTCGAAATACAGCGTACCCACGCTGCCATAGACGAACGACAGTCCGTAGAGCATCACACCGCTGGAGAAGGTGGCCGTCAGGATATACTTGGCAGCACCCTCGGCGGAGTTTTTCTTCCATTTGTCGAAGGCCACCAGGCAGGCCATAGGCACCGAGGCGGTCTCCAGTCCGAGGAAGAACAGCAGGAAGTTGCCACTGCTGACCATGATATACATGCCCAGCAAGGTAGAGAGCACCAGCATGTAGAACTCGCCGGCATACCGCTTGGCTTCGTTCTCCAGCCAGGGCTGGGCCATCACCACGACGATGAATGTGCCGAGGGTAAGGATGAGCTTCATCACCTGAGCAGCCTTCGTGGCGACATACATGCCGCCAAATGCCTCAGACGGGCCTACGGTGGTCAACATGATGGTTTGGCAGAGCAGCAGCGTCATCGTCAGTCTGCCTACCACCTCTAGCTTACGCTCGCTCTTCGCAAGGAAGAAGTCGGCAAAGAACACCATTATCAGTGCGAGAACCAGAAAGGCCTCGGGAATCATATTCAAGAATTGTCCGTAATTCATATTCGTTTAAATTTAATTGGCACCGGGCTTACGCAGACTTTTCCGGACGGTCCGTTAGAGTCCGTAAAGTCCGATGCTATATGATTAGATGATATTCGCAAGAATGGGTCCTACGGCATCCGAGATGACATTGCTGGCCCACATGGGGAACAGGCCCAGACCGGCCACACAGGCAATGAGGCAGATGACGGCAACGCGCTCGTCCCACGTAGCATCGGTCAGCTCCAAGTAGTGCGGGTTCTTCACCTCGCCATACAGAATCTTGCCGACAACGCGCA
>OCTX012291608.1_pt1 | contig 11041 bp, 13 predicted proteins | sample 1539691 | NCBI WGS metagenome assembly OCTX01 (sample SAMN02144231, study PRJEB22623) | gut metagenome | biome: sheep rumen | host: Ovis aries | place: New Zealand | reverse complement strand
AGGGGAGGCTCTGCACCCTAATCGGGTCCAGCCACCCCTGTCAGCAAGCTGACATCCCCTACCACTGGTAGGGGTAACCCCTCGTACACCTCTCCGCCAAAGGGATAATAATCCCTTTGGAATCCCGTTATTGACCGGCTTCGCCGGTTTTTTTATTTTTTCTTTTTTATTTATTCTTTGTTATTCTGCTCTGATTGCTCTTTAGCACGCTGTGCGTCAGTTTTCTCATTATCATTATCATCAAAGAATCCTCGATATTCCGCAACTCTCGCCCTGTCACCATGACAGTCTACCTCTATCATTTCCTTGTGCAGCATCGTCTTCAATCCAATAAAAAGTACACTGTATGCGACCGCATTTATTAGTATCCCAAAATAAAGTCTTATTCCGAATACTATCCCAAGCATTCCTGTAAGTATTATCGCTATGCAGATTATCAGGAATATCTCCAGACACTTCTTATACGGGTCAAGCTCTATCAGCGAGAAGCACACTGCCGCCGACAGTACCGAATGTATTATAGCCAGTGCCGTTGAATATGGATGATAGAAATCCCTTGTCAGATACGAGTGCAGCTCGCAGAACATAAGCACGGCTTCCATGAGTATGTAAAATGCTATGGCGGACTTCATTCTTAGTCTCATACGGACTGTAGTCCAGACGAAGTAAAGTCCCAGAGCAAACACCATGAAACCAAATATCAGCACCATATAGTCTGTGAATTCAAGGAACTTTATAAATCCCTGTGATGCCTTGAAAAAGAGCTTATAGTAAAAATAAGTGATTACTGCAAACAGCAGAAACATTATATTTCCTGTAAGACAGAGAGTCAGACCAAAATCAAGCTTTTTATGCATGGTATTTTCCTCAGTCAAGAGCTTTCAGAGCACGCTGACCGATGTCTTTTCTGAAATGTGCTCCCTCGAAGCTTATCTTTGATACGCCCTCGTAAGCCTTATCGAGTGCGGACTGTAAGTCTTTGCCTCTTGCGGTAACACCGATGACACGTCCGCCGTTTGTGAGGAACTTTCCGTCATCGCTGAGCTTTGTACCAGCGTGGTAAACGAAGCATCCGTCTATCTGACCTTTATCGTCAAAGCCGTTCATCTCTATGCCCTTTGGGTAGCTCTCAGGGTAGCCGCCGCTTGCCATGATAACACACGCACAGCTTCCGTCGTGCCACTTTATGTCGACCTTATCGAGCTCGTGGTTGTAGATAGCCTCGAATATCTCGTAGAGGTCAGCGTCGAGCATAGGGAGTACTACCTGTGTCTCAGGGTCACCGAAACGGCAGTTATACTCGATTACCTTTGGTCCCTTTGGAGTTATCATAAGTCCGAAATAGAGGCATCCCTCGAAAGTGCGTCCCTCAGCGTTCATAGCGTTTATTGTCGGGAGGAATATCTTCTCCATGCACTCCTTAGCTATATCCTCTGTGTAGCATGGGTTAGGGGAGATTGTTCCCATACCGCCTGTATTAAGACCCTTATCGCCGTCGAGAGCTCTCTTGTGGTCCATAGAGGAGATCATTGGTACAACAGTCTTTCCGTCTGTGAAGCTGAGCACTGATACCTCAGGACCTGTGAGGAATTCCTCGATAACTATTCTTGCGGAGCTCTTACCGAATTTGAGCTCGTCTATCATATCGTGGACTGCGGCGATAGCCTCCTCCTCATTCTGAGCTATGATAACACCCTTGCCGAGTGCAAGACCGTCAGCCTTGATAACTGCCGGATAGCTGTTCTGTTCTTTGAGGTAAGCTATTGCCTTATCGGACTCTGTAAATACCTCATAGAAAGCGGTAGGGATATTGTACTTCTTCATAAGCTCCTTTGAGAATACCTTAGAGCCTTCGATTATAGCTGCGTTTGCCTTTGGACCAAATGTCATGAAGCCCTCAGCCTGTAAAGCGTCTACCATACCGAGTACGAGCGGGTCATCAGGTGCAACTACTACCATATCAGGTTTAAGCTCCTTAGCGAGAGCAACTACGCCGTCAATATCTGTAGCTCCCACGCCGAAGCACTCAGCGTACTTGGATATACCGCCGTTTCCGGGAGTACACCATATCTTTCCCACCTTTTCGCTCTCTGCGAGCTTCATGATGATAGCGTGCTCTCTTCCGCCGCCGCCTACTACTAATACATTCTTCATTTTTATATTCCTCCTGTAAATTATTGTTATATGTTATGAGCTTATTGCTCCGGTTAAACACATCAGGGTGTGTATTCTGTGGACTCTATCATATCCTTTACGATAGGAAGTACCTTGTCGGAATCTTTTGTAAAATAATTACGTGCAGCTATCGTCAGCGAATGACCGCCTTTTGAGGCAACTGCGACAGCTGTTGAAATATCTCCTGACGAGTAATCGATGATATATGTATATATGTTGTCGTGCGATGAGTGTTCATTCCTTATATCGCCGCCTATCATATTAGCTTTGTATAGCTGTTTGAGCTTTTTTACAGCTTCCTCTTCTTCAAGTGCCGGTTCAGTTTCAGTTTTTTTATCAACGATGACGAGTGATAGTGGTATATCTTCATCGTAAATAGTATAGGATAACGGCAGTGAGTCATCGCTGTTGTCCTCATCATACTTTGTCTCCAATGTTTCAAAGCCGTTGTTTACTTTGAATTTGAAATGCTCAGTGGAGAGAAAATTGAACTCGTCTGAGGTATACTCGGGTTTCCCGTGGATGAAATTTCCGGAGCTGCTGCTGTTTTTTGAAGCACATCCGGTAAGCAGTACTGCCATGGCAGCTGCTGCGGAGACAATAGTTTTTATTTTCATATTGAGCCTTTCTGTTATTTAAGTTTGATACTGTCGATAAGATTATTGAAGTCGTCTTTTATTTCAGAAGAGTTCTCGCTTACGAGAGTATTTATCTGGACGATATATTTATCCTTTTCAAATACGATATATCTGAGGGCAGAGTTGGAGTGGTCCGGTAAAGTCATAGAGAGTTCTTCTGCCGGGATGCCCTTGAATTCTGAATGGTTCTGAACGGTATCAGCGGTATTTAAGCTTTGATTGTAAGTAGCATTCATTTCAGTAATGATCTTTTCAGCGGTATCGCCTTCATTTTTTTCAAATATAGTGATATTGATGCTGCTCTGGTACTGTTCTTTGTTTTCGGCACATTTGTAAAGTACGTTATATCTGCTTGTATTATTATAGTCAGCGGACTCAAAGCCTATGGACATTTCGTCAGTGACAACCATATTATCCGGAACTTCAAGAGTCATAATATCGTTATCTATATTGCCTATGCCAGAAGGAGGCTCTTTATCTGAGGTAAGCTTAGCGGACTCGATAATATCTTTTATCATAGGTACAACAGTCTGGATATTGTCAACAGGATAGCTCGGAGCTTCAACCTCAAAAGCGTATCCGTTTTTTATAGCGACAGCCACGGTAGCCGCATCGTAATCGGTCACAGAAGTTATGAGGAAAGAGTATATACCGTCACTTTCGTCATGTTCTGTATAGATGTTGGTAACATCAGGGCTGCTGCTTGAGATACTGTAAAAGACATCTTCGAGAGTTTTCGGCTCTGCATAGGCATCAAAGCTGTGTAAGACCAGCTGAGCTTTCGGGTTATCGAAGGTGTAGCTTTTTGAGCTTTCAGACTGTTCAGCACCGGAATCATTCAGCTTGAAGTCATTATTAATGCTGAAAGAGAAGTCCTGAGTGGAGTAGTCAGAAAAGTCAGCGGAGGTATATTCAGCCTCGCCGTAGCTGAGGGTCTGAGGGGTGAGCTCATTATTTTCGGAAGCAGTGGTTTCGGCTTCCTGAGTTGAAGCAGCAGTATCAGTCTGTGAAGAATCTGAACAGCACTCTGAACTGCTGTTTTTTGCTGAGCAGCCTGTGAGCAATAAAGCTGCAACAGCTGCTATTGTGATGAAAGATGATCTTTTCATATTTTCTCCTTTAAAGATATTATATACTGCATTTACAGCGACTATATTTTTGTTGGCTGCAAGAATTTTAAGATGAACGACGATGCACCGATAGCTGCGAAGATATAGCATCTTATCAATTCGCTTCGGTACTTGTTTTCGAGTTCAAGAACATCGAGAGTGTGGTGGAAATTATTGAAAAAGTCGCTGAAAGTACCCTCAGTGAAGCCGAATTCTTCTTTCAGTACCTGTTTGCCTATCGAGCCCTTAGCCTCTTCTTCGAGTCACCATTCTGCCATCTTGGAGTAATATTCCTGCTTGAATTTCTGGAACTGGTCGGTCATTTCCCAGCACCAAACAATTTTTTCTGCAAAGAATATTCCGATAACGATTACCAGAATACAGACCACAGCTCCCACAGTAGGCGAGAGGTCTTTGTCGTTGGTCATAAAGTAGTATCCGCCGACAGTACCCACAGCGAGGATAAGTCCGCATATGCTGACTATAAATCCTATTTTTCCTATGAGTATCCAAAGCAGGAGTCCCGGAAGAGCTCCTATACACGCACCGAGAACACCTTTCAGAATGTCCTCGACTATAGAGCGTTCCTTTATCGGTGTGAGTTTTCCTGCTGCATAAACGTCAGCAGAAGAGAATACGGCTTCTTTAGCCGGAGAACCGTCTGAATAATCAGGCTTTTTTACCGGTATTACCGTATTGCGGTCCGGTTCCGGATTGTTGATGTCATTCATAAAGTCATTCATAGCTTATACCACCCTAAAAAAATTTTTTTTGAAATGCTCATCAAAAAATAAATATCTTCACCATTTTTTATCTTTTTTTATTTACCAAGAACGAGACTGTCAAATATCGGCTTTGCACGTTCCATAAATTCGTCATACATATCCTCTGAGCTCCTAACTAATATTTCATAGCTGCCGTTAGGAGTATCAACAAAATAGCTACGCTGTTCAAGTGTCATATCATTTGCGATAACGTCACTTTTCAGGTATTTTGCGTTATAATTTCCTATAGCAGCTTCACCGGATTCAATATTTTCGGACTTGCCCTTTTCTTCCCAAGACTTTTGGAGTTCTTCAATTGTTTTTTCAGCCGGTCTTACAGTGATACGGCTCATATATTCCTTCATGCTATTAGTAATATTGAGCTGAACTGCTGCTCCGTTATTTTTTTCAACGGAATAGAAATCCTTGCCAACGGTCATCGAGCATATATCGGAGCTGTACTGTTCGTCCTCGGTTTTTAAAGGCTCCCCGAGGTATTTTACGGAGCTTATTATCTGTTCGCAAATAGGTTCGTACTTATCTTTTTCTGCGGAAGGATAAAAAGACAGCATGGTAAAAATATCGCCGTTTCCGTATTGCAGAAATACGCCGCTATAGTCACAATCGACATTATTTTCGATGCATTTGGCAGTGAATTTGAATGCCGGAACTCCGTTTAATTCGAGGTCACTGCCGACAACGTCATTATACTGTTTTTCTTCATCGGCTATGTGGTCTTCCATTATAGAATTTCCTGCAAAGTGAGCGGACTGGTGATAATCGATCATAGGACAAAATGATATAGATGCATTTTCTCCTATTTCGTAAGTTTTATAATTTCTGTCAGGGTCAGCGAGCTCAGTTTTTTCCACGGCATTTTCCGGAAGATCGTAGGAAAAAAGGTCCTGTATCGGTTCTGGCTGAGGTATATCAGTGAGATCGGCAGCTTTTGTATTTTCTGTCGTGACTTCCTCGGTGTCAGTCTCGCTGACATTCTCATTCTGTTCAGCATTTTCTGTTGTGGAAACAGATGAGCTGCCGGTATTTTTGCTTTCAGACGAGCTGTCCTTGCTGCCGCAGCTTACTGCTGAAAGTGAGAGAGCGGCGATGAGTGAGATGAGTAGAATTTTGTTTTTCATAGTTTTCTCCTATATCATAAATTAAATTTCAGATTTGATTTTGTCTTTTTCGGATGAAATGTACTCGTCCTTTTCAAATCCATTGTATTTTATGTCTTTGAGTATTTCGTCAATTGCTGTATCCACAACGTCCTTGTTTACAAGGTGAGTTGTCTCGATGATAAGGCACGAGGACTCGCCGTAAAGGAGTATTATGTCCTTATACTTATTGGTGATATTTGCCGGCATATCGAGGAAGCACATGGTAGGTATACCGTTTATTTCGCCGTACTTAGTTTCAACATCGTCACCTATTGAATAAGTGCTGCGGAGCTCCTTTTCGATTTTTTCAGCTTCAAGATTGCTCCACTTAACAGACCTCATTACGATCGCCTGCTTGCCATTCGGAGAATCAAGACTAAGTGTGATATAGTCATCATAGCGTGTCTCGAAGAGATGATTGTGAGAATACAGCAGGTAGGTGAACATATCGTCTGCCGACCGCATAGTTTTATAGTCGCCTTTAGGGTCAACGTACTCAACAGTGCCGAGAAATTCCGCAAGGTCACTTTCAAAGCCGGACATATCAGCGTTTTCTTCCGGATATATCATAAAGATGATGAAGCTGCCCTCGCTGCCTTCAAGTATGTAGAAGCTTTGGAAATTAGCTTTAGCGTCGCCTGTGACTGATTTAGCTTTGTGACCGTTAAACTCAAGGTCGTTTACCACGTTTTTTTCTGCTCCTTCATCCTCAAAGAAGACAGCAAGCATAGCATCCGAGAATTCGTCAATATCCATATCGGTATCGGTATAGTCTATAGCGATTATGTTGGCATCCTGTTTAGCTCCTGTATGGGAGTATTTCAGTACAAAGCTGACTTTGTTGTATCCGACATAGTCCCTGTTCTGAACAAAGGGACTTCCGTCTTTAAGCCGGAACACGAAAGCACCGTCATTGGAATTGCAGACGGGAAGCTCAGGTTCTGTAGCTGCTTCAGTAGCAGCTTCCTCAGCAGTTGTGACCTCAGTGACGATTTTTTCAGAGGTTGGCTCGCTGACGGGTTCTGATGTTGAGGAGCTTTCTTTGTCGCCGCAGCTCCAGAGTGACATTGATAATCCAAGTATCATGGCGAAAAGTCTTAGTTTTTTCATGGTGTTCTCCTATATCATTTATTTATAAATAAATACGACGAAGTCGGCAAAGAAGGGATTCCAAAGGGTGACTCCCCACAGTGTGGGGAGATGTCACGAAGTGACAGAGGGGACGGGGCTGTTAGCCTTCAACCCTTTGGCAAAGGGGTGTACGAGGGGTTACCCCTACCAGTGGTAGGGGATGTCAGCTTGCTGACAGGGGTGGCTGAACCCGATTAGGGTACAGCGTTCCCCCTGAGAAGCAGTACAGCGAGCAACGCAATGCTGTACGAACCGTCCGAATTTCTTCCCTCGGCTTGACCGACGAAATTCTATCAGTACAGTATTGCCGTATTATCAGGCTCTTAAAAAGCTCAAAGAAAACTTTGCACATACCGATGCTATCAGCACTATTTTTACTGAATACTTGTTCCTCTTTTTCAGCATTATCATCCCTGATATGAATATTGCCAGAAATACTGCCGATTCCAGAAGCTGTACCGGAAAAACGCAGATATTCCCGTTTTTTTCTCCGGAGTATTCAATGTGGAATATGCCGTCATATTCTACCCCATGACAGCATCCTGCAAATAAACAGCCAAGCTTAGCGATGCTGTACATCAGCGGCATGGCAAAGGTACAGTTTTGCAGGAGCACATTGCGGTCTCCGATACGTGGGATGAGCAGAGATGTGGCAATTGCGGCAAGGTAAACTCCGATAGCCGCTCCCACTGAGGAAAGTCCGAGATTTTTTCCTCCCGACCGTATAAAGGTGTAGAGAAATGCACAGGACCAGCTCGATGTGGGTATCAGTGCGAGCAGGAGCAAGTTCTTTTTAGTCGGTATACCACGCTTGCTGCACAGCCGGAATAAAACTATCATACCGGCAATAAGGGATGAAAGTATAAATATCCGGTAAAACGGCAGTATAAGGTGGTCGGTATCTATGTGTATGGTCATATTATTATAAAGAGTCGCAGGCAGTCTCTATAGCGTGCATAACCAAGAAAAATGCCATCATAAGCATGATTATGTATAGTATAGCTAACGCAGCGTAAAGCCATGCGATAACCTTTGAAGGTTTATGGTAAGGATAGAGTATGCGTGTAATTATTATCAGCACAACGCCGATAGGTACAAAAATAAATCCGAAAGATTCTTTGTCGATGAAGCGGAAGGTAAGTCCGGAAGCAACTGATATTACGGAAATTATCGTTATAATATCGGCTTTTTTCTGGTCTTGCGGTTCGGGCTCCGGGGACTGATATTCCGACGGCAGCGGAGGAAATTCCAATTTGTCCGCCTGTCCGGATTCGTTAAAGTATTTTATCTCGTAGTCAGCCATAAAATGACACCACCGACCGTCCACAAGCTGTATGAATCCGTTTGACCTCAGTAATACATCACTTACTCTTGCCGGAGCTATTATTGCAGGTCTGTTATCTATCTGCTCGTATTCGCAGTTTTTTATTCCAAAATAGGTTATTTTCATGTTTTTTTACTCCCAATAGTAGATGTGTTGGCTGCCCATTATGAGAATATTCTGAAATTCATGAAAGCATCCGTCTCCACAGCTTTCATTTTTTTTACGTTTACGTTTACTATCGGATTTATCACAAGCATCATCAAATCTATAAAATATAGTAATTGAAAGTAGAATGAATATAATAGTAAAGATAACTGTAAATATTTTTCCTGATTTTTTTGTAGAGCGATAAAATATTGTCAAAAAGCTTATTGCTAATATACTTATTCCGAATATAAAGTCGATAAATATAAAAGATATTCCAAAAGAAATTATGAATACAAAAAAGATTGTAATATTACTGTCATCTTTTGATTCTTGCATTTGTTGGAGCGAAAATTCAATTTTTTCTGCATTGCTGTTGTTCATATAATACTCGTTTTCAGCATCAGTCATAAAATGATACCACTGACCGTCGATCAGCTGGACAAAATTATTTCTTTTCAGTACTTCTTCGTCAATTCCCTCGGGAGCAATTATTGCCGGGTAACCGGCTACCATTTCATATTCGCAGTTTTTTATTCCAAAATAGGTTATTTTCATGTTTTTTTACTCCCAATAGTAAATGTGTTGAGCTCCTATTTCACCTATATCTCCAGCAGTATCGCAGGCTTTATCACCTGCTTTTGAGGTGCTATCACAAGTCTCAAATTTAAGCTCTTTGTCGACACGGTACATTACATAGATTATAAAAGCAAGGAATAATATAGGTACAATAACAACAATGGCTATAAGAACTTTTTCTGCTGATTTGTTATGAAAAAGAGTGCTTATGAATATCCCCCAAAAACCTACAGTTATTACAATTGAGCCGATTTTAAAGTCTATAAATAAGAAGACTATTCCTATTAACAATAATAATATTAAAGTAAATGTAATATAAAAATCTATTTTTCTTTTGCGGTCGTATTTTTGCTGATATGGCAGCATATTCTGCTGAGAAAACGTCAATGCTCCGGTATCGTTTTGAGCTTTATAGTACGCTTTTTCAGCATCGGTCATATAGTGACACCACCGACCGTCCAAAAGTTGTATAAAGGTATATTCTTTGAGCCTTTCCTCGTCAATTCCCTCGGGAGCGATTATTGCTGGTTTTCCGTCTATTAATTCGTATTCGCAGTTTTCAATAGTAAAATAGGTTATTTTCATGATAGTTACTCCATAAAGTTGATGTATTGAGCTCCGATTTTGCCAACACCCTCAACGCAGTCGCAGGTTTGATCTGCTAAGTCGTTAAGTGCGGATATAAGGATGTGAATGGCGATGATGACAGCAATTATAGCAGTAATAAACAGTGCGGACAGGACTTTTGCAATTGTACCGGACGCTTTATGTCTCGGATGTAATATGCGAGTGACCGTCAGCAGCAAAAATGAAATCATTATACATATCACAGAGAGTTCATATAGCTCAAAAAAAATTGCTGCGATGCCTGTGAGAAAAATTATTACGAAAAGACCGGTCAAAAGGTTAGCCTTACTATTATCCGGTTCTTTGATGTCCACTAAGGAAAAAGAGGGCGGAGGCGGAAAACTAAGCACCTCGGTATTTTCGTGATTGACATAATACGCTGTTTCAAGTTCGTCCATATAGTGACACCACCGACCGTCCACAAGCTGTATAAAGTCATATTCTGTTAGTCTTTCCTCGTCAATTCCTTCAGGAGCGATTATAGTGGGATTTCCGGAACGTATTTCAAGTTCGCAGTTTTCGATTCCAAAGTAAATGATTTTCATGATCGTTACTCCTGTAAAAATTTAGGGCTAATCTGTGACTTATAAAACCATAATTAAAAAAAGAATAAACATTATTTCATCTTCATATTCCTTAAAAAATATCAGCAGATAAAAGAATGACAGTAGAATTGATACACATATTATTATCGCTATAATGAGCTTGGATGTTTTTTTGACGTTACCCGGGGATTGATTAATACCATCAAAATGATGTCTGCCTGAAATATAAGCATTATACTCATATTTATCCATGAAGTGACACCACCGACCGTCCGCAAGCTGTATGAAGCTGCATTCTTTGAGCTTTTCTTCGTCAACACCCTTCGGAGCGATGATAGCTGTTCTACCGGCTATCATTTCATATTCGCAGTATTCTATGCCATGATAGTTGAGGTAATTTTTAGGCTCATTTGTGATCCCTGAAATTTTATAATTATCCATAACCAAGGGATCGGTATTGCTGTTTTTTATGTAGTATTCATTTTCGGCTTTAGTCATGAAATGACACCACCGACCGTCTATAAGCTGAACAAAGTCCAGACTTTTCAGATATTCTTCTGAAACCATTGCAGCAGCGATGAGAGCAGGTCTTCCGGCTATCATCGCATATTCGCAGTCGTCTATTCCGTAGTATATTATTTTCATATTTTTTCACTCTATATATATGGAATTAACTCTGCCGGACAAGCCGGGGGAAGGACTGCGAACGGTCCGTAAAACTTCGCTTCGCTGGTTTTACTACTCTTTAGGAAGGACTCTGCCCACCCTAATCGGGTCCAGCCACCCCTGTCAGCAAGCTGACATCCCCTACCGCTGGTAGGGGTAACCTCGCACACCTTCCCGCC
>OCTX012116095.1_pt1 | contig 11041 bp, 7 predicted proteins | sample 1539691 | NCBI WGS metagenome assembly OCTX01 (sample SAMN02144231, study PRJEB22623) | gut metagenome | biome: sheep rumen | host: Ovis aries | place: New Zealand | reverse complement strand
AATGCCATATTTTTTTGAGGCCGACTCTTTGTATTGGCGCAATAGTTGTAGGTAATCTGCAGTATTCATTGTCATTTCATTTTCTTGGGGGCAAAAATACACAAAAATTCAGATAATCCCAAATTTTTAGTGGAAATTATGTAAAATTACTATTTTGCCAGTTTGATGGGTCTCCTTCGCCGCCTTGAGCATGGCTACTTGACGTAATGCTTGCTGTCGCGTAGCTCGCGATGATGGACGCCCCAATGAGCGGCGCACCTGCAGTGCAGAGTCCTGCATGCTCTGATAGATTAAATCTAGGAAAATCTTCTGTCCCATTTTGTATCTCTTTTATGTAGTTATCAATTCGTTTGCAATGTTAGAGCAGTATAGCCCTCCTTGGTAATCTCAACTTAACTCCCACTTCGCGAGAGTTTTCTATGATACTGTATAGCTTTTCAAGTTTTGTCATATCATTTATAATTTTGTTAGTTAGACAATACACACTTTAAAATTCCTATTGTAGAATATAACTCATCAGGATCCAGATGGATATCATCGTATTTCTTATTAATTGGTGACAATGTGATAGATTCTTGATACCACCCATCTTCAGTTACGACCTTGTTGCTATGATACTCCTTGATAGTGTATTCACATCCCGTATCAGGATCTATTCCATTACACTTAGTTAGAACAACATAACCTTCTCTAGGGCCTCCCTGATACCTTTCAAACACACAAATATCTCCATCATTAATTTTGGGATACATAGAATTTCCTTTAGCGTAGACAGCAAAATGTCGACTAGGATTAGGTGTGAATCCATGCCCTCTGACGTCAAACCAACCTTCAATATCTGGTTCCTCGTTTTGCTCAAAACAACCACAAGCAGCCTTTAGATTGTATAAAGGGACACAACCATCATGATAATTTTGCAAAGGATTAATTGTAATGGGCTCGGCTGCTTCTTGAGTATCATTCATGGCAGCCTTCTCCATTATTAGTCGTAGCTCTTCGATAGAATAGGGAGGCTTTCTTCGATGAAGCATATAGTGACAGTTTGGGCATACTGGAGCTAAATCATTTGCAACATCAAGTTTATATTCTTTTCCTACTGAAGAAATGGGAACTAAATGATGAACATGGATAAACCCCTTACCAACAACACCATAGGTCTCTTCAAAATCTCTGCCACATACAATGCACTTATATCCTTTTAAGTCGATGCACTTTTGTCTAGCAGCCTTATTGCGCTCATACTTATTAGCCATTACCTGCACCAAAGCACCTTCATATAGATTCTCATCATCTGCAGGATAGTCCACTTCAAATTCGTTATCACCATCATTTCCTGAAGTGCCCAACAGAAAATCGACAACACTCTCTGGGCAAGTCTGCACACTTTGAATAGTTCCTCTAAAACCGTGCTCGCGCAGAATGCCTATCGAATATTTGCCAGCAGGATATTCTTCAAGTAGTTTCAAACGCACATATTTAGACGTTATGCCTCCATAATATGTTTCCATGTCTGTCCAGAAAGCCTCTTGATTAAGGGCCTCATCGAATTGTATTCCAGTTTCTATAACCTCCATCTTATAACGGACACACAATTCTGGTTTTGTTTTATAGATAAACACAATATCTCCAACTGAGAACTTTTCTGTTCTCCAGTCTGCCATTCCTCCCTGTGCTGCGATAGCATCACCAATACGAAATGTTCGGTCATTATTAGGAGCGATCCAGTATGCCATATTACTCCATTGTAAGTACTTTTGTTGATTCTTCGCCAAACTGAGAGACTACACGCACGGCTATCTTCTTGCCCTGTTCGTAGGGGATTGGCTCGCTCTTGAAGTCGTAGAGCGTATCCCATATCTCATCGTTGAACTCCAAACGCAAGGTGCGCTCAGCCTTTTTCTTTGCCAAGTCTTTGGCAACAGTATCAAGGCCCTTGCGCCAGGCTTTGAAGTCATCCTTACTGCCACCACAGAAGTGGATGCTGCGCACCTTGAAGAGACCTCCCGTATAGTTGTCGTCCATCTCCCAATAGGCAATGTCGTTCACGTTGCGGGCCTTCACCTCATCCTGTATGGGGTCGTACATATCCATACCGTTAATCTCTACGTGGCATTTGCCGTCGCCATCGTTCACCAAACTGATGTCTGGCTCACCGATGATGATAAACGATCCTGCTTTCTTGTCTTTCTTCAGCAAACCGTCTTGCAACAGGTCGTCACTCATACGAACCTTAGACACTTGGAACGTACCGAAGTTATAGTCTTTGTTCTCACCACTCTCAATGCTGTCCTCAAACGAGAAGCCAAGAATCACAAGCCAGTTCGATTCGTTCAGATGCTGACGGAAAGCACGTACGGCTTCGTTCACAGCATGCTTGCTGACGGTGCCAAACTTAGGGCCAATCATAAAGAATACACAATGCTCCGTTCCGTCCTCCTGTTTATAATAACCCTTGGCATTCAAATAAGGCTCATCCAGATGTTCCATCGAGTGCATCACTGCTTGTTGCTGCTTCACACCATTGCGAATACCATTAGCCTTCAGGTTGTTGAAGATGCGCTCAGTAAAGGCTGCATATTCGTCGTAGTCGTTCTGCTTGTCATTCAAACTCTCAGGCGAACTTACATCAAGGCTCTGCAACGTTTCTACTGTAAATGGACCACTCACACGAATACGCTTCTTGTCCTCCTCTGGCTGGTCGTATAAAATTTCGTCTGTATCTGAGAAATCTTGGTTCGCAATAGACTTTAAAGTAATATGCGGTAATCTTTTATATTCAAACCCAAGACGAATGTTTTGAGTTCCTTCTTTCTCATGTACTTTATAATAGGGGAAAAGAGTGGTTATTAGTCTTTTTTTTGCTATATTCAAAGCGATTCTACTTGTATCTATGGTTATCCATCTTCTCCCCCATTGCTCTGCAACAAAGGCTGTAGTTCCACTTCCACATGTTGGATCAAGCACTAAATCTCCAGGGTCTGTAGTCATAAGAATGCATCTTTGAACTGCTTTTTTTGAAGACTGAACAACATAGACTTTATCAGACATAAAACTACTTACTGCATCAGTCCACAAGTTAGTTATAGGTTGAGCCGGAAAATCATTAAAGTATCTAACATAACCCACACGTCCATTCGAAGAAATATCTATTCTTCTCTCTTTCTTTAAATTCTCAATACCTGCTCTATTTGTTTTCCAAACATTGTTACCATTCATTTTGTAGATTTTCCCCTCAAACTCGATGTCAAACCTACCAATATCAGAACCTGATTGTGAAGTAAGGTTATCCAGAGTATATACTCTGGAACCTCTCGGTCTCAAGTCATATTCAAATGTTTTCCCTGTTTCTTTCTCAAAATCTGCTATTGACAATCTCCTTCCATCTCCTAATTCAATGTTATGATAAGAAGAACTACCTTCACCTCCAAATACTTTAGGCACAAATAGTTTTCTAAATTTCATTTGTTCCTTGCTTTTAGCATACCAGATTATATAATCACAAACTGACGCAGGAGCTAATAATTCGCCTGGACTGCCTGCACCGGATGTTTTTTGATAGACAATTTGATTTATAAAATTATCGCTGCCAAAAACATCATCCATCACACTACGTATCAAATGCACATTTTCGTCAGAGATTTGAATAAAACAAGACCCGCTCTCTGAAAGAAGCTCTCGTGCCATCACTAGCCTGTCTCTGAGATACGACAAATAACTATGAATTCCTAATTCCCATGTATCACGGTAGGCTTTAATCATCTCTGGCTCACCAGTTAATTCTGAATCGCGAGATTCATGAGCCATTTTAGGTTTGTTAATCATTATTTGCCAGTTTCCACCATAGCGTATCCCATACGGCGGATCAAAGTAGATACATTGCACTTGCCCCTTCATACCTTCGCGATTCAACAAGGAATTCATCACCAACAAGCTATCTCCTTGAATCAGTCGGTTCTGCCAGTTATCGCTATGCTTGTAGTAACCAGCCAATCGTTCCAATTCATCCTCTTGCTCTTCCTCGAAATCGCCAAATAAGTCGAGCTGTAACTTGGCACTTTCGCTCTTATGCTCATGCAGTTCATAGAGACTATCGATGATGGCCTCTGGACGAATGTCCTCATGTTTATACAGGCTTCGGATGTCTGTACGTAACTGTGGCATATAGTCGGGATTATCCTCATCGTCGTTTTTGTACTTGTTGAGCCAATAGAGTTCTGGATCTCTGCCACGCTGGAACTCATGGCGGAAGATGTCGTATTCACTCTGTTTGGGCATATCGCTAATTGCCATCTGCTCCTCTCCCTGATGGGCACTATCGGGTATTGCTACACGTTTGTCTTCGTGTTTAAAACTGCTTACAGCTTGTTTCTTATCGTATGTCATAGCTACTTATCTTTTCTTTTATAAGGTTTTTAAGTTTATCGATATCTCTTACTACCAGCAAATCCCACTTTCCATAAGACTTTAGATTATTGGCAGCAGGAATCCAGTAGTCTTTCAGATAATGACGTTTGGCGTCCTTATTTCCAGACTTATCGCTATCAAAGTCTTCACATTCAACAATCAGGTTAATAACACTATCATCATTCAGTTTTACTTTCACAATGAATGATGGCTGATAATCCTTATTTTCGTCACCAACGCTATAGGGAATTCGGAAGCCTAAATAAGTGTTCTTAACCCAGCTTACCACATTGTCCATTGAATCCAGTGTTTTGGCTGCTATCTGTTGCCAACTATTCTCTTCACCAATTACATAGTTTATATGGCTTTTCAGAATAGGCCATACCGTCTTGTTTGTTGGGCGATAGACATGCTGTGTACTACCTTTAGGATTATAATAGTTCAGTACTGCATTTATTTCTTCATGGTCAGTATTTGCCTTATGGATACCTTCGTTAATATTGCTTAGTACTGCCTTATAATCCCAGAGCATCACTAAACGTTTTTGGGCAGCACTTCCATCGCCACCAACGATTTCCAATTGATCATTAAACCACGTCTCAACAATTCTCTTGATGTCAGGGAACTTCTGGAATTGCTGTCCATGTTCCTTACTAGTATAATACTCGCGAATCATCAAACGTGCAAAATAATAAATAACTTCTTGGTCGCGCAATTCCATATAATCACTCTTCAACATTTTCTTGTCACCATTCACGATGGTTTGCAGAACAGTCTCAGTTGGAATCTTATTGAAGTCAAGTTTAAACTTTGGCAAATCTGAGAAATCAGCAGTGAGCAAGCCTTCGATATTATCAGAGCGATAGCCTGTAATAACAGGGAAACGAATTTCCAAAGCTTGGCGTTCAGGCAATGCCCGTAGGATAGCCTTGGGTTTCTGAGGCTTAGTAACAACAGTCTTGCCTCCCTTGAAAGTATTGAATGGTACACCTATAATACGGGCATACTCAGGTGGGAACTTATAGGTTATATTTTCAGGATTATATCGATGCAAATCTTTGCGGTCAATCTCTTCACCCTTTAAATTATAGGGAACCAGATCATAACTCTGACGACGCAAAGCACGACCTACGACCTGTTCGCAAAGCAACTGACTTCCAAAAGCACGGATACCACAAACGTGAGTTACCGTGTTAGCATCCCAACCCTCTGTCAGCATGGACACACTAACCACACATTTTATGTCGCCCCCAAGTTTTCCTGGTTTACCAACAGTATTCACTACTTCACGTAGAATGTCTGCATCAGTTAGATTATCAGCTGAACCCGCTCCATGCTGATTTGCATATTCATGCTTGAATTCCTCTATTTCCTTAGCATAAGCTTTCTTAAAGGCATCGTCAATACGAGTTGAGGCTTCATCAAGCGCCGAAGAGTCTATTAGCAAAGTAGGGAACTTTTCTTTTGGTAATCCCATCTCATCATAGTTGGAGAATATCGAGAATCGACCATGGCGATAACGTGGTTCTCCTGCTTCATCCTCACCATCTTGGTAACCTGCAATATCACGATAAACTTCATGAGATACAGTAGTATTATTGCAAACGATGATCAATACAGGTGGTGCACTATAAAGCGACCCCATTGCCTCATATTCTTGACGAAGACCACGGTCATAATCTATATAGTCATTAACAAATTGCTCCAGTGCTGTATTTAGCAAAGTTGGCAAGTTGGGGGCTTGGGCAATAATAGGTTTCTCTACTTTATCCTCCTTATCCTTCTTTCTTTGACCACGAATACCTCGCTTAGGCAGCTTATCTTTGATGCTCTCATAAATATTGCGAAGTTTGGGTTCATCAAGGTCTGGCGTATTATCATATGCTGGCAAAAAAGGAATCTTTACCAATCCGCTTTCGATAGCATCAACTAATCCAAAGTCACTCACAACCCATGGAAACAGCGAATATTCCGGATAACCAGAACCTTTAAGATAATAAGGTGTAGCAGAGAGGTCATAAACCTGCTGGAGTTTATAACCTAAGAGTTTCATCTGACGCAAGCCTTCATACCATACCATAGCAGTCTCGTTCTCCTGTTTCAGGTCACTCTTCTCATCTTCTGTTAGACTCTTGTCTTTGGTTTGCTTAGTCAAATAACAGTGATGGGCCTCATCGTTAATCACAACTATACGTTTGCCCTTTACACCTTTTTCAAGGATACGGCTTAGCATCACACTATAGTCCTCCTTATCTTTCTGTGTCACTAGTTCACCATCGACCCATTTCTGTTTACCATCGAGAGGCGAAGCGTGTTTACCAGAGAACACACGAGGCAGGAATTGTTGATAATTGACAATCGTTATTGAAGAATTCAATCCACCCAATTCTTTTTCAAACTGTGGTGGAATCAATCCACGCTGATGATAATAGTCTGTACGCTCATAGTTATTACTACGTTGGCTATAATCAAGTTGGAGTACACTTAATCGGTCTCTTATCGTAATACCAGGCGCACAAAGTAAGAAATGATCAGCATAGTGAGTATCCATCGGATTAGCTCGCTTATTCAGGTAGTTATATAAGATAAGCATAGCCATTACTACCGTTTTACCTGTACCAGTTGCCATCTTAAAGGCTGTACGAGGCAAAACAAAAGCATCATCCTGTGAGACTGTATGACGTCGTTCACCAAGGAGGTTTAATATATAGTTTCCTGTATTTGGATCTTTCTCTGCAATTTCGTTCAACCAAACAGCAGTTTCAACAGCTTCACGCTGACAGAAAAACAATCTAAGATTTGATCTACGATCTTTATTATTAAACCAGAAATCAAGAAGCTCTTTTGTAATTCGTGATGCTTTAGGATAATCACCTTCACGCCACGTCTTTACTTCCTTTCGTATAGTATTGATAAACTCTGCATTAGGATCTACTGAGATAAAATCTTCCTGAGAAAAGAACGTTTGTCCTCCATGCTTTTTAGGGACAATATTCACATCATAGCCAAAAGGCCGTCTTCCTTCGATAACGGTCTCATAGTCTATGTTTCCATTCATATCGGTATTATAATAATACCTCGGTTCCTCGTACGGGTTATTCAGTACAGGATTGTCATTGTTGGCTTGCATAAGCGTTTATAGTCTATGCGCTGCTCTCTTTCAACAAAGTAAGGCCAAACACAAAAAACGTGGACGAATACTCATCCACATTCCAGGTGTTTGGCCTAACCCTCAGAGAAACAAGTAACGCCCACGCATAACGTGAACGTCTGCATGTTTTACTCTGACTTCTTTTGTGGCCAAACTTCGGAATGTCTAATAAACAGCAAACGCTAATTATTTACCCTCAAAAATCATACCGGCGCCTCCGCTGAGGCTCTGTATCAGGAGGCTACGAAAAACCTCTGTTCTGCCGTGGCAGCGCCGTGTTACGACGATTAGCCAGTACTTGCCTGCAAAAATAATAAGAATTTATTAAATCAGCAAATAATTGGGGGCAAAATTGAAAAAGAAAAGAAGAAAAGGTGGATAAGATGACATTTCCATCTGAATAAGTGACTTTATCAAATAGGTATTTTTGTCCTCATGGGTACATGAATTTAAAAAGTATCACTTTTTGGCGTAACCGACTTATAACCAATAAGATAAATGTGGTGATGGATATGGCTTGTCTATCACTATTTTAGGGGTGAATGCAATTTTTTTTGTAAAAAGCTTGCATTTGGCTTAAAAATTTAGTATATTTGCAGTTAATAAAATAACTGCGAGGATAGTACATAATTAATCAATAATAACAATGAGAATAACTATTATCAATCTTGACAGAAATGAAAAAAGGTACGCGCGCGGGGAACTCGATGAGTTTGTGGCGCAGTTGAAGGATGGCACCTATCGCCAGCAGTATATCAACGACTATACCAAGGAGGTGTGCTTTGCGGCTGAATGGGTGAAACAGAACGGTATGCTGAAGGCTAAGAGCTACAACAGTTTGGTACTGCTGTCGCTGGAAAACCTGCGCGACATGAGTACTGTGGAGGAATACAAGCGACTGGCCACCCTGCAGCCTTATACTCTGCTTTGCTTTATGGGGCACGACGGTCATTCGCTACACATCGTATGCCCATACGCTGTTTCCGATGGCACCACTAATGATCAGTCGTTGCTTAACGCTTTTCGTAAACTGCATTACATTTATTCGTCGCAGTTGGGAACGCCGCTGGCCGAACACGAGCCTACCTTTGAAACCTGCTGTAAGGTGAGCTACGACCCGCAGCCATTCTATCATCCATCGGCTATAGCCATAACTGTTTCGTCGGAACCCGAAACAACGCCCGAGTTCCGAACGATACAGGAGCATATCAGCGACTATAATTATCCTGAGGAGATTCCGGGGCTTAGTGTGCGCGACAGTCGGATGCGAAGGTTTCATGATTGTCTGGATGCGGCTATCGAGAAAAATGGCGACTTGCAGAACGACGAGGAGTTTGCCGTCATCGTACTGGAGCAGTTGGCCGACGGTTGCCGGGTGATGGGACTGCCTCAGGCATGGTGTGTGCGTGTGGCTTCGTATATCCCCCTGCTATCCGATAGTCTCGGTAGTGATGCAATCGCGTCGGCCTTTAAGACGGCTTATCTGCGTGATTCGCTAAAGACCGTCCCTATGAAGTTCACCCGCCCATCGGCGCTGTTGGCTTTTAAAACCGAAGCGTATATGAAGGAGCATTATACCTTGCGCCTGAACGTGATGACTGGTGCGCCCGAATACCGCATGAATGCCATTGGCTATGGTTTTCAGCCGCTCGACCAGGCTGCCCGTAACACCATGGCCATCAAGGCACTGAAGGCGGGTGTGGAATCGTGGGATAAGGACCTGAACCGCTATATCGATTCGAACCTCATCCCAAAGTATTACCCTATGGAGGACTATCTGCGCCACCTGCCTAAATGGAATGGCAAACACGACTATGTGGGCGAACTGGCCCGACGGGTGAAGACCGACAATAAGCACTGGGAAAGCGACTTTCACACATGGATGCTATCGATGGTGGCCCAGTGGGTGGGGAAGGACCGCCAACATGGTAATGCCATCGTGCCCCTGCTCATCGGACCGCAGGGATCGGGTAAGAGTACCTTCTGCAGAAGGCTGCTGCCTGATTATCTGCAGATATATTATAACGACCGACTGTCGATGAAGAACGACAATGATATCTTTCTCGCCATGTCGGGCTATGCGCTGATTAATCTCGATGAGTTTGATGCGATGTCGAAAAATCAGCAGCCTATCCTGAAGTACCTGATATCGAAAAACGACATCAAGTTCCGTCCGCCATACGGTAAGGTGATGGAAGAGCGCCAAAGGTTTGCCTCGTTTATTGCTACGACTAACAACCTGCGTCCGCTGACCGACCCCACAGGCTCGCGCCGTTTTGTATGCATCTATGCCGAGGAGATTGACAACTCGGGACTGATTAACTACGACATGCTGTATGCCCAGCTCTATACCGAACTGCAGCAGGGGCGCCAATACTGGTTTGAGGACGAGGACAATGCCCGAATCATGCAGCAGAACGAACCGTTTCAGCAGGTGAACAGCTACGAGCAGATGATAGCTCTGACTTATCTGGCGCCCGAGGAGACGCCGGATGATGCGAAGTTTGTTTCGCTCCAGACGATGATGGTGCGACTTGAAAAGCTATTCCCCACCTTTACGATTACGAAAGGTACTGACATTGAGCTGGGAAGGAGGTTGGTTAAAATGGGATATCAGCACAAACGAAGCAACAAAGGATCGGTTTTCAGAGTTGAAGAGATATGATTTCTAAAAGTAAAACAACTTGTTTTACTATGCTGCAGAAGCTATGTGTTATGGTGAAAGATAGCATTTTGAAAGGTAAAACAAGTTGTTTTACTGTGAGTGATAGTAGTGATAGATAAACAATATCTATCACTCTGTATAACCAATTGATATTAAATGAGTTGTGATAAATAGTGATAGATGATAAATAATAGTATATAAAAAATGGCTGTACATATCAGACTTATTAAGAACAATATCAAGAGCAGTAGCTCTTATGGGAAATATTTTGCAAAAACAGTTAGTCAGGGTGAGGTGACACTCGAGGAGATTGCTGCCGAAGCTTGTCGTAACAGCGGCTTTTCGGAAGGTGCTGTGCTTGGTGTTGTAACCGAATTGCAGGATATATTGAAACAAAGACTTACGGAAGGACAGACGGTTGTGCTGCCTGGCATCGGTCGCTTCAGTCTGCGTGTAGAAAGCATCGGTGTGGATGATCCGAAAACATTCAATATCCGCCACCACATCACCCGCATCGTATGTGGCTTCTTGCCAGCAGGTCGCCGTATTCAGGGCCGCCACATCCTCTACGATTTCTGCGAGGGTGTCAAGGCGGTGTGGCAGACAGGCTTTAAGCCGTAGGGTTCTAAATAATCTAAATTTTTTGTGTAAAGGCAACGTTTTTACGCTGATTATTGGTAATTTTGCCCGAAAATTGAGAATAGGGTAGTGATGAAGATTATCCATGTGGACATGGATCAGTTTTTCGCGGCTGTAGAGCAGCGCGATAATCCGGAACTGAAGGGCAAGCCGATAGCGGTGGGGCACGATGCTGAACGTGG
>OCTX014556436.1_pt1 | contig 11043 bp, 9 predicted proteins | sample 1539691 | NCBI WGS metagenome assembly OCTX01 (sample SAMN02144231, study PRJEB22623) | gut metagenome | biome: sheep rumen | host: Ovis aries | place: New Zealand | reverse complement strand
GGCTCAATCCCTTTGCACAAGGGCATTTGCACCACATCATGTTATATGGTTATATGTTTTTGCGAAATTCATAAAATGCCGGGTGACCACTTACATGAGGGTGACCTCAACTGGAAAAGGTTTTCACCACAAGCTCTCTCGGTAAAGATACTGTTTTTCGTAATACATCCAAATGTTCACAAGGCTTGCGGAAATAAAAGAATATTAAAATAGCGATTCGATTATTTGCGAATTTCATTTTATTTATGTACCTTTGCATCAGAAATATAAAAGCAACATGGTAGTAACGTTCAATGAAGAGTATCTAGAGAAGCTCTATACTGAAGGGAAAACTGGATTAAAAAAACTCAGATTCCAACCCCAAATTGTTAGAGGTTACCAAAAGGCTGTAAAATACCTGATACAGGCTACTCGTAAAGAAGACTTATTTCCTTTCAAGTCGTTACACTTTGAAGCTTTGCATGGTGATAAAGAGGGTCGTTTCTCCGTTAAAGCCAATGATCAATATCGGGTCGAATTTACGCTTACAGAGACTGATGATGAACCAGTAGTCACAATATGCAATATCATGGATTTGTCGAATCATTATAAATAGGAGGTAAATATGAAAACAATACAAAACATTTCTGAAAACAGAATTGCCAACAATATGACATCATCAATGCTGATTCACCCAGGGGAGATGATTAAAGACGAAATAATAGCTCGTGGGATAACACAGAAAGTACTTGCCGAAAAGATGGGGGTATCATATACCGTATTCAATGAAATACTAAACGGCAAGCGTCCAGTAACTACAGAATACGCTCTTTTACTTGAGGCAGCATTAGGTACAGATGCCTCTATATGGATAGGTCTTCAGACAGAGTACAATATGCAGAAAGCCAAGCAAGACAAGTCATTTATGAAACGACTTGAAAAAATCAGGAAGATAGCAGCAATCTTCTGACTGATTATTGTTCTCGCTTTTTATTTCGTATGATGAAACTTCCTCACCTGCTGGAAAATGTATTCAAAATCTGTCATAAATCATATCAATTAATTCAGTGGCAAAGATACGAACTTGTACCTTTTCCACCAAACGATTTTACTTCACAAGGCTTGTGGAAATGTGAAATTGCTCTTCGACAAGCGAAGCGACTTTAATCGGTTTCCCAAATAACCAAGTCACGAGGAAGGGAAATCTTCTTGGGTTCACCACGCTTACCTGATATGGAGTAATACCTTGCGACACTTGAGGGAAGCACCCCGGCAAACACTTTCCTAATCCGCGCACATTTCTCGTTGATCGAATTAAGCATTGGATTCGTCACATCTTCGATGCTTTTCAATGCCCTATCCGACAGTCCCCAAGGTCTGACCTCTGAGTATATCCCCGTCAGTTCATGCCTGTAGTCTGGTAAGTTTTTGAAGATGATTCCCTCAGGGTGGCATAGGAATAGCAAGTAGACCGCCTTCACTAATGGCTCAAGGCGAACTTCTACACGATTATCACCTAGGAGAAACTTATAATTCCTCGTGATAATCAACTGAGGGAAAGTTGGATCAGACTCCAAGAGAGAGGTTAGCTCTTTCTCGCTCATCCCATATTCCTTCAGTTTTTGTATTCTCTCCTTTACCTCCTCCATGAGTTGATTGTAAAGTCTTTCGTTGATGTCTGTGTTTGTCATAGTAGCTTAGGTTTTGTGGTTATTATCATGGTTTGTGTTGGTACGCTCAATCTTCGTTCAACTCATTCTGTGAACTCCTGCTTCCTAATGAGTCGAAGCAGATAGTCCACTGCCTTGGGTGCCTTCTCACGAGCCGTGTGTAACTTTTCCGCAAATTCCGTTTCCGGCATGTCGCTGTTGAAGTCATCCACCAGTTCACGGGGCTCATCGTTCTTTTTCACCAGCACTAACCCTTTCCGTTTCATCAACTGGCGGAGCGACAAGATACCCTTATCGTACTTTGGTTTAGCCTTGATCAGTTCCTGCATCAGGTTCAACCCTGGGTCTCCGATATGCAACTCGTTGAGCATGGCTATCGAGTAAAGCACCTTTGCATCAGGCGTTGACATATCGAACACCTCCCCCATCAGCACATTCACAGCATCTGCCTCTTCGTATCGCTCCAACTTGACCAGGCAACGTGACTTCACATAGAGTGCTTCCTGACACTGATGTTGAGACAATACACTATCCACATACTGCAAAGCCTGCTCGTACTTGCCTGCATAGAGACTCAACAATGCCACCAGGAATTTGGGTGCCCAGTGGTCTGCCTCCATCAGTGACTGAGGAAGTCCTTCGATACAACCAAACAACTCTTCGTCACAGACCACGGTGTCAAGGAACCGCTTTGCCTGTTGCATGGCTTCTTTGATATCACCAGCCTCTGCCTTTTTCAACACCAACAACAGGTATTGTCTGGCAGCCTCATCATAGTCATGGTGACTCAGCAACTGATACACCGCCTTGCCACTCTCTATCTCACTGCTAATGGCCTGCTCATCGTTGTAACCACTGGCGTATGCCAATACCTCACGACTAGTATGAGCATACTGCGGAATAATGGGACGTGAGAGGAACAGTCCACCCAACGAACGCACACGGCTCAGTGCCACATAGAGCTGTCCTGCCGCAAACATGCCCCGGCTTAAATCAAGGTATAGTTTGTCGAAGGTCATACCCTGACTCTTATGCACCGTAATAGCCCAAGCTAATCGGAGCGGATACTGGGTGAAAGTCCCCATCAGCTCTTTCTTCATCTTACGAGCCTCCTTGTCATACTCGTAGCTATACGACTCCCAAGAGCAGTTGGGTACTACGTATGCAGCTCCACCGTCTGTCGTCACCTGTATCTCGTCCTTGCTCAGTTTTGTCACCGTCCCGATAGTGCCATTAGCCCAACGCTTCTGTTGGTCGTTGCGGGTGAACATCACCTGAGCCCCCACTTTCAGTTTCAGGGTCATATCTACAGGGAACCGTTTCTCCTCAAATTTCCCTTGCACCGTTCCCTCATAGGCGTACTCCTCGCTGTCAATCTCAGCCAACCGCTTCTGATTGATTAAGTCAGCCGTATTGTTAAGCGAGGTAAGCGTTATCACCATCCCATCCTCCTTCCTTGGCTGACAGACACGCTCGTTCAGGTACATCAAGTTCTCCGGTGTCGTCTTGTTCAGGCGTACGTTCTCCAGTATCTGCAAGAACTGCCTGTCCTCCTGGCGGTACACCTTCTGGAACTCGATCTTCACCAGTCGCATCCGCTTGATGACATCTGCCTTGTAAAAGAAGAAATCATCCGTATGGTAGAGGTCACGCATCAGTTCTCCCTCTGCACCTCGCTTTGCCACTGGCGGCAACTGGAACATGTCGCCCACGAAGATGACCTGCTTGCCACCAAAGGGCAACGAAGAGCGCAGCGTCTTACGCATCGTATAGTCAATGGCATCAATGATGTCGCACCGTACCATCGACACCTCATCTATAATAATGGTGTCGGTGTGGATAAGCGTCAGGATACGTGCCTCGCTCATCTTACCCATCGTGCCAGGTGTACAGACATCCATCGGCAGTCCGAAGAACGAGTGGATGGTATCGCCACCTGCAAGGATAGCTGCCACACCCGTCGGAGCCAGTGTGATGAACTGCTTGCCCACCAACTGCTGCACCTTGCGGAGGAAGGTTGTCTTACCCGTTCCTGCCCTACCAGTGAGGAAGAAACTACTGTTCGTGTTGGCTATCAGCTCGAAAGCCATCACCTGCTGTTTGTTCTCTGTGTCTATCATGTTCTCCATAGTCTTAGTGTTGTTCAAGTTGGGGAAGTATTTGGGTTAAACGTGTGTTGAAGTCCGGGTCGAGGAAACTCTTATAGCATCCGCAGACCAGTTCTTCTGCCTGCTTGCCGATCTGCTCCACAGGCACACAAGTACGCTGCATCTTCACTACACCGGTCAGATATTCCTTCACCATCTGCTCCGACTCGGAGCGGATAAAGTCCTCGTTGCGAAACTCCTTGTCGTAGTCACGCTTCTGGATGAGTTCCATCTTCTGTCCGTTGAAAGCATAGAGCTCTATACCATCAATGTACGTCCAGCTGTGGTACAGACCCACCTTCTCCACAATGACGATACGGTCGCAGAAACGGATGCCCAAGTAGTAGCGGTGTCCATTCGCACTCTCGTACTGGCTGCAGATGAACATCTTTTGACTGTCATCCCAAGTAGGGATATTCACACGCGGTGTACCGAATGTCGGCAGTATGCTGTCAAACAGACTCTTGTTGATTGCTTTGGTCAATGTTGCCATAATCGTTCTTGTGTTTTTGGGTTAATATCTATGAGCGATTGCCCCTTACAGCGGTAGCAAATTGCCACTTCGTTCTCGCTTCGCTCGCGAAACCTTCGGCATTCTTCACTCTTCACTTTTCACTCTTCACTTTTACGCCAGTTGTTTACGATGTGTCTCCTCTATCATATTATAGGCAAAGGAGAAAACCTCTTGCGTGTTCACATGCGCTCCTTGCGCTTTTAGCTGTCCAGAGAGGAAGTTGCACAGCAGCAGAATACTCTGATCCTTGGCAAACTGCTCGTTGAAGATACGGTAGTCATAACCACCCCAGTACTTCTGCGCGATGAGCTGTGCCTTCTGTCCATCGAAACAGAACAACTTGATGCCATTCAAGAAGGTATGAGCGTATCCCTGTCCGAGGTCATAGTACACCAACAGTCTGTTCGACAAACGAATCGCCTTGTAGTACATGTTACCTGCAGCACTGGTGTATCCCTGTGAAAGGAACACGTTCTTTGCTGCGTTGTAGGTCACTTGCTCGCCAGAGAGTGCTGGCAGAGCCTTTGTTGCGATGGTTTGGAGTGTTGTGTTCATCATAGTATAAGTTCAGTTTTAGTTCCCACCACTAAAGTTTTGCAGCGTCAACTCCGAGGTGGTTTCAGAGATTGACGCTGCAAAGTTAAGGCGATTTTCACAACCTTGCAAGAAAAACAACCTTGCGAATGGTTCCATTCTACTTGGAACCGTTTTTAATCCTTATTCTAATGGAATATACTCTATAAGTTAGGTAACGTAGAGTATGCAACTGTCACAAAGGAGTCTTAATCCTTATTCTAATGGAATATACTCTATAAGTTGTACTGAAAGCAGTTTGTGCGTTTTCTAAATGGTGTCTTAATCCTTATTCTAATGGAATATACTCTATAAAAGTCTTAAAGACATGTATGGCGCTTGGGTAATTGTTGTCTTAATCCTTATTCTAATGGAATATACTCTATAAGATCGAGTAAACGAACTTGATTCCAAATCTAAACTTCTGTCTTAATCCTTGTTCTAATGGAATGACAATAGAATGTAGCTTTATTTTTCGGCTCCTGTGCTGAGGTATGTGGTCTTAATCCTTGTTCTAATGGAATGACAATAGAATACTTTATCGGCTATGACAAGACGGGCAACCGTATTGCGTCTTAATCCTTGTTCTAATGGAATGACAATAGAATCGATGATTTCGTCGAGGTCAACGAGGGCCGAGGAGCGTCTTAATCCTTGTTCTAATGGAATGACAATAGAATTGACGAGTTTGTTCCCGTCAACGAGGCCGTCTTAATCCTTGTTCTAATGGAATGACAATAAAATAGCTTCGATATACTTGCTGGCGACAGCACAAGCGGGTCTTAATCCTTGTTCTAATGGAATGACAATAGAATTCCTGCGCTGTTCGTACTCGTAAGCAGTTGAATGTTCTGTCTTAATCCTTGTTCTAATGGAATGACAATAGAATAATATATGCGCTTGCATCATTCGGTGCCTGTGTAATCATGTCTTAATCCTTGTTTTAATGGAATGACAATAGAATAGCACGGAGGCTTTGCCCTCTTTTGGTTGCTTTTGAGTCTTAATCCTTGTTCTAATGGAATGACAATAGAATTGGGAATCGTATATTCCTTGTTTTCTTTAGTTTTCTTGTCTTAATCCTTATTCTAATGGAATATACTCTATAAGGTGGGTACCACGTGACCGCATATGAGGACGTTGATCGGTCTTAATCCTTATTCTAATGGAATATACTCTATAAGTAAAGGGGGCTACATTGTAGACATCGATGCTATCTAGTCTTAATCCTTATTCTAATGGAATATACTCTATAAGAATGCCGATGGTTTCGAAAATCGCGTACTCAAGGCGTCTTAATCCTTATTCTAATGGAATATACTCTATAAGTTGTTGAGCAGAAGCCTGCTTGGAGTGAAGAGGATGAGTCTTAATCCTTATTCTAATGGAATATACTCTATAAGAGAACAAGCCGACAAGCGTACAGAGAAGCGTATCGTAAGTCTTAATCCTTATTCTAATGGAATATACTCTATAAGCGCGAGATCGAAGATGCTATTGGAATGGCTACATTCAAGTCTTAATCCTTATTCTAATGGAATATACTCTATAAGTTACGGAGTAGGTTGCGTTTTGTTGGCAAGCGGACTGTCTTAATCCTTATTCTAATGGAATATACTCTATAAGACACGAAGTTAATAATGATAGCGTATGGCACGACCTGTCTTAATCCTTATTCTAATGGAATATACTCTATAAGTGAACCACAACGGCATCGTGGACCCGTGGGAGCGCATGTCTTAATCCTTATTCTAATGGAATATACTCTATAAGATAAACCATCATACGTAGAAGATGTGCTATGGGAATCTTAATCCTTATTCTAATGGAATATACTCTATAAGCCACAAATAAAATCGTATTGTTATGTTGTACAATGTGTCTTAATCCTTATTCTAATGGAATATACTCTATAAGTCCAAAATTCTTTTCATCCTCATTGTCAAGTATTTAGACACTAATAACGTTATTTATATCAACAAACAACTCTGAAAAGCACCCTCTTTCTAAGAGGCTGCAAAGGTACAAATAAAAATCACAATGTCAAAGAGCACTTTTGTTAATCTTCTCTTTCTACTTAATACTCTCGAAACATAACAAATTGAAATTCTGTCTGTTTCACGCCATCACTATCATAGGTGACTTTCCGTTCCGTAGTAGATGCTACACATCGGATACCTAATTCCTTGAGTTTGGTAACCACCATAAAAGTAAAGGTCATCTCACCCATAATATGAACGGTTATGCTATTTATCTCACCCAGAGACAGAATCTTCTGCACACAATCTTGGGCCAAGGTTTGTAACTCTTGACTATTTGCATCAGAGGCTACGATGGGAAAAGGAATATCCACCATTTCTCCATAGCAGCGAGCTGCCTCTATCTGTCTGTCGTCCCAGTATCGGGATGGATGATTGCTAAGATTGATAAGCATGAATGATACTATCTGATTCGAAATATAATTTTACCGATAATTTTTCCAAGTCTCTCAATATCAGCAGACGTCAGCATTCCCTCTGTACCCTGAATCATGGATGCGTGGTTATATTTGTTTCTACAATCATTATGTATCCATACAATATCCCATCGCATCTGTTTAATGAAGTCTATGACTGCTGGGGTGGAAACTGCAATTTGAACTTTCTCTCTAACACCTACCAGACTGTCATCCTTCCAATCTTCATCTCTATATGCTCCCCAACGCAATAATGCATTTGAAGCCGTACGTTCTTTATAGACATGCTCATTGGTGCCAAGACGTTGACAGAAATCCGTTGTGATATTCTCGTCGAGTATGGTAGCTGCCTGCTGATACAACTGGTGATCATAACACCACTTGGCTGCCTCATAACCATTTCGAAGACTTTCTGGGTAAATCGTATCCGTTTCTTCGAATTTTTGAAGAGATTCTTCAATCTTTTCAATAATCGGTGGAATAGGAGCTATGACATCATCATATACTCCCGTCACTTGCTCATGGCAATTTCTAATTCTATTTATATTGATACCATTAAGAATATTAGGAGCCAAGCATAACTTCATATCTTGCAAAAAGGCTTCTAGAGAATCAACATAGTTAGTAAGTGACTCATCAGTTATTCTCTTATCCAAGTTGTTCTTTCCCATTGTACGTAACATAGGAGTTAACGCATTAGCCTCTTTCAGTTCCTGTAGTTTTGCAATATTGCCGTTCTGAATCAAGTCGGCGGCTGCAAAAGTCCAGTCCTGAAGCATTGTCAAGGGGAGAATATCCATCAGTGGTGCCTCATTGGTAATAGTGTTACGTGCCTCATAATTTCCGTAAGAAATATGCTTCACCTTAACGCCTTTTAAAAACTTGGCATAGTTACCTAGAACCAACACCAGCATTGGCAAATAACGAAAGCTATGCGTCAGGTCAAAATAGAGTTCATCATTAGGACGTAGTATCTCATAGACCGCATTGAATATTGCCCACATTTCTTCCTCGTCTTTCCCGTCAGGGATATCAATGGTTTCTACAGGGCATGGAAGATTCATTTCCTTCAGAACCTGCTCTAATCCCAAATAGTCCTCTTCCTGCCCAGATATTCTATTCATCCTCTTGGTTTGACTCCAGTTTGCTTCCTTTGCACCATCTGTGAGTAAGATAATAATTCGATCAATAACTTCACCTTCTGCATTTTTCGTTGTCCAGTTGTTGTTGACCTTCAAATACTCTAATGTGGCTTGTTGGACAAACCTAGTATTCGAAGAAACGAAACTTCCATGAGCGTATTTGCAAGGTTCATAGAAGCTTGTTCCTAAAACAGAAATAAATACTTTTCTTGCCATAGTTATACTATTCCTAACTCTTTTTGTATTTGTCCAACACATTCTTTACCAACCACCTTCACCAGTTCAGAGAGCTTGCTTTTCAGTTTTTTCCTCTCACCTGCATTCAGTTGTAAAGCTTCAGTAATAAATGCGGATTGTTCTGCTTGTCCGAAAGAATGACCTTCTGTTTTCATCCATTTCACAGTAGTCCCTACTAGGTTACCAGCAGAAGTCTTTCCTTTGATAACCTCAAATAGTGGTTGGCTGAACTTTTGTTCTGCAGCTTTCTGCTCCTGCCGACGATACTCCGCAATGGACTTGGCATTTTGACATTCAGTTTTCAACTGAGCAACTTCGGTCTTTTCTGGATACAGAGTGGCTGCTTTCTCTAAGTTGGCTATAGCCTCATCCCATCGTTCTGAGTCTTTTGCTTGCTTAGCCTGTAGAACGAGACGATTGTATTCTTCTTGCTTCTGTCTTTCTTGCTCTGCCGCCTGCTGTTTTGCAAATTCTTCTGCCTGTTTCTTCTGCAAATCTGCCTCACGTTGCCTAACTACACCTAACATCTGTTCTTGTTTATCATGATGACTCTTCAGAAGAATCTGCTCTCTATCAGATGCCTCTTCTTGACTCAAAGCGTGTAGACGAACAAACCCCATCAGTTGCAAGCGATGGTTGTACTCGGCAATTTTTCTCGACTTATACTTTTTTTTGCCAACGTTCTTGCCTTCTTTCCACAAATCGGTGTCGTAGTCGTCAAATCGCCAATCACCAGTAATGGAATGGAAGCCAACTCCTGCCGACATTTTTAACAAACAACTCGAACCATCGGTAGGGATCATCGACAAGAGAGTGTCTATGTTGCTTATCACTTCGTCTGACCGCTCTGCGTCGTATTTCAGGAAGAAAGCCCGTTCCTTCTGCAAGTATTCCTTGGTGACATCATTGATGACTTGGAACAGACGGTTGATAGGCTCATTGAGCAACTGGCGTTTCTTGTTGGCGTATGGCGTTTTACCCTGTCCTTTTTCTTCAAGTAAATTGAAAGCATTAGCTGCTAGAGAGATATTGCCGAGTCCATTGTTACCTGGAGCAACACACTCATATAATGTATTAAAACCAACAGGGTTAAAGAAACCATCAGTATGCGAGTTTCCTTCTTTATTTGTGCCTCGATGCTTCCAACCACCCTGCCAATCGACCCCTTGTCCTCTCAGGTTAAAGATCTTGGTATTGACGAGCACTGTGGACGGCATCTCCACATCGCCGATACGGACGAAACGCATAAAGTCTGTTCCGTCCTTCATGGTGCCAAACACCTCATCGTTCTTCTCTTCCTTGGTACGCAGGTAATTGAAGAGCGCAGAGCGTATGGGGCCTTTGATGGAGCTGCCTGCCACTAAAGGCTTGTCGTAAAACTGAGTGCGAAGGAATGTCTTGATGTTATTATCCGTCTTCGCTGGTAAATCAAAGACATAACGCGACAACTCGCCAATTTTGTTGCCCAACAATTGGCAGATACCTTTGTCATCCGATTTCAGAAAAAGAATTGTGAGTGCTCCCACGTCTATACCCGCAGCAGCCACTTTCTGCATGTCGATGACATAGACCTTGCCGTCTTTCTGTACAAAGTCAAGCCCCTTCACCCATTCATTGTCGTTACCGGCACCAACAGAAAGGGGTGTAATGACCTCTAATTCTATGGGATATCTTTTGTCTTCCATATCACTTCAAAATAATAGGTAACATAATCGATTTACCATTTCTCCAAACGTGGTGTGCAATTCCCATGTCAACAACATCTGGTTTCAGGTCCACAATCTTGCCTATAACGGTAGATGTCTGAGTTTCATCTCTACAGAATACGGAACCAGGCAGGAATCCATAGATAGCATTCTTGCGTAGTGTTGTATAGGGATATGTGGTAATCCATCCGCCTCGTCGAACAAAGTCGTAGGCAATCTGCTCTGAGTTCATCAGTGCTTCTAATTGTTCTTTCGACTCAGGGATAAAGAGAGAAAGCAACAACTGGTGATTGGCACTGTCTGGCAAATCTAGCGAAAGCGTATCAGCCGCATACTCGAAGAAGCCATATCCTACATTTCTGTCGGTGCCGATGCCCTCCATAGAAAGGATTTGAAGTGCTTTCTCTAACAAAGCAGTATCTCCTTCAGCTATGAAGTAGACCCCTGCATGGTGACGGAACACAATCTTGTCAACATAGAAGGGCTTGGCATCTTCCTCTCCTGTTCGGCTGTCCAGCGTGACACGCTGTGACACCTCAGACCTCACAAACTCCTTTGAGCCATTGACATCTTCTGGCAATTCACAGGCTGTCAGATAGCCTTCCTGGATATATGGGATG
>OCTX012027984.1_pt1 | contig 11044 bp, 6 predicted proteins | sample 1539691 | NCBI WGS metagenome assembly OCTX01 (sample SAMN02144231, study PRJEB22623) | gut metagenome | biome: sheep rumen | host: Ovis aries | place: New Zealand | reverse complement strand
AGGGAGGGGAGGGGCTGCCGCCTTGTCCGCCGCAAGGGACTCCGTAGGCACTCCCCTCCCTTGTAGGGGAGGGGTCGGGGGTGGGGTCAGTGACTTACCCTTAATATCAGTAAATGTTACGCGCACGCGCGCGCACGTCGTACGCGCGTGAGTGCTTTTTTGGTTGCACCTGCGAAGAAGTGATAAGTGTTGAGTGATGAGTGTTGAGATGAGTTAATAAACTAAAACAAGTTGTTTTGTGAAAAATGCAGCCTCCTTTTTTTCACGAGAGGGCCGCTTTTTTTCACGAGAGGGCCGCTTTTTTTCATGAGAGGGCCGCACAGAAATGTCCCAGGCCCTGGGACGTTTTTCTATGCTGTCATTAAGATTCATTAACTGTTCCAATATAGATATTTTTGCGGTGCAACCAAAAAAACTTTCACGTAATTATTTGATATTCAGCCTCGGTGCAACCAAAATGAACGCCGGTGCAATCAAGATGTAAATCGGTGCAACCAAAACGTACGCCGGTGCAACCAAAACGTATTTCGGTGCAACCAAACTGTATTTCGGTGCAACCAAAATATCGCTCACGCGCGCGTATATACGCGTGCGCGCGATGGCGGAGCAGATCGTGACGGCAGATCTTGGGAATCATTTCAACCTGTACGGTTGAAACAGTCCCGAAGGGACGTATGCGGTTTGAAAGAAGGGCTTTGCTGCGCCGTCCTTTGCGCAGGGGTTTCACCCCTGCCTGTATTCCGTCGCCCCTTCGGGACTTTGGCTGTCGCATTGTGCGATGATGGTCAACCATACTGCACAATACAAACCCCGCCCCCGCAGTTTTGCGGAGGCGGAGCCAGTAGTTATGCTTGCAAGCAAGCGGTTGTCCTTGCTACAGGATGACCTTTCGGGTTGTCCTTACTTCAGGATGACCTTGCGGCCCTCGATGACGTAGGCACCCTTCAGGCCCTCGAGGCTGTTGGCCTGGCTGCGGATGAGCTTGCCGTCGAGGCTGTAGACATCGACGCTCTTGCCGGTGGCCATGAGCTCGGTGATGGCGGTAACCTCCTGGTTGCCCAGACCGAAGCGTACGATGACGGGCTTCGACTCCTGGCCGTTGTTGTAGACGGCGCTCACGGCGACGGCGGTAGCCTTCATCACCTCGGCACCCTTCAGCTCTGCGCTGCTGGCCGTGCCGGGCACGTCGTCGACGAGTGTCCACTCACCGGCGATGCTGGCCCAGATGTTGAACTTCGTGACGCTGACCGAACCCTTCTCGAAGGTGATGTTGGCCACGCTGAACATGAAGGCCGACTTGGAGTTGCTGATGTTGCGGATGGCGAAGTAGGTGGCACCTGCGGGCAGGTCGACGCTCACTTCCTCCCATCCGGCCACCTCGACGGCACCCTCGGCAATCTTGGTGAAGCTGCTGATCTGCCGGTCGGTGGTGCTGTAGAGCACCTCGTAGGTAGCGGGACCGTAGCCCACGTAAGGCGAGCCTACGAAGAACTTCACGGTCTGAGCGTTGCCGCTGAGCGTGGGCGAGATGAGCCAGTCGTCATTGTCCATGTAGCCACCATCTCCTGAGTTGTAGAACGAGGTGAGGTAAGCCTCGTTGGGATCGCCGCTGGGTCCGTAGTAGGGGCTGGCGTCCTCAAGACCTATTGCCTCGTACACTGAGGGCTTGAACACTGCAAATGCTGCGGTAGTGCCCTCGAAGGCGAACTGGTAGCCTTGGAAGATGCCGCCCTTCGTTGCGTTGTTGGCGTTGACGAGGGTCCATTCACCCAGGTTCTCGTACTGCTCGTTCTCGTAGGCCGAGAAATCCTCGGTGACGGTCTCGGTGGCACCTGCTGCCACGGCGTCCCAGGTCACGGTGATGCTCTCAGTGCCCTTCGTGGCCTTCACGCCTGTGGGCTGCTTTGCTGTGCTGTGCTCGATGGCTGTGGTGGCGTTGGCGGTGTTGTTCTCAGGAGCCAGGTCGTCCTCAAAGCGCACCAGTGCCACGAACGACACGCTGGTAGCGTTGCTGAACATCGAGGTGTTGTACTCCACCTCAATCTCCTGTGCCTGCAGGGTCTGCAGAGCGGTGTAGGGCTGGTCGAAGATGACGTTGCTGCCGGCCTTCACTGCCACGCTGTAGTTGCGGGCGGTCTTGCTGCCGTTGTTCAGCACGGTGAGCTTCACGGGAGCGGCCTTGCCGGCGGCCACCTTGGCGGGAGCGTTGATGGCGATGGCCAGGTCGTACTCCTGCTGGTTGAACAGGCGGATGTTATCGACGTAGACCAGGCCCTCGGCGCTGAAGTTACCCTCGATGATGAGCTTCACGTAAGGTTCGGCCACGTAGTCCTTCAGCGACACGCTGACCATGCTGTACTCCTCGGTGGTTGCCACCGACTTCACGAGCTCCATCTTGCCGTCGGTCTTCTGCACGCGCACGTTGACCTTGCTGCCGGCGTCGCCCTTAGCCTGGAAGGTGAGCACGGGGTTCTGGCCCTCAATCTTCACCTTGCCCACGTAAGCCTGGGCGAAGTCGCCAGCGGCACCGGCGAATGCCAGGGCACCGCCATCCTCGTCATAAGCGTCCTCAACGAGGCCCACCTCTGCCGTAGTGGTGTAGTTGATGGCCCAGTAGTGGGCGGGCTCGCCGTTGGCGAAGCTCTCCTCGAAGGGCAGCTCGTAGGGTGCGCCCACGCATACCTGTACCTCGGTGTCTGACTCGCCGACCTCGTTCTCGGCCACGAGCATCAGGCTCTCCCAGCGCTGGTCGCCCTCCTCGGTTTCCATCTCGACGGTGGCGCTGTTGCCATCGGCGTCGACCAGTTTCTCGTCGGGCACGGTGGTCTCGAAGATGCCCCACATGAGCTCAGTGGTAGTAGACCAGATGCTGTACTTGATGTCGCTGGGCACCACGATTCCGCCCGAGTAGCCCTCGGTGATGGGATCCCACTCCACGGTGACGGCACCGGGACGTGTCATGACATTGGTGATGGTGGCATAGTCCGGCTCATCGATGCCGATGAGTGTAGACGTAATCGGGCTCTTCAGGCCTTCCACCTCGCCGACGTAGGCCACTGCGCGGTAGCTGTGCGTGCCCTGCGTGGTCTGCTCGGAGAAGATATAGCTGCCGGCAGGCTCCACCTGGTCGAAGGTCTTGACGAGCTCGCCGTCGCAGAACACGTCGATGCGCGACAGGGCGTCGAGGGCCTGGCCGCTGATGCTATACTGCGGGGCCATGACGGTGACGACGGCCTTGGGCAGTCCGTAGGGGTCGGCCTTCACGATGACGCGCGGAGCAGCAGGTGCTGCGGGGTCGAGGGCTGCGCCAACGGTGAAGTCGTCGGCGTAGAGATACCACATGTCGGCATCGCTGATGGCGTGCACGCCGAAGTGGTAGTAACCGCTCTTCTCAACGGTGAAGGTAGCCTCCAGTGCCTGCGGCGAAGTCCAGTCGATGAGGGTGGGGGCAATGACCTGCGTCTTCATGGCTGAAGTACGGGCGGTGGTGCCCAGCTTCACCTCGAGGCGCTCGGGGAATGAAGTGCTGCTGGCGTAGGCAATGATGCTGAAGGGGTAGGTCTCACCGGCTTCGAGCTTGATGGCGGGCGAGAAGAGCCACTCGTCGGCAGCCTCATCTTTACTATATTTGTTGTACGCCTCGCCTTCCTCGGTGAATGTCCAGGTGAGCTCGTCGCCATAGCTGTCGAGGTCGCCGTTGGCATTGTAGATGCCGAAGGCAGCCTGCTCCTCGGCGGTGTCGAAGCTGTTCACGTAGGGCAGCTCGTCCACGGGGTCGCCGGTGGCGATGATGGGTCCGGCACTCATGTCGGCCTGCAGCATCAGCTCGGTGATGTAATCAAGCGCGTAGATGCGGTCGTCGGCGGCATTGGCCACGAGTAACTGGGTGACGGCGGTCAGCGTGCCGGCCTCCTTGTCGTAGTTCATCACGTAGTCGCTGATGGTCTTTCCGTCCTCGCTGCCCACGGTCCAGATGTCATACTGACCGTACTTGCCTAAGTACTGCATTGCTGCGAAGGTGACCTCGTTGCCGTTGATGGTGCCCTTGATCCAAGCCTCGGGGAAGTTCTCGGCGAAGAGGCCCTGCACGTAGATGGCATCGTCGGCCACGGCCACGTTCACCTCGCCCTTCAGCTTGCTCTGTCCGCTAAGTCCGCTAAGGATGCCGCTGATGGTCCACTCCTCGGGCACGAGACCCTCGGGCAGCTCGACGAGCTCAGTGGGGGTGGGCTCATAGTCGGCGTCGAGGGTCCAAACGGTCTCGAAGTCGCCAGGGCCGGCGAAGGTCTGGTCGTCGCTCCAGGTGCCACTCACGAAGAGATTCTCGTTAGAGTCCTGCATGGTGAACACGTCGCCGTCGATGGTGAAGGTGACGTCAGCCTTTTCCACTGCTTCAAACTCACCTGTCTCCTCGTTGTAGCTCCACCAGTACAGGTCGACGGTGGCATTATAGTTCGAGTTGTAGGACAGGGGCTGTCCGCAAGCGAAGGTAAGGGTGTTGCCGGCCTTTGTGCCCTTCACCCATGTGCCCTGGGGGTAGCGCGAGATGAAGTCCTTGACGTAGACGGTGCCGTCCTCGCACTCCACTATCTCCACACGGCCAGTCTGTTCGACGGGGCCGTATACGCTGTTGCCGGAAAGGTAGTAAGCACTGCCCTGACGGGTGTAGAACTTGGTGACACCCTCGGCGGGGCTGGTGATGATGCCGTGTGCATCGACCACCTCGCCGGCCTTCTGCTGACCGGCCCTGAGCGGGGTGCGGTCATTGCTGAGGTCGCGCACGCTGACACTTCCAATGGGCGTGGCGGCGGCAGCGGCGGTGAAGTCGGCCATCACAGGCTTCACGCTGTTGCGCAGCGTGGCCAGGGCGTGGCTCGCCACATTCTTTTCAGACGTAGCTTTTTCTTTCATGGCTCGCATCAGGGCGCTGTCAACGGGGCGCACCAGTGCGCCTTTGCTCTTGACCAGCGACTTCCGGGCTACTAACTGAGCCTGAGCAGGAGCGACCAGCAGCATGGCTGCAAGCGCACCAAACAGTAAAGAAGTTACTCTCTTCATGGCTTAAATAGTTAAAATTAATAGTAAAAAAAACGCTTTCTTGATAACTTCATTGTTCAATACAGACTGCAAAGTTAAACATTTTTCGTATAACTACCAAGAAAAAAATAACATTTTATTGCAGAAAGTTTAAAAAAACTTACACATTCCCTTTGCCGTTCACCGTTTTCTTAGTACCTTTGCACCCGATATTCAAGGGGTGCCTGCCGTGGGCAGGCTGAGATGATACCCTCTATGACCTGATGCGGGTAATGCCGACGTAGGGATGGATAGATTCGCAACGACCCCCTTTTTTTTGTGTAATTTTATTAATGTTTAAAAGGGAATGAAAAAAACTCTCTTGCTGGTGGCCGCCAGTGCCGCCATGATGAATGCACAGGGCCAGACGCCCGTGCAGAACGATGTGGAACAACAGCTGGACTCGCTCAAGATGGAGCGGCTGCAGGAGGTGGTGGTGAGCGGTGTGCGCACGCAGAAGAACGCACCCTTCGCCACCACCAACCTGAAGCGCCGGGAGCTGGCCGCACACAGCACCACGGGCCAGGAGCTGCCCATGCTCTTCGCACGCACACCCGGCGTGCTGGCCTGGACGGAGAACGGACTGGGCACCGGAACCACCTACATGCGCATACGCGGCGCCGCCGACTCGCGCATCAACGTCACACTCGACGGCGTGCCCCTGAACTCGCCCGAGGACCAGTGCGTGTTCTGGGCCAACATGAACAGCTACGGTGCGCTGCTCGGCAGCGTGCAGCTGCAGCGCGGTGTGGGCAGCAGCACCAACGGCGACGGAGCCTTTGGAGGCAACGTGGCACTGGGCATGAAGGCACCGTCGCTGAAGCCCCAGGCCGAGGTGTCGTTCAGCTATGGCTCGTACAACACCATCAACGCCGGGGCATCGTTCTCAACGGGAGCCATCAAGGCGGGCGTGGGTAACCTCGTCATAGACGGCGCATACCACCAGACCACCACCGACGGCTTCGTGCACGGCACCGACGGGCGCTCGGGCAGCTACTACGGAGGGCTGACCTGGCAGAAGGAGGGGCTGCAGCTGAGCTACAAGAACGTGGGCAACTTCGAGAAGACGGGACAGGCATGGAACGCCATCACTGCCGGCAATGGCGACTACTCGCTCATGGACGGAAACTATGACGACGGCTCATGGGCCTACCAGACGAAGACCGGCATCAAGACCTACGCCGACCTCTACGACCGCGGGCTGGGGCGCTACAACTCGCTCTACGAGCACCTGACCACCGGCGACGACGGGCTCTTCGCCACCGACGCCAACGGAAACTACCTGGCCGAGCGGTACCAGATGAGCGACGGCAGCCTGTGGCCCCGCACCACCGACAACTTCTGGCAGAACCACTCGCTGCTGAACATCGTGGGGCAGTGGAACGAGCGCTGGAGCGCATCGGCCACTCTGCACTACACACACGGATACGGATACTATGATGAGTTCCGGTGGCAGAACAAGCTGAAGAAGTTCGGACTGAACGTGCCCGACATCAAGCGCAGCGACTTCGTGCGGCAAAAGGGCCTGCGACAGGACGTAGGCGGACTGGTGGCACACATCGACTACACCGACGAGCGATGGAACGTCATCGGAGGCCTCTCGGCACAGCACTTCTGGGGCAACCACTTCGGATACCTCACCTACGCCAGCAACGAGCAGCTGGCACGGCTCATAGCCGACCGTTACACCTACTACGACAGCGACGCCCGCAAGCTCGACGCCAGCGCATACGTCAAGGCTGCCTACAACATCAGCCAGCAGTGGAAGGCGTTTGCCGACGTGCAGTACCGCTTCGTGAACTACACCACCGATGGCATCAACGACAAATTCTACCAGGAGAACACCCTGTGGTACAACCAGACGCTCAACATCGACGAGGACTATAACTTCCTGAACCCCAAGGCAGGACTGAGCTGGAGCCACGGACCGCACCACGCCTTCGCCTCAGTGGCCATGAGCCACCGCGAGCCACAGCGCGACAACTTCACCGACAACTACAAGTACCCCCTGCCCAAGGCTGAGCAGCTCATCGACTACGAGCTGGGCTACAACTACTCTACACGTACGTTGCGCGCGGGTGCGAACATTTACTATATGGACTACAGCAACCAGTTTGTGCAGACCGGCGAGCTGAGCGAAATAGGCGAGCCCCTCACCACCAACATCAAGGACAGCTACCGCATGGGCCTGGAGCTGACGGCAGCCTGGGACCTTCTGCCCGTGCTCACCCTGGAGGGCAACGCCGCACTGAGCCAGAACAAGCTGAAGGACTTCACCGAGATGGCATCGGTGGACTGGGACAAATCCTTCCGCGCCATACACTACGACGACGCCACGCTGGCCTTCTCACCATCGGTCATCGCCAACGGATTCATCGACCTGCACTGGCGCGGGCTGAAGGCTACCTGGCACACGGGCTACGTCAGCCGCCAGTACCTGGACAACACCGAGAACGAGGACCGCTCGCTGCCCGCCTACTGCCTGAGCGACGTGCAGGTGAGCTATACCTTCAGCCTGCCGAAGCTCTACATTCGCGAGGCCATAGTGGGGCTGAACATGGGTAACGTGTTCAACGCACGCGTGGCCACCAGCGGATGGGTGTACAGCAGCATCCTCGACGACTACGGTCACCCCAACGAGAACCGCTACTACCAGATAGGTTTCATTCCCATGGCCGGACGCACCGTCATGGGCAGCCTCACCCTGCGCTTCTGACATAGGGGCGGCTGTTTTTGCGATGAAATCAGACATTTTGTGCGAAATGGACAAAAATGGACAAGAATGGACAAGAGTGGACAAAAGTGGACAAAAGTTGACAAAAAGTTGACAAGCAGTGGACAATAGTTGACAATTAGTTTACTTTTTTGATGTAAAATTTAGGTAAAATCTTCAATAATGGTCGATTTCATCGAGAATTACTGGTTGGACATCACCACAACGGTGCTCGGACTGGCATACATTTTGCTGGAATACCGGGCCAGCGTGTGGATGTGGATTGTGGGTTTTGCCATGGAAGCACTCGGCATAGTGCTCTATTACCAGAAAGGGCTCTATGCCGACTGCGCCATGGAGGGCTACTATTTGGCCATGACCGTCTATGGCCTGTGGCGGTGGGTGCGCGGCCCGAGGAAGGGTGGGGGTGAGCCGAAGGCGGCAGTCATCAGCCACTTCCCCCGCAGGCTGGTGGCCCGCTGGCTGGCCATCATGGTCGGTCTGTGGGCAGCCATCTGGTGGCTGCTCGTCACCTTCACCAACAGCAACGTGCCCGTGGCCGACAGCTTCACCACGGCGCTGAGTTTAGTGGGCATATGGGCCCTGGCGCACAAGTACCTGGAGCAATGGTTTATATGGATAGCCGTCGATGCCGTCTCGTCGGTCCTCTACTTCTCTAAGGACATACCCTTCAAGGCATCGCTCTATGCCCTCTACGTCGTCATCGCCATCATGGGCTACTTCAAGTGGCGCCGCATGATGGCTGCGGAGAAAGGGGCCGCGACGGCAGCGGCCTCACAGGTCGGCTAACAGCGCCTTCAGCTCGTCGAGCGTCGTGGCCACCTTGATGTAGGTGCGCCACTGCTTGCGGGTGACGCCCCGCGTGTGCAGGTCGTCGAGCATCAGGATAAGCGAGTCCCAGAAGCCCTTCATGTTGTACAATATGACGGGCTTCTGGTGGTAGCCGATGGTGGCTGAGGCAGCAATAGTGAAGATTTCATCGAGCGTGCCGATGCCTCCGGGCAGCGCTATGAACACGTCGCTCTGGTCCTGCATCAGCTGCTTGCGGTCGTTCAGGTTGTCGCAGGGAATGTCCACGTCGACATAGTCCGACTGGCGTCCATGCTGCTCCACTATGCGGGGCACCACGCCCACGGTGCGGCCGCCGGCCTGGTGGGCGGCCCGCGCCACGCACTCCATCAGTCCTTGGTTCACACCGCCGAACACAATGGTGTGGCCCTCGGCGGCGGCCCACCGGCCCAGCTCGTCGGTCAGCGTGAAGAAATCGGGGTCTATCTGCGAATTGGCAGAACAAAAAATGCACAGTTTCATCGTATAATCTCGTTTCTTTTTATGAAGTCATCTCCCTGTCAGACGGTCTTTCGACGTTGGCTCAGATGTTGATGCCGTAGTTCATTTTCACCTCGCTCATGACGAAGGTACTCTCGATGGAACCGACACTTTCTATCGTTCCCAGCTTGTTCAGTATGAACTCCTGGTACTCCTTCATGTCGCGGGCACGCACCTTCAGCAGGTAGTCGTACTGGCCGCTGGTGTTGTAGCACTCCGTCACCTCGGCCATGTGCTGTATGCGCACCATGAAGCGGTCGGCAATCTCGTGGTTAATCTGCTTCAGCTTCACCTGGCAGAACACCACCAGGCCCTGGTCCAGCTTCTCGGGGTCGAGCACGGCCACATACTTCTTGATGTAGCCGCGCTTCTCCAAGCGCTTCTGGCGCTCGAAGACGGGGGTAGGCGTCAGGTGCACCTTGTCGGCCAGCTCCTTCGTGGTCAGCTTGGCGTTGCGCTGCAGCGTGCGCAGAATCAGAAGGTCGGTTTCATCGAGGTTCTCCATCGTGATTCGTGATGTCGTTATTTTCGTTTTGTCGTTATGCCTGTATTCCGTTATGCCGGTATTCCGTTATTACGTTATACCGTTATTCCGGTATCCCGTAATCATCATGGGTGCAAAGGTAGTGAAATGATTTCAATCTCGCACATTTTTTGGTAAAATAATCGCCGTGGCAGGTCATTTTTTCCATTTTTTGCCACAAGGAGGCCTGAATATCAGATTTATTTCGTACCTTTGCACACAGCAACGTTCAATATCACTACTATGAATGAGATTACAGAGCAAGACCGTGCGTTCATGCGCGAGGCCATACGCCTGGCCAACGCGACATCGACTTCGCCGACGACTTCATCTCCGAGGAACTCGACCGGCCCATGGAGCAGCGCACCGTGCCCATCATACCCCTGCTGCGCGATGAGGCACTGCACAACTTCCGCCTGTGGCAGCAGAAGGACGACAAGACCGAGTATTAAGCCCCACCTACGTAAACCACATCAGCACTATGAAGACTTTCAGTGAACTGGGCGTCAACGAGCAGATTCGTCGCGCCATCGAAGAGCTTGGGTTCGAGCAGCCCATGCCGGTACAAGAGGCCGTCATCCCCTATCTGCTGGAGGGCAGCCGCGACGTGATAGCCCTGGCACAGACGGGCACCGGCAAGACGGCGGCCTTCGGCATTCCGCTGCTGCACCGCATCAACCCCGCCAGCCGCGACACGCAGGCGCTGGTGCTCTCGCCCACCCGCGAGCTGTGCCTGCAGATTACCGACGACCTGCGCGATTTTGCCAAGTACACCGAGGGCGTGCATGTGGAGGCCGTCTACGGCGGAGCTGCCATAGAGCCGCAGATGCGCGCCCTGCGCAAGGGGGCGAACATCATCGTGGCCACCCCCGGCCGACTCATCGACCTGAAGAACCGCGGCTTCGCTCACCTGGACCAGGTGAAGACCATCGTGCTCGACGAGGCCGACGAGATGCTGAACATGGGCTTCTCGGACAGCATCAACGACATCTTCGAGCAGCTGCCGGCCGAGCACACCACCCTCATGTTCTCAGCCACCATGAGCCGCGAGGTGGAGCGCGTGGCCAAGCAGTACCTGAAGGACTACGAGACCATCGTCGTGGGCAGCCGCAATGAGGGCGCCGAGAACGTGAACCACATCTATTATATGGTGCAGGCCAAGGACAAGTACCTGGCGCTGAAGCGCATCGTGGACTACAACCCGAAGATCTTCGCCATCATCTTCTGCCGCACGAAGGTGGAGACGCAGGAGATAGCTGACAAGCTGATACGCGACGGCTACAACGCCGAGTCGCTGCACGGAGACCTCAGCCAGCAGCAGCGCGACCTGACCATGCAGAAGTTCCGCCAGCACCTGACACAGCTCCTCGTGGCCACCGACG
>OCTX011797957.1_pt1 | contig 11044 bp, 13 predicted proteins | sample 1539691 | NCBI WGS metagenome assembly OCTX01 (sample SAMN02144231, study PRJEB22623) | gut metagenome | biome: sheep rumen | host: Ovis aries | place: New Zealand | reverse complement strand
CCCGTTTCCTCCATTATCTCACGCTTGGCAGTCTGCTCCTCGGTCTCGCCTTCTTCAACGTGACCTTTCGGGAACGACCAGTGACCGCTGTTGATATGCTTGATAAGCAGTATCTCTGTGTTGCCGTGATATTTTCTATAAACAATGGCACCACATGACTTTTCGTGCATCATCGTTATTTTTGTCCTTTCAGTAGTTTTTGCATAATGCTGTATTGAGATAATTATACCACACTTTCTCTGTTTTGTCTACCGATTATCCGAAAAAATGTCACACTTTTATTAAATCAATACATATCTCTCAAAAACCGTCCGCACTGCCCTGCCCACGCATAATGCTAAAAACAAAAAGGTCCCCCGAAGCCTCAGGGGACCATACTTATTTGCGGATCATTCCTCGATCTTGGACTCGATATACTTAACGATATCGCCGACAGTCTTGATGTTCTCAACGTCCTCATCGGGGATCTCGATATCGAAATCCTCTTCGATATTCATTACCAGATCAACAACGTCCAGAGAATCAGCGCCCAGATCGTCCTGAATGTTAGCCTCCATTGTTACATCAGCCTCATCAGCGTCGAGCTGGTCAACGATAATGCTCTTGATCTTATCAAATACCATTTCAATTTCCTCCGTTTCATATTTCATGGATGACAGGTAAACCCCACATCTTATTTATCAGATCGTGGGGACTCATAGAACTCTCCCACAATTCTAAACTTATTATAGCGTTCATTTATCAATTCGTCAAGCCCTTTTTTCAATTTTCTTTCAAGAGCCTGCGAAATATAGTCACTGATGTTGTTTGCAGTCGCCTCGGGATCGTTATGAGCGCCTCCCTGTGCCTCTTTTATGACCGCATCGCACACGCCCAGCCTTGTCAGGTCGCCCGCTGTGATCTTCATCACCTCGCACGCCTCACGCTCTCTGGAAGCATCTTTCCACAGGATACTTGCAAAGCCTCTTGGCGAGATGACCGAGTACAAAGCGTTCTCCAGCATTGCCAGCTCATCGCATACCGCCAGCGCCAGCGCACCGCCCGAGCCGCCTTCTCCCAGCACTATTGAGATTATCGGCGTTTTCAGCGTCATAAATTCCATCAGGTTTTTTGCGATAGCCTCGCCCTGTCCTCTTTTTTCGGCGTCCACTCCGCAGAAAGCTCCTGCCGTATCAACGAGGCAGATAACAGGTCTGTGGAATTTTTCCGCCTGTTTGGCAAGCCTTAAAGCCTTGCGGTAGCCCTCGGGGTGCGGCATTCCGAAATTGCACTTCTGGTTCTCCGCCAGATCTCTGCCCTTTACCTGAGCTATCACCGTAACGGGTGTGCCTTTAAAATAGGCAATTCCGCCCATTATCGCACCGTCATCGCCAAAGAGCCTGTCTCCGTGCATCTCGATGAACCTGTCAAATATTTTTGGTATATAATCATTTACGGTAGGTCTGCCCTTGTGCCTTATTATATCAAGGCGCTGGCTCGCAGTCAGCTCGCTCACTTTTTAGGCACCTCCCCCGTATAATTGTGCATTCTCAGCAGATGTGAAAGCACCCTCCTGAGCCTGCCCCTTTCAACGATCATGTCAACAAAGCCGTTTTCGAGCATAAACTCTGCCGACTGGAAATCATCGGGCAGCTTCTGCTTTATCGTGCCTTCGATAACACGTCTGCCGGCAAATCCTATCAGCACCTTCGGCTCAGCGATGATAATATCACCCAGCGAAGCGAACGAAGCCGTGACACCGCCCGTTGTCGGATCGGTCATTACCGATATGTAAAGCTGTCCTGCCTCGTTATGCCTTGCCACAGCTCCGCTGGTCTTAGCCATCTGCATCAGCGAAACTATGCCCTCCTGCATTCTTGCACCGCCCGAAGCGGTGAACGCAATAACAGGCAGCTTATGCTTTGTCGCATATTCAAACGCCCTGGTTATCTTCTCACCCACAACGCTTCCCATCGAAGCCATCATAAAGTTGGAATCCATAACTATCAGGACCGTATCCTTGCCGTATATCTTAGCTCTGCCCGTAACGACAGCATCTTTAAGCCCCGTTTTTTCTCTCATTGCTATCTGCTTGCGCTCATAATCGGGAAAATCTATCGGGTTGCCCGATACCATAGTTCTGTCGAACTCTCTGAAGCTGCCCTTGTCAACAGTTATCTCCAGCCTTTCCTTAGCGCTCAGGCGAGAGTGATAGTTGCAGTTCGGGCACACCTTGCCGTTCTTGTTGAATTCCTCCGAGAACGTCACACTTCTGCATCTTGGGCATTTGAAAAGCAAGCCCTTGGGGATATCTGTTTTTTTCTTGTCATCTTCGGTCTGGTCTGCATTGAACCTGACCTTGACCATTGAAAAAAGATCCTCAAGCATCAGCCATTACTCCTCTCCTGCTTCAAAATATCGACTCTGTTAAGAAAGCCATTGTCGTAATTTCCGTCAATAAACTCCTTGCGCCTTATCAGCTTCAGCTGAAAGTCCACGTTTGTCGAAACGCCTTCAACAATGAACTCGCTCAGCGCCCAGGTCATCTTTGCGATAGCCTCCTGCCTGTCCTTGCCGTAAACTATCAGCTTGCCTATCATCGAGTCGTAATAAGGCGGTATCTCATACCCCTGGTAGACCGCCGTATCGACTCTCACCCCGAAGCCTCCGGGGATAAACAGCGATCTTATCGTTCCCGGCGAAGGTCTGAAATTCAGCTCCGGGTTCTCTGCATTTATGCGGCACTCGATAGCGTGTCCCTTTATCTGTACATCCTCCTGCTTTATGCTCAGGTGCTCGCCCTGTGCGATGAGCAGCTGTTGCTTGACAAGGTCTATGCCCGTTACCTGCTCGGTTATCGGGTGCTCCACCTGGATACGGGTGTTCATCTCCATAAAGTAGAAATTCCCGTCCTTGTCAACAAGGAATTCTATCGTTCCTGCGTTGCGGTAGCCGCAGACTCTTGCAGCCGTGCAGGCAGCTTTACCCATTTTCTCTCTCAGCTCGGGAGTCATAAAGCTCGCAGGTGAAGGCGCTTCCTCCAGCACCTTCTGGTTGCGCCTTTGCATCGAGCAGTCACGCTCGCCCAGGTATATCACATCGCCGTAATTGTCCGCAAGTATCTGTATCTCGATGTGCTTTGGATCGACAATGAACTTTTCCATGTAGATCTCATCGTTGCCAAAGCAAGCCAGCGCCTCCTGCTTGGCAGCAGTCATCTGCTTTTCAAGCTCGCTGTCATCGTTAACTATCCTGATCCCTCTTCCTCCGCCGCCTGCGGAAGCCTTTATAAGCACCGGGTATCCCAGCTCATTTGCAAGCGTATGCGCAGCGTGGATATTTGATATTGCGCCGTCAGAGCCCATAATAACAGGCACGCCGTTTTCCTTCATAGTTTCCTTTGCCTGCGCCTTGTCACCCAGCATCTCTATGGATACCGCACGGGGACCGATAAATGTGATGCCGCACTTTTCACAGGTGCGTGCAAACGAAGGGTTCTCCGACAAGAAACCAAATCCGGGGTGAACCGCATCCGCACCCGTTATCTCGCAGGCTGCGATTATCGCCTTCATATTCAGATAGCTGTCCTTGCTCGGTGCAGGACCTATGCAGACTGCCTCGTCTGCTATCATCGTGTGCAGAGCGTTCTTGTCGGCGGTCGAATAGACAGCGACCGTCTGAATGCCAAGCTCACGGCAGGCACGGATTATTCTCACAGCTATTTCGCCGCGGTTGGCGATAAGGACTTTCTTAAACATCATTCTTCTCCTTGAAGTTTGATTTTTTTCTATTTATGATAGCATTGATAACTGCAGTGAGTATGACAGATGCGATAAACACATACAGCATGGTAATCATCAATCCCAATGCACGTTCGTCATCGTCGAGATGAACGTTTCTTTTTTCATAGAGTGACAGGATGTTTTCGTTCAGACTTGCTATGGTCGCAGCTGCGTAAAACATAGCCGCCCACATCAAGAAATGCATTATCTTCGTTTTATTGTGGTCTTCGGTGAACTCAAAACGTTTGCGGAATAGATTATAGACCGATGCCGGCAGCAGAGCGGGAATGATGACAACTGCAGCTGTAAACAACAGTCCAACAGCTTTACTGTGTTCGGTGCCGCCGAACCCCCAGCGTATCAGTCTTCTCACTGAAATGATAAGAGCAATGCAGCCCGCACTGCACAGGGCAGCTGCAAGCAAAAACAGCAATAGTTTTTTCACTTTGCTCAATTTTGTCACCTTACTTTATGGCAAAGGTTATCTCCGCCGAGACTGCTTTCTTGCCGCCGACGGTGGCTATTGCCTTGCCAACGCCGATAGGTCCTTTGACTTTGAGTATCTCGACCTCTATCTCAAGAGTGTCACCGGGAACTACCTGCTGTCTGAACTTACAGTTGTTTATGCCGCCGAAAAAGCCTATCTTGCCCTTGTTCTCCGGCAGCGAGAGCAGCGCAACAGCACCTGCCTGCGCACACATCTCCACCATCAGCACGCCCGGTGTTACGGGGTACTGCGGAAAATGTCCCTTGAACCAGAAATCATCAGCCTTTATATACTTTGTCGCCTTTACACGCTTTCCCACCTCAAGCTCGTTTATCTCGTCTATCAGCATGAACGGATCACGGTGAGGTATTACCTCCATGATCTGCTCTTTATTCATTACAACAGCCATTTACTTCTTCTCCTCTTTTTCGGCATCTTCACTTTCCTTGCTTTCAGGTGGCTTTTTTCCGGGATTTTTCAGCTTGACCTGCGAAATATAAGCAGGAGCGCCGAATACCATCATTACGCAGCAAGCTATTGCAGGCAGGAACTGAATATATCTCCAAGCCTCAAATTCCAGCATTATTATCCAGTAAACTACCGCTGGGATATAAAATGCCGAGTATACTATAAACACAAAGTAAAGCGGAACTATCTTCTTTGCTCTCACAAGAAACAGTACTCCCAGCAGCACCGTTTCCAGTGAAAGCCCTATCCAGCCCGATACCACATAATCCTTTCTCGCATCACGAAATACCGTTGCAAACGGTGTCAGCATCGAAAGTATCGAGGACGGACTGAGCAGCATTATCCACTTTATCACCACAAAAGCTCCCCATAGAAGAATACAGGTCGCAAGTCTTTTTTTAACTTCAGTTTTCATCACTCTATCACCATAACCGTCTGGTCAAAATCAACAGGATCACCGCTGTTCACAAGTATGCTCTTTACCGTTCCGTCGTACTCGCTGAGCACCTCGTTCATGACCTTCATAGATTCTATAATAAAGATAGTGTCGCCCTTGTGCACCGTCTGTCCCACACGAACATACGGCTCCGAATCGGGTGAAGGTGCAGCATAGAATGTGCCCACGATAGGTGCTTTGACTTCTTTTCCGCCGCTTGCAGCGCTTTGCTTGCCCTCATCGCTCTCAGCCTTGGCCTCAGCCTTTGGCTGCACCGGTGCAACAGCAGCAGGTGCCTGCGCAACAGCGACCTTTCCCTTGATGGTTATCTTCTTATCTCCCTCAGCAACGGTTATCTCTCCGAGGTCGTTGTCTTTAACGAGCTTGACCAGCTCCTTGACTGTATCAAGATAAAATGACTTATCGCTCATCGAAATGATCCTCCTCAGCCGTTATACTTTCTGAAACATATAGTTGCGTTGTGTCCGCCAAAGCCCAGCGAGTTTGAAAGCGCACCCACGATCTTCACATCTCTGTTTGCATCCACAGCATAATCAAGGTCGCACTCGGGATCGGGCGTTGTGTAGTTTATCGTCCTGTGCACAAAGCCTTCCTTTACGGAAAGTGCTGTAACAACAGCCTCCATTCCGCCTGCCGCACCCAGCAGGTGTCCTGTCATCGACTTTGTTGAGTTGATGACCGTCTTTCTTGCAGCGTCCTCGCCAAGTGCCAGCTTAATAGCAGTAGTTTCGTACTTATCGTTGAGATTTGTCGAGGTGCCGTGTGCATTGATATAGTTTACCTCCTCAGGAGCAAGTCCTGCCTCGGTGTAAGCCATCTTCATTGCCTGCGCAGCAGCCTCGCCCGTAGGTGATGGGCTTGTCATGTGAAAAGCATCGCAGGTAGCGCCGTATCCTGCTATCTCCGCAATGATATTCGCACCTCTTGCCTTTGCGTGCTCATACTCCTCAAGGCAAAGCACTCCGCTGCCCTCGCCGAGCACAAAGCCCTGTCTGTTAAGGTCAAACGGTGTTGAAGCCTTGTTAATGTCAGTCGCCCTTGAAAGTGCGTGCATATTGTTGAACGATGAAAGGCTGAAACGTGAGATGCAAGCCTCTGCACCGCCGCATATAGCAGCATCGAGGTAGCCGTCCTTTATCTTTCTGAAAGCCTCACCGATAGCGTGCGTACCCGATGAGCAGGCAGTGGTCGTGCAGAAGTTATCGCCCTTGAAGCCCGTGTTCATAGCAACTGTACCTGCTGCCATGTTAGCTATCATCATCGGAATGAAAAATACCGACACCTTATCCGGCTTTACCTCAAACTTTCTTACCTCAGCCTCCGTCAGCAGAAGTCCGCCGATGCCGACACCGATAATAACGCCCACTCTGAAAGGATCGAGATCTTTAAGATCGGTCCCTGCCATTTCAAGCGCCTGCTTTGTTGAGCAAAGCGCAAACTGAGTGAACCTGTCCATTCTCTTTGCTTCTTTTTTATCTATATACTGCGTTGGATCAAAGTCCTTTACAGCGCCGACATACTTAACGTCAAAATCGCTCGCATCGAACTGATCTATCGCAGTGATACCGTTTTTGTTCGCCTTTATATTTGCCCAGAAATCCTTAACGTTGTTTCCCAGCGGATTAACTGTGCCAACTCCTGTTACAACGACTCTCCTCATCTTTAAATACCCTGCCTTTCAATTGCTCACATCATTATTCCGCCCGAGATCTCTATTACCTGTCCCGTAACGTATCCTGCATCCTTCGATGCCAGGAAAGAGATCACGCCTGCGATGTCCGAGACCTCGCCGAAGCGCTTCATAGCTATCTGTCCGAGCATCATGTTCTTCTGCTCGTCCGTCAGCTTGTCCGTCATCGGAGTCTTTATAAATCCCGGTGCTACTGCGTTGCAGGTAACTCCCCTTGAACCGAGCTCCTTAGCCACAGTTTTTGTCATCGCAATTATCGCACCCTTTGAAGCCGAGTAGTTTATCTGTCCCGGGTTGCCGTAAACGCCTGCAACAGAAGCCAGGTTTATTATCCTGCCCGATCTCTGTCTCATCATAATGCCTCCCACGAACTTGCACATATTGAAAACGCTCTTCTGGTTAACGGAGATAACAGTGTCATACTGCTCCTCGCTCATTCTTGCCATAAGTCCGTCACGGGTGATGCCTGCGTTGTTTACCAGAACATCTATCGAGCCGAAGCGCTCCTTTATTTCCTTTACCGTTTTCTCTACCTGTTCATAGCTGGAAACGTCGCAGATAAACTTGTCACATTCCACTCCCAGCGCTCTTATATCATCAATAATGCTGTTGCCCTCAAACATAGCCTCGCTTATGTCATTGAGCGCAATGTTATAACCGTCCTTTGCCAGCCGCATAGCGACCGCCGCACCTATACCCCTTGCCGAACCTGTTATCAGTGCTGTTGCCATTTTACTTTTCCTCCCTGTCAGATGTCAGACGTAGAAGTCAGCGGTAAGAAAAAAGCATCTTGCCCTCCGACCTTACGGCTTTTATTTTCCGAGCAGCTTGTCTGCCTGTGCAAACATCTCCTCGATTATCTCCTTTGCAGGCTTTACCTCTTTTATCATGCCTGCTATCGCACCGCAAAGGAACGAGCCTTCTTCAAGATTGCCCTCCTGTACAGCTTTTCTCAGCGAACCAAGTGTCAGCTGCTCAAACTCATCAGGTGTCAGGCTTCCGTCCTTTTCGCCTGCTGCGAGCTTCTTTGTGAATTTCGTTCTCACATTCCTGCACGGGTGTCCCGTGTATCTTCCCGTAACAACGCTGTCAGTGTCCTTTGCCTTAACTACCAGCTCCTTGTATGTCGGGTGTATCCGGCATTCCTCTGCTGCAAGGAACCTTGTTCCCACCTGAACGCCCTTTGCACCCAGCATGAACGAAGCTGCGATACCTCTGCCGTCAGCGATGCCGCCTGCCGCAATAACGGGTATCTTCACCGCATCGACCACCTGCGGAACAAGGCACATAGTAGTGTTCTCACCGATATGTCCGCCCGATTCGGTACCCTCAGCGATGACCGCATCAGCGCCTGCTCTTTCCATTCTTACAGCAAGAGCTACCGAAGGTATAACAGGTATCACCTTAACGCCTGCCTCTTTCCAGGCAGCCATGTATTTTCCGGGATTTCCCGCACCTGTTGTAACAACAGGCACCTTTTCCTCGATCACCAGCTTTGCAAGCTCCTCGGCATTTGGCGACATAAGCATTATGTTCACACCGAAAGGCTTGTCGGTCAGCTCCTTGCATCTTCTTATCTGCTCTCTCAGATAGTCTATCGGCGCAGAGCCTCCTGCGATAATGCCGAGTCCTCCTGCATTTGAGACTGCCGCAGCAAGTGTCGACTCAGCTATCCACGCCATTCCTCCCTGAAATATCGGGTACTTTATCCCCAGAAGTTCGGTTATTTCCGTTTTCATTTTTTACTCCCCTTAGTATTCAAATATAGCAGCTCCGTAGGTCAGTCCTCCGCCGAATCCTACAAGGCATATCTTGTCGCCGTGCTTTATCCTGCCGTCCTTTACAGCCTCGCAGAAAGCTATCGGTATCGAAGCCGACGAAGTGTTTCCGTACTCGGCTATGTACATCGGGAACTTATCCATCTCAACATCAAGATTCTTTGCTGCTGTTTCGATTATTCTGATATTTGCCTGGTGCGGAACGATAGCATCAAGCTCCTTTGGCTGTATGCCTATCTTTGCGCAAGCCTTTTCCACAGCCTCGGGCAGCGCCTTTACAGCGAATTTGTATACTTCCTTGCCGTTCTGGAAAAGATAATGCTCCTTTGTCTGCGGCATAGCCATATCAAATTCCTCGCTGTTTTTTCTGAAAGCGTTCACCGACCTGAGTCCTCTTGCCGCAAGATACTGCGCACCGTCGCCGTCGGCACCCAGAAAGCTCGAATACAGCGTGTTTTCCTGCTTTTCAAGCACAAAAGCCGCAGCTCCGTCGCCAAACAGCACACAGGTCGTCCTGTCAGTGTAATCCACAAACTTTGAAAGCTCCTCTGAAGCTACCAGCAGGACATATTTCAGATCGTCCTGTGTCTGCAGGTATCTCTTTGCCATATCAAAGCCGTAAACAAAGCCCGAGCAGGCACAGTTAACGTCCATCGCCATGCAGCCCTGCGCACCTATCTCCCTCTGGATAAGGCAGGCGAGCGAAGGCGTATAGTAATCCGCCGTTACCGTTGTGGCAATTATCAGCCCTATCTGCGAAGCATCTATCCCTGCGTCCGCAAGTGCCTTTTTAGCAGCCTCAGCTCCCAGCTGATATGTAGGCTCACCGTCGGTGATGTGCCTTTGCTTTATGCCCGTTCTCTGAGTTATCCATTCATCGCTCGTTTCAACGATCTTTGTGAAATCCTCGTTCGTTGCCACAAGCTGCGGAACGTGCATACCGATCCCAAGTACCTTGACTCCTGTTGTCGTGTTTCCAGCCAATTTAAACTTACCTCCGTCTTTTTTGCAAATATATTTGCAATATATATTGTTAAACTGAAAAAAATGTGCTATAATGTTTTTGGCAGTGAGAATTAAGTAAAATGCGTGCACCAATTCATAGTTTTATGCGCAAATCAGCTCTCCGTCTGCCCATCAATACAAATAATTATACTCTCTTTTGAGTTTTCATTCAATAACAAATTGTGAACAACGGTTTGCTTTTTTAAACATTTGGGGAATTTTTCACAATAAAGAGGGAGAAGATTAACAAAATATGTCCGATTTTGAAAAACGGCTGCAAAAGTTAAATGTTTTTTAATAGGCAAAAAAAGCAGCTTTACCGCCGCAGCAATTATATATAGTGAGGAGAATGGATATGTCAAAAACAATGCTTTTATTTTCGGGACAAGGCTCGCAGTATGTGGGCATGGGAAAGGAGCTTTACGAAAGCAGCGAAGGTGCAAGGGCGATAGCAAAGACCGCCTGTGAGGTGCTTGGCAGGGATATATGCCCGATAATGTTCGGGGGCGCTGCCGAGGAGCTTGCGCTCACCGTAAATTCGCAGCCTGCAATAATGCTGTGCTCGCTGATGGCGCTTGAATGTGCCAAGGAAAAGGGCTTGAAGTTCGATGGCGTGGCAGGTCACTCGCTGGGTGAATATGCAGCGCTCACTGCCTCGGGAATGGTAAGCGTTCAGGACGGGTTCAGGCTGATAAAAGCCAGAGCCGAAGCAATGCAGAAAGCTGCCGAAACAAGCAGCGGAGCTATGTATGCTATCATAGGTCCGACACCTCAGGAGATAGAAGCTGCTTGTGAAAAGACCGAAGGGTACGTTGTTCCCGTAAACTATAACTCCCCCGTGCAGACAGTCATAGCAGGAGAAAGTGCAGCTGCCGAGGCAGCCTCGAAGCTGATAAGCGAAACAAGCACCGCAAAGCGTGTCAAAGTCGTTAAGCTCAACGTTGCATCTGCATTCCACAGCGAGATAATGCGCCCTGCGGCAGATGAGTTCCTTGAAGCCGCAAAAACAGTTACATTCGCCGCACCAAAGTGCGAGTTTTATTCCAATGTGCTGGGCGAAAAGCTGAGCGACTTTTCACAAATGCCGCAAATGCTTGCAAAGCATATCGTTTCGCCCGTTAAGTTCACAAGCGAGCTTGCACAGATGCAGCAGGCAGGCTATACCGATTACATTGAGCTGGGGCCGGGCAAGGTGCTGACGGGGCTTGTAAAGAAAACCCTTGACGGCGTCAGGGCTGTGAATGTGGAAAATGTTGAAACCCTCGCAAAAGCGTTTGAATAATAAATCAGAATTTAGTTTATTACAAGCTTTAAGATATGTGCCCGAAGGGGTTATAGGGGGCGATCGGAAAGCCCCCTAAGGAAAATACATTTGATATTCAAGCCGCCTTTTCGCAG
>OCTX011767915.1_pt1 | contig 11044 bp, 10 predicted proteins | sample 1539691 | NCBI WGS metagenome assembly OCTX01 (sample SAMN02144231, study PRJEB22623) | gut metagenome | biome: sheep rumen | host: Ovis aries | place: New Zealand | reverse complement strand
TAGCTCGCTATGCCCCTGCGGTCTTGCACCCAAATCTACTCCAAAATCAACTAAAAACAATTGAAAGCTAATTTTTAGAACATACCTTTACCAACCAAAGTCAAATCTGCAACAAAAGAGATTGCCGGGAAACAATTCAGGAAGCATGAGGCGGAAATTAGACTCATAACCTCATGGAGAGTGAAAAAGAGAGAACTTTTTAAGGAAAATAAACATAGTTTTGCAAAAAATGCAAGTTTCGTAAAAAAAATAAGGATTTTTTGTACAAGATTATATAAAAAAACGTATCTTTGCCACGAAAACATGAGAATAGAGCAACCATCTTGCTTTTTTTACAAAGATTAATTAGTAATCCGGGAGCAGTTGGCGGTTCAGCTGCATTACCCCATTCAAAAACTTAAAAATATTTCTCAACCGCGAGAAAAACGGACAGTTATGAAAAATAAAATGGTAGCAGGTATCCTTGGAATCCTTTGCGGTTCACTCGGTATTCACAAATTCTACATGGGCAACATCATGCCAGGTGTTGTTTATCTCTTGCTTTGCTGGACTGGTATTCCAGGCATTTTAGGTTTCATCGAAGGCATTATCTACTTGATGGACACAGACGAGGCTTTTCAAGCTCGCGTGGAAGCCAAGAAATTCTTCATGTAATTGACAACTCACCTCACATTTAATTATATAAGGTATGTTCTAATAATTAAAAGGCTTGCTTGCTCCATATAGCAGGCAAGCCTTTAAAAAAAATACCAGGACAACATGGATTGTTTCTTTTCCAATAATGTTCTCGTCATTGACGAACACATCGGTGCTTTCAGAATTTCCAACGCATACAAAGTTTTCAACAAAGAAGGAGAAGAGATTGGTGCCATACAGGAGCATAAATCCTTTGCACGCATCCTTCTCGGGCTTTTCCTGAGCGACAGAATGCTACCTTTTGAGCTAAACATTCTCAATGCCGATGGCAATCGTATTGCCCAACTCAGGAGAGGCATCACATTCTTCACCTCTAAAGTGCAGATTTTCAACGAAGCGGGGACATTCATCGGCTCTTTCAACCAGCGGTTCACGCTTTTGAAGCCCAAATTCACTTTGCGGAACAATGTGGGTACAGAAATAGCCACAATTAAAGGCGATTGGAAAGCTTGGAATTTTGAGATTACCGACGCCAACGGACAAGTCATTGGTTCCATCGACAAGAAATGGAATGGCATAGCAAAGGAACTTTTCACAACTGCCGATAAATACCTTGTGACGATTTCTCCTACGGTGACAGATGAGAACCAACGCATTGCTATCTCGTCCGTTGCAGCAGCCATCGACATGATTCTCAAAGAAGAAGATTAGCCCCGACAAACGCAAGGCATATCTTCCGTTTGTCTGAGCTAAAGAATTTTTGACAGAAAAGACTACAACCGCTCCAACTGGTCAACTATGTCCTTAGCCACTTCCGCTTTCGACTTCAAGGGAAACTCCTTTTTCTCATCAGCCGAAATAATGGTGATTTTGTTAGTATCGGTACGGAATCCAGCCCCCTCATCTTTCAGACTGTTGAGCACGATGAAATCGAAGTTTTTCTTCCTCAATTTAGCCCGTGCATGGACTTCCTCGTCATTTGTCTCAAGTGCGAAACCCACCAAAATCTGCCCCTCTTTCTTGATTTTCCCCAAGGAGGCGGCAATGTCGGGATTGGGTTTCAGGCGGATGACCCAATCCTCATCCGTCCTTTTCATCTTCTGAGTTGCCACCCTCTCAGGAGCATAATCTGCCACTGCCGCACACAAAATAGCTGAATGCATGGAGGGGTACAGTTGCATGCAAGTTTCATACATTTCCTGTGCACTTTCCACATTCGTCCGATGGATATTGGGATGAACCACTTGCATGGAAGCAGAAACAGGCCCGCACACCAGTTCTACTTGCGCTCCACGATTGGCACATTCGTTGGCAAGGGCAAACCCCATCTTGCCAGAGGAATAATTGCCAATAAACCGCACAGGATCAATCTTTTCGTAGGTGGGACCAGCAGTAATGAGCACCTTTCTCCCCTTCAGGGTTTCCTGTCGAGAGAAGAATTGCTCCAGTTGTGCCACTATGTTCTCTGGTTCTTCCATACGTCCCTTTCCTTCCAGTTTTGACGCAAGAAACCCTGTCCCCGGTTCAATGATATGATTCCCGTATGACTGGAGTGTACGCAAATTTTGCTGTGTAGAAGGATGAGCATACATGTCCAAGTCCATCGCCGGGGCAATGAAGACGGGTGCTTTCATGGACAGATAGGTGGTGATGAGCATGTTGTCAGCCACCCCATGTGCCATTTTGCCTATGGTGGAGGCTGTGGCTGGAGCAATCAGCATGGCATCGGCCCAAAGCCCTAAATCCACATGGGAATGCCATGTACCATCGCGTTGTGAAAAAAAATCGCTAATGACAGGTTTGCTGGTCAAAGCCGAAAGCGTGATGGGGGTGATGAATTCCTTGCCTGAAGGAGTGATGACCACTTGCACTTCAGCTCCTCGCTTGATGAGCTGACGGATAATCAAACATGACTTATAGGCTGCAATGCTGCCCGTAATGCCTAACACTATTTTCTTGCCTTGTAACATATTGTCCCCATCTCCCATAAAAGATAGGTCATTCGGATAGGGGTGATGACCTGCTTCAAGATTATTACTTTTTCTGCTTCGCTGCCAAATAAATTCGAGTGAGCACCTGCTTGGTGTTTTGCGCGAAATCTCCCTGCATCATCCAAGCATAATAGCTGGGGTCAAGACGGAGCAACACATCCGACACGGGCTTCCCCTTATGCTTGCCGAAATTGAACACTTCCACTCCCTGGTCGTTCCGAATGATGCGCCCAGCAAAATCAACGTTGTTGTTCATCTTACTGTATTCGGAAAGAAACTTGATGTCATTCTGCAAATCAGACGGATATTTGTCCAACTGAGCTTCCAGCACTTCCAGGGTTGCCCGTGTGTCGGCCAAAGCAGAGTGGGCATTTTCAAGATCTTTTCCACAATAATACTTATAGGCAGCCACCAAGGTTCTTCGTTCCAGCTTATGATAGATGTTTTGAACATCCACACACTTACGCTTTGCCACATCAAAGTCCATCCCTAAACGAAGGAACTCTTCACACAAGAGAGGAATGTCAAATTTGTTGGAATTGAAGCCTGCCAAATCGCAGCCCTCAAACGTCTTGTAAAGGTCGGTTGCAATGTCTTTAAACATTGGGCAATCCTTCACATCCTCGTCGTAGATGCCATGCACTTCTGATGCACTCTTGGGAATAGGAATGCCTGGATTGATACGCATGGACTTAGACTCTTCATTACCGTTTGGAAAAATTTTGATGTAGCAAAGTTCCACAATGCGGTCCTTTGCTACATCAATGCCCGTTGTCTCTAAATCAAAAAAAATGATAGGATTCTGCAAGTTCAGCTTCATCTTCAGTCTTTTAGCATCATTGGCATCAACAACATAATAAGGTCTTCATTCTCATCCTGCTCAGAAGGAGTGATGACACCTGCCCGACTGGGATCGGCTAATTCGAGAACCACATCATTGCTGGATATGCTATTAAGCACATCAATCAAGAAGGGACCATTAAATCCGATGCTCATCGTCATTCCTTCATATTCGCACATGATATGCTCTTCGGCCGAGGTGGAGAAATCCAAATCCTGGGCTGACACGGTGAGTGTGCCCGGTTCCACATGTATCTTGATCAAGGCACTGCTTTGGCTGGCAAAAACACTCACACGGCGCAATGCGCTAATAAAGGCCATGCGGTCGGCCGTAACCCGGAAGGGGTTGTCGGTCGGAATGACAGAATTATAATTGGGATAGCGACCCTCGATGAGGCGACAACTTATCACGTAGTCCGCCATTTGCAACTCAGCATTTCTGTCATCAAAACGCACTGCCACCTCACCTTCCTCCTTGGGAAGCACTGCCTTCAGCAGCAGGGCCGGCTTCTTGGGGAGGATGAATGCAGACGGTTCATCAGCATGAACAGATAGCACACGGTTCCGCACAAGCTTGTGTCCGTCACTTGCCACAAAAGTAACGCTTTCAGGCATCATGTCAAAATATACACCATTCATCTGCGGACGCAGCTCGTCATCGGCCGCAGCAAAAAGGCAACGTGTGATGCCAGTCAGCATAACCTGAGCGTCAATCGAAATGAAGTGAGACACCTCACTCATGCCGGTGGGCTTGGGAAAATCATAACCGTTCTGCCCTACGAGATTGTACTTACCATTCTGGTAGTTAATCTCGATGGCGAAGGTGTTGGTATCCACATTAAAAGTAATGGGTTGTTCCGAAATTTCCTTGATGGAGCTGATTAGCTGTTTGGAGCCAATGGCAAACAAACCCTCTCCTTCTGCATCGGCCACATCAAGACGTGTAACCATCGTTGTCTCACTGTCGGAAGCTGTCATTTTCAGCACTCCACTTTTGAGTTCAAAAAGGATGCAGTCGAGTATGGGCAAAGCATTTTTGGAACTCTGCACTCGGCTAATTGTCTGCAAGCGATTGCTGAGACTGGTACTTGAAACATTAAATCTCATTGTCGAAAAACATTTATTTGCACACAAAGTTAGGGAGAAGTTTTGACAATACAAAAAAAAAGCGTACTTTTGTAGCAGATTTTTCAAATTGTATCACAAATAATCATTAAAATATGGAATTTACAGGACGAATTATCCAGGCACTCGAACCTCGCAGTGGAGTGTCGAGCAGAACAGGAAACCCATGGAAAATGCAAGACTTCGTAATTGAAGAGTCTGTGGGTCAGTATCCAAAACGCATGGTGTTTAGTGTGTTTGGAGAAGATAATCTGAACCGATTCAACATTCAGGTCGGGCAAGAACTAACCGTTTCTTTTGACATAAATGCACGTGAGTACAACGGGCGTTGGTATAACGACGTACGGGCTTGGAACGTTATGCCAGCCACACCAGGGGCACCTGCTGCACAACCTGCAGCACCATTCCCTCCTGCTAACCAGCCAGTGGCTCAACCTGCTGCACAACCTGCTGCACCACAGCCTACCCCAGCCAATTTTGAGGCCGCAGCTGACGAATCAAGCGACTTGCCTTTCTAATTATCCTAATATAAAAGTACGAACAGCAAGTAATAAAAAACGGGGGAGGATATGTTCTGAACACATCCTCTCCCGTTTTTGTCAGGAGTTCATCTTAATTGATACCGCCTTCGAGTTCTGAACCAGCCTTGAACTTAACAACCTTCTTTGCTGGAATAGAAATAGGAGCTTTTGTTGCCGGGTTAATGCCTTGACGAGCTGGACGCTCAGAAACTGAGAATGTTCCGAAACCAACGAGTGAAATTTTGTCGCCAGCTTTGAGAGCATCAGCAATGGCCTCAACACATGCGTCAAGAGCTTTTTTAGAATCAGCCTTGCTCAATCCCGTCTTGTCAGAGATAGAGCCTACGAGTTCTGTCTTGTTCATAAATGAATGTTATTAATTTAGGTTTTTAAAATATTTATTTGGAGTTAATTCCTATCAGTACAGGTTTCAATATCTACTTCACAGATTAAGCCTTAGCGTAACTTCGTTGCAAATATATGAGATATATTTTCGCAAACAAACAAAACTGGCAAAAAAGTGTTGAAAAATCAAAAAAAAACTTGTATTTTCACCTTTTTTGCCTTTTAATAGGAAGAAAAACTCTAATTTTGCACCCGTTATCAAAAGTGAGACAATTAATAATACAAATGTAAGGATTGTTTATGAGAATGACTCCAGCCGTAAAGGTTATACTTATCATCAATGTAGTTTTTTATATCTTGACTTATTGGGTTACTCCACTGATTTCATTGGACGGACATTCAGATTGGTTCCTGAATTTTAATGCGCTCCACCCCATCGGATACTCCGGATTTGCTCTTTATCAATATCTCACCTACATGTTCATGCATGGCGGTTGGTGGCACTTGTTTTTCAACATGTGGTCGCTGATGATTTTTGGCAACGCCGTGGAACAGCAAGTGGGAACCTCGCGCTTCTATTTCTATTATCTGATGTGCGGCATCGGGAGCGCATTAGTCAACCAACTCTGCACTTTCATCGGAATTATTCCACCTTCTCAGTTAGTCGGAGCTTCGGGTGCCATTTATGGTGTTATGGCAGCTGCCGCATTCTTCTTCCCCAACGCAAAACTATTCATCATCCCCATCCCCTTCCCCATCAAGCTCAAGTACCTGGTTGGCTTCTACACTTTAGTCGAGATGTACTTAGGCATCACCTCCATCGACGGTGTGGCTCATTTTGCCCATTTAGGAGGCATTCTGATTGGGGCTATCATCCTCTTTATCTGGAAAATGCAGGAGAAAAAACGCTCATACAGCAGCAACTATTGGTCTTCTTCCTCCTCTTACGATGCTCATTACGACAAGGATGAAAGCATTTGGGATAAACTAAAGAAGAATTTCACCAGCAAGCGCACCCCCAAAATGCGTGTGACGAATGTGAGGGAAACCAACTACGCTGACCATGAGTATAACCAGAGGAAAGCACAGGAAAATGAGGAAATAGACCGCATTCTGGACAAGATACGCAAAAACGGTTATCAGAATCTTACCGACAGCGAAAAGGCTCTGCTTTTCAATGCCAGCAAAAAAATGAGAGGAGAAGAATGAGGTTGTTGAAAAAAATACCCATGATGCTCTTTATTGCCATCAATCTGCTGCTGATGATGGCAATGATTTTTTGTGCCTACACATCAACCCTCCCTCCACAAGAACATCCGCATGTGTCCTATATGGGGCTCATGTTTCCTGTCTTTGCCGCAGCCAATGCACTCTTCATCCCATTTTGGCTGATTTTCAAATGGAAACTCGCCATTCTCCCGCTGATTGGGATGCTTATCTGCATCGAGAGTGTTCGGGCATACTTCCCGCTCAACCTGCAAACCGACCCTCCAGAAGGTTGCATAAAAGTGCTTTCATACAATGTGATGGGTTTTGGAGAGAAAAAAGGACCCGCATGGGAAGAGAACAAAATTCTTCTTTACATCAAGAAAAGTAATGCCGACATCGTGTGTCTGCAAGAAGTGACAAACAGCAACGTGGACAAGGCACTTGCCACCCTCAGCAACGAATATCCATACGTCTCCATCGAAAAGCAACCGAAAAGTTATATGGCTTGCCTTTCCAAATTTCCCATAGACTCTGTACAACACATCCATTATACATCCGACAACAACTTCAGCTACGCCTACCACATTTTGCTGGACGATGACACCCTACTGCTCATTAACAACCACCTGGAGTCATACAAACTAAGCCCAGAGGACAAGGAAGACTACAAGTCCATCATCGAGAACTACCAACATCCCGATAAAAACAACTCCGAAACAAAATACCTGAGTCTGGTGGAAAAACTCTCCTCACACGATTCGATCAGAGGTGAGCAGGTCGATTCTGTTGCTGACTTCATTGCACGCAACCATGACAAAAGCATCATACTTTGTGGAGATTTAAATTCCTCCCCTATTTCTTACACGCACCATCGGCTGACCGAATATTTGAACGATGCCTACACCCGCAGCGGAAATGGTCCCGGATTAAGCTACAACCGCAGCGGCATGTATTTCCGCATCGACCACATCATGACCAGTCCCAACTTCACTGCATACGGTGCTAAAGTCGATCAATCTTTCAAAGAAAGCGACCACTATCCCATCTTTTGTTTTGTCAAACGGAACAAAAACAACGAAATAAGTACCGCCAAGTAAATATTTTTGGCACGATTTTGTTTCTATTTGTAAAAAAATCTATATCTTTGCACCTTGAATTGCCGCAAACTTTTCTCACGCATATATAATTATATATGTGTAGAGAAGGGTAAAGTATGGTGTCTGACAGCCCAGACAACATTGTGAATCGTGGCAGACATTCGACAACTTTGATAAAATTTAATAACAATCAATAAATTAAACAATTCAAAAATTCAAAAAATGCAAAACAAAGGATTTGTAAAGTTTTTAGCAGTGGCACTCACCCTCATCTGCATCTTCTACCTCTCCTTCTCTGTCGCTACAAAGTATGTAGAGGACAAAGCAGCCAAGATGAGCGAGCAAGAAGCAGAGCAGTATTTGGATTCGTTAAATTCGACTCCATTCTACTTGGGTAGCTACACACTGAAGGACTGCCGCGAAACTGCCATCGGTTTAGGTCTCGACCTGAAAGGTGGTATGAACGTTATCCTTGAGGTGAGCGTGCCAGAAGTGGTGAAGGCATTGGCCGACCACAAAACTGACGAAGCTTTCCTAAAGTCTGTTGACGAAGCAGCAAAGGAAGCGCAAGAAAGTCAGAGCGATTTTATCACACTATTTGTCCAGGCTTATAAGAAAAACGCTCCAGGCAAGCCGCTTGCAACGATTTTCGCCACCCAGCAGCTGAAGGGCAAAGTCAACACCAACAGCTCAGATGCCGAGGTGGAAAAAGTGCTCAAGCAGAGTGTGGACGAGGCTGTTGATAATGCATTCCTTGTGCTCCGCACCCGTATCGACCGTTTCGGCGTTGTTCAGCCCAACATCCAGAAGATTGAAGGCCAGAGCGGACGCATCATGGTGGAGCTTCCCGGCATCAAAGAGCCAGAACGTGTGCGCAAGCTCCTCCAAGGAAGTGCCAACCTCGAGTTCTGGGAAACTTACGATACGCCTCAGGTAACCCCTTACCTCTCTCAGCTCAATGCTGCCCTCCGCAACAACGGAACTGCGACGGAACCCGCAGACTCTGTAACCACCGACACGGTGGCTGCTGAGCAGGTCGCTCAAAAGGCCGACTCTGCCAAAAGCGGCGCAAGCGTGTTGGCGCAGATGAACAAGGTGGATGCCAAAGCATCGGGCAAAGCATCAGACGAAGCCAAGAAAGAAAACCCACTCTTTGCCATGTTGCAGCCAACAGGTGCACCTTCGGGCTGTATGGTGGCACTTGCACAGGCATCGGATACAGCAGAGATCAACGCTTTGCTCAACTCTGACATCGCAAAGCAGATTTTCCCTTCCGATCTCTCACTCAAATGGGGCGTGAAGTCATACGACCCAGCTGGTAAGATTTTCGAACTTTACGCCATCCGCACCACAGGACAGAACGGACGTGCTCCGCTCGAAGGTGAAGTGGTGACAGAGGCTAAGGATGAGTTCGACCAATATGGCAACCCCGTCGTCACCATGAAAATGAACACGGAAGGTGCTCGTAAGTGGGCAGCCCTCACTGAGGCAAACGTCGAACACTGCGTGGCAGTCGTGCTCGACAACCTCGTTTACAGCGCTCCTAACGTGCGCGGCAAGATTGACGGTGGCAACACTGAGATTTCGGGTAACTTCACCACTACTGAAACCAAAGACTTGGCCAACGTGCTTCAGTCGGGTAAGATGCCCGCTCCTGCCACCATCATCCAGGAAGATATCGTAGGCCCCACCCTCGGTGCTCAGTCCATCAAGGCTGGTTTCATCTCCTGCATCGTCGCATTCATTGTGCTGATGCTCTACATGGTGGTCATGTACGGTATGCGCGAAGGTATGGTAGCCAACTGTGCCCTCATGCTCAACTTCTTCTTCTCATTCGGCATCCTCACCTCACTTGGTGCAGCGTTGACCATGTCGGGTATTGCCGGTATGGTGCTCACCCTCGGTATGGCAGTCGATGCCAACGTGCTCATCTACGAACGCACCAAGGAAGAAATGCGCAGCGGAAAGAACATCAATGCAGCCGTGGCGGCAGGTTACAGCAATGCGTTCTCAGCCATTTTCGACTCAAACGTAACCACCATCCTCACGGGTGTCATCCTCTACAATTTCGGCACAGGTCCCATCAAGGGCTTCGCCACCACCCTCATCATCGGTATCGTCTGCTCATTCTTCACCGCAGTTTGGCTGACTCGTATCGCCTACGAGCACTTCCTCAACCGCGGCAAGTGGCAAGACCTCAAGTTCACCACCAAGTTCTCACAGAACATGATGAAGGACACGAAGTTCAACTTCATGGGCATCTACAAGAAGTCATTCATGGCTTTTGGCGCTTTCTTGCTCATCGCCCTGGCCAGCTTCGCCATCCGCGGTTTGAGCCAGTCCATCGACTTCACCGGTGGCCGCAACTACAAGATTGAATTTGTAAAGCAAGTAGAACCAGAGGCTGTCAAAAATGCCATTGTAAAGCAGTTCGAGGCCAACAACAAAGATGATGAAGCCATCAACGTGACCGTGATTGCCCTTGGCACAGAAGGCAACAATGTACGCGTATCGACCAACTTCAACATTGCCGACAACAGCTCTGCAGCAGATGCCCAAATTGAGTCGTTGCTCTATCAAGCATTCGTAGATGGTGGCATGGTGGACAAGACCGTGTCGGAAGAGGCTTTCCTCGACCGCGACAACCGCGCAGGTGGCTCCATCGTCTCTTCGCAGAAGGTGGGTCCGGCCATCGCATCCGACATCTTGCGGGGTGCCATTCTCTCCGTTCTCTTTGCCATCGTAGTCATCTTCGTATATATCCTCGTACGTTTCCGCAATGTAGCTTACTCCGTAGGTTCTATCGTAGCCCTGACACTCGACACTGTGCTCGTTATCGGTATGTTCTCACTCTGCTACGGCTGGATAGGGTTCTCACTCGAAGTTGACCAAACCTTCATCGGTGCCATCCTGACTGTGATTGGTTACTCCATCAACGACAAGGTGGTTATTTTCGACCGCATCCGCGAAGTCTTCAAGAACTATCCGAAACGTGATCGCCAGCGCATCTTCAACGATGCCTTGAACAGCACCCTCGCACGTACCATCAACACATCTGTATCTACGTTCATCGTGTTGCTCGTCATCTTCGTGCTCGGCGGCGATAGCATCCGCGCCTTCGCATTCGCCATGATGCTGGGTGTCATCATCGGAACAAGTTCTTCACTCTTCATTGCCGCTCCAACAGCCTATTTGGTCATGGGTGCCCGCATCAAAGAGGAGGATGAAGAGCCTGCAACTAAATAACAAGTAATCTTACTCAAAAAAAAAAAATCGCGGT
>OCTX012215317.1_pt1 | contig 11045 bp, 9 predicted proteins | sample 1539691 | NCBI WGS metagenome assembly OCTX01 (sample SAMN02144231, study PRJEB22623) | gut metagenome | biome: sheep rumen | host: Ovis aries | place: New Zealand | reverse complement strand
GCGTATTCGCTCGGGTCGTGTTGCAAAATCCACGGGAGGCTCATGATGGTCTCCACGTTGTTCACGCAGGTCGGGGACTTCCACGCACCGGAGACCGCCGGGAAAGGCGGCTTGAGTCGCGGCTGTCCCTTCTGGCCTTCGAGGGAGTTGATCAAGGCCGTTTCTTCACCGCAAATGTAGGCACCGGCACCGCGATGCACAAAGATGTCGAAACTGAACTTGGTCCCACAAATGTTCTCGCCGAGGTAGCCCGCAGCATAAGCCTGGTTGAGCGCCTTGTTCAAGCTCTCGATGCACGGGAGGAATTCGCCGCGCACGTAAATGTAGGCAGCACGGGAACCGAGCGCCCACGCGGCGATAATCAAGCCTTCGATAAGGCGGTGTGGATCTTCCATCATGAGGAAGTGGTCCTTGAACGTACCACCTTCGCCTTCGTCCGCGTTCACGACGATGTAGACGGGCTTGCCGGAATTGCGGGGCACGAAGCTCCACTTCATACCGGTCGGGAAGCCTGCACCGCCACGGCCACGCAGGTTGCTGCGCTGCACGTAGTCGATGAGCTCGAACTGGCTCATATTGAACAAACGTTCAGAAATATTGGCGTAGCCACCCAGTTTTTTGTAGACTTCAATGTCCTGGGCACCCTTGCCAAAGTTCTGCGTACAAACTTTTACTACTTCAGCCATAATTACTTAGCCTCCTCTACCGGAGCGGGCTTCTGGGTAGCCTCCGCTTCCTTGGAAGGTTTTGCCGTACGTTCACCAGAGGTGGCGATCATGCGGTACACGTCGCCGACCTTGCCGGCGACATCCACAAAGACCTTGTCCTTAACGCCGGGCTCGCCCACCACTTCCCACTTGCTGCCGTTCTTCTTTTCGACAACAAGCTTGGTGAATTCAGGAGCGCCCTTCCACGTAAGCGAAGCACCCGCTTCGTCGGCTTCGGCCTTTACATTCAAAACAGGAGAAGGAGGCGCATAGTCGGCGACCTGCGGCTTCGCTGTCGCACCGGGGGCGCCCGGGTGACCGCAATGCCCCTTCACCACGCCGCCCAGCACATCGTGCTTGGGCATGTTGTTCTCGTGGGCATAGCACCACTTCAAAATACGGGTGATACTTTCTTGAGTAAGAGTCGTCCCCGGCTTCATCACCAACTGGTCGTTCTCGACGTCGGTCGCAAAGTCGTCGTTCACCAGCATCATGGGACCATTGCCGCAAGAGCCCAGGCATTCCACCTGGAGAATAGTGAACAAGCCGTCGGGGGTCGTCTCGCCGGTCTTGATGTTGAGGGCATTTTCCACATACGAGATTAGGCTCGGAGCTCCCTTGATGGTGCAGCTGATGTTGCGGCAGAACTGCAACAGGAACTTGCCCTTGGGAGCGTGGTTGTACATGGTATAGAAGGTGGCAACGCCCAAGGCATGGGCGGGAGCGCAACCGCAAACGCCGGCAGCCCAACGAATGCCCTCGCGCGGGACCCAGCCGAACACGCCCTGCACCAGCCAAAGCACTTCGAGCAGAGCCCCTTGCCCTTCCGGGTAACGGCTGAGCAAGTCGGCACAGCGTTCCTTGATTTCGGGAGTATTGAGCTTTTCGAGCACTTCCTTTGTAGGCGGCTGCGGCACGGCCTTGTGCACATGGCCAAAGGTATCGGCGGCGTCGGCCGGAGCCGAGATCGGCTGTTCCGGACGGTCGAACTTCAAACGATTGTTCGATACAAATTGAACTGCACCAGTAATATGTTCTCTCATCGGTCAAGTTCTCCAGCAATGATGTTCAGGCCAGAAAGTACGGCCATCGAGTCGGCCAGCTGGCCTCCTTCCACCAGTTCGTGGAACGCGGCAAACTGTGTAAGGCAGGGCGGGCGCACCTTGATGCGGTACGGGTGGCCACTGCCGTCACTAATGATGGTAAAGCCGAGTTCGCCGTTGGCGCACTCGCTGCCGCAATAGAACTCACCTTCGGGAACACGCACGCCCTCGTACACACTCTTGAAACGGCCAATGAGGCCTTCCATGTCCTGATAGGCGAGCTTGTGCGCCGGCACGCGGATACGCGGGTCCACGATATCGACCGGGCCCGGAGTGAGGCGTTTGAGCGCCTGACGCACAATCTTCACAGATTCTTCGATTTCGGCGAGGCGCACCTGCAGGCGGTCGTTGCAGTCGCCCTGGGTGCCGACCACGACTTCCCAGTCGTAGGTCTCATAATCGTAATAGGGTTCGTCCTTGCGCAGGTCGCTCGCCACACCGCAGGCGCGCAGGCACGGGCCCGTCCAGCCGTAGCTGATGGCCTTCTCGGCAGAGATCTTGCCGATGCCCACGGTACGGTCGAGGAAGATGCGGTTCCTATCCAAGCAGGCGTGCAAGTCCTTGAGCGCCTTCTCGGTCGAGTCGAGGGCAGCGAGCACATCCTGCTCAAAGCCTTCGTAGCTGTCGCGGTAGAGGCCGCCAATACGGGCAAAGCTGTTCGTAAGGCGTGCGCCCGTGAGCTTTTCCCAAATGCACATGATTTCTTCGCGCGGGTTGAATGCGTACATGAACGGAGTCGTGCCGCCCAAGTCCTGGAACGCCGCGGCGACGCACACAAAGTGGTCGTTAATGCGGCTGAGCTCGTTCACAATCACGCGGAGAACCTTGCAGCGGTCCGGGATATCCACGCCGAACATCTTTTCGACCGTGCGGCAGTAGGCAATGTTGTTCATGATGGCCGAGCAATAGTTGAGGCGGTCCGTGTAGGGCACCACCTGCTGCCAGGTGCCGCGTTCCACCATCTTTTCGAACCCGCGGTGCAGGTAGCCGATTTCCTCAACGCTCGCGACGATGGTTTCACCGTCCATGGCCGCCATAAAACGCAAGCAGCCGTGAGTCGCCGGATGGGAAGGCCCCACGTTCAAGGGCATCAAATTCAGTTTTTCACCATTTTTGTCCAGTACTATCATGCCTGCACACTCCCTTCCAAAAATTCATCGGGATTGGGTTCCACTTCCTTGGAGCGCTTGACCACCTTGTAACCCAAGGTCTCGAGGCGCTTTTCCAGTTCCGGGAGCAAAAAGTCGTTTGTCGAGAGCCACTGGCGCTTTTGGGCGGGATAGTCCTTGCGCAGCGGGTGGCCCACGAACTCCACGTGGTTCAACAAGCGGCGGAGGTCCGGGTGGCCTTCGAACACAATGCCGAACTGGTCCCAGGTCTCGCGCTCATACCAGTTGGCGTTCGCATAAAGGTCACTAATGGTCGGGACCTTCAGGTTGCCCTCGGAGACCAGCACCTTGAGACGGATGCGAAGCCCCGGCTGGGACATGCTCTTGAGGGCGTAGGCGACCGCAAAGCGAGGTCCCTCGTGATTGGGGTACGTCAGGTAGTCGATACCGGCGATGTCCACGAGCATCTCGAACTTGGGGTCGGACTCGTCACGTAAATACTGCACCACGTTGTGGAGGTAATTTGCAGAAACTACCGCCGTCACGCCCCATTTGTCGAGCGATTCGCGCTTGACGCCGAACTTTTCTTCCAGGACAGCGAAGATTTCTTCAACGGTCTTCATCTTCTACTCCTTCCAGAATTGCACTTTCTTTGCGATTTCCTGTTCCTTGGAAACCACAAAATCCTTGATGTCCACGACCTTCTCGTGGGCAAGTTCCTTGACTTCAGCCTTCGCCTCGGCCGTCTTGGCCTTGATCATTTCGAGCTGTTCCTTGACACGTTCCGCACGCTGTTTCATGTACGACTCGTCCTTGATCTTGTTCTGCAGGTCGAACATGGCGTCAAAGAACGCCTCCGGACGGCTGGGGCAACCACCCATGTAGACGTCGACCGGGATAATGTGGTCAATGCCCGGCACCGTGCAGTAGCAGTCGTAAAAACCACCGGAGCAGGCGCAGGCGCCCATCGCAATCACCCAGCGCGGTTCCGCCATCTGCTCGTAGATGCGCTTTAAAATCGGGGCCTGCTTGTAGGTGATGGTCCCCGACACCAAAAGCACGTCGGACTGGCGCGGCGTAAAGCGGACGTATTCGGAACCAATACGGGAAAGGTCGTAGCGGCCCACTTCGGTACTCATGAATTCGATTGCACAACAGGCCGTACCATAAGGGAACGGCCAAAGGGAGTTCGTACGGCCCCAGTTGACAATAAAGTCAAGCGAGGACGTAATGATGTTTGGCTTTTCTGCCTCAGCTGTCATAGAGCTTTACCTCGTAAAATTCGCGTGTAAAGATAGATTTTTAGCCCCCAAGCCACTACCTCGCCGGGCTTTCAGAAGTTGTAAAAAACTGCCCAAATTATGACCGTCAAAGCGCCCCCGGCAAGGGGGACAACCCGTAACCCGTTGAACATCAAAAAGATAGGTCGCGCAAACCCGAGGGAAATCCCTTTTGCCGACCCACCCTTTAAAGGCAAGCCCCATTATTTCTACATTTGGCCTCCAAATGAGCGAAGCGCTAAAGAATTCCAGAATCAACTCCATGGGCACTTCGAGCATCGGCAGGCTCATTTTGCAGTTCTCGGTGCCCGCCATCATCAGCATGCTCGTCGAGGCCCTCTATAATATAGTGGACCGCTATTTTGTGGGCCAGGGGGTCGGCTACCTCGGCATCGGCGGCATCACCATCTGCTTCCCCATCGTGCTGTTCATCTCGGCCATGTCCATGATCATTGGCGTCGGGAGCAACACGCTCTTTGCCATCCGCCTCGGCGAAAAAAAGTACGAGCAGGCATCCATCATCATGAACCACGGCTTTATGCTGCTCGTCATCATGGCCGTCGCGGCCTTTGTGCTCGGCGAGTCGTTCATGTCCCCCATTTTGAGGCTCCTCGGGGCAAGTGACGAGCTCATGCCCTACGCCAGCTCCTACATGCGCATTGTTCTTTGCGGGGTGCTGTTCCAAACGATCACCCCCGGCATGAACCACTTCATCCGTAGCATGGGGCACCCCAAAACAGCCATGTTCCGCGTGATGATTGGCGCTGGGACCAACGTGATTCTGGACTGGCTCTTTATCATGGTGTTCAAGTGGGGCATCCAGGGCGCCGCCTGGGCGACCGTGCTCTCGCAGCTCGTGGGGAGCATTTTCGTGATGCAGTTCTTCCTCAAAAAGAGCACCCCCATCAAGTTCCGCACCCGCTACATGAAACTCAAGTTCGTGTACGTGCGCAAGATTTTCATTTTGGGACTCCCTCCCTCCGTGATGCAAATCTCGGCGAGCCTCATGAACGCGATCCTCGCCAAGAGCCTCACCACCTACGGGAGCACCTACACATTCAAAGGCGGCCTCGTGGGCGGCGACATGGCGATTTCGGCGTTCGGCATCTTGAACAGTATCGCCACGGTGGTCTTGTTCCCGGTGCTCGGCTTTGTGCACGGCATGCAGCCCATCATTGGCTACAACTACGGCGCCAGGCTATTCAACCGCGTGCGGGAGACCATGAAGATTGCACTTCTGTACTCCACGAGCTTTGTGCTCACCGCGTATGCTATTTTGCAGTGGAACTGCGAGTTCTTTATCGCCCCATTCGCCGCAGGCGACGAGCGCCTACTGGAGATTGCCGCCTGGGGGCTCCGCATCTTCATGGGCGCCATGTTCATGATCCCCCTCGGCATGACGGCAGGAAGCTTTTTCCAAGGGACAGGAAAGGCAGGTCGTTCACTATTCCTGAACGCCTGCCGTCAAATCATCCTGTTTATACCGTTCCTCTTGATTATGCCGCATTTCTTTGGCCTCAAGGGAGTGTTTATCGCGCAGCCCATCGCCGATACCGGCGCCGCCATTCTCGGCCTCACCTTGATGAAGCTCGAGATGCGCAAGATGCCGCTTACTTGAACGTCACCAGCTGCTTGCCGCGGCCCACGCGCACAATGTACGTGCCCGCATGCGGCAAAGTCACCTTGGTCTCGGCGGAGTTCACTGTTCCCTGCTTGACAACGGTCCCCATCAAGTCCATGACCGCGAATTTCTTGGTCTTGGGTTTGTCGGAGCTCTCTTCAAAGACAATCGCGAAGGTGAACGGAGCCACCAGCTTGATTCTGAAGGTGGGTTCCGCGAAATCGGCTTCGTCATCGGAATCGTCATCCACATTCTTACTATCGCTGGAGCCCTTACTGTCCCCAGAACCCTTGCTGTCGCTAGAGCCTTTGCTATCGCTGGACGTTCCCGTAGAATCCGCTTTCTGAGCTTCTTCTTTTTCCTTCTCTTCATCTTCAATAAGGACTTCTTCCGTCTTGAAGAAGGACACGGTGACTTTTTGACTAGAACCAACGAGGGCGATGTCAAATTTTTGTACAGAGTCGCCTTTGTCCAGAGCGTCCAAAACAACAAATACCGTATCTACACCCGCGGGCCCCACGGTTCTTGTTACACCAGAAGAAACGTTCGCAAGGCCGCCCGTTTCAGAAGTAGCGACAGCACGAATCTTTGCCGGCAACACCAACGCGTAGCTAAGGCCTGCGGCATTTGTCAAATCCATTTTTAACGCACTATCGCAAACAGATGCGTCTGCACACGGATCTACATACGAAGATATATACAGCGGGACAGCGTCGCCATGCAGAACTTCGTGAACAAGCTGCGCGAACGGGGCATCTCCGTATCCATCGACGATTTCGGAACAGGCTCTTCCACGCTGAACGCGCTCACCAACATCGACGCGAACATCATCAAGCTCGACAAGTCCCTGCTCGAAAACATGAGCAAGAACAACGAACAGGATAAAATCGTCCTGAAGAACATGGTGAGCCTGATGCAAGAACTCAACAAGGAAGTCGTCGCCGAAGGCGTAGAAAACAGCGGGCAGTTGGAATTCCTCAAGGGAATCAACTGCCCGATGGTTCAGGGATTCATCTACGACGAGCCCCTTCCCCGTTCCGAATTCGAAAAGCGCCTTAAAGAAAGGCGCGTCTACTAATCTTCGTCCGCATTCTTGACGTTGACCACGCGGGAATCATGTCCCACGCGAACGATGTACGAACCCGCATTGTGCAGGCTTACGGATGCCGACGACGAGTGGGTCGCGCCCTGCTCGACAATTCCACCCATCAAGTCCATCACGGCATACTTTTTCGTCTTTCCTGACTTTGAAGAGTCCTCGTTGAACACGATGGAGAACGTGAACGGTCCCGTCAGCACGACACGGAAGCTCGGACGGGCGAATTCTTCGTATTCCTTCTTGTCGCCGCCCTTGCCGCTGCTGGAGCTGTTCTTGCCCGCAGAGCTGGAAGACGAGCTGGAGCCCGACTTCGCGCTGCTCGAAGACTTAATCTCGACATCGAAGTCATCGGGAGTCTCGGTCTTCTCCGCATTGAACTTGATCTTCGCCTTCACCGTGCGGTCAGCGAGGCCAATTTCGTATGTCTTTTCCTTCTTGGAATCCTCGAGGGACACATAGACGGTATCAACGCCGGACTTGCCCACTATGCGGGTGGCCTTGTTGCCGATTTCCTCGTACTCGCCCTTAGAATTCATCCTGTACGGAGTCAGGTCATCGGGAACATCGAGCGTGTACGAAACACCCTCGGCCTTTTCAGGCTTGAATTCCAGAGGATCGTCGCAGTCCGAATCACTGGCACACGGATCCACTATGTAGGAAATGTAGAGCGGTACTTTCTCACCCGCGGCCACGGCCGAGACAAACGGGTACTTGTCAATTCCATTACCGTTCGTCTGCACCGCAAAGGCATTGCGCGATGCGATATCGAGACCGCCTTCGATTGTAAACGGAATCTTGCTGGTCTTTCCATTCACCGTGACAACCAGGTTGTACGATCCCGGTCCAAGCTCCATCTTTTCGACATCGATTTTGGGGACAAGGCGGTTCGTGAGGTCGATGCCACCCTTGTATACCTTGGCTTCGGTCATCTCGTCTTCCGCCAAGACAATCCTTCCGTCCGCGCGCATCAAGCTGTAACTTGCATACACGAGTTCCGGAGAGACATCCTTTCCACAGACCGTATCCATCTTCGGATTCGGTCCGAGACGGCTTACGCAATCCATGTCGTGAAAATCGATGACGCAGGCTTCGAACGACGTAGAACCATCCGCTTCGTTCACGCTCTTCTTGAATTCAACCTTGTTCCTCTGTTCGAAATAGATATTCGAGTAGACTCTCACGTTGGTCATCGTCGTGCGGCGATCGCAGAAGAACATGTCGAAATCGTAGCGCTGGCCCGGAACGAGCCGGCCGCTCTTGCCGACAAAATTATCGAGGACCACATAACCCGGGGCCGCAAGGTGCGTACCGCCCAAATCCACCGCCAGCTTGTTGTCGATGAACACCCAGATATCGTCGTCGCCACGGAACGCGAAGCGCTGTCCTGGCTTGTAAACGAAGTCCGCATGGGATTCGAAGCAGAAATGCTGATTGCGTCGGACCACACCGGATGAACTTTCGCTATCCGTTCCCCAGCGGGGAGTTGCACTCATATCACTAGAACTCACTCTTCTCCACGTTCCCACCTCATACATGGGCCAGTCCTTCGGGGCATACTGAGCGCAATAGCCTCCCCAACACCAGACATCATCTGACGTAGCACCGGTAATCGTAGACGGGAACCATTCACTCAAATCGATCCCATTGGCATACATACCCTCGCAATCATGTCCGCCGTTCCAGCCGGGGCCGTTGCAGACCAGGTCCATGCGAGGCATATTCTCGCCGCTTGAAGGATCCACTTGGCGCATGTAGGGCATCATGAAGGCCGGTCCTAGTGCCGCACGCTTGGTGCGGGCCGCAGCAACGGGGGTCTGCTGCGGGTAGGCATTTAAAACAGTTTTGTCATCCGACAATTCTACCGGGTAGAATCCCCCCGGAATCTCCGGCACAACACCATAACTGATGTGATAGTCCGAATTGAATTCCCAGGAGCCGTCGGCATTGCGTCCGAAAGGCAAATCATAGCAGGACATCTCGTTCACGCCTTCCGTATAATTGAACAGCATCTCGAAAATGTCGGCACTCGGGAAACACTTCTGCGCATTCGCTGAATTCGAAAGGTGTGGTTTCTTATCGGGGCCGAGCGTATCGACAACGATTCCTTGATGCACGCCGATGCAGTTCTTCACATACGTCTGGGCAGTTTTTTCATCAACACCGAGGTCGGGCACGCCCATCTGGCAGCCTTCGTTAATTTGACCTCCTGCCATATAATAATCACACGAGAACGACGGATGCAATTTCGCATCGGTATCGTAAATCAGCGCACCGATGGAGTAGCTGCAAATTCCCTCTTGCCCCGGGTCGGTACTGTAGAAGCCCATATCGTCCTCGCTCAACCAGAGGTTCGGATCCGGGATAAAGAAAATCTCTTCCGTCTGCAAAGCCTCAAAGAACAACTGCAACGGGATTTCCGCTGCCGCACTCCCTGTTCCCGCGACTCCATCCAGACCGATGGCATGTTCCAAATCCATCGCGTCATCACGCATGAAAAGGACATGGTCCGTAACGGGTTCTCCAAAAAATACGTAGTAGAACCAACCGCAACGGTCCGGATCAGCAGTCATACGCTCTGCGGTTGCGCCACCATCCACGCTAATCATCGGAACGGCACCTATCCACGAGACATCGTCGGGAGGAGGCATGAAGTAGATATACTTCGAATCGGGAGGCATGGAACCTATGATAGTCTTACCTTCTTCCTTCGGATTTTCCGACACATAGACAATTCCGCCATCACCGGGACAGGGGATATACGATCTACTAGTGAAGTCACTCCGAGATTTAGCGACATCATAGTCCTCTTTATCGATAACTTGCGGAGCAGGATAATCCAGACTCGTGCTATTCGTAATAACAAATCCGTTATCCTGAATAATCGGCTGCGGACTAATAACATCACCAAGATTTAGTGCAACGAATCCCGCACTATTCTTGGAGAGTGTCGCCGGAATTTTGTACGTATAATTTGCATGATACACATAAGCAGCCGTCCAAGAATCCGGCACCTGCACATACGCCGTTCCCAGGCACGCCGCAAACGCCGACTGCATTCCGGCAACGAGCATCATCGCAATCAAAGTCTTCTTCATTTTCCATCCCTCCATTACAAGAACCAGAAGGTCATGTTGAACTGTCCCTGCCAAGTCTTCGGCGAATCATCCGCATCGCTCAGGGGCGTCAACCCCAGCACAAACCGGAGGCCAGCCTCGATATACTTTGAGCCGATACGCCGTATGGCGCCAAGCCCGAAAGCCATGTCGAATTCCGCGAAGTTGCACACGTCCTCTTCCCTGTACTTATGTTTCGATTCGTCGTCGCTCACGTACGACTTGTCGCGGGAATAGAAGCTGAGCGAAAGCATCGGCCCCGCTTCCGCATACATGATATTCGGGAGCGCGAAGCGGAAAAACACGGGGATATCCATATTGACCTGCCTCAAGGAATACTCGATACCGAGCGAAGCGCGTTCCCTCATCTTTGTCTTGTCATCCCAGGTAAGCGTCACCGTCACGTCAGATTCGCCCTTGCCCTCGCGGTAGGACACCCCGACTTCGCCGTGGACGCCGAACATCTCGGTGAACATGAACATCGCGCCGAGACCGGCATTCGCACCGACGCCCCAGTAGTTGCCCATCAGGTCGTCCTGGCCCGAAGTCTCGATGGAGTATCCCGAAGCATGCTTCCCGAGGTTGGAAAGCCCGAGCTTGCTGTCATAGAAATCGTTGTAGGTCACGGCACCGAACACGCCAAGGAAGAACCGCTTCCGAGACGCAGTCGTTTTTTGTTCCGCAGGTGTGAAAGCGGAATCCTGCTTGGCCGCGGAAGAGTCCGCCTTCACTGCGGAGGAATCAACTTTCGCGACGACAACCGTATCCTTCTTGACCGTGTCCGCTTTGACCGTATCAGCAGGAGCGGCGTTCGTGTCGGGCGAGGCTGTCACGGGGATGGCGGAATCAGCCGGAGCGACGGTTGAATCGACAGGGACCGCAGCCGAATCTGGAGTAGCGGAGAATTCCGCCGGGAACGCGCCGGAGTCTGCCGGTGCGGGAGCCGCTACGGCTTCAGGAGCTGGTGCAGGCGCAACTGCGGGAGCAGGTGCTGGCGCCGCTTCAGGAGCGGG
>OCTX011730348.1_pt1 | contig 11050 bp, 2 predicted proteins | sample 1539691 | NCBI WGS metagenome assembly OCTX01 (sample SAMN02144231, study PRJEB22623) | gut metagenome | biome: sheep rumen | host: Ovis aries | place: New Zealand | reverse complement strand
ATGATTGGAGTTACGACCTATCAAACACTCGCGCGCCTTCAAGGTATACTTATGGCTACTTGTTATGAGCAGAAAGTAGATTACGTTGTATGCGCGCCCGCTACATGGCGTTCTCATTGTGATGTAAAAGGACGCTCTCGCGCAGATAAAAAACGCTCAATGCAAACGAGAGTAAAAGAGTGGTTTGATATTACGGTTTCTGATGATGTTGCCGATGCAATTGGAATTGGCAAATACGTTAGTGAAACACATAAAAAACAAGTTGAAATATTCAACTGGGAGTAAATGGAGGAATTTAAATGGTTACAGTAACAATGGACCAAATTATTGCTTTTAGAAACGCTGATGATATTTTTAGTGGAATGCAGCTTCCACTTAAGAGCGCATATAAGCTAAATAAAATTAAAAAAGCAGTTGAGACAGAAGGAGAATTTTATAGCAATAAGTTCCAAGAAATTGTTGATACTTATGCTAAGAAAGATGAAAATGGACAGCTCGTTTTCTCTGATGATGGTAATCAAATTATGATTCAAGATGGAAAGGTAGAAGAATGTAATGCAGCTCTTGCTGATTTACAAAATTTAACAGTTGAAATTGAAAACTATAATCTGTCTATTGATGATTTTGGTGATGGAATTGAATGTAGTCCAGAAAGTTTGGAAGCTTTAATGCCATTCCTTGATTAATACAAATAAAAAGAGGTCGTATTTCTACGACCTCTTTTTTATTATCTAAATTTTCTTACTTGAGTAACATTTCTATAACCCGAATCACTAACAATTTTCTTTTTAACCCTTTCTACAACCTTATCTACATCATAATCATTATTCAGATGGTCTACATTAATATTAATTTCATATGTAGCATTACCACCGTATGAATTATTTATTTGACTAGATGAATTCATTGCACGAGAAAGTACATCTTTTAAAGCCATAAAGTTTTTAGTATCAGTTGCATTAAGTACCAGCTCCGGTTTTGAAGGAGTACCGTCAAGCCAAGCTGGACCTGTATAATCGGCTAAACCACCAGTTTTATATTGACGAGAATACTTTTTAGGGAATTTATATTTTAAAGCTTCATATGCTTCTTTCCATGCCCATTTCCATAATGGATTTTTACCACCTACGTTAGCATATTGCCAATTTGTTCCAATTCCAGCATATTTTCTGAAATTAGCCTCGTTGAAAGAATATGCTTTTGTAATGGCGCCAGTGTTTGGATTGTAAGATTTAATATTACCTTTTCCATCATGGAAATATATATAACCATCATTACTTAAGCCAAAATCTAATTTAGCAGAAGTATTATATAACTCTTTATCAATATTTTCATTTCCATGTCGTTTAGCAACTGCAACTGCAGTTTGACCATTTATAGGACTAATTTTTGGTCCTTTTGTACTTCCTGGACCAATTGTTTTAACTGCTTGTTTAATTTGGTTCCATATAGTCTGTTCACCCGCAGCTTGTCCTTGATAATTAGAAAGATTTTGTAATTCACTTATTGAATATCCTGCATCACGCGCAGCATTATAAGAATATCCAGCATTATATACATCTTGCGCACTATAACCTGCATCATGTATTTGCTTTAAATTATAATTGCTTTTTACATCATTCAAGTTATAACCCGCTTCACGCATGTCTTTAAGTGAGAAACCTATAGATTTTAAATCTGATACATTAGATATTCCCGCTTCTCTGAAGTCATTTATATCATGCCCAGCTGCTTTAATAGTTTGGTTATCAAAGCCTGCTTGTTGAAGCTGTTTTACAGAACGAGTTGAGGTAATCTCGGTCATATTCTTAATACTATCAGATATAACCTGTGTTATGCCTTCTAAGTGTTGAATACCCGTTACCAACTCTGCTTGCTTTGTCTGATTATTAAGCAAGCCTTCCATTAATGTTTCAAACTCGCGGTCTATTTGCTGTTGTAAAGCTAAAGGTTTCTTGTCATAGTCATTAGCCGCTTTATAAGCTTCATAAATCTCTTTACGATAAGTTTTAGGGTCACTCATCCATTTATTTACTTCCGCGGCATTGTTTACTTCTGAAGCAATTAACTCTTGAATTTCAATTTGTCGCTCTCTTTGCTTCGATGCTAAGTCAGCTTGTTGTTGTAACTTATCCAGCATCTGGTCTTCCAAGGTACGACCATAATTTTGTTGAGCTTCTGCAATTTCTTGTTCAAGTTGTGCTATTTGTAATTGATTGCCACCAGCAGTATTCGCGCGAAGAGCGGCAAGCTGTTGCTGTTTTTGACTAATATCTCGTTCTGTTTTAGCATTGTCTTCTTGCTGACGTCTTTCTTCTAGTTTATTTTTAACCTCATCTAATAAATCTTTAAGTGCATCAGTAATACTATCTGAAATTTGTTTTGCATTATCTATACTTTGTTTTTGTTCTGCTTCACTAATATCCCATAGCTCATTTGCATAATCGGCCCATTGGTCTTGTAACTGAGATAAGTTATCATGCATACCATTTAACTCATCTTGAAGATTATTATAAGCACTGTTTAAATCACCCGTTGCTTCTACTATTTTTTTAACGTAATCTTGAATAGCTTTAGCGGTTTCTTCAGTTAAAAGACCGTTTTGTTTATCTTGCTCAAATTGAGTATTATTAAAGTCTATATCCATTGTACCATCTGCACGTTGAGTAACGGATAAGTACTTTTGAGCCATTCCAGCTGCAGCTATTTGGTTTTGTAATTCTTTTTGATATTGTTGATATCCTAATTTTTCTGTAGCATTTAAAGGTCCTTTTAATTTTTCTTCTATGTTTGTCAAGGTAGCTTGTTCATCTAATACACTAAAAGCATCAGTTACTGCTTGTTGTCTTTCAGCTAGTAATTTTGCTTGTTGATTTATTTTATTAGATTGTTCTGTAAGTTCAATTCGAAAAGCTTCTAAAGTTTTTTGACTAAATTCTTCCGTTGCTGTAGCTAATCCTGTGGCTAATTGATTATTTAATAGTTCTTGATAACCTTTAATACGGGAAATGTTCGCTTCACTTCGCTCAATTTTCTGAGTTAGATTCCAAATTTTGGTTAGCTCTGTTTCCCATTTAAAGAAAGTATTGTAAAGTTCTTCACCAAACTTTTCAAGAGCCTCTCGCGCCTTTTCAATATCATCTTGAGCCTTATTACGTTTAGAAATTCTATCATTGATTTCTTTATTTAAAGCATCTGCTAAGGCTTTACGCTCTTCTTTATTAGAAATTTGATTAAGTTTAGTTTGGTCAATTACATAGGTTCCGTCTTGTGCGGTAATATATCCAGCCGTACCAACAATTTTATTAATTGTCTTTTTCTTTTTACCAGAACCAGTTGAATAAGAAATTTGAACCGCGCCGCCTTGTTCTGCATAAAAGGCATTCTTTGTTGCATAAACATTATCATTTTTGTCAGCAGTTGTCCACGATTTTCGTTGAGCATCAGTACCTTGGTCCATATTTTTTAATTCTGCGGTAGCGCGATTTAGTTCTTCTGTATAACGAGCAATTGCAGAATTTGTATTTGCTATGAATGCATTACCTTGACCAGTTGTACCTGTGGTTTTTAGAGTAGCCTGAATATTCTTTAAATATTTTGTATAAGTCTTTTGATTTTTATCGGCTTGGCGTTGAACAGCTTCGGCGCGACGAGCAATGTTTTCCCACCATACGATTACATTGGAAAGTGCAGCAGTTTCAGCAGTTAATGATGGAGCCTTAGAGGTTGTGGTTTTATTTGTTTTTGTAGTTTTATTTGTCTTTGTGGACTTTTTCTTTTTAGCTGTAGTTTGATTAGAACGTGATGGCAATTTACCTTCTACAAAAGAACCCATAGTAAGATGCTTTTGCTTACCTTTTCGTATGATATCTTGAGACTGCTTGTGTGGATATATAATTGTATCTGATGGGAAAGAAGTCATTTCTGGACCATTTGCTCCAAAAATAACAGAGCGTTGTTCAGATGGAATATACCCAACTTCAAACCCTTCTTCACCAACTAATGCTGTTACTTGATTACTAGAAGTCCGCTTCTTTTTTGGAATATTCATACCTTGTGCTGCAGAACCAAATGATATAGAAGAGTTCACTGGAATTGAAAAATTACGTCCACGTGCATCACCTTCATCATAAATAACTTTGGCATGTTTGGTTTTTGGAGGCTCTTGATACGAAATATAATTATAACTAACACCAGCCTTTCCATTTTCTGGCTGTTTCTGATGAATAATTGTATTATAGTCAACTCCAGCTTTAGAATCTTTCGCCTCGGCTTGACTACCTCTTTTATAATTGACTTTTGCTTGTTGGTCTCGAGCCTTAGCTTCTTTAAAATTAGTAGTAACATTAGCTTTGACTTTCATTGCTATTTCGCGTGTTTTTGAACCCGCGTTATCAGCTATAGAATCTAATTGACTTTCTAAAGAACTTTGTACTTCTCCAGCATTCGCTATACTACCATCATATACAATTGATAACTGTTGAGTAATTTCTTCAGCTTTATCTGCTCCAAAAGCATCAGTTAATAATTTATTGGCTCCCTCTTTATCACCAGAAGCTAACTTTGAAGTAGCTTCAATAATAACAGTTTTCTTTTTAGTATCTCCATCGCCAAAAGTATTATTAATTTCATCTATAATATTAGCAACCTTCTCTTCACCAGAAAGTTGAGTATCCAGAGCTATAGTTTTTACTTCAGATGTAAGTCCGTCTACTTCATTAACATAATTTTCTAAATCGTCTCCAGTTAGTTGCGTTTCAATTCTAAATGGAGATTGTAATTCGTCTTTAACTTTTTGAGCCTCCTCTGCTGTTAGACCCAAGGCAGTTAATAATGCATCTATTTCACCGCTTGTTAATTGTCCTAAATCAGTTTGACGTAATTGAATAAATTCATTTGCTAAATTGGCTACGGCAGTATGACTTAAATTCGCTGCTTCTTCAAAGCTTGTTAATGATGAAAGAGCATCAGACATATTTTCTGTATTCATCATACTAGAAATGTCTACAGCAAAATTATCTATTAAACCTTGTTCTTCTTCATTTTTCCCTATATTTTGTAAATTTTCTTGCGATTCTTTTATTTTATCTGCCCATTTTTGGTCTATGTCAGCTAGTCCTTGACCCAATCTATCATTAGCAGCCTCTAAGGCATCAATTTCTGCTTGTAATTCTTTTCCTCTTTCAGAGGTAGTGCCGACCTTATTTTGTCCTTGTTTTAATAAATCAATAGTATTATTGTTATCCTCTATTTGAGCACGTAAATTACTTGTGCCTTTTAAATATTCACCACCTGTTGTATAATCTTTGTCAGCATCTTTAATTAATTCTTCATTTTTCTTTTCGTCAGTAGCGTCTGCAATTTTCTTTTTGGCATCCTCGGTAAGAATACCCATACTTGCTAATATAGCGGTAGCTGCATCAGCAATTACTCCTGTTTTATTTGATATTTCAGCTACAGTTGGGTTTTCTAAAGCATATGCATTTTCATTATAAGCTTTTTCAACCGCTTCATTAGTAACTTCACCATCTGCTAATGTTTTATCTTTTAATATTTCTTGTTGCTCTTCTAGCTTGAAACCCATTTTAGTTAGAGCTGCAACAGTATTATCTAAAGTTTTATCTTCACCTTCAAGGCCAATATCTTTTAAAACATTATCTAATCCTAAATCACCTTTATTAGCTTTTAAAGAATCTACAGTTAAAAATTGAACATTTTGTTCTTTAGTTAAATCTTTTTTTGTTTTAGTGTAGTCATCACCACGAATACCTTGAGCATAAGCTTCAGCTCTAAAAGCAGATTCTGCAGTATATAAATTGGTTTTGTCATTTTTACCATATGTTTTACCAACTAGAGACTGCTCACTTTGTTCTAACGCTTGGCGAATTTGTTTATTATCTCCTACATTAAAAGCGGCAAATTGACGACTTTTATCAATCATACCAGCTAAAACATCTTCAGAAATTCCTAATAAATCTGCATATTTTTTTAAATTATCTACATCTGCTGCATCAAAATGAAATTTAAATTGGTCGCCCTCTACTTCTCCAAGTCCTTTTAAATCTTTGCCTGATTTAACAGCTTCGACCAACATATCATTAAAATTATAAACACCTTCAACGCCATCGTCAAAAAGTTTATTAACTTTTTTAATTTGCTTTTGAACTTCTGTCCAATCCTTTGCATTATCAACAAAATTTTGACCTAATAATTGTTCAGCACCCATCCATGCAGTTAAAGAGCCGTCTCCAGCAGAATTTTTTTCATCTAAAACTGTGTCAGCAATTGAACGAAAACCCTCTGCTGCGGTATAGTAATCTCCACCTTCTATTGCTTTATCAAAGGCTTCTTTAACACCGCGTGCCTCGGTAAACTTATTTGATAATACATTTAATGCTTCACCTAATGATACCGCACCTTCAGTTGCATAATTTCGTAAAGTGCTGGCTTGTTGCATACATTGCTCTGCAAAAATTTTGCCAGCTTGTCCAGTTCCTTTATATTTTTTAGCTAAATTTTCTAATTGAGTAGCAAGTCCCTCAACATTATTTTGATATTTTTCAACCGCATTTTGAGTACCAATCTCATCTAAATAAGTATCTTGTATTTTGGAAGCATCTTGAAGAATAGAGTTATATTCAGAAGTAGCGCCACCTAATTTTTTCCATTCTTCGGCATAATTTCGTAAAGCGGCCTGATAATCTTCTGCTTTCCAATCTCCATTAGTTAATCCACCTATCATAATGGCATCGAAGCCTTGATTAAAACCGTTAGCAAACTCTTCACCAAGAGATAAACCAACTGCATCTAAACCTTCTGAACCCATCCACATGCGCATGGCATCAATGACAGGTTGTCCTTCCGTTTTAACATCATTAAGGGCACCACTTAAATTACCAAAAGCATTTTTAAGCCCTTCTTTAACTTCCGTATCTAAAGTACCATTTTCTTCTTCTACAAGGTTCAAAATATCATTATAGTGCTGTGATACAAATTGCATTTGTTCACCGCTAAGTTGAGATAAGCTGGTGACCGACCCTCCACCTAATTGTTCTATAGCATCAGTAATTCCAAAGTCTAAATTAGCGTTTACACTTGCTCGATTTAACGCATCTAATTCTTCTTTAAAAGCTCTAACAGTTTCTCCTGAAGAATTCCGTTCCTTACGATGATGTTCTTTGTAAGTATCTGAAGTTTGATATTCTTTAATTAATTTATCTATTGAATCTGTACTTGTATAAGAATCCAGAGCTAATTTTTTCTCTTCTTTTAGTTTTTGAATAACTTCGTCAATTGCTGCTCCTTTTTTAAGAATAGCTTGTCCCTCTGCATTATAACCATCAATTAACGAAGGAGATATTTGCTGTAATTCTCGACTAATACTTAAATATTCGTCATATTCTTCTGAAGTAAGACTTATATTATGCCCAAATTCATCTACCCCTTGAGCCAATTCATTAAATCTATTTTCATATCCTTCTAATGAATTAATTTTTTCATCTGCTTTTACAAATTTTTCTTCAAACTGTTTACGTACTTTTTCGCCCGCTTCTTTAGCTTTTTTTTCTAAATACTGCTGAATAGCGACAGCAGCAACTGCAGCTACTGCAACACCCGCCGCCGCTGCTGCAGCACCACTACCAAATAACGTACTAAAAAAAGCTCCTGCGCCTGAGCCGGCACCACTAACACCTTTTCCAGCAGTATTAAAAGCTTTAACTGCTGCGGCACCAGCATCTGCAAATCGTTCTTGTATTTTCGGTAAAATAGTACCCAATCCATTAAAAGCCATGCCAAGACTACTAATAGAAGAACCAATTTGCATTAGCAGAGCTCCAGCTTTTTCTAAGCCTAAATTAGACAAAACTATACCAAATTGTTGTACTGATTGACCAGCGGTTGCAAAATGGGCTCCAACCTGACCAATTTTATCACCCAATTGATTATATTTAGTATAATCAATCTCTTCTACAGGCGCCTTATTTTTTATTTTACGTTGAGCATATTTTTCAAAATCCGCCTGACGTTTGCTTAAATCTTCATCTGTAGCTTCTTTATTTTTATCTAAGTATTTATTTTTTGCTTCTTGAATTAATTTTTCATACTCTGGTCCAATAGTCGCATTAGCAATTTCTTTTAGACTGCCTTTATTAAATTGATTACCAAAATATTCTCCCCATTTCTGCGGGTTTCTTAAAAGGTCGATTCCCTTCTCAACAGAAATGGTTCCTTTATTCATTCCTTTAATAATATCTTTAGTAATTTGTTGTCCAACTTTTTGACTATCTTTAGAAACCTGATTATTTTTTAATAAATTCAAGGTGGCACCACGCATTGCTTGCTGTAGTCCAGGTAAAGTGCCTAAAAGTTGTCTTTGTTGATCGTTACTTAATCCTTTTAAATTATCTGTAATTTGAGAATACTTAATATTCTTTTGAGAATCGACCGTAGCACCATTTATTAATTTTTTATCATTAAGACCTAAAATAGTACGCAAACTGGCTTGAGAATCTTTATATTGTTGTAAAGTTCCAGTAACTCCATTTTCATTTGCTTTATTTTTTAAAGGTTGTTGTTTAATTGCTGCTACAACCTGTCTAATTTCAGCAACAATTGGATTTACAATAGTGGTAGTAGTTTTACTTACTTTTTGACTGTCCCCTTTAAACCCAAACATTGGAGTTGATGGACTTAATAATCCTCCAGCCTTATCAACACCCCAATTAATAAGTTTACCCATAGCCTTTAATCCCATAAAGGCTGCAGTTAAAGAGGTAATACTTTTAAGTAATCCATTTTGACCACCAAAGCTTAACGCATCAGTAATATCATTAAGTATACCCAATAATTTCGTACCAGCATCTACAACAAACTTTGTCATGGAATCATTCATAATGCCCATTAAGAATTCATTCCAAGCATTTTTTAATTTATTTAGTTTGGCCTCTAAACTTTCCATGGTTTTGCCAAACTGCTCATTACTGGCGCCAGCACTATTATTGGCATAATCCATAAGTTCTACAGTACGTTCATAATTACTCATCATAGCAATAAAACGTGACTGTTGTCTAGAACCCGCTGCAATAGTGGCTACATAACGTTGCTGTGTTTGGGTTAAGCTATCCCATCTTTGAGATATATCAAGAAATACTTGGTCCAAATTTCTAAATTGACCATTTGTATCTTTTAAAGATACCCCAATAGATTTTAAAGCAGTATCAACTTTATTATAATCAACCTCTTCTCCATCTACTTCACTAATTTCTAATGGATTCTTTTTTAATTCGGTAAAACGTGCAACAATAGTTTTCATTGCAGTACCTAAATTTTCAGCCGGCTCTCTCGTAGTTTCAATAGCTTGTGCTAGAAATGCTGCCGTACCTTCAAAACTCATACCAGCCGATGCAGCAATAGAAGCAGTACGCTGCATAGCAGTACCTAACTCTTCTGTATCAGAAGCTGTTTTAGCAGCTAAGTTAGAATAAACATCATTAACTCTTTGAGCAGATGCTTCGTTTAATTCCATATTAAAACCACGAAGGGCTGCAGTCATTTTATCTGTAGCATCAGCGGCCTCTAACCCACCGATACGAGCCATCTTCATAGTTTCACTAGCAATACCCATGGCTGCATCAGTATCCAAGCCTTGTTGATAATACAAAGTTGTTGCTTCGTACATATCTTTAACGCTTGCACCAAGTGCATTAGCATTGGCGGTATATTCTGGTAATTTTTTCCACATATCACCAACACTAAAATCAGTAACTACTGCAGTTTCAGTCATCGCCGCATCAAGCTCTTTAATTACTTCTACCGCCTCTTGTACCCCTCGTTTAAATAAATTCAACATATTTCTTAAACTAAAGAAATATTGAGTAGAAGTTTTTAATTGTTGAAGCTCTTCTGCCATACGAACAGAACTTGAACCAGCACCGTCAATTGAATCACCCAATTCTTTAGCTTTTTGACTAGCTTGTTGAGCACCTGCGCCAAAATCATTTAAAGCTTGAACTCCTCTAGTTAAAGAATCCGTTTTAACTTGAGATAAAGTATTACCAGTCTGAGTAATATCCCTATTAATTTCAGCCAAATGATTCATAGAGCCTTCAGAAACTTTTAAGTCATTAAAAAACTTTTTAATGGCTGCGTCCATAGCATTTACATCATTAGTAAAGTTTGGACCCATCAAAGTTTTGGCTAAATCTACTTTTGCCCCTCTAACATTAGATAAGTTCAAAATTTTATTTTGTATTTTATCTATTTCATTATTAAAAGCTGCAAAATCTTGTTTATTAAACAAGTCTTGAGCTTTAATAGTCATTGGCTTAATAGTAGAAGCTTTACTAGTAGCAGTTACTAATTTATCAATATCATTAGCAACTTTATTACCATCTTTAATAGTAATTTTATCTAAAGCTTTTTGTAATTTTTCTCCAAAGCCATTTAATTTTTTTTCCAAAGTGGCAATTTCTTTTAAATCAGCTTTTAATTGAACGGGTTGACCATTTATTTTTTGAATTTCAGAAGTAATGTCATTAAAAATAGCATCTAATTCATTACGTGTAGTTTCAAAATTTTTTAAATCTGTTTTTGATTTAAACCCTTTATCTAATTGCTTCTGATATGTTTTTAAAATAGGGTCCAACCTATTAAACCCTCTTTCCAAATTTGCTGTAATATCTTTAGGCAGTTTTAAATTTTGAAACTCTTTACGTAAATCAGAAATTTTTCTTGTTAAATCAGAAAATTCTCCTCGAGCTCGAACTAGAATTTCAGCTGTATTTTCCGCCATTCCTTTCTACCTCCTTTTCCAATAAAAAATAGCGTTAACCAAAGTTAACGCCATTTCTTACATCCATTCAGAGTCCTTATCCAAATCATCCTCTAAATAATAAATCTCCAACGCTTTTGATTGTTTCCTATCTCCTGTAGCTAGCGCAACCGCACTAAACTTTCCAATAATAGGTTGTGCATTACTCCCAAGCGTTAAATTAAAGTCTGACGTTATTTTCAACTTCGGTATATATATGATTGCGGTATGAGTTTCACC
>OCTX012262082.1_pt1 | contig 11052 bp, 6 predicted proteins | sample 1539691 | NCBI WGS metagenome assembly OCTX01 (sample SAMN02144231, study PRJEB22623) | gut metagenome | biome: sheep rumen | host: Ovis aries | place: New Zealand | reverse complement strand
GCCTTCTCCACATCATGCCCATGACCGGAAGCCTCAAGATCCTTCAGAATCCGGCTGGCGCGCTTGACGATAGACGGCGGCATACCTGCCATCTGTGCCACATGAATACCGAAGGAATGCTCGCTGCCGCCGGGAACAAGTTTGCGGAGAAAAATGACACGATTGTCTATTTCCTTGACTGAGACATTAAAATTATGGATACGGTCATACTTCTTCTCCATCTCATTGAGTTCAAAGTAATGTGTAGCAAAGAGCGTGCGCGGATGCCCCTTGGTATTCTCATGCAGATATTCAACAATAGCCCACGCTATGGAGATGCCGTCATAAGTTGACGTACCGCGTCCAAGTTCGTCAAAGAGGACAAGACTGCGTGAAGATATATTATTGATGATACTTGCGGCTTCGTTCATTTCAACCATAAACGTGGATTCTCCGGCAGAGATATTGTCGCTTGCGCCGACACGGGTAAAGATTTTGTCCACCAGACCTATGTGCGCACTCGCCGCAGGAACAAAACTTCCCGTCTGGGCCAACAATGCAATCAACGCCGTCTGACGCAACAAAGCAGATTTACCAGACATATTCGGACCGGTAATCATTATTATCTGCTGCTTTTCCGTATCCAAGTAGACATCGTTCGGGATATAGTTCTCTCCTGCCGGCATCTCTGTCTCGATCACAGGATGACGTCCTTCCTTGATATCCAAGACACAGGATTCGTCAACGACGGGCCTTATATATTTGCTTTCGCGCGCCAGTGTGGCAAAACCCAGCAGGCAATCCAATTGGGAAAGATGTATAGCTGTACTTTTCATCTCGGAGACAGAAGTGGCGGCAACGCTGACAAGCTCCGCATAAATCTGACTTTCAAGAATCAACATTCTGTCCTCCGCACCAAGTATTTTCTCTTCATACTCCTTCAGTTCCTGCGTGATATATCGCTCTGCCTGTACCAGCGTCTGCTTTCTTACCCACTCAGGCGGCACCTGCTCCTTAAATGTATTACGCACTTCGAGATAATAGCCGTACACATTGTTGAAGCCTATCTTCAGACTGGATATACCTGTACGCTCCGCTTCTCTCTGCTGTATTTGTAACAAATAGTCTTTGCCTGATTTAGAGAGATTACGCAACTCGTCCAGTTCATTGTTGACACCATCGGCGATGTAGTCACCTTTATTCATCAACGACGGCGGGTCCTGCTTGATAGTCTTGCGAATCTTCTCACGCAATTCCTCGCAGAGTGAAATACGGCTGCCTATATCCCGCATAGAGGCTAACGATGCACTGTCGCAAGCCTCTTTGATAGGAACGACGGCATCCAGATCCATCCTTAGCTGTTGCATTTCGCGTGGAGTAATCCTTCCTGTGGAAAGTTTGGCAATCAGCCGCTCCATGTCTCCTATCATCCGCAACTGTGCCGTCAGCGTTTCCCTGAACTCGGGTTCTCTGAAGAAATACTCCACAGCATTCTGTCTGCGCTCTATCTCCTTGACGTTACAAAGCGGAAAAGCTATCCAGCGCTTGAGCAGACGCGCTCCCATAGGCGTCAGCGTCTTATCGATAACGCTTAAAAGACTTTTCCCCTCGGGTGCCAACGGAGCAAGTATCTCTAAGTTGCGGATAGTGAAACTGTCCATCTTGACATAGCCGTCTTCCTCAATCCTGGCTAACGTCGTGATATGCCCCAGATGCGTATGCTGCGTGTCATCCAAATAGAAGAGTATCGCACCTGCTGCCGTCATAGCCGCTGTCATATGAGCAACGCCAAAACCTTTCATCGTCCTCACCTTGAAGTGCTTGTACAAACGTTCTTGGGCACTTTTCTCATTGAAGGCCCAATCGTCCATCTCAAACGTATAGTAATGACTGCCAAAGACACTTTGAAACTTCGCCTTTGTTCCTCTTGATATCAGGATTTCCTTCGGGGAGAAATTCGTACACAATTTGTTGATATAGTCCATCGTACCTTCCGCAACGGCGAACTCGCCCGTGGAGATATCCAACAAAGCCAAACCGCACGCCCCGTGATTGACCGTAATCGCCGCCAAGAAATTATTTTCCTTACTATTCAAGACGTTGTCTGTCAGCGCTACACCGGGAGTGACGACTTCCGTAATGCCGCGCTTCACCAGCTTCTTGGTGGTCTTCGGGTCTTCCAACTGATCACAGATAGCGACACGATGCCCGGCGCGGACAAGACGAGGCAAATATGTATCTAAGGCATGATGGGGAAATCCTGCCATCTCTGTTGCATTACCCTTACCTTTATTGTTTCGGTGAGTAAGCGTAATTCCCAATATCTGGGCAGCAGTTATCGCATCCTCACAATAAGTTTCATAGAAATCACCACAACGAAACAGGAGAAGAGCGTCTGGGTGTTTCTTCTTCAACTGACGGAATTGCGCCATCATTGGGGTTAATGCCTCTTCCATTATCCTTATGTTTGGTATGTCTGTATTAAAGTAATTCGTCTGGCATCGGAACCGTCTTGCCTGTAGCCCGGATGACAGGCATCGAAGCATTGTTTTCTCTCAGACGTTTTGATAGCGTTTTAGCCAGTTCCGCCACTTTGTCAGGATGCAATGCAGCCACATTCTTTGTCTCGCCGATGTCTTGTTTTATATTGTATAATTCAAGGGCTCCGCACCTTATTCCAGGAACTGAAGATGATGCATATGACGACGGATCAATCTTACCAAGACTCGGGTCAACATGCTGACCTTCCACTGCATTCATCATAACGTAAACCAACTTCCATTCGCCTATAATAATTGTACTGAGGAAATCAATTTCGGGTTTATATATTATTTTCCATTGATGCGGATAATGGAAGATGATTTCCCTTTGAGGGTCAATATTAGAAACTTCTTTAGGAACCATCCTGTTGCTTGTTTTCGCAACATATTTAGAGCCATCTACGATAAGTCGGCACAAGTCCTTACCGTCAACCTTCTGTACTGTACTATACTTTTTCACCCCGGCCATATTAAGAATGGTCGGAAACATATCCTCAGGCATAACCGGTATATCTATTTGCGTACCCGCAGCGGTCTTGCCGGGCCAGTATATCGACATCGGCACACGAATTCCGCCATCATAGCACGAACCTTTGCCCTCGCGCAACGGGGCATTCTGCGTGTGAACAATGCCGCCTTTAGATTTAACATCAGCATTGCCACCATTGTCCGCCATGAAAATTATTATCGTGTTGTCTGCAATATCTTTGTCTTTCAAATACTGAAAAATATCGCCGAGACTCTTGTCCACTCCTTCCACCATTGAAGCATATTTGGCCTGTCCTTCGTCCTGTCCCATATCAGCATAGTAGTCATAGAAACGCTTGTCCTTTTGAATTGGTGTATGTGTTGCAAAATGGGACATATAGAGATAAAACGGCTTTTTCTGACTGACGGGATAGTCCAGCATTTTCAGCGCCTCGCGCGTTATGGCCTCCGTCAGGAAAACATCTTGTCCGTAGTATTGTGTCAAATCCTGCACAGCCGACATATTCCATTTTTCTGCTGTATTGCCATAATTCTCTTGACCGCGGTAACTCTTTGGCAGTCCCGCATTATTGCCACACACGTTGACGATAAAGCCCATGTTATACGGTGTGGCTCCCGGCGTACCGGCAGAAGCCCAATGCGCTTTGCCGACATGAATAGTGTAGTAGCCTGCATCGCGGAGAATCTGCACCATAGGAGTGGCATATTGTGTTCCTTCTATACCGTCCACAGGACTCAGCCCGTTGATGTTCCATTCCGGGCGGCGGAAAATATCTTCAGGCTTTTCCTGATACGTTGTCGCACCATTTGCACCGCCCACAGCATCGCTCGGCTCATCTTTCGCCATAGAAGTCCAATTGGTGATATGAGAATTGCATGCGTTCATTCCGCTGAGCATACTTGTGCGTGTCGGAGTCGATACCGGACATGCGTAAGCGTGAGAAAAGCGCACACCCATATCTGCCAGTTTCTGCATGTTCGGCGTATGAAAGCGCTTGTTGTTGGGATATTCCACACCATCATAGCGTACCTGACTATCCGCCCAGCCATAATCGTCTACGAGGAAAAAAATGATATTAGGCTGCTTGGCCTTTACCGATTGCATCAACGGGGAAAGTAAGAGCAAACCCCCGACTGCTTTTAGAGACGTCTTCATAACTTATTTATCTATATATACAAAGATAGCAATTTATCAACAATTAGCGCCGTCTGTTCCTTCATTATTCTCAATTGTCACTAAATTCTTGACCGGACGTCTGGACTTTTCGCCTTCTTCTCTTATGAGAGACCAATACAAAAAAAGAGCCCACCCCGAAGGGTGGACCCAAAAATATATAAATATGAAACAATGTGTAATTGCTCAATTACAACTTCGGACCTGCAGCAACGAGGGCTTTACCTGCCTCGTTTGTGGTATATTTGCCAAAGTTCTTAATGAAACGTCCGGCGAGGTCTTTAGCCTTCTCATCCCACTGAGCAGGATTTGCATAAGTGTCGCGTGGGTCGAGGATAGCAGGGTCAACACCTGGGAGAGATGTCGGAACCTCGAAATCAAACAAAGGAATTTTCTTTGTAGGAGCATTGTTGATAGCACCAGACAGAATAGCGTCAATTATACCACGTGTATCCTTAATAGAGATACGCTTGCCTGTACCGTTCCAACCGGTATTAACGAGATATGCTTTAGCACCGCTCTTCTTCATCTTCTTAACGAGCTCCTCTGCATATTTTGTCGGATGCAACTCCAAGAATGCCTGACCGAAGCAAGCTGAGAATGTCGGAGTCGGCTCTGTGATACCACGCTCTGTACCAGCCAATTTAGCTGTGAAACCAGAGAGGAAGTAATACTGAGTCTGCTCAGGGGTAAGGATAGATACAGGAGGCAATACGCCGAATGCATCTGCGCTCAGGAAGATAACCTGTTTTGCATCAGGACCTGCGCTCTTGCCGCTTACTTTCTTGACAATGTTGGTAATGTGGTCAATAGGATAACTTACGCGGGTATTCTCTGTTACGCTCTTGTCAGCAAAGTCAATCTTGCCGTTAGCATCTACAGTAACGTTCTCCAGGAGGGCGTTGCGCTTGATGGCGTTGTAGATGTCAGGCTCTGACTCTTTGTCAAGATTGATAACCTTAGCATAGCAACCGCCTTCGAGGTTGAATACGCCTTCGTCATCCCATCCGTGCTCATCGTCACCGATCAACAGACGTTTCGGGTCAGTTGACAAGGTCGTCTTACCTGTACCTGACAGACCGAAGAAGATAGCTGTATTCTTGCCTTCCATATCGGTATTTGCAGAGCAGTGCATAGAAGCGATACCCTGCAGAGGCAGATAGTAGTTCTGCATAGAGAACATACCTTTCTTCATCTCACCACCATACCAAGTGTTGATGATGACTTGTTCGCGGCTTGTAGTGTTGAAAGCTACACAGGTGTCTGAGCGGAGGCCCAGTTCCTTGAAGTTTTCTACCTTTGCCTTAGAAGCGTTATAGATAACGAAGTTTGGTTCAAATGTCTCCAGTTCTTTCTCTGTCGGCTGAATAAACATATTCTTAATGAAGTGAGCCTGCCATGCTACTTCCAAGATGAAGCGCACTGCCAAGTGGGTTGCTTCGTTAGCGCCACAATATGCGTCAACAACATAAAGTTTCTTGTTGCAGAGCTCTTTTACAGCAATATCCTTAACCTTTGCCCATACATCTTCTGACATAGGGTGATTGTCGTTAGGATAACCTTCTGTAGTCCACCATACTTTATCATGACTCTGAGCGTCATCAACGATGTACTTGTCCTTAGGTGAACGACCGGTAAAGATACCTGTCATTACGTTTACTGCACCGAGTTCCGTCAACTGACCTTTTTCATAACCTGTCAGTGAGGGATCATTTTCTGCTTTGAACAACTCCTCGAATGAAGGGTTGTGAGCAATCACGGTTGAACCTGTGATACCATACTTTGTCAAATCTATATTCGCCATAATTCGAAATATTAATATGTTTGTTTAATCCTCTCATTACTAAGCCTTTCTAAAGGAAGGCCCGTTTTCGGCTACAAAGTTACAAATTTTGCGGTCATTTTGAGTAAAATATGCTTTTTATTTTTGGACTTAACCGATGTGTTTTACTTTATTTAACATTTAAAGTACCAATTTGTGTGTTGCACGTTTCAAAATAGTTATACGCTACTTCCTCACAAAATTATCATACATCCTTTGAAGAACACCCTTGATGATATTTGTCTTTTTGTCTTTGGCACGGGCGCGAGCCCCGTTGCTCATCATGACGAATCCGTATTTTTTCTCCGGATTAAAAAACATAGCGCTGCGCATACCATAAGCGCCACCCGTATGGCCCACCAGGACCACACCGGGCGAATATTCGTCAGTCGTCCAAAGGCTCAGGCCGTAATTCTCGTCCGTAGAGCGCGGCACCTGCATACTCTTGGACAATTCCTCGGGGATAATCTTAACCCCCTGTGGCGATGTGCCGTAGTTCATATGCACCAACATGTATTTTGCCAGATCCTTTGCCGACATCTTCATGCCGCCAGTCGGAGAAAACAGTATGGCGTCTCTGCCGCGCACGTATTGGGAGATTTCCTGGCTTCGCGGGTTGTATGCCGATTGGTCCGTACACTCATATTTACCGTCGCGATATTCATACAGACTGGCAAATCTGCCGGCGTCCAAGGAGTCCACACAGTAGCCGCCATACAGTCCCAGCGGGCGCAGTATGTGCCTCACGACATACTGGTCAAACCGCTCCCCCGACAGTTTCTCCAAAAAACTTCCGCTGAGGTTCAGGTTGAGGTTGCAATATTCGTAGCCCTTGCCCGGCTCGTAATTATTGTAACATTTGGCATAATCCGGGTTTTTGTCAGGATTGATGACATCGAGCGTGGTGTAATAGCCCTGACTGTCGTTAATGCTGGATGTGTGCGAGAGGAGCATCTCCAGCGTGATAACGGTGTCGGGATATTTAGGATTACGGATGGTGAAGCCCGCCAGTTGGCTGACATCGGTCGTCAAAGACACTTTCCCCTGTTCCACCAACTGCAGCAAACCGGTTGTCGTGAACGATTTGGAGATAGATGCTATGCGGAACAGCGTATTTTCCTTTACCGGCTCTTGGGTCTCTATATTCTTGACGCCAAACTGTTGTGTATACACTATTTTGTTGTTCAGCACGAGCGCTACAGAGAGTCCCACGTTTTCTATGTCCTTGCGAAATTCCTCTATCTGCCGCTCAAATGCGGCAATACGTTTTTTAGAGGGACGGCGCGCTTGCAGAGGCACAGCAACGCATATCGCCAACAGGCATACTAATAACTTTTTCATTTGTACAATGAACTTTTGAAGTCTTCCGGGAAGCGCAGGTTTTGCTGAATCTCACCATTATAGAGCCTTATCCATGAGCGGAAGCCCTCTTCACCTTCGGTAAACTCGAAGACGCGCACTCCTTCAGGTTTCAGGTTGCTGTATACGGAGTCATAACCGCTGAAACGCCCGTAGATGAAAAATTTATCCATATACCACATCGCGCAGTCGTTGTCGTGTTCGTGTCCGAACACAAATGCATCGATGTCGCCTCTCTCTATCGTAGTGGCAAACAGTCCCGAGTTATATTGCGAAGAACCGGGCTCTTCACCCAGATTTCCCCTGACGATACGATTTTTATCTCTCACGCCGTCGTTAAATTCTCTTAACGGGATGTGCATAAACATCATACCCGGAACAATTTTACCTCCGTTGAGTTGTCTGAAACGCTCACTTTGCTGACAGTACCATTCTATCTGGTCATGCCTGATGAAGTCGTAGCTTTTAGATTTCTCCATAAATTTTCGTCCTGAGTCCAACAAATAGAACACGCGTTGCACTCTGTTGTCACGTCCGGAGAGTGTGATAACATTATTGGAAGCATTGTGTATGCCTGGTACCGAAGGGGTATTGATGTTGCAGGGCAATGTCCTCACATAGTCAAACACCTCCTGACGGCTCATACCGAACTCTTCGTCATGATTGCCCAGCGTTACGGCAAAAGGTATCTTGAGTTTTGCCATCGGTGAGAGGATGGTCTTCAGGTTTTCCTTTGCGGGAGTATAATATATGATATCGCCCGTATGTATGACCAAATCAGGTTTCTCTGTCTCCAGCATCCTGGTTATATTCTTCAATGCCCTCTCCGCAAATTCCTTTGTGGCTACTTTGAGTCTCTTTGATGAGGAGTCATTGTTTTCGTGCACACCCACGAAGTGAGTGTCTGCAAGCTGGAGTATCTTGAATTTCCCGTTAGAATTAAATTTGAACTCCGGCACTCCGCCGTTTCCGCTTGCAACAGTCCCTGCGGGTGTCGCTCCGCTGAGCCGTTCGGGAACTAACGACAATGTCGTTGCGGCAGCAATGCCCTTGGCTGCTGTCTTCAGAAAATATCTTCTGCTTAGCTTTTCCATAAAAAACTTATATTTTAATGCTCTATTTGTATTTCTTGCCCCATGAGATTGTACATCTTCTTACCTTTGACAATGACAATCCTGTTGTTGATGATGCGCTTGTACGCCTTCTCCGTCTGAACCGGGCTGACCGGAGTATTCCGGATACCCTCTGTGCTGTATTTCTGGTCCATAAATGCAAAGCGCCTGTCTATCCAGTCATAGATATACTGCTCCTCAGCGTCAAAGTCAAGGGTGATGCCGTCCGTACCGCTCCAGCGCGCCTTTTCTCTCTCAGCGGCACCGCTCTCCCGGAACAGGGCAAAATAGTCCGCAAAACGCTGCTTGAGTTTTTCGGGCGTGAAATAGCTCTCCCTCATCTCGTCATAGCGCTGCTTGTAAGTTTTGTCCAGTCTGGTATAGACATATTGCATCAGGTAGCTCACCCTGTTAAACCACGTCTCGGTCTCCACCTCTGCGCAGAGTGTATCTCCCTTGTAGTCTCTGCCCCAGGAATGATCCATATCCCACGGGGCGACACCCATACGGGCATCTTCGGCAGTAATGTCATAATAATACAGATACTGGTTCTTGCAGATATTATCATCTGCCATCAGAAATTCCACAAAGAGGAAATAGTCTTCCCATACATCCAAATCAAATTTGTCAGCCAAATGGGCATTTACTTCCGTCTCGTCACTGAAACTCATCCAGCGGATGGCATCCGCTATGGGTTTCCAGTCTACGACACCTTCATCGTCGAGTTCCGGATACGATGACTCCAGTGCATGCCAGGTGGGCGACATGTTGTCGTAGTTGTAAAACGCCTCATCCTCAGAGAACAACGAGGACCAGCCTGTTGACTTATACAACACACCTTTGACGACATCGTTCTTTATTTTTTTCAGCTTGAGCTGCTTGCGGTCTATTTTCTCCGTCAGGCAGTACAGACCCCAGTATTCTCCGTTCAGGTAAACCTCCACAAACTCTCCCCGCGTACCGTTGAGCATCTTCGGCTCGGCGGTTTTGAAATAGGGGTCGCGGGCAAAATCATTCCACAAATCCGTGGAGACTCTGTTGCGCATCCGGGCTTTGTCTACAGCCATAGCGTCCAATATCCACGAGTTGTCAGAGCGCATTCCCAGAAGCGACACATTGAGTTTGTCTCCGTTAGCGTCAACAAACTTCACCGCAAAGGCTTTCTTTGCATAGTTCAATGCACTCGCTCCCCTGTGGCGAATCTCGACAGAATACACCTCACCGTCTTCCAGCTGGAACGTTCCTTTGGAATAACTGGCAGACAAGTCGCCGGCTGTCAGTTTCACAACCGGCAACTGCGAGCCGTTCACTTGGACAGCCCATACGAGAGACAACAGATAAAGAATTTTCCTAACCACGGATGATGTATTTTAGTTTACAATCACGTCCCACCATGAACCTTTGCCCTTATTCTCTCCGTATATACAGCGCGATGTGACGATAAAGCGTTTGCTCTTTGCGTCAAGAGCCAGACCTTCACACTCATCGGTAATGTCAGTCGTCAGCGTGGCATTGATGGTTTTCTGTCTTGTGTCATAATCATGTATCTTGCCCAGCGTGGAGCGCTTGGCGTTGGTGCCCCAGCCGACAAGAAAATAGATGTGGCCGTTCAGATATTTACAGTCCTGCAAAGTGCCGTCGTTGGAAATCTCCACGGGGTCTCTCTCAACAATGTAACCCTCACCGTCAACATCGCCGATTGTAAACGATGTGATGCAATAAGTGTCCGTAGCATAGCCGGTCTTCACATAGCCGATGACCCATCCGCGGTTATTGTCAAAGTCCCATGCGCAAATCACATCGTCATAGCGGTTTCTGAACTTGAGGCGCTTTACCAGATAGTCATTGTCTATATCCACCACATCGACAAACTCATAATTTGCAGCGTCATCCACAGCGTCAACGGTGTTTTTAGGCTTCATGTGTCCTGTCGTATATACAAGGGGAGTCTTGGTGACAACGGTTTTGCCCGCACGGTCTTTGTATGTATGCTGATTGCTGAAAGCAATGCTCCCGAAATGGGTCTCTCCTGCACCCTCATACCGGAATGCCGGTCGCTTCTCGAGCAGTTTGCCCGATTTGGCATTATATATCAGCAACGCCCTGCCTTTGTCATAAAATTGATACAACTTGCCATCATATATCCCCGCGCCTTGCATTGAGGCTTTATCGTAATTGGCAAACATCTCCTGCTTCCTCGTCCAAGAGAAATCATAGTTCTCCCTAAAATCTATACGGCCACCGATATACGTGGCTTGGCGCAACGTAGATTTCTGCCCTTGGACTATTGTCACAGGCATAGCTGCGAGAACAGCGATTAAGCATAATAGTTTTTTCATGTCTGTTGTATTTTCTCTCACAAAGATAAACATTAATAACATTATAACCCATTAACGGATTTAAAAAGTCGCAATAATTTGTCGGTCCCGCCCGACGGAGATTCTGCCGCTACAAATATCCCCGGACTTTTGGGCCGCCTCCCTGCTGCATGGATGTCTGATGGTCATAGTTGTTTCTGTTTTCTTTAGTCGGTTAGTTAATCTTTATCTACTCTCTCACTTGCAAGTATCTCTGAAA
>OCTX012235512.1_pt1 | contig 11052 bp, 12 predicted proteins | sample 1539691 | NCBI WGS metagenome assembly OCTX01 (sample SAMN02144231, study PRJEB22623) | gut metagenome | biome: sheep rumen | host: Ovis aries | place: New Zealand | reverse complement strand
TTTATATCCCAGGAGAAAAATATAGTTAAGAATGACTTTTCATTTAAACCGTCGGAGAATCTTTTTATCCTGACAGGACCCAACCGTGGTGGAAAGACTATCATAGAACAGGCGCTGGGAATTATATCTCTTCTTGCAGCATCAGGTTGTTATGTTACAGCAAGTAAGTGTAAGGGAGTTCCATTCTCGAATATTCTGACTCATTTTCCAATAGATGAGAATCTTACTATCAATTATGGCCGTCTGGGAGAAGAGGCTGTGAGAATTAAAGAAATAGTTGGAGATGCGGATAACAGAACTTTAATACTCTTCAATGAAACATATTCTACTACCAGCGCGGAGGATGGACTCTATCTTTCAAAGGATCTTCTAAGAGTACTTAAAGAGATAGGTTCAGCTGTCATCTTTAATACTCATATCCACGAGGTTGCAAGGTCCATAGAAGATATGAATAAATGGAACGGAGAGTCGAAGTTTGTGAGTCTCATCATGGAAATCGTGAATAATGAGAATACCTTTAAGGTAAAGAGAAGTGAACCTGACTCATGCTCCTATGCTATGAATATTGCAAGGAAGTATGGCATAACATATGAGCAGATGACAGGGAAGGGAAGTTAAACTGTTGGTTTAGTTGTGTTATATTTTTAACTTTGCTATACTTAGAATTAATTAGTCACCAAGTGTGGTAATGTTGGTGATAAAATATGAAAAATAAATTTTCTTTTCCCGCCTGTAGTGTGAGATCACTTTAAAAGCTAAACAGTAAATAAAACCGGAAGAAAAATCGCTACGAGACAACCTATATCAGGCCGTCGCGCAGCGACTTAGTTCTATCGGAATAGAACTGAGAAAAAATATATACGGATTAGATAATTATGGAATTGATAAAGTACAATGGAAATCTTAAAAGTGAACTGTTTCGCAGTAGCAATTGCGAGACTAGATGATATCACTGTTGAACTAAAGGCTTTGTATCTTGACAGTCCACTCCGAGGTTTAGGATGGGGATATGGAAGACAGATTCTTTTATGGGCACTGGAAAATATAAACAGTAAGCGGATAATACTGCGTGTGGCCGCATGGAATAAAAGAGCTATTAGTTTATATGAGAAAAATGGATTTGAGATAGTAGGTAAAGCGTAATATTCCGGAATTATTAATCATGGATAGTGTTACGAAAAGTAGAAATATTGAAGAGGAATTATGATATGAATGTTGGGATAATTGGATATGGTAGCATGGGAAAAATGCTACTTCAGAAAATCAGTGAAACTGGTAAAGTAAATCATGATAAGTTATTTGTATCAAACAGGACTTTATCGAAAATTGAAGCAGCTCCAGATAAATATGTGATCAGTGAATCAAATACTTCTCTTGCAATGTCTTCAGATATTATATTTATATGTACTCGTCCTGCTGATTTGCTGCCAGTATTAGAGGAAATATCAAGTGTTGTAAAAGATGATACGCTTATTATATCCCTTAATGGAAGTATAACATTTGAATCTCTTGAGACGATTAGCAAACGAAAATATGTAAAGGTTATTCCGAGCGTAACTGCTGAAATAAATAAATCTCAAACGTTGGTTACTTATAACAGATTTGTGAGTGAGGATGATAAAAGATTATTAAGAGATATTCTTTCATGTATCGGTAACGTCATCGAATTACCTGAAAATGAGATGGGAATGGGGTCAGAGCTTGTAAGTTGTATGCCGGGATTTATAGCATCTATTTTCGATGTGATTTGTCAATCGGCAATAAAACATACGTCGATTCCGCAGGAGCAAGTAATTAAGATGGTTCTTGACACTTTGAGTTCAACCGGGGAACTCATGCTCCTTAAAGATATGAGTTTTGAAGATGTGGTAAAACGAGTAGCAACCAAAGGTGGTATTACTGAAGTGGGCTCAAGAGTGATATATGATGGCTTTCCAGACATTGCAGATGAGATGTTTGGAAAAACTCTTGCTAAGAGAAGAGAAACTGCAGCTATAGTTAAAACATACTGTGATTGAAGTTTAAAATGGCAAATTATAGATAAAATCGGAATATAAGAGGATAAGAGACAGGAATATGGCAGAAGAATTTATAACATTAATGGCTGATCTGGATGATGAATCGCAACTGATTCTGTCCGGCTGGTATAAAATACTTCAGGATGCGGGATTTACGGGAGTGCAGACGCCGAACCTTCCGTTTCATATTAGTATGGCAACCTTTTCATTAGATAAAGAATTATCCATCGTTAAAGAAATGGATGAATTGGCTAACCGATTTTCAGAGATTCCAATTCATATTAGCCATATCGGTTTGTTTGAAGGCGGTAAAGTGCTCTATGCTGCTCCGGATATGAATCCATCCGGTCTTTTGGATTTGCGGCAGGCGATTAAAACAGAAACACAGGAGATGTTCCCTTGGACACCCCACGCCACGATTCTGATAGATGAATCCGAGATAGTACAGAGAGCTTTACCGTTATTAGTAGAGCATTTTCACTCTTTTATGGGTAGGATAACAAGGCTGCATCTATGTGCTTTTTGGCCTACAAGAGAGATTCATACAGTTTTTCTTAAAAGGTGACGATGCATCGCTCATGTCTTTTTATCACTTAATTGACTAAAGAGAATTACAGTTTTTCGAAATAACGACTGAACAAAGAGATAAGGAATAAAAAATGCTTACACATATAGGAACACAAACAATTGAAACGGAACGGTTAATTCTTCGCCGTTTTGAGTATTCAGATATTGATTCTATGCTTCGCAATTGGATTGCTGATGAACAAACTCAATGGGATTATGGCGAGCCATATTATTCGTCTTCGGAAGCTGTTAAGGAATTGTTTGATACGAAATACATCGTTTCATATTCCAAAGATGATTATTATCGATGGGCGGTTATTGAAAAGAAATCAGGTGAATGTATTGGACAAATTGCGTACTTTTCAGTGGATACCAATAATCAACATGGTGAGATTGAATATGTTATTGGACCTGTATTCCAAGGAAAAGGATATGCTACGGAAATGACAAAAGCAATTATTGCATATGGATTCGAGAAAATTAACTTTCATAGAATAGAGATCGATTGTCGCACAGAAAATGAAGCTTCAAGAAGAGTTATTGAAAAATGTGGATTGACTTATGAGGGAGTATTTCGTGATTTTTTCTGGCGAAAAGACCATTTCGAAGGAAGAAGAGTATTCTCTATATTAAAGAAAGATTATGAATCAAAATAGATTACAGTTAATCTTTCCAATAATACCTCTGAAAAAGGGTGTTTCTATTATCAACGAAGAAGGGCTTTAGTGGATAGTTATGAGAAATGTTTCATGTGTGAAAGATACTCTTCAATGGTTTCTTTGATTTTATTCGCAGAATCTGTCATGCCACGATCCACCCATCTGAATATGACATTCCAGATGGCACCGACATTGAAGGCAATAATATAATCAGGTTCAAGATCGCCGATGACCTGAGCGAACATACTATTAGATTTATCAGTGACTTGGTTGAACATTGGAATCATTGTATTAAGTTTAAGAAGCAGCAGATAAAGAAGACCATTCTTGTGAAGAAGAATAAGAAACGATTTATTCTTTTCGCAAAATCTGAATATCACATCCAGAGGAGATTCAGGATTTAAAGCCAACTCTTCAGCGTATTCTGTTATCTTATCTGTGATAACAGAATCAAGCACATCATCTTTTGACTCGTAATTGCGGTAGAATGTTCTTCTTGCCAGATTAGTTTCAAGTATTATCTGCTTGACTGATATTTCATGATATGGATATAACCCCATCAGTTTTAAAAGTGCTTCCGCAATTTCTTTTCTCGATCTTATGGATGAAGGGTTTTGTGATTGGTTCATATGGTTTTCCTCGTAAATGCACATTTTTATGAATTTGTGCATCTTTTATCCCAAGTGTTTACTTTTATTTTTTTTTATTGTAACATAATAACCGAAATGCACAAGTGTGACATTTTTGAAAGGAGTGGATCATATGGAAAGTAAACCTGCTCAGAAAGGGATAACAGGACTTTTGATAGTGGGACTTATCGCAGGAATAGTTGCTCTCTTTGGAGATTTGCTCCTTGGATGGGGAATCTATGATCCGGCACTTGAGGGTCTTGAGAGAAAACTCTCAATATATAGTGATATATCGGAAACAAGGATATTCTGGTCGGCTTTTTGTGGTCTTATAGGTATCATAGTTGAAGAGATCGGTTGCCTCGCAATATACAGACTCATCGAACCTAATTCAAAAAAGACGGCTCGATTTTTTTTGACCGGAACATTAGGGTATATGATCTTCGCAGGTGGAGCGGTGCATGTGCCGTGTCTTGCAACGGTATTTGTCAACAGATATATGATGCAGAATGATCCCGAAAATGCTCTTTCTTTAACCATAAAGTTCGGGACATATTTTTTGCTCCCGGGAATAGTTATATTTCTGGTGTTTTTCATTCTGCAAATCGGTGCATATATTTATGCTTTTATCAAAGGATATACACCATATCCGAAATGGTGCGTTATATTCTGTGTGCCGGTAGGAATGATTATTTCGATGCTCATAGGAAAAATCGGTAATTACAATATAACAAATGCTATCAGATGTGCATGGATCAGCATAGGCAATCTGTTTATGTTTTTGGGGCTATTGATAATGAAGAATAACTATCAAATGGAAAAACATAAGAGGATAGGTATATGAAGATCCTTATCGTTCCAATGGCTGCTATGGCGGAAACATCAGGTCCTGTTTCCAGATGCCGTTCTCTCGTGAAAGAGTTTATGAAGGCGGGTATGGAAGTCGCCACATGTTGTGCGGAAGATGTTAATTTCAGACCTTTGGAGGGGATAAGAAACTACTATCTTGATGTTCCCATGCCAATGGGTCTTCCCGCACCTATTGCGAAAAGAGTGTTCCCTTTTGCTCAGAAGACAGGTATTACTTCTAGAAAAAGGGTAGACAGTTTTGATCAGGTTCTCTTTATGACCGGGAATCTTGACTACAAATATATAAATAATAGTGTCAGTTCTATAAGAAAGGCGATTAGTGAGTTTCATCCGGATATCATTTATTCCGAATTTAATATCTCTGCTATTATTGCAGCGAGAATAGAAGAAATAACACTATACTGTACTGTTAGCTATCCGACTCAGCATGAATATGCTCATAAGCCAGGTCTTGCTAAAGACCTTAACAGATACCTTAAAGAAACGGGACTGATTCCCGTGGAGTCTGCGCTTCAGCTATTCGACCTTGCAGATAAATCGTTCTGTCCGAGTATTCCTGAGTTAGAACCTGTAAAAAAAGATAATGTGTTTTTCTGTGGCACACTAAAGGGGAAACGGAATTATGCTCATATCGGTAGCAGGAATAGTATAGTCGTATATATTGGGAATGGTACCATATCTGCTAATAATATGAAGAAGGTGATTACAAAGGCTTTTTCAGGAAGCAAATATGAGGTCTATATAGCTTCATCTTATCTTGAAAAGGAAGATTCAGGAAATATACATATTGCTCACAGGTGGAATTTTGAAGAACTGCTTGAGGAGGCGGTCCTCTTCATTAATCACGGAGGACAGAACAGTGTGGTGGACGGCCTTATCCATGGAGTGCCACAGATTGTTATCCCGGGAAATGTTTTCGAGAGAAAATATAATGCGGAATGCTTAGAGAAGAAAAATGCAGGAGCTATCGTTACAACAGGGAAGTTCTCTTCCGATGTTATAAGAAGTAACGCCGAGAGGTTGATCGGTTCAGAAGAGATTAGAAATAATGCTTGCGAGCTTGGAGCGAAACTTCTTTGCGCAGGAGGTGTAGAGACAATCATGAGCGAGATTTCAAATATGTTATATCTGCAGGATAATAAATTAAGACAAGTCGGGAGTTTATAGAGAGACAAAATGAAAAAAATACTAGTGAACGGTCAGTGGCAGGGTGGGGCAGATCCTGTCACATATGACGGAGCAAAAGAAATAACAAAATAAATACCCAGATTATGAAGATAATCTTCATAAACCGGATTTTCTTATAATAAAATCATCAAAGAGATAAAAATAACTGCGATAGTTGGTTGATAATTCCCATATAGGAACTGTTCCTATGTGGGGATTTTTTTCTTTAGGTTATCTTTAGGTTGACTTTAAGATAGCTTTTACCTCCTGCATTATTATATGAACTGTAAGGAGGAACAAAACAATGAACGAAATGATTTCTTTAGAAAATGTAACAAAAACATATAAGGATAAGACGGTTGTTGATAAGTTATCACTGTCAGTTGGAAAAGGAGAGGTTTTTGCACTGCTTGGAGCAAATGGAGCAGGTAAGACTACAACAATAAAAATGATTCTGGGACTTGCAAAGGTAAGCTCAGGTAATATAAAGATAGCAGATGGAACTAAGATAGGTTATTCACCGGAAACACCGTATTTTCCACCATACCTCACAGCAATGGAAGTACTTAGCTACTACGCAGGTATTGAGGGAGACAAAAGTAAAAAAGATAAGAGTTATCTGAAAAAGCTTCTAGATGTAACAGGACTTGAAGATACAAAAACAAAGGTTAAGAACTATTCGAAAGGAATGATACAGAGACTTGCACTTGCACAGGCACTCATCGCTGATCCGGACATCCTGATTCTGGATGAGCCAACTGCAGGACTTGATGCACTGGGAAGAAAACACAACCTGGAGCTGCTTGAATCACTAAAAAAAGCAGGCAAGACAATTATCATCAATTCTCATATTCTTCATGATATCGAAGCAATCTGCGACAGAGGAGTAATCATGAAAAAAGGCGAAGTGATCGATACATGGACAAACGGAGTAAGTCACGAAAGCCTTGAAGATAAATTCATTCGACTGGTAGGAGAGGAGTAAGTCATGGAAATAGTATTAAATGTAGTTAAAGAAAAGATTCGTAAGAAAATGATATATATAACAACAGTACTTGGAATTCTGGTTGTTATGATCTTCTCATCAGATATGGGAAGCCTGACAATCGGAGGAAAGAACATCAAAGATTATTATGTACTGATTCCAATACTAATCAATGTAGTTAATTTCTTAAGTGGTGCAATCGCACTTGCAATGTCAATAACAACAATTCCCAATGAATATGAGAGACGTACAAGTCATCTGATCTGGTCAAGAGGAATTAGCCAGAGCAAGTATCATATAGATCTGGCAATCGGAAATGTAATCGTGTCATGGATATCAGGAATAATTCTTTATATCACACTTGGATTATTTGCAATAATAAATGGTTACAACAATATGCTTGGACTTATATTTGTAGCAATACTGTTTATGTTCATTTATACAGCTATTATCTGTACTCTTACATCAGCACTTTCAATTAAACTCCCAACAGTTATTACAGGAGTAATAATGATAATTGTTTTCTTAGGTGGAGTACTTCGTAGCATTTTAAAACTTATGTCAGCAGTTCTTACAGGATTCGGTGGAACTGTAGTAAAAAGATTAATCGGTCTCTTCCCAGATCTTGCAGGACTCAGCAGACAGGCAGGAAACCTTATTCAGGGAAAGCCAGTAGATATACATGTAATAGTAATTGGACTTTTATTTATCTGGATAGCAGGACTTGGACTTATCTTATTCAGAAGAAAAGAAGCATAATAATATAATAAATAGGAGAAAGAAAAAATGAAGAGTTTAAATAAAAAGATTGGATATGCAGTATATGGACTTATTGGAGCAGGACTTATTCTTGCAGGATTTACAACAACAGAAAGAGGCCTTAAGGGAGACGATAGAAAGGAATATGACAGAGTAGTTGAAGATTATGCAGAGCTTGGTGATATGGGATTCGATGGCTTCAGACCTATGGATTACAAGGTGGCATTTTCAAACGGAGAAAAGGATTTTGTGATTGATTATAATGATGGTGATTATGAGGTGAGCGAGAGAAAGGCTGTATATGAAGGACTCGTAGGAAGTATTTATCAAAATGGAAATGAATTCGAGGTTGTAGTTCCTGAGTATGATACATGGATTGCAACAGGAAGTTCATCCCAGCTTTCTTCAGTAATCTGGCATGAGAGCTTCCATGCATTTCAGAATACAAAGTATCATGTTCTTGAGAATGCTTCGGAAAATGGCCTCTCAGAAACTGAACTTGCAGAAAGAATTGATAGCGATGCTGAAAAGAAGAATATGTATGAAAAAGAACTTGAAATTCTTAGTCAGATTACAGATGAAGAAAAGAATTGTGATGCTGAGACAATTGCATTAGAATATATAAATGTGGCATCTGACAGAGATAAGATTCTTTCTGAAGAAGAAAAAGTATCAGAAGACTTTTATGAGATGGTTGAAGGTTCGGCATACTATGTAGAAGCATCAGTTGTAAGATATGAAAATGGTGAAGCAGCATATCAGGATAAATACATTAATGAAGCCGGAAACTATATTGATGGCAATTCAAAGTATTATCATCATGGAATGATGCAGTGCATGCTTCTTGATGAGCTTGATCCACAGTGGAAAGCTTCATATAACTTTGATAAGCCACTTGATGAAGTGATAGCTTCATATGTTAAGTAAATGAATGAAAGGATGAGGAATTAAAATGGAATATACAGTTCTGGGAGCAGATGACGAGGTAGAGATACTCGATTCGCTTGAACTCTTTTTAAACAAAGAGGGAATAAGACTAATTAAGGCTGATAATGGAATATCAGCCTTAGAGCTGTTTAAATCAGAAAATCCTCACATGGTTCTTCTGGATGTGATGATGCCGGGAATTGATGGATTTGGCGTACTTAGAAAGATTAGAGAGACTAGTCATGTGCCGGCTATAATGATAACGGCTAAGAGTGAGGATTATGATAAAATCCTTGGGCTGGAGCTGGGAGCGGATGATTACATATCCAAGCCATTTAATCCAATGGAAGTAGTGGCCAGAGTAAAAGCTCAGCTTAGACGTAATTACGATTATCATGAGGAAAAAGTTGAGACTGTAAAAGCATTTGGACTGGAGCTGGATCCGAAGGCAAAGGCGGTAACAGGAAATGGTGCACCTCTTGAGTTTACAGGAACTGAGTATAAAATACTTGAGCTTCTGATGACACATCCCGGAAGAATATATACCAAGCAGCAGATTTTTGAATATGCCTGGGAGAATGATTATATAGCAGATGACAGTACAATAATGGTACATATAAGCAATCTGAAAAAGAAGCTTCAGACTGTGGTAGGAGATACTACGGTGATAAAGACAGTAAAGGGATTGGGATATAGATTTGAAAAAGAATAAACGTAAAAAAAGTATATTTTCCAGACTTGTAAAAAGCTATGTGATATTTCTTGCATTATCTATATTTTTATACTTTGTAGTTGCTATAGTTTTCCTAATTAAAATGGGAAATGGTGATGTTGGTAACATGTCGCCTCAGAGTATCGTACAGGATGACGGCAGCATAAAAGATCTGAATGTTTTGGAAAAAAATGGCGGTTGGGTTGAAGAACTGGATAATGATGGAAATGTAATAAATATCTATGGTAATCAGCAGACTAATAAAGCAAGCTATACCATAAGTGAACTTGCGAATCTTCTTGATCTTGGCTATATAGATTATGATAATTATGGTGTCATCATTAAGAATCCGAAGGAACAGACAAAGAATAGTTATTCTGCATGTGTAAGATGTGTAGGAAATCCGGAGAAAGTATTTTTAGTTTGTTATCCTTCGGATATGGTAGATTACAAGATTACATTTCAGCTTACTGGCGGAAATGGAGGAAGTGCCGGATTATTTATCTTAGTGCTTGCAGCACTTTTTCTGACGGAAGTTCTGCTAATCAGTCTATATCTGAAAAGGCATATTGATAAGCCTATCAAACAGCTGATGAGTGGAATGGATGAGGTTAGTAACGGAGAAAGAGATGTAGTTCTGGATTATAATACGGATAAAGAATTTGAGGATATACGTGACAAGTTCAATCGTATGGCCAGAAAACTCAAGGAGAGTGAAGAGGAAAAGCATCAGATAGAACAGCGAAGAAATCAGATGCTGCTTGAACTGGCACATGATATAAAGAATCCGGTTGCATCTATAAAAAGCAGTGTCACTGCACTTAACGAAGGCCTTGTATCAGATGATAAGTTAAAAGATTATTATAGAACGATAGATATGAAGGCTGAGAGAATTCGTACGCTTACAGAGGATATGAATACGAGTCTGAAGCTGGAAAGTGACAGCTATGAGCTTGTACGGGAAGAGAAGGATGTATGCGAGATAGTGCGCCGAATCTGTGTAGAATTCTATGAGGATATCACAGCAACAGGTAAAGATTTTGATATCAACATACCGGAAGAACCATGCATGGCAAGTGTAGATGAAAAGCTCTTTGGCAGAGTAATCAATAATCTCCTTGCCAATGCCAATAAATATAACAGCTCAGGAAAACTGATAGTGCTTAATCTCTCATCAGAGAATTCAGAGATCCTGATAGAAGTAATGGATGATGGTGAGGCGATAGATGAAGAATTTGTACCGAAAATGTTCGACGAATTCGCCAGAGGTGATAAAACCCGTAAGACAGATGGAGGTACCGGACTGGGACTAGCTATATCCAGAAAGATAATGGAAAAGCATAATGGTTCGCTTAAGTATATAAGAGCTGAAGAAATGAATTGCTTCTGCGTAAGGCTGAATGCCCAGACTTAAATATACATTATTCAATGGTTGATTATCGTTACATTTGTTGCCGTCATCTTATCAATACCTTTTGTCAGAATAAAAAAGGAACAGAAAAATGAAGACTAATTAACATATGTTAATGAATAGTTCTTTGATGCCTGTTATTCTTGTACTGAGTTCAGATTGGAACCCAAATACTATCTATAATTGGGAGGTGGAGTCATGCAGGAGCAAGATAAAAAATGTAATGATAATAAAGAGGTTATGATCGGAACGTGGGCTTGGGGACCCGGATACAATGGCTCCAGGCTTATATTCGGTAAAAGCTACGATGAGTCAATGCTCAGAGATACTTTTGAAAAGGCAACTAAA
>OCTX014524466.1_pt1 | contig 11053 bp, 1 predicted proteins | sample 1539691 | NCBI WGS metagenome assembly OCTX01 (sample SAMN02144231, study PRJEB22623) | gut metagenome | biome: sheep rumen | host: Ovis aries | place: New Zealand | reverse complement strand
GGAAGTCCAGCCCGACGATTCCACTGTGGCGGAAGTGGCTGCAGAGGAAATTGCAGGAGAAGATGTAGCAGTTGAACCGGCGGTTGACGAGGCTGCGGATGCTTCTGAAGCCGAGGAAGTTGTAAACCTTGACAACAGCGCGGACCATCTGATCGGACAGAATGAAGAGAGCCTTGACACGGTCGAAGAGAATACCGAAGGCTCCGCAGTGGTGGAGAGCGTTGAGGGGGCTGTTTCAGAAGATGGTTCCGAGATTGTTATGAACTGGAGTCTGTCCGCTAATCTTCCGGACGCAACACTTCCGGCAGGTGCAATCATCCGCGTCGATACAGCATCTGCAAAGGTTCATTCCATGACAGTAGAACAGGCACGTGCCTGGGCTGAGACAGCAGGAACCGGTGCGGAATATGCAACATTTGTAGACAACGATAATTATGAAGTGACTTTCATTGGCAGCAATGGACTTCTCTATTCCTGGGCTGACGTACAGAACATGGATGCGGCAGCTGCCACATCCTTTACAGGAATTCATATCAAGGCAGTGAACGATGTTGCACTTGGAGAAGATGGCGCAATATCCTTCAACTTTGCCACAACAGCCAAAGTTGCTGATGCAAATGTCGGACAGAACTACTACGTATCCAAGGTCAATGTAAACGGATGTGCAGGCGCAGCAACCTACACATTTGAAAATGGAAAAGCTGAGACCGTCGATCAGAATGCGGTTCTGAGAGATGCCGGACTGGATGAGGAACCGGCGCAGAAGACTTTGGTCGCTAAAAAGAATGACTACACTGTAACTATGTCCTATGGACCGGAGGCGGAGATTCCTGACGGATCGAAGCTTTATGTCAAGGAAATTAAGCAGGGAACGGACGAGTATAACCAGTATATTGAGGACGCAAAGGCTGCTCTTGGAATCAGCGAGGAAGACGCAGCAGAACTCTTAGGTAGATTCTTCGATATCAAGATAATGACCAAGGATGGAGAATTTGAGCCTAAGGCTCCGGTTAATGTTAATATTGAGTATAAGAAAGCTATCGAGACAGAGGATACATCCGCTGTCAGTGCCGTTCATTTCTCAAAGGACGGAGCAGAAACAATTCCGGTCGATGCGGTTGATGTTTCTGAAACTGACGATGAGATGGCAATGGTTAAGAGCGTTGAATTCAGTGCGGAATCGTTCTCTGTATATGGCGTAGTCTATACCGTAGACTTTTCATATGAAGGTCATATTCTGCACTTCCCTGGCGAAGGTAAATACTTATTATCCGATGTTCTGTCCGAATTGGGAATTGGAGGAAATATTGAAAGCGCAGAATTAAAACTCATTCAGGGAGAAGAACATACAGGAGCTCTTTATCTTGAGGAAAAGAAAGGTGTTTATTGGATTTGCAGTGATGTAGCATTTAAAGATACGTATGAGCTGGATGTCAAGATAGGCAATAAGATATACAGTATTACAGTAACTGACGTATCGTATGATATGAAAGATGCAGTGAGTTCTGTATCTGCTCAAGGACTGAGTGGTGATACATGGAAGGTAAAGGCTGGTGAACAGTATAATCTTGATATTTCATTTGAAGAAACACCAAGCGTCGTACAGTTCCCGACAACTGGAAATACATTGACATATCAGCTTCCTAATAACTTTAAACCAGATGGCTCTTTGACAAACGAGCCGGTAACTCTTACTTACACAGAATCAAGTGTAGTTCATACGATAACAGGTTGTACATACTCTGTAAATCAAAATGGCTTGGTAACTATAACTTTGACAGATTTCGCTAAAGAAAAACTTGCGGAGTCTGGAGATGGAAAACTGAGCATTCATTTGTCGGGTGAGTTTACACAGGATAATGAACATACTGATTTTGGTGGTGGGTATGAGAAGAGCGTTACTGTAGATCATGATAAGGATGTTATTATCAATAAGAGCGGACAGTATAATTCTCAAGATAATAAAGTCCACTACACCGTCACTGTAAAAGCAGATGGTAGCCTTACTAATGTGCATGTAACTGACACAATCAGCGGCAACGCTCTTGAAATGGACACAGAATCACTCACAATAGAAGGGAACTCATCTGAACCGACACCTGGCTCCGGACCTACTTATAATGGATTTGATCTTACTTTCCCATCCATGAAAAACGGTGAAACAATAACTATTCGATACAAAGCGAAAGTAGATTGGGGTGAAATAGGCGAAGGAAACGGAACTGTTGAACAGACCGGCAATAAAGTTAGAGTCACTACTACGGAAAAGCCTAATCCGAAAGAGGTAGAAAACGATCTTAAGAATAGAATCTCATATAATCCTCTTTATAAATCACCTGGAGAAACACAGGATGATCCGACAGATCCAGATACAAAGATTAAGCCATGGACAATTACTATTAATGCGCAGGGACTCAAAAATATGAAAAATACTGTCATTACTGATCATAATGACAGTACAAGTGTTATGCATTATGCCGGAGATGGTATTAGTATTCAAAAATATACGGTTGATGGCGATGGTAATGCAACTCCAGTAGGAGAGCCTATAGTGAAAACTTGGGATGAATTAGAGGTAGATCCGGATTCAGCGAGTACATGGTCATATAAAATCACTGAAGATGGAAATTTCAAGTATGTTATTTCCTACATCACGAAAGTTGATGTTACTGGCAAGAACGGCGATACACATGTTTCAAATCATGTAAATGATGACGATGGAAACCCGAGTTATGCTCAGAGCTCTGTTGGCCCGGGCACTTCTAAGATTGGAGTTGAGAAAAAGTTTGGCACTGCAACAAGAGATGAAATGACATGGACTATCACTTTGGATGTCCCTGCGGGTGGTCTTAACAAGGCGATTATGACTGATACATTACCGTCATCCGGAAAATATCAAGATACCTTAAATGTTGAATCACTCGAAGTTAATGGCCTGGAGGATGGTGAAGACTATGAACTTACCCAGAGCAAAGGAAAGTTCAAGTTAACGTTCTATAAAGATGAGCAGCATGAGAATGCGGGACTTAACGGGACCGGAAGAGCGCGACAGATTATAGTTACATTTAAGACGGATAATGATCCTCTTTGGATTGCTGACAGAATAGAAGATGAGCATACCAATAACGTTCAGTTCCAAGGCGATAACGCAACAGTAACCAGTTCAGATAAAGGCAAAGCTCCTGACAGAGGTATAGAAAAGAGTTCAAATGGGTATAAGACTGTTACCATTGGTGGAGAGGAAAAAGTTGTATTTGAATATGAACTCCATCTAAGGGGAGTATCAGATGCTGATTTTGCTGACGGAAATAAGATTATTGTAAAAGATGATTATGATGAAAACACTGTCGACTTTTTAGATTTATCTAGCTCTGGATCGATAGATGGTCTTGATGTTTCTAATGCTCAGATTTTTAGAAATTTAAACGGAGGAGAGGCAGGGAGCACTAAGGTCGTACCTGAAAAAGATAATGGCGTATTGACCTTTACTGTCAACAAGAATGATTTGCCCATGAGTGGCAGCGATTATTGTAAAGCATATAAGTTTACTTATTACATGGTGGCAAACAACAGTAAGAAATTACTAGAGGATTCACTTAAAGAAAAGGATCGACTTCTTACTATTGGAAACAAGGCTGAGTGGAATGATAGTAAGGATGAAGAAAAAGTCGATTATGGTTATCCTGCGGTAGTTAAGGAAAATGTATCGCCATCTGGTGTGAACGATCCCAATATCAAGTATAATAGCGCAACAGGAAAGACTGCATTTAAAATTGTTTTGAACCCGGATATGAAAGAATTGAATGGTGGAGATTCGATGACATTGGAAGATGTATTTACGGGAAATCTGTCCGTAGATTATTCCTCAATTGTTATTAATGTCGAAACACCTGCAGATTATGAAGGAGAGACCCCCACAGTTACATATGACTATAAAGGAAATACCGGTACATATAGTATTCCTGATGGATGTAAGGTAACAATCACATATGAGGCGCGTGTTATTGGTAAGCCCGGTGAAACTGTACATTTCGGGAACAAAGCAACTATGAATGGCTTTACTGACAGCGCAAACGGTGAAGCGAAAATGGAAGGAAGTGCGGAAGGAAGTTTCAATATCTATTCTATTGACTTATTCAAATATAGCGCTGGACATATGGAAGTAGGCCTTAATGATGCGGTGTTTACTCTTGTTGACGAAAATGGCAATCCGATAGTCTATCCGGATGTTGCAACTAATGGGCATGCTGGGGAACCAATTACATTTAAAACGGAGACAAAGAATGGTCGGGATGGATATGTAACGATCTCACTTAATGAACAAGAGGACGGAATATCGTTACAGAAGGGTATCACTTATTATCTGAAAGAGACAGTTTCACCGAGTACGCACGCAATAAACAATACAATATATCGTTTTACTATTTCAGATAATCCGAATTATACCAATTATGAATATCACTCTGGTGATATATTGAAGGTATATGACTGGCCAATCATGGGTAAGATTGAAATCAACAAAGAGATTGATGGACCTTCTAATTTGACCGAGGAGGACAAGAAGAAGATTAAGTTCGAAATCACCGGAACATATGATGGTGTGACACCTATCAAAGTTGATGAGTGGGGATATGCTATTGAAAAAAATGATTTATCAAAATATACTGAGGAACAAAAAGCAAATCTCAAAGACTATGTAGTAAGTGTTACGTATGCCGATTTTATTGATGATAAATATACGATGGCTGACTTGGTCGACGGAATTTATACAGTTAAGGAAACAGCAGCAGCACTTCCGGGTTATAATAATGTCGAAACTGTAAGTACCACATACGAGGTGGATGGAGAAGGCTTACGAAAGGGAAATGATAGTATCGCGGCCGAAGAGGCAGTAGTAACCATCACTGGCCATAGCAAATATGTAATGAATTATAAGAACACCTATACAGATCGATCAGGTGGTTATGATCTTACGATTAAAAAAGTTGATGCTGATAATAATGCGAAGAGTCTTTATGGAGCGGTCTTCAGTCTTGAGAAGATGGGAAACAGTGGATATGAGCTTGTTACAGATGGTTCTGTAGATGAGAACGGTAATTTCTCAATTCCGTATGAGAATAAAGACACTGGTGTTACCTTATCGGGACTTGAGCCGGGTCAGTATCGTATAACGGAGGTTAAGGCACCAACAAATTACAAGGCGACAGGTGATGGTACCATTGAGTTCACAATTGCTAATGATGGTACAGTTACAACTATCAGTGGCACTAATCCAAGGACATACAGCTATTCAGCGGATGCATCGCAAGGGTCATCTGGAACATTTACTATTGGAAACGACACAAAGCATAGCTATACAGTCACAAAGGTAGATGGTGCGAACGTGTCGCTGAGATTACCGAACGCAGTATTTGGTGTGTGGGAGTCGAGTTATACTGGATCTGGAGTTGAAGCTGCAATGAAAGCGGACAGCGAAAAAACAACGGGTTGGCTCTGGACTTACAAAACAGATGAAAATGGACGATTTGAAATTCAGAAAGAGGATCATGATTATCAAGATAATAAGATATATTTCTTCAAGGAAATTATACCGCCAACAGGATATGAACTTCCGACGAGTCCGGCTGTGAATTACTTCTACTTTAGTTACCCATCAACACCGCCAACGAATATGAAGCCGGTTAATCTAGGCGCAATATCGAGGAGTCAGACTATTACAAATGATTTGCCGGATCTTCTGGTTACAAAACAATGGAAGCATTTGACAAGAGGAGAGGATGTTACAAAAGATGAAATTGATGTTGACGCAATAGATTTCGAGGTATATCAAAAGGCAATTGTGAAATCTGCTGATGGTGACATCATTTCAGAAGGAGAGGAGATTAGATTCCCGGATAATAAAACTATATATACAATTGAGTATGTCGGCGGCAATTGGTCAAGCGTTTCTATCCCAAATGCGCCAGCAATAGGCATGGATGAAGATGGTAACTATATTTACTATACATATAGAATTGAGGAGATAGAGCCTGAAGGTTTTGTATCCCGTGTAGATTTCAATGACAGTGGACGAATAGCTACGATTACAAACAATCCGGAGCCGATGAATATTACTGTGCGAAAGAAATGGGAAACACCTGGAAACATGGATCCCATAAGGGATGAAGCTAAAGCGTACTTTAAAGTATATCAGAAAAATGATTCTGGAAGCTGGAGTCAAATTCCTATTAATGGCAAAGATGAAAACGAACTTAATGTTAATAATAATTGGGAAATGGCGTTCCAAGTAGAAGCTGGGCACGAATATAAGATCGTTGAAACACGTTCGGCTCCGAATCATTGGCCAATTGAAAGTTTTGATACTAAAATTGAACATGTTACCGATAGTGTAAGTGGCAGAGAATTAGAATTTACTGAGGGCGGTGATATAACAATAACAAACACTTATAATAAACCATATTTATCAGTTAAGAAAATATGGGACACCGATTCGGGAGAAGGCGGAGATTTAACAGCAACAGTAGAGATTTATCGTCGTTTGAAAGGCTCATCTTCAGCATGGATTAAATGGGAAGATGTAGAATTAAATAGTAACAATAAATGGGCCAAGAGTTATGAGGGGAGTACGTTACCCGCTGATGCTGCTGATTATGAGTATTATGTAAAGGAAACTTCGGTAAAAGGGAATAGTACTAATAATGAAAATGTTATGGGCAGCTATACAGTGACTTGTTCTGCAACACAAGAGAATCCGCACGTGGGACTTGGTTCGATGTCAGTTACAAATACTAAATATGACGGTGAGATTTCTGTTAGGAAGAATTGGAGATATACTAATGGATCATCAATACCTAGAAATGAAGATACGGCTAAAGTAATTCTTCAAAGGGCGTTAGCTGATAAAGTGGGTCGTACAGTAACTTTAAATGTGTTACTAAATAATTATAATAGTTGGAATGATAGCTATACTCCAGTTAGTATGGATCCAGTATCTGTAATAGTGAAAGATGGTGGTAGCGCAACGTTCAATTTAAGCAACTTCTGGAATTCTAGTACAGCAAATTATTCTGTTAATAATGGACAAACAACTCAATTAGCTTGGAGTAATGGCAGCGGTAGCATATCGCTTGAATCAATTTCAGAGGACACTGTTATTGACCTAAAGGTCGAAGGCTCTAGTATTAGTAGTGGGGCAATAAATACATCTACAACCGGAAAGCCGGACATTGAAGTTTCTGGTAATTACGAAGACGTCGTGGGTACAGATGTTCTGCTTAATAGTACAAATAATTGGTCGTATACGTGGAAGAATCTGCCAACAGAAGCTGGCAATAATCAAGAGTATGTCTACTCAGTACGTGAGATCCAGGTAAATGGCAAGATGCTTTCCAAGGCAGACTTCGTATCCAGCGTCGAAGGAGGGGATATTCAAAACGGAACTGTGACTGTAACTAATACAGAAATATCATATGGTGCTTTAAAAATCACCAAAAATGTTACGGTTGGTCAGACAGAGATTGCATCGGTACCTCAAGCGTTAAAAAATAAGGCTGATGGAACATATACTTTCAGAATCGATGACTCGAACGGAAAGAAGATTTCTACCGTTCAAATTTCAATAACGAATGGTGTTTCTGATTCAGCAGTAGTAGACAATCTTCCTGAAGGTGATTATATAGTTACTGAGATAGCATCTGACAATGAAAATGTTACCATTGATCAAACGCCGAAAACGGTACATGTAACGGGAGGAACAGATGCAACTAATGTGCCATCAACTGCTATTGCTACCATAACTAATGACTATGATGCTTCTGGTTCAGTACCATTTAAAGCAAAGAAAGTATTCAAAGATGAAACACTTACTGGTGGTGAATTTACTTTTACGCTAAAAGAGTATACTGATAGCAACTTCCAGAATCTCAAGAATGATGGTGTGAATCAGTCGAAAACAAATGATGCAGATGGCGATGTTCAGTTTGACGATATTACCTATAGCATCTTAGATGCAGGCGCTAATGCCCAAGGGCCTAAAAACTTCTACTATATAATTAAAGAAGAGCCGGGACCAAATCGTGATCCTAGTATTGTTTATGATCCTACAGAGTACAAGTATACTGTGGCAGTATATGATAATGGTGATGGAACGCTGGGATATATAAAAACTGTTGATCCAGAACTTCCTGTAGATGCACCTGCCGGATATGATGCTTTGTTTAACAATGAGAGAGTAACAAAAACAGACTTTGAGTTTAAGAAGGTATGGAAAGAGAGTAATACCTCTAATACTAAGATGGTATGGCCTGATAATAAGTCAATAAGCGTTACTCTATATAGGAGTGCTACATACACATCCGGTAGTACTGCAAAAACTGTTGCTGAACAACCATTTGGCACTTATAGTATACCGATAGCTGGTGACGCAACTAACAAAATAACAGTAACACATGATCAAACAAATCAGTGGTATGTGGTAAAAATTGATGAATTAGACAAGTTTGTGCCTATAGAATTGCTTGAGAATCCTGACAATACAAAAGTTGAGTGGAAGTATTATATTAAAGAGAACCCGCTTGATGGCTTAGTAATTGAATATGGTGATAGTAGTGGGAATGTTGTTTCAGAAAAGAATAGTGCTGAAAACGAACAGTCAGTAATAAACAGCCCTGAAGCCTATGAACTCCCAAGTACCGGCGGTTCTGGCATTACAATTTATCGCATAGCAGGATTGATTACGATCGTGATGGCTCTTATCGGTATTTACTTGAATAAGAGACGAGAAAGGTGGTGCAATGACTGATAGTATCCACAGTGCATCGAATACCGGTGCAAGATGTAGAAGCCCGAGTCTATTAAGAAGCAGTCGTAGAATGAGGACGAGAACCATAAGTGCAATAAATAGATCACGAAATGGTTCAGAGATTTATAAGGTTGAAGCGACGAGCCGAGCGTGCGGCTCGTCGACAACAAAGTTTCACACAGGGAATAACCGAGAAAGGAGGCGTATGAACTCCGCTCTATAGGGGAAGAGATAGCCTGACGTGGAACGTATAGACAACATGGTGCTACATAAATAAAAGATAAGGAGGAAGAAAAATGAAGCACATGAGAAAACTTTTAGCACTGGTGATTGCGGTCGTTATGTGCATGGCAATGACGGTGCCGACGATGGCGGATGATCCCAAATTCACTGTAACAATAACCAAGGATACAACAGATAAAGCTGCGCATACATACGGAGCATATCAGATATTCGCTGGAAAACTCGAGTCTAAGGACGGAAAAGATATCCTTTCTGATATTACGGTAGGTGATAATATTACTCTTGCTACCCTGATTACAGAGTTAAATAAAATTGATGGCTTTGCACTTGATGACGGTGCAACTGCGGCAACTATTGCAAAAACTATCAGTGACAAGAACTATCTTGCAGATTCGGAAGAGGCTCAGAAACTTGCTGATGCTATCAATGCAGCTCTTAACGATAGTGACCCTGTAAAAACTGGAACAATTGCTGCCGGTGAAACACAAGGACAGATTACTGATCTTGAAGCAGGTTATTATCTCATTAAAGATACAACTGCTGTATCTGGAGAAGGTGCACAGACACGTTATATTCTTGAAGTCGTAAAGAATGTTCCTGTAACAGAAAAGGCAAACGTTCCAGAAGTAAAGAAGAAAGTTAAAGAGAAGAATGATTCTGTTGCAACTTCAACTACAAATCCTACTGATTGGCAGGATGCTGCGGACTATGACATTGGTGATGTAATCCCTTATCAGATTACAGGTACGCTTCCTGGAAGATTCCTTGAATTTGATACATATAAAGTCTACAAATTCACAGATACATTATCAGCTGGTCTCACTATTACTCCAGAACAGGCAGAGGCTGTTACTGTAAAGCTTAATGGAACAGAAGATATTAAAAATCTGTTTGATGTTGAAGTAAATGGTCAGGTACTTACTGTCACTCTTAAGAGCGGTGTTGATCTGAGGACAGTAGAGGTAAACGGTGCTCATTTAAAAGCGACTGATAAAATCGTAGTAGAGTATAATGCTACACTTAACAGCAATGCTGTTCTTGGTTCTCTTGGAAACCCGAATGAAGTTTATCTTGATTTTACGAATAATCCAAATACTGAGAAAGACGGTGAAAAGGGAACAACACCTGTTGATAAAGCTATTGTATTTACTTATGAACTTATCGCAAATAAAGTTGATGAGGATGAAACTACAGCCCTGAAGGGTGCTGGATTTACTCTTTATAAATTCAATGCTGCTACACAAGCCTATGAACAAGTGGGCGATGAAGTAAAGGGTGATGACGTTACGTCCTTTACTTTTAAGGGAACAGACGCTGGTCAGTACAAACTTGTAGAGACGACTGTGCCGCCTACATATAATAAAGCCCCAGATCTTGAATTTAAAGTTGTAGGCACTTATGCCGCAACTGCAAACAAAGGAGAAACTCCGGAGCTTACAGAACTCAAGGTAACAGATCTCAATGACAATACTCTTTTAACTTGGACAATTAATTCTGAATCTTATACTATAGACCAGGACACGGTTGTATCTGAAAATGCCAAAGCAGAAACAAACATTGTCAACAAAAAAGGTTCTGTTCTTCCTTCCACAGGTGGAATTGGCACGACAATATTCTACACAATAGGTGCAGTTCTTGTTCTTGGCGCGGGCATCGTGCTTGTAACACGCAGAAGAATGAGTGCAAACTAATTGGGTTAATGATATTGTAATGAGTATCGTTTAATCACGTTGAGACTGGTCTAAAGGCAGACCAGTCTCTTTTAAAGTACAGTGATAATGGGTTTTATTGGAAAGAATTAAGGCGGACCTCACGGTCCGCCTTACCCATTCGTGTCCTCCTGCACCGGTTCAGAAATTCACTGCAACGGATGTCAGGATGTTCTCCTTTTCTATTATTGAAGATTCATAGAGCTTCCATTGTAAACGGTACAACTAAGACGTTTAACAAAATAAAGAAAACTGCCTCATTATGAGGCAGCTGATCTATTCAATAGGCTTCCGTATCTTT
>OCTX014518865.1_pt1 | contig 11053 bp, 7 predicted proteins | sample 1539691 | NCBI WGS metagenome assembly OCTX01 (sample SAMN02144231, study PRJEB22623) | gut metagenome | biome: sheep rumen | host: Ovis aries | place: New Zealand | reverse complement strand
TGCCGCTCAACCCGTGCCGGCGCGAGTATCCGCGCAATTATATCAATACGGGTATTTCTGCTATCGATGGTCTGACCACTCTTATTCGCGGACAGAAGCTGCCGATTTTCTCCGGCAACGGACTGCCGCACGATGAACTGGCAGCCCAGCTGGTCACGCAGTCGTCGCTGGGTTCGGGGACGGATGAGAGGTTCTGTGTTGTATTTGCCGCGATGGGCGTCAAGTATGATGTCGCGGAGTTTTTCAGAAGAACATTTGAGGAGAGCGGTGTTTCCGATCATGTCACGATGTTCCTCAATCTTGCAAATGATCCTGTCGTCGAGAGGCTCATCACCCCTAAGGTGGCGCTGACTGCGGCGGAGTATCTTGCATTTGAAAGAGATATGCATGTTCTGGTCATCATGACGGACATCACCTCTTACTGCGAAGCGATGCGCGAGGTCTCCTCATCGAAGGGAGAGATTCCTTCGAGAAAGGGTTATCCGGGTTACATGTATTCGGATCTGGCTTCGCTCTATGAGCGTGCAGGTATCGTCGCCGGGCAGAAGGGTTCGGTCACACAGATCCCGATTCTGACCATGCCGAATGATGATATCACGCATCCTATTCCGGATCTTACGGGTTATATCACAGAGGGTCAGATCGTTCTGGACAGGAACCTGCACGGTCAGGGAATTTATCCGCCGATCTCGGTACTTCCGTCGCTGTCGCGTCTGATGAAGGACGGCATCGGTGAGGGATACACGCGCGAGGACCATCAGGCAGTTGCGAATCAGTTGTTCTCTTCTTACGCGAAGGTTTCGGACGCCAGGTCTCTGGCGTCGGTCATCGGTGAGGATGAGCTTTCGGAAACTGATAAGATGTACCTGAAGTTTGGAGCTGCGTTCGAAGATCGATTCGTAGGTCAGGGTCATGAGGAGAATCGACCGGTTCAGGAGACGCTCGACATCGGATGGGAGCTGCTCGGCATCCTGCCGAAGTCGGAGCTGGACCGTGTAGATTCGAAGATGCTGGAGAAGTATTATAAGCCGGCAGAATAACGAAGATAAGCGGAAGGAGGTGGTGAGGCCTTGGATCCGAATGAGGTCCCAACAAAAGGTAACTTGATAAGAGCCAGGAACTCCCTTGCTCTCTCTCGTCAGGGCTATGAGCTGATGGATAAGAAGAGAAATATCCTGATCCGCGAGCTTACCCAGTATATCGAGCAGGCCAAGGATATTCAGGATAACATTGACAGGACCTTCAGGGAGGCCTACGCCGCGCTGCAGGAGGCCAATGTCCAGATGGGTATTGAGACCGTCAGCAATATAGCGGAGTCTTTGCCTGTGGATGATGGGATTGAGGTCGTTATCCGCTCTGTCATGGGAACGGAGATTCCGGTCGTGCGCCATGAAGAGAGCCTGAATGCGAGACCTTCCTATGCATTTTACAGGACCCGCGATTCTCTGGATAAGGCGCAGACAGCGTTCCTGCGAGTCAAGGAGCTCACGCTCAGACTCTCGCAGGTCGAGAGTGCAGCCCACAGGCTGGCGACCAATATTCAGAAAACGCAGAAGAGAGCAAATGCACTCCGCAACATCACGATTCCCCACTATGAGGAGCTGGTGAAGAATATTTCAAACTCTCTTGAGGAGAAGGAACGTGAGGAGTTCACTCGCCAGAAAGTTATTAAGAGGATGAAGGAGTAGATTCCTCGGGAAGAAGGAACGTGAGGAGTTCACTCGCCAGAAAGTTATTAAGAGGATGAAGGAGTAGATTCCTCGGAAGAAGGAACGAGAGGAATTCACTCGCCGGAAAGTCATTAAGAAGATGAAAAATAGATAAGGAAGCCGCGGCACATGGAGCTGCCGCGGCTTCTGTTTTGAGGATTTTTGCGTTAACATAATTGAAAGATTATCATGTAATAATTTTGTAATTTGTTAAAATCCACAAAACAATTGTTCTTTTACGGATTTGTGGTTTACGTAAGTTTTACCCCTGTTTTCCGTGGATAATGTGGATAAATCCGTGTATAAGTGAGAAAAAGCCACTTTTAGGGTGGTGTTTATGTGGATAGGAAATGTGGATAAAAAGTGGATGTTACAAAACTATTACAAAAGGATTTCGCGAAAATTCGGCGAAATGCTGAAATGACGGATTTGGAAAATTGGTGGTTGCATTCTAGTTATGTAAATCATAATGAAGTTTAAAGAGCAGTTCGGAAGCCCCTCATCAAGAAAAAGAAAAGGAGCATATCAAAACGTTAATTTGATATGCTCCTTTCACTATGTAGAAGGCTGCAGTAACAATCTAATGCCACAGTCTCATTAAGGTAAACTTCGTGTGGCCTAAGTCACAGGAATGCGGCGCTTCACTCACAGTTCGAGCTCAGCCGTCATGCCATAAATCTTATGTGGCCTAAGTCACAGGAATGCGGCGCTTCACTCACAGTTCGAGCTCAGCCGTCATGCCATAAACTTATGTGGCCTAAGTTCACAGGATTGAGTCGGTTACTATTCAATGCGTCAGCAGATACTCCTGAACGGAAGTTACTGCATTTGCGCCGTCTGCGCACGCCGTGATAATCTGGCGAAGCTGCTTTGTGCGGAGATCGCCGGCAGCGAACACGCCCGGGAGATTTGTCTTTCCGTCTTCCCCGGCCACTATGTAGCCGCCCTTGTCTGTTTCAAGCTGCTCTGTGAAAAGCTCGTTGGTCGGCTGAATCCCGACAGCCATGAATACGCCTGAGACGTCCAGGGTCTTCTCGGAGCCGTCTTTTGCGCTCATGATGTTGAGCTTGGTGACCATGCCGCCTTCGCCCTCGATGGATTTTGCATGGTAGCTCCAGCACATCTCGACATTCGGGAGGGAGAGCAGACGGTCCTGAAGGACTTTGGCTGCACGCAGCTCGTCGCGTCTGTGAATGACGTATACCTTGTTGCAGAGGCGGGCAAGGAAGATTGCGTCCTCGACGGCAACGTCTCCGCCTCCGACTACCGCAACGTCCTTACCGCGGAAAAATGCACCGTCGCATGTTGCGCAGTAGGAAACACCCATTCCGGCAAGTTCGAGCTCTCCCGGGATACCGAGCTTTCTGTGTTCCGCGCCGGTAGCAAGAATGACGGTTTTAGCTTCATATTCATTATCCATGGTCACGACTTTCTTGACGTCGCCGGTCAGGTCCACGGAGGTGACGGCTTCTGTGACAAAAACAGCGCCGAGACCTTCTGCGTGTTCGCGCATTTTCATGGACAGGTCCATTCCGTTGATTCCCGGAGTTGCAGGATAGTTGTCAACTTCGTATGTGTTGACGACCTGGCCGCCGCTCATAAAGTTCTGTTCAATGATGATGAAATCGAGCTTGGCCCGGGTGGCATAGATAGCGGCGGTGAGACCGGCAGGGCCGGAGCCGATGATAATTAAATCGTACATGTATCCTCCTTCTTAATCATTTCAGATGTTATGATCTTTATGTCAGTTATTCTTGTATGATAGTACCACAAAAATATATTTTATACAATATATTCTGTGCGATGGTTTCGCACAGAAGCTCCCGTATGTGCATCGAAGTTTTGCGCAACTAAGTTCAGTCGGAAGCTTTCTCAAACTCAACAGGCGCTGCAGAAGTCCGCGATTTTCTAAAATAAAAAAAGGGCCGATGGCCCTTTTTGCTGATAAAGAACTGCAAGTGGGAAGTTTTGGTCAGTTATCTGAACTGCCTTTTATTCTACATATCCGTCCGGATTATTGCTCTGCCATCTCCATGCGTCGCGGCACATATCCTCGATGGAGTTCTCGGCTACCCAGCCAAGCACCTCACGGGCCTTCGTCGGATCGGAATAACAGGTCGCGACATCGCCGGGTCTGCGCGGATCGATGACGTAAGGGATGTCATGACCGCAGGCCTTGGAGAATGCCTTGATGATATCCAGAACACTGTAGCCGTTGCCGGTTCCGAGGTTGAAGATCTGAACGCCCGGGAGAGTCTCCATTCCCTTGATTGCACTTACATGACCCTTTGCGAGGTCAACGACGTGGATGTAATCACGTACACCCGTGCCGTCCGGTGTATCATAGTCATTTCCGAAGACGTGAACGATCTCGCGCTTGCCGGAAGCGACCTGAGCTACATACGGAAGAAGGTTGTTCGGGATACCCTTCGGATCTTCACCGATGAGACCGCTGACGTGAGCGCCGATCGGGTTGAAGTAACGGAGCAGCATGACCTGCCACTCATTGTCGCTTCTCCAGAGGTCGGTCAGGATGCGTTCCTGCATAGCTTTGGTCTCACCGTATGGATTGGTCGTCGTACCCATCGGGCATTCTTCTGTGATCGGGATGAAAGCCGGGTCTCCGTAGACTGTTGCGGAGGAGGAGAAGACGATCTTCTTGCAGCCGTGATTTCTCATGACGTCGCAGAGGACGAGAGTCGATCCGAGGTTATTGTGGTAGTATTCAAGCGGCTTTTGTGTGGATTCGCCGACGGCTTTGTAGCCCGCAAAGTGAATGACGGCGTCGATTTTCTCTGCGTCGAAGAGGGCGTTCATGCCATCGCGGTCGCAGACGTCCACTTCATAGAATTTCGGACGTGTGCCGCTGATCGTTTCAATGCGGTCTACGACCATAGCCTTGGAGTTGTAAAGATTGTCGGCGATGACAACATCATAGCCTGCGTTAATGAGCTCTACGCATGTATGGCTTCCGATAAAGCCGGTTCCGCCTGTCACAAGAATTGTCATGATGCTTTTCTCCTTCTATTTTAAAAACTATAGTAAACGTTTACCTAAAATGAGATGCTTCTTTAGCAAAATCAGATATTGCATTATCTAAGATGAGATGCTTCTTTAGCTAAAATCAGAAACTGCATTATCTAAGATGAGATGCTTCTTTAGCAAAATCAGATATTGCTTCAGCTGAAATGTGTAACTTCTCACAGAGTTCTCAGGAATCTCAGGAAGGCTTCATGTCCCTCCTCGGTCCACTTATATACGCCGGCATCCTCCAGAACGCCGGTAAACACGTGACCGATCTCCGTCTCGAGGATGGATGACGCGTTCTCAGCAGTGATCTCGGGATATTTTGCAAGGATATCGGTGCGGACCCAATCGGCGTGCTTCGAGAGAATGTCATCTTCCTGCACACGAGCTGTAATCTCCTCATCGGAAAGTCCGGCAGCGCGGCAGTCAACGAGCAGACTCTCAAGGTCGTTCATCTCGACCTTCAGGCGGGACGGCAGGACCGCGAGTCCCATGACCTCGATGAGGCCGATATTTTCTTTCTTAATGTGATGGTATTCCGGGCGCGGATGGTAAACGCCGAGCGGTCTGTCCTCCGTCGTGATGTTGTTGCGGAGTGTGAGGTCAAGCTCGTATTTTCCGTCTGCGATTCGGGCGATCGGAGTGATCGTATTGTGAGGTACTCCGTCTGTCTCAGCCAGGACAAATGCTGCCTCATCCGTGTAACCTCTCCAATTTTCAAGCACATGGTCCGCAAGTGCGATGATGCGGTCCGGGTCTGTGCTGCGGATGCGGAAGACGGAAAGCGGCCATTTGACGATTCCGCTCTCGACGTCCTCAAAACCTGGAACAGTGAACGGGATCTCGATGGCAGCCTTTGCCATTGCAAATGTATAATGGCCGCCCTGGAAATGGTCATGGGCAAGTATAGATCCGCCGACGATCGGCAGGTCCGCATTGGAGCCCAGGAAGTAGTGCGGGAATTGCCGCACAAAGTCAAACAGCTTGCAGAAGGCCGCATGGTTGATCGCCATCGGGGTGTGCTCAAAATTGAACGCGATGCAGTGCTCGTTGTAGTAGCCGTACGGGCTGTACTGAAGTCCCCACTTGGAGCCGTTGATCACGATCGGAATAATTCTGTGATTCTCTCTTGCCGGGTGTGTCAGGGATCCGGCGTAGCCTTCGTTCTCGCGGCAGAGCAGGCAAGCGGGATATTTCGTGGACTTTGCCTTGCCTGCAGCGGCGATGGCCTTGGGATCCTTTTCCGGCTTCGCGAGGTTGATCGTGATATCGATATCGCCGTAGTCGGTCGCGACCTTCCAGCGGAGATCTTTCTTCGCGCGGTAGCGACGGATGTAATCGGTGTCCTGACTGAACTTATAGAACCAGTCGGTCGCCTTGCGCGGGGACTCGGCGTAGAGGTCCCGGAATGTCTTCTGGACCTGTGCCGGACGCGGCACAAGACAGTTCATGATGCGGGTGTCGAAGAGGTCGCGGTAGCCGATACTGTCTTCGATCAGACCGCGTGCGACGGCCTCGTCCAGAAGTTCTGCGAGGGTTGACTCGAGATCAACATTTGAAAATGTTTCCTTCGGCTCCTCGTAATACTCCTCATGGAAGAGATCCAGTATGAGATTGGTGGCGTAGCTTGTTTCGCATTCCGGAAGAAGTCCGGTTTCGAGACCGTATGTAACGAGCTTTTTTATGGATGTGCTGAGCATGATGCGTGTCTCCTCATAAGAATTGATCGTTGAGCTGGTATTATGTTATTCATGACATAATTATAATTCAAAAACAGGTCAATTAACATGCAAAATGTATTCTATATTTTGCAAAAATGAGGATTGTGCATTTCTGTCAGGAGCTTGCCGCTTTCACTGTGAGTATCACCTTTCGCCGGGACGCTCCCGCATCTGCATCCATCTCTTTAGATCGTTAACTGTCTGCATAGTACGTATCCGGACGCCTTCGGGCGTCAGATGCAGCTCCGTGTTGTAAAAATATTCATAGGGTATGAAAAAATCGGTAAAATCAGAGATGATCGGACAATCCAGCTTTTTCTCCAGCTTGTTCTGGAAAGCCTTAAATTTTTTCGCATCCGGAGTGAATTTACCGGATCCGATAGGATATCCTGTCACGAGTAAAGTAGCGCCTTTTTCCTTTACATACCGATTGTATTCGTTGATTCTGTCTGCACATGTGTCACTGATGTCAGGAACTTTGACAGTTCCCTCGTGAAAGATGTAGTCGACGGATTCCCTTTCCGATTCCGGTTTGTAAACTATATCGCCATATTCATTGAAAGCATCACGGTCATAGCAGCTATCCGTATGCTGATTGCCTCTTCCGGTGATTTTAAGGAACGCACAATTCAAAGCATATATCGGATATGCCTGTGCCATGTCCCGGTAATCTGTCCTCTGCAGGATCGGCAATAATTCCCTGTGCTTTTCTATTGTGATCCAGGCCAGACCGGGATCTTTAATACTTGAATCGTCCGAATAGGAGTTGTGGCATATGAGGACGATATCTCCCTCGGAAATGTATTCCTTTGGCAGGTTCTCCTGAAAGGCGTTGCCAAGGCCGGCGTGGATTCCGGTGTTGACGACCGGCATGCCCAACTCTTTCTCCATCAGTTCGGAATCAAAGCCGAAACTTACATTGGAATTGCCGACCAGGATGATCTTGGGCTCTTTAATGCTTTTCAATCTCTCGACTTTGTCCAGAATTGACGCCTGATAATTGTAAAGATATTGGTTGCCTACAACATTAAGGTCAATGAATACCATTGACGCGAAGAAAAAAACAACAGCCAGACCTAAGAGGATAACCTTTCCTACAAGCCTTTTCATATAAGTAACACTCCTTTTTCAGAACTGGAAGTAGATGAACTCCTGGTCTGCTCTGATCGGCATCAGTATAATAATCAGGCATACAAAGAAGACATATCCGATCCAGCGGGGGATGACCGGCACGCGATCGATCAGCTTCTGTATGTCATATTTCGTCGCGATGAGATCGTGCAGAAAAAGGATTATCATCATGATCATGCAACGTATGACCAGACTGAACTGCATATGCATGTCCCGGTATCCTCTGTAGATATATCTTGCCGGATCACTGATTCCGTCGAACGCATGACAAAAAACATAAAACGCGTCGTGGATGGTCTGGGCTCTGAAGAAGACCCAGGCAAGCGTCACAAAGCAGAAAACGAAGAGCATTTTAATCGGCACCCATCGTTTTTTTGCGGATTTTTCTTTGCGCGGAGAAAATGTAGTTTCCAGCACCTGCGCGAAACCGTGCAGACCGCCCCAGAGGACGAAGGTCCAATTTGCACCGTGCCAAAGACCGCTCACAAGAAATGTGATCATAAGATTGATTTTGTGTCTGACTTTGGAAACACGATTTCCGCCGAGAGGAATGTAAACATAGTCCCGGAACCATGTTGAGAGAGAGATGTGCCATTTGCTCCAGAACTCTCTCACGCTGCATGAAAGATAGGGGCTCCTGAAGTTTTCCATGAGCCGGATATTGAACAGTTTGGCCGAACCGATCGCGATATCCGAGTACCCTGAGAAGTCGCAATAAATCTGAATCGAGAAAAACAGAGTAGCGATAATCAGTGCAAGACCGTGATTGGCCTGAACGTTGTTGTATATTATGTCTGCGTAAACGGCCAGCGTATCGGCGAGAGCTATTTTTTTAAAATAGCCCCATGCCATAAGGCGCAGTCCTTCTCTTGCTGTGAAATAATCGAATTCCCTGTCATCCCGGATCTGATGAAGAAGGTTACCGGAACGCTCAATCGGCCCCGCAACAAGTTGAGGGAAGAAGGATACAAATGTTGCGTAAATACCGAAATGGTGCTCCGCGCGAATCGTACCGCGATATACATCAATGACATAACTCAGTGTCTGGAAGGTATAAAATGATATACCGACCGGCAGAAGCAGCTTTAATGTGACGGGATGAAGCGGGATGGAGAATGCCTGAAACAAATTCGACAGTGTTTCGGCGAAAAAATTAAAGTATTTGAATACGCCAAGCACGCCCAGACAGGCAATCAGTGTTCCGAAAAGAATTATCTTTTTCTTTCGGCCTGAGTCTGTTGCCTCAATCAGAATTGCCGCGAGATATGAAACCAGGGTCGTAAACAGGATAAGTACTACATATTTGGCGTTCCAGCTCATGTAGAAGTAGTAACTGGCTATGAGCAGTAATATCCAACGATGGCGTGACGGTATGAGCCAGTGAAGTAAAAAAACGACCGGCAGAAAAATCATGTACTGGAAAGAGTTAAATATCATAGTGCACCATTATGTATCTGTATAGCCCCGCTTCGTTCGAAGAGGATACATACGTTTCATGTGTTTGATGAAGAATAAAACCGAAGTGCGGGAGGTTCCCGGCACTTCGGCTATGCATTCAGTCCGGCAGGATATTTAGCATTCTCGCCCCGTCACCTACCTCGACGATATAGAATTCCGCTTTGTTGCGGGTTCGTTCCCTGTACTTGCGGTAGAGAGTGCGTTTGAATTCCGAAATGGCATCTTTCTTTACGATACTGACTGTACATCCGCCGAATCCGGCACCCGTGATGCGGGAGCCGAGAACTCCCGGGATCTGCAGTGCGAGATCGACCAGAAGATTGATCTCGTCACAGGAGATTTCGTAGTCATCGCGCAGGGATTCGTGCGAAGCCGTCATGAGTGCTCCGAAACGGGCCAGGTTGTTGGCGCGAAGCGCGGACACGGCCTGAATCGTGCGCTGGCTTTCATACACGGCGTGACGGGCACGCCTTGTGAGGGTTTCATCCATGATGACGTCCTTCACGCTGTTGAACTGGTCGACGGACAGGGCGCAGAGACTGTCGACGTTCATGACAGTCTGGATCTTTTTCAGCGCAGCCTGGCATTCGCGGTAGCGTGTCTCAATCGTCGGCCTGACGAGTGTATGCTTGACCATACTGTTCGTGATGACGATACTGTAGTCGCCGAGCTTCAGCGGCGTGTACTGGCAGGTGTGCCGCTTGGTGTCGAGCAGGATGGCATTTTCTGCTCTTCCCATGGCACAGGCGAACTGGTCCGTGATGCTGCTTTTGGTTCCCGTATAGTTGCACTCGGCGTAATTTGCGTAGAAAGCAATGTCTTCATTTGCGAGCTCATAGAATCCGTAAACTTCGCGGAGCATAAATCCTGTGAGAACTTCAAGGGATCCGGAAGAGGAGAGCCCGGAGAGAGGCGGTATATCGCCGCCGATGACAATGTCGCAGCCCACAGGCATTTTGTAACCGTTCTTCTCGAAGGTCCACATGACGCCTTTCATATAATTGGCCCAGCCGCGGTCTACAAGCGGCTGAAAGTTGTCGAGGGAGTCCTCACGGACGCCGGCACCTTCGAAGTTTATGGAATAAAAGCGGAGTTTGCGGTCTGTACGTTTTCGGACGGCTCCGTACGTGCCGAAAGAAACGGCGCATGAGAAGTTATAGCCCCGATTATAGTCTGTGTGGTCACCCATCAGATTGACACGACCCGGTGAAAAGAATGAGTAGATTTCGCCTTCTGTGCCGAATAATTCATAAAATTTTGTCAATACTTCCTTAATAGTCAAAACGGCACCTCCCCTTTTTTCTCGCTGTTATTGTAGTTGCGTGTCAAGTCAATTGCAATGTACTAAATCACTAAAGTAATGAAAAAAATTCGTCGTTTTATACAAAAGAGTGAGGGAAAATCATAGACTATAATGAAAAACGACGATATTGGCGCGAGAGGCACGCTTATCAGGGGCGAAAACTTTCCATGTAAAAGCAGCCTCAAACGATGAAAGAGTTTATAAAAAGAACTATTCCGGGTATTCGACATTTCGCCCTTTATGTTGTACAATATGGGCATGAGACTTAGAAATGTTCCTGAAGCAAAATCAATAGTAGAAAACAGCCCATATGTTATCGATGATCCCTACTCGAGAAGAGGACAGTGGAAATCCCTCTCTGCAAAACCGCTTTACGTAGAAATCGGCATGGGGAAAGGCCGTTTTATCATAGAAACAGCGAAGCGCAACCCCGACCGGGAATTCATCGGAGTGGAACGCTATGAGAGCGTTCTGTACAAAGCCTGTGAGAAGATGGAAGGAAAGCCCGACCGCAACCCGGCTTCGCTGGCAATCGAAGCGGAGGAACGGCAGAATGCGGAGAACTATGTTGAGCTCACGCAGGAAGCACCGGACAATCTGCATTTTCTCAGAGTCGATGCGAGAGAGCTCCCGGATATCTTCGACGAGGGTGAAGTTGACGGCATTTATCTCAACTTTTCTGATCCGTGGCCGAAGGCCCGGCA
>OCTX012280158.1_pt1 | contig 11053 bp, 10 predicted proteins | sample 1539691 | NCBI WGS metagenome assembly OCTX01 (sample SAMN02144231, study PRJEB22623) | gut metagenome | biome: sheep rumen | host: Ovis aries | place: New Zealand | reverse complement strand
CCGGCCCAGGGTATGGAAATACTCCTGGTTGTCCGCGTCGTAGACCTTTTCCAGGTGGATGGCGTCAAATTTGCACTTGGTGGTGCAGATGCCGCAGCCGACACACATGAACTGGTCCACCACCGCAGTGCCGCAGCCGAGGCAGCGGGCGCACTCGGTCTTGAGCTGCTCTTCCGTAAAGGTCGCGCGCAGATCGTTGAAGCTGGACTTTGCCGCCGCGCCCTCCGCCTTGGCGGGCTTCTGCCGAGGCGCGCTGTCAAAGCCGCCCAGACCGATCTGTACCGTCTCCTTGTCGAAGGCGCGGTAGTCCCGATGGTCGCGGCCAAGGGTCAAGGTCTGGCCCGCGTGGACAAAGCGGTGGATGGAGACCGCCGCCTCCTTGCCTGCCGCAATGGCGTCGATAACGAATTGGGGTCCGGTGACCACATCCCCGCCGGCAAACACATCCGGCACCGCCGTCTGACAGGTGACGGGGTCGGCCTCCACAGTTCCCCGCTTGCCGGTCGCAAGGCCGATGCCGCCCAGGTCCACTCGCTGACCCGTGGCGGAAAGCACCGCCGTGACAGGGACAGTCTCAAATTCTCCGCTGCCCGTCACGCTGCGGCGACCCTTCCCATCAGGCTCGCTCAGCTCCATTTTCTCCAGCTTCAGGGCAGTGGCAGCGCCTTCGCCCAGGATCTCAGCAGGCGCCTCCAGGAAGCGGAAGGCAACGCCCTCTTCTCTGGCCTCAGCCAATTCATCCCGGTCGGCGGGCATCTCCGTCTCACTCCGGCGGTAGTAGACTGTAACCTCCGCTCCCAGGCGGAGGGCGGCTCTCGCCACGTCCATGGCTACGTTGCCGCCGCCAATAACAGCGACCTTATCCCCGATCTCCGGGCGTTGCCCCTGATTGATTCTGCGCAGGAAGTCGACGCCGCTCATGACGCCGTCCAACTCCTCGCCGGGAATCGAGAGCTTTGCGCCCTTCGACGCGCCGACAGCCAGATAGAAGGCTTTGAAGCCGAGGCCGCGGAGAGAATCCAGCGTCACGTCCTTCCCAACCTCGATGCCGGTTTTGAATTCCACGCCCAGTTCGCGCAGTACGTCGATCTCTGCGTTGATGACGTCCTTTTCCAGGCGGAAGGAGGGGATGCCCAGCGTGAGCATGCCGCCCAGCACCTGTTCTTTTTCAAAGACCGTAACAGGATAGCCTTTGGCCGCCAGATAATAGGCGCAGCTCAGACCCGCGGGGCCCGCGCCGATGACGGCAATTTTCTCGGGATAGGGTTTGCCCAGTTGGTTGATCATGGGCGGAACATAACGGGTGGCGCTGTCCAGCTCCCGCTCCGCAATAAACTTCTTGATCTCGTCGATGGCCACGGGGGCGTCCATCTCGCCGCGTGTGCAGGCCTCCTCGCACTTCTTGTTGCAGATCCGGCCGCAGACCGCCGGGAAGGGAATCTCCTTTTTAATGAGCTCCAGTGCCTCACCGTAGCGGCCCTGGGCGGCCAGCTTGATGTAGCCCTGCACCGGCACATGGGCGGGACATGCAGCTTTACAGGGGGCCGTACCCTCCGGCATGACGTCGGTGCGGTTGGAACGGAAGTCCGGATTGTAGCGTTTGCTGCTCCAGAGGGTGTTGCGCGCTGTCTCCTCCGGCCGCTCCTCGTTGGCCGGACGGGGACACAGCTTCTGCCCCAACTTCACCGCGTTGAGCTGGCAGTTTTCCACACACTGACCGCAGGCCACACACTTGTCCTTGTCCACCCGGGCGACGTAGTTGGTGCGGATGGCGTCGGGCGTGCGGAAGTACTCCGCGATGCGCAGGGCAAAGCAGGAGCAGCCGCAGCAGTTGCAGATGGCAGTGGTGTCGTCATAGCCCGGGGTCACGTTCAGCTCGTGCACCAGTCCGTTGTCCTCGGCGCGCTTGAGGATCTCGTAGGCCTCCTCTTTGCTGATCAGGCGATGCGCGCCGGTCTCGGAATAGTTCTTGGCGTTGTCGTTGAGGTACATGCACATGTCCTCTTCCAGGTGGCCGCAGCCCTCGCCCATGAGCCTGCGGGCTCGCCGGCAGGAGCAGGGACCGACCGAGACGGCCCAGGCGTCCTCAATGAGCTTGTGCACCTCGTCGTAGCTTGCTTTGCGGGAATTGTTCTCGATGGCACTCTGCACCGGGATGACGCGCATCAGGTTCATGCCCACGTCCATAAAAGGCGCCAGCATGGACACCCGTTCGCGGGTATAGCGCTCAAAGCACTCGCCCAGCACGGGATACTTGTCGCACTGCTCCCGGTTGGAGAGCACGCCCTCCATAATTCCCGGCACCCAGATGGGGTAGTACCAGCAGAGTCTGCCATCCACCACGCGGCTGCGGATGACGCCAGCGATCTTGAGCTTATCCAGCTGCTGCTGCGTAAACGCCAAATCCTTCTTGGCGCGATGGGCGATCTCCTCTGCCGTGCGGTTGGCCTCCAGGCGCATGTGCATCATGATCGTACACATGTCGTCATCCACAATGGGCTCCAGCAGCTTATATTCCGGGTCGTCGTAAGTGATGCCTGTGTATGTCAGGCTTTCCAGACTGATCTTGGTCGCCAGTTTTAAAATGTTTGGTCTGTGCGCCATGTTTTCCTCCCTTCTGTCACACGGGCCGAGAGCGGCAAGCCCCCGGCCCTGAATGGATTAAAAGAATTCTCCCGGAATCTCTATCGTGAGGTCGCTGGTGGGGAAGCTGCAGCAGGGATGAATGTATCCGTAATGAACATCCGCCCAACGGCGCATTTCATTCTCCTGCGGGATGAACACAGTGCCCACAAGCAGGCGGGAGCGGCACCAGCCGCATTCGCCCGCGCGGCAGCGTGACGGCGCTTTGATCCCGGCACGCTCAATGGCCACCAATACGGGCTCGTCCGCATTGGCGGGAATGCTGCATTCCTGCGGGCCCTGACGTACCGTGATCGTAAACTGTTTACCCTTGACTTCCTGAGGATAGCCCTCGCACTCCCAGGGGGTCTTGGTCACGTCGATGAGCTTGCGGCGGAACAGGCGCTCCGGCAGGCCCAGCTTTTCAATCTCCGGCTTTAAGAACTTATACATGGCCTCCGGCCCGCAGAGGAACACGGAGTATTCTTCCGGGGCGTACTTTCCGATCAGCTCAGCCGTGATAAAGCCATGCTCAAAGCCCTCCTTTTCCTCGTCGGAGAGCACATGCACGACCTTGAACTTTGGGCAGACGCGGGCAATCTCGTCCAGCTCTCCGCGGAACAGGATATCCGCTTCCGTGCGGGAGCCGTAGAGCAGCGTCAGCTCAAAATCCTCGATCCCGTCGCAGATTGCTCTGGCCATGGAGAGGAAGGGCGTGATGCCGGAACCGCCTGCCAGACCGATGACCTGCTTTTTATCTCGCAGATCCTCATAGTAGAAGAAGCCCTGGGGGGCGGAAGCAATGATTCTGTCTCCTATCTTCTTTTCACTCAGCAGCCGATCAGCCACGAAGCCGCCGGGATTGGCGCGCACCGTGATCGCGTATTTACCCGATAAGGCCTCCTTTGGGGAGGAGCAAAGGGAGTAGGAGCGCGTGACAAGACTGCCGTCCATAGGGAGCTTCAAAGAGATATACTGTCCGGCACGGAAATAGGGCAGGGGCTTGCCGTTAACGCCTTTGAGCACAAAGGTCTTGGCGGCATTCCGCTCGATGATGCTCTCAATCTCCAGCTCCAGGAAATCCGGGTGAAGGGCTTTCGCGTTCTCGTTTACCGGGAACACGCCGCTGATTTCCTTGGCCGGCGCAGCTTGGATCGCTTTTTCGCGAACCTTGCTCATGTTTTTAAACTTGAGCATGTCGAATTTGCCGATCAGACCGACTTTCACATTCAGATCAGACATTATTTGTTCCCTCCTTCCCACTCTTTCAGATCTTTGAGGGCGTTTGCAGCCATCAGCTGGCCACAAATGATGGTGGCGGAATAACCGTCGCCGCGCGGACCGGCCGCACCGATGGGTCGCAGGCCTTTGATGGGATAGTCTGCTCCCAGCATCATCATGCGGGCCATCATGCCATCCCAGTCTCTTGTCTCATAGCCGTAGACCGAGCCCTCGGGCACACCCAGGAAGCGGGCAAAGGTCCAGGGTGAGGCGATTTCCATCTCTTCGATGTGGCCGACCAGGTCAATACCGGTCTTGTCTTTGAGGTTTTTGAGGATCTTTTTAGCAAAGTCTGTCTTGAATTTGAAGTAGTCTGCCTGCTTCAGTTCGCCCCATTCATCCGGCGCGCCAAAGGTGGTGAAGGAGCAGACACAGGTGCCCTCAGGCGAAAACTCAGGATTCGCGATGTTGTAGCAGAGGAAGATAGAGTACTCATTGGATTTAGTACCCTTGAGGATGTTCTGATACTCCACGGCTGAGTCCGCCGTACCGGAGAGGAAAATGCTGTAGTCCCGGATCCCCAGTTCCTCAGGCGGCACGTCCAGGCAGAAATAAGCCGTGAACATACGCCCGCCCATGATGCGTCCGCGGGCGGCGGAGAGCTTCTTTTCCCGTTCGGGGATCAGTTCCTTCGGCATCATCTTTCCGTAGATGATATCCGGGTTGATGTTGGCCAGCACGTAATCGCACTCGATGATGCCGAGGTTTGTGCGCACGCCGCAGAGCCTGTCACCGTTAAAGAGGAATTCCTCCGCGCGGCAGTTGAACCAGACGTCGCCTCCCAGTTCCCGGAAGCGCTCCACCATGGCGGTGGACAACTGATGGGAGGTATGAGCCGGGATATAGGCGCTGCGGGAGATGTACTTATGCACCATGGCTGCATAGTGGATAAAGGCCAGATGCTCCATGTCCACGCCCAGATAGCTCCAGTAGGTGGACAGAATGTCCTGACATTTCTGGGGCAGCTTCAGCGCGTCAAACACCTTTTTCGTGCTGTAAGCGCCGGTCCGGAGCATGTTGGGATAATCCGCCTGCAGCACCTTGGAGTCCGCGTGACCCTTGGAGGCTGTGATGTAGGCGATGCCGTCCAGCACCTCCTGGAACAGGTCAAAGAGCGTCGTCATTTTCTCCCGGGAGCCGGGTACATACTCCTCCATCTTGTTGATGAAGTTTTCGATTCCCGAGGGCATCGTCACATCCATGGGACTGCCATCGGAATACTTGGATACGATGCGGAAACAGTCCTTACACTCATACCAGTCCAGTTTTACGCCGTATCCGTCCAGAATGTTGCGAACATCGCCGGGGTTGTCCTCAGGACCGAAGTCGCACAGCTCGTGCAGAGAGGGCTCAATCTCAAAGCGTCCGCGTACAAAGCTCGTCGCCGCACCACCCGGCACATTGTGCTTTTCAATCAGCAGAGTCTTCCTGCCGGCGAGCTGACATTGCAGGGCCGCAGACAAACCGGCGTTGCCAGCGCCTACGACCACAACATCATATTTGGGCATTCGTCATTCCTCCTTCGTAGATGATCCACTCGGCTTGTTGGTGGTTATACCAGTTTACGAATATTTTAACACAGCGCGTCCTCTCATTCAATTGCCTGCCCAGCCTCTGGATTACAAAAATGAGAGAGAAAACTTGGTGAAAATAACGAAAGCACCGGCAAACCGATGCTTTCATGGCATTATTTATCTTGTTTGTATTTTCTCTCCAGCACATTCACACCCTGGGCAAGGATCCGCTCCACACAGTTTGCAGCTGCATCTTCATCCTTTGCTTCGATATGATCAAGCAGCTCCTTGTGCATGGCAGCAGCCTCTTGAAGATCCACGGCCTGGAGGCTGTAATGCCGCGTGATCAACACCATCAGTACCGGCTCAAAAGCGCGGAACATCATGGCGAAAATACTGTTTCCCGATGCCTGTGTCAGCATGTAATGATATCTATAAATGAGCTGCGCGACGCCTACATTTTCTGCAGCCAGGCGATTGGCGATCTCCCGCATTTCTCTGAGCGTGCTCTCATAGATGTTGGTGCAGGCTCTGCGAGCACTTTCAACTTCGACCCATCGGCGAATATCCATCAGATCATGGAACAGAGGCTCGTCCAACTCTTCTGATCCATAGGTCATAATTGCGGACAAGGATTGGGGCGTAGGCTTTTTTCGATAATCAGCAACCTGTGTACCTCTGCGCGGCAGAACATACACGAAGCCGTCTCTTTCTAATTGAAGAACTGCGTGGTGAAGGGAACTGCGGCTGACGCCCATCTGCTCAGCAATATCTCTTTCAGCGGGAAACCAGTCGCCGGGCTTCCACTCGCCGGAGAGTATTTTCCCCAGGAGGCTTTTATAGATAGTATCTGTAAGTGATGTCGCTCCGATTTTTTCAAATTCCATTTGTTACTCCCAAATTGTCTCACTCTTGCAGAAATAACGCTCGATAAACCTCGCATATTGGGATTGCACGCTGCCCGTCTCCGCCATGATAGGGGGATCGTCTTGTTTAGAAAGATATAAGGATTGGAGCCTCAGTTAATCCAACAAGAAGAATAGCGCAGTTTTCAACAAATCGCAAGTGTTATGCTACGAGCAATTTGTGGAGAGTTTTGTCCGACGTACATATATAGTAGAACGCCGGTTGGGTTCGTCCCGACCGGCGTTCATCTATAGAAAGGGTGAACGAATTGCAAAAGGAGAGTTATGAACAAGGGAGCAAGCGGCTGAATGAAGAGCTGCTGAGCGTCGGGCCGGATGAATTAGCAGACTTTCTGAAACAGCACAAGGTGGACTTGATTACAAGCCCACATCCGTTCGCGGGCTACATGAGGATGAAGTTCCGGGAGAAGGGGATCCTGCGGCAGAACGTGTTCCTGGCCGCCGACCTCTCGGAAAACTACGGCTACAAGCTGATCGCAGAGGAGAAGCACACGCGGCAGCGGGACACGATCCTGCGCCTTTGCATGGCGGCGCGGTTCGGGCTGGAGGAGGTGCAGGAGGCGCTGATCCTCTGCGGTATGGCGCCGCTGCACGGACGGTTGGCGCGGGATGCGGTGCTGACGGTCGCTATTCAAAACGGGATCTACGATTTATGCGCGGTCAATCGCTTGCTGGAAAGCTGCGGGCAGGCGCCGCTGATCGAGAACTACGAATGAACTGCCGCGTTCCCACCAAAACGGTGAGAACGCGGCAAAGCTGTTTTTGTTATGATGAAATGCCCGAAACATACAAAGGAGGTCTATGACGATGGCATTTTGCAGACAGTGCGGCGCGCGTTTGCAGGAGGGAACGAAGTTCTGCTCCGAATGCGGCGCACCGGCAGACAGTGCACCGGCCCGGATGGCGGAACCGCAGATCGAATACCCGGCAGAGAAGCCGAAGAAAAAGAGAAAGAGTATCTTCAAGCGCTGGTGGTTCTGGGTACTGGCGGTGATCGTGATCGCAGGCATAGCGGGGCGCTCCAGCGCGAAAACGCTGACTAAGCCGACCGCAAGGCAGACCGCGCCTGTTACTACATCGGCTCCCCAAGTGACAGCGAGGCCGGCCGCAGCTCCGACAGCAGAACCTGCGACCGAACCGACCGAGGAACCCACGCCCGAGCCGCAGACCGCGGCCGCGGGGAATGAGATCCGCCCGGAGGTCAAGGAGTTTCTGGACGCCTACGAAGCCTGCATGGACGAGTATGTGGACTTCATGCAGAAGTACATGAACGCCGACCCGAGCAGCATGGTGTCGATGATGGGGGACTACTACAGCATCCTCGCGCGTTACACCGCGTTTGCGGAGAAGATCGACGCTTTCGACGAGAGCGAGCTGACCAATGCCGAGCTGGCCTACTATCTGGAAGTGACCAACCGCGTCAGCCAGAAGCTGCTCAGCGTCGCCGGGTGAAAACACCTTATACCCTGTTATGTCCTATTGAAGCGCAGGACATAACAGGGTATAATCATATCAGAATCTGAAGCGGAGACCGGGATAAATCATGATGATACTTCTGATCATAGCCGTGCTCATTGCCGCGGCGGTCGTTCTGTGCGGCTATACGACCGTCCGGCTGCCCGTCAGGCGCGAGGAGGGAAAACGGCATATCGCCTGCGTCGGCGACAGCGTGACCTACGGCTGCACGCTGCCCCTGTTTTTCCTGCGCCGATACCCGGCCGTGCTGCAGAAATTGATCGGTTCCGGCGCACAGGCGGCGGCTTTCGCGGTCAATGACCGGACGCTGCAGGATACCGGCAACAAGCCGTTTCGGAAGGAGCGCGCTTTTCGGCAGAGCAGGGAGTTTAGGCCGGATACGGTCGTCATCCTGCTGGGCACCAACGATTCCAAAGATGTCAACTGGATCTCGGCAGCAGCTTTCCGGCAGCAATATGCGGAGCTGATCGCGGCGTACCGCGCCCTTTCTCCCGCCCCGCGGATCGTGATCTGCACGCCGCCCCGCGCCTTCAAGCCGCTCAACCGTTTCTTCTATATCACGAACGACGCGAAGCTCGACCGCGTCCCGGAGATCGCGGACGAGATCAAGGCGATCGCAGCGGTGAACGGCGCGGAGCTCGTGGATCTGTATGCGCTCACGCAGGGGAAGCGGGAGCTGTTCGGGCCCGACGGGCTGCACCCGAATGCCGCAGGGGCAAAAGTGATCGCCGAAGCGGTGCTTCGGACGCTGTGCGATCATCCCGGTAAAGAATCAGACGAACAGGAAATGAAATAAGCAATATGGGGGAGAAGCACCTATGCACTACGGCAAAGTCTCCAAGGCGGTTTTCATCGACCGGCCGAACCGCTTCATAGCCCATGTCGAGATAGACGGACGTGAAAACACGGTGCATGTAAAAAACACCGGACGATGCCGGGAACTGCTGATCCCCGGCGCGGAAGTGTGGCTGGCCGGATCGGACAATCCCGCCAGAAGGACGGCGTATGACCTGATCGCGGTGAGAAAGACCAACGGCCTGCTCGTCAATATAGACAGTCAGGCCCCGAATGCCGTGGCGCGGGAATGGCTGGAGGCGCAGGGCTTTGACCTGATACGGCCGGAATTCCAGTACGGCCGGTCCCGCCTGGACTTCATGATGGAGAGGGGAGACGAACGCTTCCTGATGGAAGTCAAGGGATGCACCCTTGAGCGGGACGGGATCGGTTACTTCCCGGACGCGCCGACCCAGCGGGGCGCAAAGCACCTGCGGGAGCTGGCTAAAGCGGAGGGATATCATGCGGTTTTGCTGTTTGTGATCCAGATGGACGGCATCACGGAGGTACGGGGGAACCGGGATACAGACCCTGCCTTCTGTCAGGCGCTGGAAGAGGCAAAGGAAGCCGGCGTGAAGGTGATCTTTCTGCCCTGCCATGTGGAACCGGATGGGCTGTCCTTCGCGGCGAATGAGAAAACGCCGCGGCTTTGAGAGAGGATGGAATCGTGAACTGCCGCCGAAAGGGAGACGGACAGCAAATGAGCGAAAGGAAATACGAATACGACGCCGTGCTGCATGAAGAGCCGGACGGCGGGGCCTGGGTGGCCTTCCCCTGGGATATCCGCGAGGAGCTCGGCAAAGGCCGCGCAAAGGTTCACGCAAGCTTTAACGGTATCCCCTATGACGGGAGCGTCGTCAATATGGGACTGAAGAACGAGGACGGAAGCGTATGCTACGTGCTCGGCGTACGGAAGGCGATCCGGCAGCAGCTCGGCAAGAAAGACGGCGACACGATCCACGTTACGGTCGAGATCCGGGAGGACTGAGACATATGCAGGAGCTTGACATGGATACCCTGCTGTTTTTTGACGCTCACCGCGCAGCGCTCCCGCTGTTCACCGCGCTCGGAAGGTAAATGTTTTCCGAAAGCCCCGGTTTGTGATATACTCCCTCTCAATAACCCGGGATTCCTGGAGGTCTGTGAAGTGAAGAAAACAATAGAAGAACTGCTTCAATGCCCATACTGGATCATTGACATCTTGCCGTCGCAGGTGCCGAAAGACAGTCCGGGACAATACTTTGCGGTTGAAAAGGTTTTCCTGCAAGACGATCGGATCGAAGAGATCAAGCAAAAACATATCGACCTGATTTGGAAGCTGAATTGCTACAGAGACATATCGATAGGTGATGAAACAGAGATCAATCCGGCACCGAAGCACATGGCCGACGAGATGAAAAAAAGGGTTCTCTATATCATGACAGGCGAAAGCATGATCCTTTCGGAACCGGATGACACGCATTTGACGGTTTTCAATCCGGATCCGCAACTGCTGGAACTGCTCAGGCAGCTTGCTTCGGGCGAAGGCCTTTTTGTCTGGAAGCCCGACTTTTAGGCAAAAACAGACAGATATATTCCGGGTTATGAGGCCATTGAAATGATAGAATCCGAACTTTACAAAGAGCTTGGAGAACTGACCAAGAACAAGGACAGATGGGAAGAGAGCATTCCCTATATTTCGTCTCTCCTCAGCCACGACTCCGTGAGAATACAGGCGAAGGCGCTCTGGCTGCTGGGTGAAATGGGCCTCGTCTATCCTCAGTCCGTACAGGAGGCGGTCTCGGTTATAGCGTCCTTCCTTGACAGCTCTGAGCCGCTTTTGCGGGAGCGGGCGATAAACGCTCTCGGCAGGATCGGACGAGGCAGCTATCAAGTGATTGAGCCGTATTGGACGGGGCTGTTCCGCTTCGCTTCCGACGAGGAGCCGAAAGTCCGACTGGCGTTTATCTGGGCGTCAGAAAACATCGCTGTGAACACGCCTGATATTTATGAGAATTATATGCCGGTATTCGCCAAACTCCTGTACGATGCAGATGACAAGGTGCGGATGGAAGCGCCGGAGATCTTCCGCGTGCTCGGCAAACGCAGGCCGGAGTTCGTCAGGCCCTATCTGGAGCGGCTGCAAAGCATTGCGGAAACAGACTCGAACCGCGTCGTTCGGCTCCACTGTCTCGGCGCGATCAAGGCGACAGGATTGAAATAGACAACGCGGGATTGGGGGGAGCTATAAGCAAATGATACTACTGTTTGAAATGGACAAAAAAGATTATGGTGGATGTGCGCATTCTTTTACGCGGGACTCTGCCAGAAGTATCATTATCAGGAACGGTAAGATCGCCATGATCCACAGCCTGAAGTATGACTACTATAAATTCCCGGGCGGGGGGATCGAACCCGGCG
>OCTX012195290.1_pt1 | contig 11053 bp, 10 predicted proteins | sample 1539691 | NCBI WGS metagenome assembly OCTX01 (sample SAMN02144231, study PRJEB22623) | gut metagenome | biome: sheep rumen | host: Ovis aries | place: New Zealand | reverse complement strand
GGAGAAGGACGAGTTCACGGTGACCGTCGATCTCCATCTCGGCAAGTACGAGAGCTCGATCTACACCTGCGACTTCTCGCTCGACTACGTCCACATCAACGCGGACTATACGACGTGAAAAGTTGTAAGTTGAGAGCTGTAGGTTGTAAGTTGAAAGTTGAAAAAGTTTGAAAGGAAAACAATGAGGAAGACTGGAATTTGGGCGGTTGTTTGCGCGGCGGCGATGGCGGCCGGCGCGGAGACGGTTGTGGACGTCACTGGCGTCGGAGAGAAGGAGAAGACGTCCGTCTCGATCAACGTCACCGGACAGAGCGCGGCCGCATACGCGGCGACGCTGAAGCGCAACCTCGAGCTGACGGGCTGCTTCGTCGTTCGCGGTGACGGCGCGGTCAAGGTTACCGGCGCGGTCGGAGGCAGCGTCACCGCGCGCGGCGCGGGAAAGATCGTTACCGCTCCCGCGCCGGCGACGGACGACAAGTCCGCGCGCATGGCCGCGCGCCGCATGAGCGACGCGATGTGCGAGGCGATGTCGAAGGACGGGCAGAAGGGCTTCGCGTGCGACCGCGTGATCTTCGTGTCGCGCAAGACGCCGCGCAGCTCGGAGCTGTGCATGTGCTATCCGGACGGACAGGACGTGCGCGAGCTCACGCGCGACGGGAAGGCCGCTGTCGGTCCGAGGTGGAAGGACGCGAACACCGTCTACTACATCGGCTACCTTAACGGCGGGCAGCAGATCTTCGAGCACAACGTCGAGACGGGCGCGCGCAGGGTGGCGTTCAACCTGAAGGGCATTTCCTCCCCGGCGGCGGTTTCGCCCGACGGCACGAAGGTAGCGATCGCTGCGTCGTTCCAGGGCAACCCAGAGCTTTACGTCCTCTCCGGCGGACGCTACACGCGCCTCACCAACACCAAGACGGCGAGCGAGGGCCAGCCGACGTGGAGTCCGGACGGGACGAAGATCGCCTACGTCTCGGACGAGACGCGGCATCCGCAGATCTACGTCATCGACGTCGCCACGAAGGAGAAGCGCCGCGTCACGTCGAAGGGCTCGCAGAACGTCGATCCCGACTGGGGCGCGGACGGCAGGCTCACGTACATCACGAAGCGCGGCGGGCTCAGCCAGGTCGCGGTGATGGACCCGAAGGCCGGCGACGCGTCCGCGAAGCTCGTCACCTCGCCCGGCAGCTGGGAGCATCCGGCGTGGGCGCGCGACGGACGCCACGTTGTCGCCGGGCGCGACAAGGCGCTCTTCGTCGTAGACACGGTCGACAAGGAGAACGGCGGCGACGAGCCGCGGCAGATGTTCAAGGCGAACGGAAACTGGATCACGCCTACGCTGATGAGGTGAACCATGAAGATAGACGTTGCATACGTAGCGGAGCTTGCGAGGCTTGAACTGACGGACGAGGAGAAGTCCGTCTTCCAGCCGCAGCTCGAGAACATAGTCAAGTACGTGGAGAAGATCTCCGAGGTGGACGTCGAGGGCGTTGAGCCGATGATGCACGGCAGGCCGCTCGTCAACGCGTTCCGGGAGGACGTGGTGCGTCCGTCGCTCGACCGAGAGGCGGCGCTCTCCAACGCCCCCGCGCGCGTTGGCGACGAATTCCTTCTCCCCAAGATCGTAGAAGGCGCCGAAAGCTGAACACAAAGGAGGCAACGCAGCCATGACCGAAGAGCAGAAAGGCATACTCGAAAAGGCGGGAATCGCAGATGCGACGGACGTGAGCCGCTACGGCAGCGGACACATCAACGAGACGTACAAGGTCGAGACTGCGTCCGGAACGCGCTACATACTGCAGCGCGTGAACACCTCCATCTTCGACGAGCGGCTGCTCAAGGCCAACGTCATGCGCGTGACGGAGTTCCTGAAGTCCAAGGGCGTCAAGTCGCTCGAGGTCGTCGCATACGAGAGCCCGTGGCGCGTGTACAGATTTCTCGAGGGCTACACGTCGCGCGACGTCGTGGAGGAGCCGAGCCAGGCGTACGACGTGGGACGCGCCTTCGCGAAGTTCCAGAACGACCTCGCGGACATTCCGCCTCCGCGCCTCGACGACATCATCCCGAAGTTCCACGACACGCCTGACCGCCTGCGGCAGCTCGACGAGGCCGCTGCGAAGGACGTCAGGGGACGGCTCGCAGGAATCGCCGCCGAGATGGCGTTCGTCGACACGTGGCGCGAGCGCGCGGGGAGGATCGTCGGGCTCATGGCGAGCGGAGCCATCCCGGAGCGCGTCACGCACAACGACACGAAGATCAACAACGTGATGATCGACGCGGAAGGGAACTCGGTCGTCATAGACCTCGACACGACGATGCCAGGGTCCGCTCTCTTCGACTTCGGCGACATGGTGCGCACCGCGACCGCGGCCGCGGCGGAAGACGAGGCGGACCTTTCGAAGGTCTTCTCCAAGCGCGAGTACTTCGAGGCGCTTGCGCGCGGATACCTCGAGGGCGCGAAGTTCCTCAACGCGGCGGAGCGCGAGAACCTTGTGTTCTCGGGGATGCTTGCGACGTTCGAAGTCGGAATACGCTTCCTCGCCGACTATCTCGCGGGGGACACGTACTTCCACACCGCCTACGCCGACCACAACCTCGTCCGCGCCAGGAACCAGTTCCAGATGGTGAAGTCGCTCGAGTCGCAGAGGTCCGACTATGAAGCCATCGTGAAGTCCTTCTTGTGAACCCTCCAACCTTCCAACCCTCCAACCTTCCAACCCTCCCCTTGAACTTCCAGATCCTGCCATCTCTCCTCGCGGCCGACCTTGGCCGCCTTGCAGACGAGCTGAGGCGCGCCGAGGCGTCCGGCGCGGATGCGATACACATCGACATAATGGATCCGCACTTCGTGCCGAACATGAGCTTCGGTCCGTCCATCGTCGACTTCTGCCGCAGGACGTGTCCGGACTTCTACCGCCACGTACACCTGATGATGTCGCGTCCGGACCTCTATCTCGAGAAGTTCGCCGCGGCGGGCGCGCAGACGCTGCAGGTGCACATCGAGGCGGACTGCGATCTTCACGTCGAGCTCGGGCGAATCCGCGCGCTTGGCGTGAAGCCCGCGCTCGTGATCAACCCCGAGACGCCGGTGGAGATCCTCGCCCCGTATCTGGACGAGGCGGACGAGGTGCTGGTGATGACGGTGCATCCGGGCTACGGAGGGCAGAAGTTCATCGCCGAATGCCTTCCGAAGATAACGTGGCTCCGCGAGCGCAGGCCCGGCCTCGACGTCATGATCGACGGCGGCGGAAACGCGGAGACGATTCCGCTCGCCGCCAAGGCCGGCGCCAACCAGTTCGTCGCGGGCTCGTACCTCTTCGGACAGTCCGACATGCGCGCCGCCGTCGCAGACCTACGCGGCAGGCTTGCCCCGCGGATTAAGCGTCCGTAGGGGACGCGGCTTCATGCTCGTTTCTCCATGGGCCATGTCGTCTCCCGCGGCGTCTTGGCGCTCGGGAACGAGCAGACGGCGCGTTCGCCGTCCATGAGCGCGGCGCATCCGCCGCCGACCCTGATCTCCGTTCCGCCGAGCACGTTGGCTGCGAGCAGGCACTTCTCCAGTCCGTCCCCCGTGCCGAAGTTCCACACCTCGTCCGGCTGTGCAAGGCGGGACGAGCCGTCGTATATCGACTCGTCTCCAAGCGCCGCTATGCGGGCGACAGCGGCATCTGCGCCAGCCGCGCCGAGCGCTGCCTTCGAGACGGGGGAGCGCTCGAGGGCGGCCTTCACGAACGGCGCGGGTTCCGTCTCGCCGAGCTCGTGTGCGGCATACGGCGCGAGGGCGGCGGCGCGGTTGGTGCCGCGGAGGGCGCGCACGCGTGCGGAGACGGCGGCGTAGTCCATGTCGGGCGTGAGTCCGAGCGGCTCGTCGTCGTTTCGGAACGCGACGCGCGAGGCGTCCGGCAGGCGCGGGACGACGAGCCGCCTGTCCGCCGCGTCATCCGGCGGGGCGAGGAATGCGTTCAGCCTGTCGGCGAAATGCGAGTATGCGGCAGGCGCGATCGTGGCATCCGGATAGAGGAGGTGTATGTATCCAGTGGCGTGCGAGACGATGGTGACGCGCTCGTGCTCAAGAGCGCGGCGGGCCTGCTGGGAGATGACCGTTCCGTTGGACCACATCGCGCGCGTTACGAGACGCCGGTTGTTTGTGAGGATGCCTGTGTCGACGTCGATGAAGTTCTGCGAGTGGAGCGGCGTCGCCATGAGGTAGATGGATTCGAGGGGGATGCCGCATACGACGAACGCGGCGGCGGCGTAGAGTCCGGCGAGCGAGACGCACTCCCCCGCGCCCACGGCGTGGCCCTCCTTGCGGCGGAAGGCGTCCATCGCCTCGATCGTCTCGGTTTTCCAGTAGGGGATGACGTCCGAGGAGTACTTGTCGAGTCCGAAGTGGCGTCTGATGTCGATGTCGTAGTAGTATGCGTCTCCGTGGTATCCGAATAGCGCGTTCGACGCCGCGATCTCGGCGGGGGCGAGGAAGGGGGCGAAGCGCTTTAGCTCGCGCGCCTGGTTGGTGAGGCCCCAGGTCTCGAGGTCGAGGTTGAAGGTGTAGTTGTCCATGATGTGCTGGCGCAGTCGCTGGAGGCGTTTCTTCGGACGCATCCCGCGGATGCCGTCGAACCATTCCAGGTCGCGCCACCGCCACAGCCGCGGGGAGAGGATGTTGGCCAGCACGAGGGAGTACATCAGCTCGGGGAAGATGAATATCTCCATGTCCGACAGCGTTGCGGCTGCGGACTTCTCCTCGTCAGAAATCGGCGTCTTGTACATCTGGGGCATCAATGGTTCATCATGTATCGAATTGGTGAAAGTATACTAAAACACAGGCCACTCGCGCAAGTGCTGCGGGCGCTCGGCGCGGGGCGGATGCTTGCCAGTGATTCGTTGTCTTGCTGGCGCAAGTCCCGGTCCAAAGCCTTGGTGCGACATCGATTTCGCGGTCTTTTACCTTTTTGCCAGTGCCGTCGGGCCTTCCGGCAAAAAGGGCGACGCGGCGAAATCGGTGTATAGACCGGGGACATGGGTAACACATAGACCGGGGACATGGGTAACACATGGACCGGGGACATGGGTAACGCTTTTACGCCGGTTCCGGACATGCGATAATATGACCTTTCAAACCAAAGAAAGGTCATTGACATGTCATGGAACGCTGAAAGGTCACTGGAGGAAGTCCGCGAGGAATTTCTCACGCGCTGGGCCGAGAACAAGGTTCCGGTTCGGGCGCTCTGCCGGGAATACGGGATATCCCCCAAGACGGCATACAAATGGAAGAAGAGGAAGACGTCTGGCGAGTCACTGCGCGACAGGAGCCGCCGACCCAGAAGCTCGCCCAGGGCGACGTCTGCGGACGTGGTGTCCGAGATACTGTCGCTGCGAACCGACCATCCGACGCTTGGAGGCAAGAAGATATCGCTCATGCTGAGGCGCAGGGGGCTTGCGTGCGTTCCCTCCGGGTCCACCGTGACGGACATCCTCCGTCGGCACGACCTTCTCAGCGAGCGCGCCGTGGCTGAGGCCACGCATCTGCGGAGGTTCTCGAAGGCGGAACCCAACGAGATGTGGCAGGCCGACTTCAAGGGGCACTTCAAACTCGCGTCCGGAGAGCGGTGCCATCCCCTGAACGTGGTCGACGATTGCAGCCGCTACGCAATCATGTCGGCTCCCCTGCTGAACGAGACGTTCGAGGCCGTGAAGCCTCCGTTCGTCCATGCGTTCCGCGAATACGGGCTGCCGGAGACCATCCTGTGCGACAACGGCAATCCGTGGGGCACACCGCAGAGGAACGGCATCACGGCGTTCGAGGTGTGGGCGATGGAGCTTGGCGTGCTCGTGATCCACGGACGCCCCCTGCACCCGCAGACGCAGGGGAAGGAGGAGAGCTTCAACAAGACGTGGAAGCGCGAGTGCCTTGAAAGGCTGGGGCCGATGCCCGACTTTCTGGACGTCATCTCAGAGACCGAGATGTTCCGTTGCTTCTACAACGACGAGCGCCCTCATTTCGGCATAGGCGGCAAGGTGCCGTCGGACGTCTACATGAAGAGCCCTAGGGTCTGCCAGGACGAGGTCGGGGAATGGGAGTACCCGGCGGGGATGTTAGTCCGGCGCGTCAGCGGCATAGGCTGCGTCAGCTGGCACGACACCCCCGTGTTCGTCGGCACCGGGCTTAGGGGCAAGCAGATCGCCATGGCCGAGTCGCGCCACCATCCGGACTGCTTCGACCTGTTCTTCCGGGACTTCCGCATTGGGCGGCTGAACCTGGCGGCCAGGACCGTGGAAAGCCTCAGGGCGTACCGTCTTGAAGGCGACCCAAGGGCGGAGAGCGCACAGCCCCGCTGAACCGCAACAAGCCGGCCGGTTTCACTGTGTGCGGGGGCTGGCGGACTCAGCGCTTCGCGCCGCCCCTTCGGGGCCGTCCGCCAGCCCCCGCACACAGTCCCCAGAAAACCACCCCTGACAACAAGTCATCCCCCAAAAGCGTTACCCATGTCCCCAGTCTAAGCGTTACCCATGTCCCCATACAAAGTGTTACCTATGTCCGACTACACAATGTCCGCCCCCTCGAAGGATGACGTCTATTCCGAACTGCGCAAGCGCGGGATACGCGCCATCAAGGTGCAGGAGCGCATCCAGCCGGTCGTGAAGCGCGGCTTCGGCGGCCTTCGCATCCGCCGGGAGCATTGGAGATATGTGGCCCGACTCCCACCAATAGACAGCGGGGGAGGCGGCGGTTTCCGAGAAATGCCGGTGCGAGTTGACACGAGGGGGCAGTTTTTGGTAATCTATGCGCAGTTGATAACAAAAAAAGTGACTAAGCGTGCGTAGATTGCCAATAGAGGCGTTGGAGAAGTTCCAAGGGGTTCCGTTTTCAGTTGCAGACCTGAAGACGGACCTTGCGGACTATTCCGCCGTCAGGATGAAGCTTTCGCGCCTTGTTGACGAAGGAGTTCTCATCCGTCTGAAGCGCGGGTTCTTCTGCCTTGGTCCCGAGTATTCCGAAAAGCGCATAGAGCTCGGCGTCATTGCAAATGCGCTGTACGGTCCGTCATACATTTCCTTTGACTCCGCGCTGTCGCTGTATGGACTCATTCCAGAGCGAGTCTATATGACGATGTCCGCTGTTGTCCGCAGGGGCAAGGCGTTCAGGACGCCGTTCGGAAGTTTTCGCTACTTCCAGATACCCGAATCCGTCTGGGGCGTCGGGGTCAGAAGCGAAAGGACCTCCAACGGAACATACCTCATGGCGAACCCGACGAAGGCGCTGTGCGACACGCTGTTCCGAAAACAGCTGCTTCGCGTCACTTCGCCGAAGACGCTCCGCGACTTTCTCGAGGTCGACATGCGCTTCGACTTCGACTATCTCGGCGAACCCGACATGGACGTGCTGCATGCGTATGCGAATTGCGGCAGAAAGACAGGATTGTTCAAGGCTCTCGAAAGGATGTTCCAATGACGACTTTTGACGCTATGGTTGCCGAGTTCAGGCAGAAGAACGCCGCGGACGAACGGAATGCCGCGCACGAGGTCATGCAGCAGATCGCGCTCGCCGGGCTGTCCCGCGGAGGCTTCTTCGAGAAGGCCGCGTTCTACGGAGGCACGTGTCTGCGGCTTCTGCACGGCATGAGACGCTTTTCCGAGGACATGGACTTCTCCCTGCTCAAGCCAGACCTCGGCTTCAGGTTCGAAGACTACTTCCCCGCCGTCGTCGAGGAGTTCAGGCTCGCCGGGAAGGAAGTCGAGATCAAGATGAAGCACAAGGGCCAGCCGTCCGCCATCGAGAGCGCGTTCCTCAAGGAGTCGTCGGACGTATACGACATCGGCTTCACCACGGAGAAGCGTCTCAAGGTCAAGATCGAAGTCGATATCGACCCGCCGCCGAAGTTCACTACGGAAATGCGCGTGCTGAGCGAACCGCGCAACTGCCTCGTCCGGTCGTACGTCCTTCCCGACCTCTTCGCGGGCAAGGTCTCGGCGGCGCTGTTCCGCAAGTGGAAGAACCGCGTGAAGGGCCGCGACTGGTACGACGTCGCGTGGTACATCGCGAAGCGCGTTCCGCTGAACCTCGAGCATCTCGTCGAGCGCGCGAAGGAGAGCGAGCCCGGCGCGGACGTCTCCACGCCCGAGAAGGTGATCGCCGCATTCGACGCCAAGATAGACGCGCTTGACTTCGACAACGCAAAGGCCGACGTCGTGCAGTATGTCATGGACACTTCCGAACTCGACATCTGGAGCAGGGAGTTCTTCCGCCAGATGGTCAGGAAGATCGAATTCAAGAGCTGATTTAAACCGAAAAAGAACCAAGACACAAGATGGCAAAGAAAGACAAAGACAACCTGCCCCCCAGCCTGTTCGACAACCTCGACCTGTTCGCGGCCGCACCGGCGAAGAAGGTCGACGAGAGCGCGGAGGAGGCGAAGGGCGCCGAGGAGGCGCAGCCGGAGGAATCCGCCCCCGCGGCGAAGGAGAAGAAGGCGAAGGGCGAGAAGCCGGCCGAACCAGTGATGCCGAAGCCCGGACTCACCGGGCGCGGACCGATGCGCGACCTCTACGACTTCAACTTCCGCCAGTACTCGGCGTACGTTATCTGCTCGCGCGCGATACCGGCCGTGGAGGACGGGCTCAAGCCCGTGCAGCGGCGCATCATGCACGCGCTGTACGAGCAGGACGACGGACGCTACACCAAGGTCGCGAACATCGTCGGCCAGACGATGCAGTACCATCCGCACGGCGACGCGTCGATCGGCGACGCGATCGTCGTCCTCGCGAACAAGCTGTGGGGCAAGGGCAAGGGATACCTCATCGACGGACAGGGAAACTTCGGCTCGCTCCTCACGGGAATGCCTCACGCGGCCGTCAGGTACATCGAGTGCCGCCTCACCGAACTCGCGAAGAACGAGGTGTTCAACCGCAAGACCACGACCTACGTCCCGAACTACGACGGACGCAAGGAGGAGCCCGTCTACCTGCCGGCGAAGATTCCGCTGCTCCTGATGATGGGGGCGGACGGCATCGCCGTCGGACTCTCCACGGCGATTCTTCCGCACAACTTCATCGAGCTCCTCGAGGCGGAGATCGCGCTCATCCAGAAGAAGCCGTTCCAGCTCTACCCCGACTTCCAGCTCGGCGGCGTGATGGACGTGAGCGAGTACCAGGACGGACTCGGCAAGGTCAAGGTGCGCGCGAAGATCGAGAAGGAGGACAAGAACAAGCTCGTCATAACGGAGCTTCCGTGGGGCGAGACGACCGACTCCATCGCGGAGTCCATCGAGGAGGCGATCAAGAAGAAGAAGGTTCCTGTCCGCAAGCTGCACGACCTCACCAGCGACACGGTCAAGATCGAGCTCGAGCTCCAGGCGGGGGAGAGCCAGGAGAAGGCGATCGTCGCGCTGTACGCGTTCACGAACTGCGAGAAGTCGCTCTCGTCGCGTCCGATAGTTCTCGACCAGGGCCGTCCGCGCCTCATGAGCGTGACGGACATCCTGAAGAAGAACGTCGAGCGCCTGATGGAGCTCACGAAGCGCGAGCAGGAGATACGCCTCGGCGAGCTCGACGACCTCTTCCACGCCCGCACCCTCGACCGCATCTTCATCGAGGAGCGCATCTACAAGCGCATCGAGACCGAGAAGACGATGGAGGGCGTGCGCAGCGCCGTCCGCACCGGCTTCGTCCCGCACATGAAGGAGCTCAGGCGCAAGGAGATAACGGACGACGACATAGAGCGGCTCCTCAAGCTGCAGATCCGCCGCATCTCGCAGTTCGACATCGACAAGAACCGCGAGGAGATCGAGGGCATCCTCAAGGAGGAGGCCCAGGTGAAGGACAACCTCGTCCACCTCCGCGCGTTCGTCGTGAAGTACCTCAAGGGACTCGTCAGGCAGTACGCGAAGAACTACCCACGCTGCACCAAGATCGAGTCCGGCGCGTTCAAGGAGGTCGACGTCCGCGCGATCACCGCGAGCGAGCTCACGATAAAGTGGGACAAGGAGAACAACTACGTCGGCTCGGGACTGAGGAACGGCGACGAACTCTTCAAGTGCTCCTCATTGGACGAGCTTATACTCGTGTGGAAGACGGGGCGCTTCCGCAAGGTTCAGCCGGAGGACAAGATATTCGTTGACAAGGACCTTCTCGCCGTCATGCGCTACAACCAGGAGAAGGACCGCGAGACGCTCGACTTCACGTGCGTGTACGAGGAGGGCGCGTACGGGTTCAGCTACATCAAGCGCTTCCGCTTCGGAGGGCTCATCCGCAACAAGGACTACTTCCTCGCGCCGGAGAAGCCCAAGTCGAAGATACTCCTCCTGCAGAAGGGCTGCCCCGAGACGCTGTACGTCAAGTTCAAGCCGGCGAAGGGGCAGAAGATACACCAGCAGCACTTCCTCCCGCTCGAGCTCGTCGACCGCGTGAACCGCGAGACGGGCAAGACGGAGAAGCAGGAGGTCGTGCCGATCCGCTCCGCGACGGCGAGGGGCAAGCAGCTCACGACGAAGGCGATCGCGCGCGTGTCGGGCACGAAGGGCTCGTGGTGGGACGACTCGGAGCCTCCGTCGAAGGGCGTGCTCGACTGACGCCTACGCGTTCGCCTTCCTCCACGCGTCCGGCGTCGTGCCGAACGCGGAGGAGAAGGCGCGCGAGAAGTACTGCGCGTTCAGGAAGCCCGAGTCGGTCGCGACCTTCGCGGCGGGACGGTCCGTCTCCTTCAGCAGCCTGCACGCGAGCGCGAGCCTGCGGCGGAGTATCTCCCTGTGGACGCTCGTGCCGAGCTCCGCGCGGAAGGCGTTGTTGACCGCGGTGTGCGAGTAGCCGAGCCGCGCGAAGACGTCCTTCGCCGTTATGCCGCGCGACACGTTGCGCGCGATGAACACCATCGCGTCCGAAAGCCACGGGGTGCGGAACGGATACACCTCCGTCGACGCCCGCTCGACTACGCGGCGCGGCGGATGCAGCACGACGCGCGGCGCCGCCTTCGCGTCCGCCATGCGCTCGGCGAGCATCTCGCCGGCCCTGCGCCCGAGCGAGAAGGGGTCCGTGTCGATGCTTGAGAGCGGCGGGGGCG
>OCTX011838287.1_pt1 | contig 11053 bp, 9 predicted proteins | sample 1539691 | NCBI WGS metagenome assembly OCTX01 (sample SAMN02144231, study PRJEB22623) | gut metagenome | biome: sheep rumen | host: Ovis aries | place: New Zealand | reverse complement strand
TGATAAACGGCATCACAAACCTTCAAAAGAAGAAGCTAAAAAGATACTGAGACCGCTTTTGAATGAACTTGAAGAATATTACGGTGTAAAACCGATCATTTATACAACTCTGCCTGTATATTATCGCTACGTTAAGGAGAGCTTCAGCGACTATCCTTTGTGGATAAGGAGCGTGGCTTTTGAGCCGGACCTTCTTGAATGGAAATTCTGGCAGTACTGCGACAGCGGTGAGCTTGAAGGCTATTACGGTGACGAAAAATGCATTGATTTCAATGTATATAATGGTACAAAAGAAGAATTCCTGAAGGAATTTAAATAAAATACAGAAAGGCAAAATTATGATCCCATTTGAATTAAAAGCAACTATAAAAGACTATATCTGGGGCGGAACAAAGCTCCGTGAGATATTTGGCAAAGAGAGCGAGCTTGAAAGACTTGCTGAAAGCTGGGAGCTTTCTTGTCATCCGGATGGCGAAAGTGTTATAGCATCCGGTGAATATGCAGGAATGACACTCACTCAGTTCCTCAGAGAACATCCTGAAGCTATGGGAACTTCATGCAGTAATGTTGATGAATTTCCTGTGCTTGTAAAACTTATAGATGCTAAAAATGATCTTTCGATACAGGTGCATCCGGAGGACAGCTATGCAAGAGTTCACGAAAACGATAATGGAAAAACAGAAATGTGGTATATTATCGATGCAGAAGAGGGAGCAGAGCTTGTCTACGGTTTCAAAGCAGAGCTTACAAAGGATGAGTTCAAAGAAGCTATAGAGAACAATACTCTCATGGACAAACTGAATCGTGTACCGGTCAAAAAAGGGGACGTATTCTTTATAAATCCCGGAACTCTCCATGCGATAGGCAAGGGAATACTCATAGCTGAGATACAGCAGAGCTCAAACGTAACTTACAGAGTTTACGATTATGGACGCTTAGGTGCTGACGGAAAGCCAAGACAGCTCCACGTTGAAAAGGCACTGGAAGTAACAAAACTCGGACCGGCAGAAGAATATAAGCTTCCGGCTCCCGATACAGCCGGCGAAGAACTTACTGTTCAGCAGCTTGCAGACTGCAAGTTCTTCCGTGTATTCAGATTTGATATGACAGATGAAAACGGCGAATTATGGTTCAACGAAGCTTGCCAGTCATTCCAGCATATACTCGTACTTGACGGATGCTGTCAGCTCGTATGCGGAGGAAATATGCTTCCACTGAAAAAAGGTTCAAGTGTTTTTGTTCCGGCTGGAGCAGATGCATTTAATATTACAGGAAAATGCAGTATGATAATAACTACTGTTTAAAATAAGGAGGATATAGAAATGAAATATTATGTAGGTATCGATCTTGGAGGAACAAACATCGTTGCCGGTGTAGTTGATGAGGAGTATAACATCATCGCTAAAGCAAGCACAAAGACAAATTGTCCAAGACCGGAAAAAGAAATAGCTGATGATATGGCTAAAATGGCTCTTGAAGCTGTAAAGAATGCAAATCTTACTATTGATGATATCGAGTGGATAGGTGTTGGTACACCTGGTATAGCAAACAGTGCAACAGGTATTATCGAGTACTCAAACAACCTCGGATTCAAGAACACTCCAATGGTAAAATATATACAGGAAACTATCGACAAGCCTGTATTCATCGAAAATGATGCAAATGCAGCAGCATACGGTGAATTTGTCGCAGGTGCAGCAAAGGGTGCAAAGAACGCAGTATGCATCACACTCGGAACAGGAGTAGGCGGCGGAATCATAGTTGACGGTAAAATTTATTCAGGTTCAAACTTTGCAGGAGCTGAGATCGGTCACACTGTTATCGAAGTTGACGGAGCACAGTGTTCATGCGGAAGAAAGGGCTGCTTTGAGGCTTATTCCTCTGCAACAGGTCTTATCCGTATGACTAAGGAAGCTATGGAGCAGTTCCCGGACAGCAAGCTCAACGACATGGCTAAGGAAAAAGGCAAGGTAACAGCTCGCACTTCTTTTGACTGCATGAGAGCAGGGGACAAGGTTGCTAAGGACGTTGTTGACAAGTACATAAAGTATCTTGCAGCAGGTATCACAAATACTATCAATATCTTCCAGCCTGACGTGCTTTGCATCGGCGGCGGAGTTTGCAACGAGGGCGATCCGCTTCTTCTTCCGATGAAGGCTCTTGTAAAGGAAGAGGTATACACACGCAACTCTGAGAAGAATACAGAGATAGTTATTGCAAAACTTGGAAATGATGCAGGAATAATCGGTGCAGCATTCCTCGGCAGAGCAAACGGCTGATATATAATAATATGAATATCTGGCTATATGCACAATTATCAAGACAAAAATTGTGCATATAGCCAATTTTATTTTTGTGATGCAACAATTTCTCCCTTTTTCGCCACCTTATCTATGAATCGATTCAGAACCGATCCTCACAAGTAATCTGAGTGTATCTTGTGAAGACAGGTTCACAAAGGAGGGCTCATTATGAATGATTTGAATGCAGATGTCAGACTTGCTAAACAAGGAAGCAGTGAGGCTTTTGCGAGATTATACTCAACAGTCTATAAAGATATGTACCACATTGCACTATACAGCCTGAGAAGTTCACACGATGCATCAGACGTTGTCAGTGATACCGTACTGGACGCATTCTGTTCAATTAAGAAACTGCGTGATCCTGAATGTTTCAGAAGCTGGATAATGCACATCTTATCCGTGAAAATAAAACGAAAACAGAAGGAGTACTTTGCAGGCTCAGATGAGCTTACAGAAGATACAAGTATAGAAGGTTTTGATTTCGAGTCAGTAGAGCTGCGTGAAGCAGTCGAACGGCTTGATACAGGTTCGAGACTTTTGCTTTCACTTTCAGTACTTGGCGGATATTCAAGTGACGAAATATCAAAGATATGTGATATAAAGTCGAGTACAGTCCGTTCAAGGCTATCGAGAATAAAGGAAAAACTCAGGCTTGAACTAACACCTGATATATGAGTATGGTCGGTCATCGAAAGGAGGATCCTTATGAATATTAATGATGATAAGGTAAGAGAAATGCTTAATGAAGAAAAAATCCCTCAGGAGCTTGAACCTGAGAATATAAAGCTTATGCTGGACGCAAAAGCTCCGGCTAAGAAGAGAAAGAATATAAAAATGGCTGGCAGGATAACTGCCGGAGTTGCAGCGGCAACAGTACTTTGCGGCTCAGCCGTATACTATGCAGGAAATAATGGATTGTCCAAAAGACATGATGATGCAGTAAGCAGTGAAGCAGCAAAGCCTACAGATGCGACTAAACCTCAGACCACAACAGCTCCAAAGGAAAACGGTGAACTTACACTTGAAGAGCAGAAGTCCTATATGTCAGGAGCTTCTGATTATTCAGAGGTATATCAGCTTTATAAAGAAAGAGCTCAAAAGCTCCGTTCTACAGGACGTTATTTTTCTGGAGTAGAGAATGGGGTAGACGAAGTAGAAGCTGTAGCAGAAGAAAATGAAGATAATATTGCCGATTCTGAAGGAGTAAAAACTGATACACCTAAAACAACAGGTACTAACTCTACCTCTTCTGATGATTACTCAAAAACTCACGATCAGGAAGACGGAGTCCTTGAAGCTGACATCGCTAAAACAGACGGCAAGAATATCTACTACATCTATAACGATTACGATACAGACGGTGATTACAACTGTCATGCGTATATGAATTGTGCAGCTGTAGAAAACGGAAAGTTTACACATTCAGAAAAAATGAATATTGATATTCCTACTGAGAATATTTTCGATGCTGATTATGAGATAGAATCTACTATGGTAACTGATATGTACATTTATAATGGTTCACTGGCGGTTATCGGAACTATAGATGCTTATAAAAAAATTGAAAAGAATAATACTTTTTCTGACCCTGAGAATATGCCGGATTCTTCCTCTTCTACTTCACCATACTGGTATAATTATAAATGCGTAACTTATGTATCGCTCTATACTACAGGTGATCACCCTGAGCTTATTACTACCTACTTCCAGGACGGTGGATATAATGATGTAAGAATATCCCCTGACGGATATATGTACCTTGTAACCAATTATACTGCTCAGGATTATGAAAACATCAAAGAGGAAGATCTGGAGTATTATGTACCTTCATGCGGAGTAGATAAAGATGTCGACCTTCTTCCGGCAAGTGATATTCTCATGCCGGCAGGTGAAGCAGGTGAGGAAAAAAGCTTCAATTATACGATCATAGGCAGTCTTGACATGAACAATGAGGGCTGTATGACAAAGAAGGATGCTAAGGCACTCGCAGGATATACAGGACAGATATACAGTTCAGCAGACAATATCTATACGACATACGGCTGGGAAGATACTGACATTACAAGAATAGCTGTATCTGAGGGCGAGATAACACCTGCCGCTTCCGGAACAATTGAGGGAAGAGTAAGAGATCAGTTTGCGATGAGCGAGTACAACGGCTATTTCCGTGTAGCTGCTACAAGTGAGAAATATATTAAAACATTCCATAAGTTTGAAGATGAAACTGTATACTATGAGAGAGCTTTTGAAGATAGTGTTGTTACAGCAGAAGGAAATGCTCCTGAGGAACGTGGATATTATACGTATGAACTTGAGAAAAAAGATAATCGTATGTACGTGCTTGACATGGACATGAATCTCGTTGGAAGCCTCACTGATTTTGGACTTGATGAAGAAGTCAAGTCAGTAAGATATGACGGCGATATAGCTTATGTAGTAACTTTCAGACAGACTGACCCTCTGTTCGCTATAGACCTCAGTGACCCGACTTCACCTAAGATACTCAGCGAGTTCAAAATACCGGGATTCAGCACATATATGGAGAAATGGGAAGACGGAATGCTCTTTGGTTTCGGCTCAGCTGCTGGAGATACCGGTGGAGTTAATGGTATAAAGTTCACTATGTTCGATAATTCTGACCCGAATGACCTCAAAGAAATCGACACTTATGAAATTCTTGATGATGAAACTCATTATCATTATTCTGATGCAACATGGAACAGAAAGGCACTTCTGATAGCACCTGAGAAAAATCTCATCGGTATACCTGTAAGAAGCGAGACTTATTCCTTTGTTGAAGATGAGTATACAACATATGTAGATAACAGAAATATGAAAGATTGCTACGAGTTCTTTAAGTTCGAGGACGGCAAGTTCGTGAAGATAGGTGAGCTTGGTGCAGATAGCTCTACGTATGCATTATATAATGATAGCAGAGCTGTTTATATCGGGGATTATGTATATACACTCCACGATTATTACTTTGAGTCTGCTGATATATCCACTATCACTCATTTTGATCAAGTCAATTTCTGAGGTGATGAACTATGAAAAAACTTTTGGCACTGATACTGTCACTTACCATGCTGACAGGCTGCGGAGCAGATGAAAGCTCCGATGATAACAAGGCTTCCGTAAAGGAAGTTGAAACTACAGTTACTGAGACATCTGAGGTGCAGACAGAAACTCCGCAAAAAGCAGATAAAGAAGCAGTAATTAATGCTGCAAAGGCATATGTATCAGGCTTAGAAGATTTTTCAACGATAACAAACTATGATTCTCCGGAAATCAAGGAAGTAACGGAATTGTATGATTATCACCATATTACAGATGATTTCATCAATGACAATAACTGGTATGAAGTTACATTTCTTACTACTGATGATGCATTGCTCGGACCTATAAGAGTATATCTTGACAGCAATTGTACGGCATTTGGTCTTGGATTAAGAGAATAAAATGACATAATAAAAAACCTCAGGCAGCGATGAATAAACGTTGCCTGAGGTGATTTTTATTTATGAGACTTTAAGAGCTTTTTCTTTAAAAGACAGAGGTCAAATGAATCAAGTTTGTTATTATTGTCAAGGTCAAGAGATTTCCAGTCTTTTATTTTATGCTCTGAGCTGCCAAGGAACATTTTCTGAGCTGTTACAATATCTGAAATATTGAAGTTACCGTCACCATTTGCGTCACCGGACGGAGTTATAGCTTCAAATTTTCTGTTGTATTTTTCAGCATATTCCTGAGCAGTTGAACCTGCATAGCCGTGGATGATTATGTCGCCGGTGATATATTCTTCTTGATATTCGGTCGAAGAGACAGAGATATCGAAAGGCTCTTTGGTACGGAGCTTATATGTTGCCGGTATCGTTTTTTCGCTGTTGAAAATATCGCAGTCCGGATCATATATGTATATATCAGAGCTTGTTTTTGCAGCTGCGATAGCTTTTTCCGGGATATGCGGTGCTCTGTAGTGTATTACGAATAAATCTGATGACAAAGAACCTGAAACTATTGCAACACCTAAATTTTCAACAGATGAAGGAATTTCGACATGACCCAGTTGTTTTCTGCTGAATAGTGACATTTCAGCTATACCTACAGTACCTTCACGTACAACAGCTTGCTGAATATCGTCATCACTGTCAACGAGCCAGTTATCGACATACTGAAGACCGTCTATATTTTCGACGCAGCCTGCATTTTTGAATGCCTGAACTCCGATTTGAGTGACAGTATCAGGTATTGTGAAATCGGTGAGTGCGGCACATTCATTAAATGCACCGAAGCCTATAGTTTGAATTCTTCCTTTAAATGTAACTTTTTTAAGACTGCTGCAATAGAAGAATGTGTCGCCGGGGAGAGCGGTGATACTTTCCGGAATTTCAGCACTTTCAAGGTTAAGGCAACCGCAGAATAAACTGCAATTGATATGTTTGACATTAGACGGTATAACAGCAGTTTTTAGATCGAGACAAGCAAAAAAAGCGTAGTCTCCGATAGTGTCGGCTTTATCAGAGATATTCAGCTCTTTGATTCCCATTGCCGGCGGACATCCTATCAGTGTTTTCATATCCTTAGTGTAAAGCATACCATTTTCAACAGTATAGAAAGGATTGCTGTCAGAGACTATTATTTTTGAAACGGAAGGAATATATTCCTCAGTACTTCCGAGCTTTACAACAGTATTGTCGATCAGATTATACCAAGAAAAGTGTTCAAAGGTATCAGGCAGAGTAATAGTTGAAAGCTTATGGCAGTGTCCGAATGGAGTACCGACGCATCCCACTACAGGCAGACCGTTTACAGAAGCCGGAATTACAGCATCGATGATGTCAGTGTTCTGACATTCTGATAAAATTGCGAAAGTATCATAGATGTGATACTCAAAATCATTTTCAGTTATTATCGAGTATCTGATATTAGGATCGGGAAATTCTGATTCTTTCAGAATATTTACCTGTCTGTTGTACTCCTCATAAGTTGCAGCATCAATTGCAGAGGCAGTATCTTGCATTATTGTGCTGAAGTTGCAGATCAATGCTGCTGCAAGCAGCATAGAAAGTGTTTTTTTCATGGTAGACCCTCCAATTTATAATCATATAAATAAATTATACCACAATAATCTATGTTTTGCAATATCGTGCATTATATTTTGACAAGAAAAAAGCTCCGGAAAAAAATCAGGAGCTTTTTGAACTATTATGCTTCACGGATAGCATCTTTCATTGATTTTACAAATTCGCCAACATATGGAGCAGCGTCCTTGCCGTATTTTTCAAGGAGCTTGATAATAGCTGAACCAACGATCGCACCGTCGGAAGCAGCAGCCATTTCCTTAGCCTGTTCAGGAGTTGATATACCGAATCCGACTGCACACGGAACGGAAGTATTCTCACGGACTACCTTGACGATCTCGTCGATATTGGTAGTTATTTCCGAGCGAGTGCCGGTAACTCCGAGACTTGAAACGATGTATATGAAACCGTCAGCTTCTTTAGCGATCATAGCAATGCGGTTAGCGGATGTAGGAGCGATAAGTGAGATAATGTCAACGCCATACTGTTTAGCTATAGCATAGAATTCATCTTTTTCCTCGAAAGGAAGGTCCGGGAGAATTATTCCGCCTATACCTGTTTCGCAGCATCTTGCCATGAAACGTTCAGCATCGTAGGAGAACACGACATTTGCGTATGTCATAAACACCATAGGTATTTTGACATCCTTGCGTATCTCAGCAACGAAATCGAAGATCTTATCTGTTGTGATACCGCCGGCAAGAGCACGGATATTTGCTCCCTGAATTACAGGACCCTCAGCAGTAGGGTCTGAGAATGGAATACCGAGCTCGATGAGGTCTGCACCGTTTTCAACAGCTGCACGTATAACTTTTGCAGTAGTTTCCAGATCAGGATCACCGCAGGTTATAAATGGTATAAAAGCCTTTCCGTTCTGAAAAGCAGTTTTGATATTACTCATAGATATCCTCCCCTCTGTAGCGAGCGATAGCAGCACAGTCTTTGTCTCCTCTTCCGGAAACAGTAACGATGATAATTTTATCCTTGTCCATAGTAGGAGCAAGTTTCATAGCATAAGCGATAGCGTGAGCTGATTCGATAGCAGGTATGATTCCCTCTGTACGAGAGAGGTACTCGAAAGCGTTTACAGCTTCATCGTCAGTTATCGGAACATACTCAGCTCTGCCGATGTCGTGAAGATGAGCGTGTTCAGGACCTACGCCCGGATAGTCAAGGCCTGCGGAAATAGAGTATACCGGAGCAATCTGACCGTATTTATCCTGACAGAAATAGGACTTCATGCCGTGGAAAATACCTATTTTACCGGTATTTACAGTAGCAGCTGTTTCAAAGGTATCGATACCTCTTCCGGCTGCTTCACAGCCTATAAGACGTACTCCCTCATCAGGAATGAAATGGTAGAAGCTTCCGATCGCATTTGAGCCGCCGCCTACACAAGCGATAACAGCATCCGGAAGTCTGCCCTCAGCTTCGAGGATCTGAGCTCTTGACTCACGGGAAATAACAGCCTGAAAATCACGTACAATAGTCGGGAAAGGATGAGGTCCCATAACTGAGCCGAGGCAATAATGAGTATCATCGATACGGTTAGTCCACTCTCTCATAGCCTCTGAAACGGCATCTTTAAGAGTAGCGGTACCGCTTTTAACAGGTATAACTTCAGAACCGAGGAGCTTCATTCTGTAAACGTTAAGAGCCTGTCTCTTAGTATCTTCTTCTCCCATGAAGATAACGCATTCCATATCCAGCAGAGCAGCAGCAGTAGCGGTAGCGACACCGTGCTGACCGGCACCAGTCTCAGCTATAAGGCGTTTTTTGCCCATTTTCTTAGCGAGAAGAGCCTGACCAAGAACGTTATTAATTTTATGGGAACCGGTATGATTGAGGTCCTCACGTTTGAGGTATATTTTAGCTCCGCCGAGTTCACGGGTGAGTTTTTCGGCATAATAAAGGAGTGACGGACGACCTGCATAGTTATTCAGCAGGTCGGTGAGTTCCTTGTTGAACTCAGGATCGTTTTTGTAATGTTCATAAGCCTGTTCGAGTTCAATAATTGCATTCATGAGGGTTTCAGGTATATACTGTCCGCCATGAATACCAAATCTTCCTTTTGACTGTGACATTTCATTCATCCTTTCAAAATAAATTCAGATACAGTAAATAAAAAGTCCTTGACAGAAAATAAAATCTGTCAAGGACGAAACATATCCGTGGTACCACCTTGATTCACAGTAAAACTGTGCACTTTGAAGAATACTAACATATTCCAGATGTTTAACGCACATTTAAACGTTGCAGAATACTCTGAGCGATCAAGTGTAAATTCTGAAAAAGACACACAAGCTCCCTTGAACCATTAGGCTCCCTTGAGTCTTTAGGCTCCCTCGAACCATATCGGCTCACTTGAATTTACCGCACTCAAGCTCATTTGACTGCACCCTCGGAGGTCCATTTGATGATTTGTTTTTCACCTGACTCTCAGCACCGCAGGCTCTCTGTAGAAGCATGGTCACCTTTATCTCCTCGTCAACGGTTTGATAAAATGTATAACTTTGCTTACATTATAGCATTTAAAATAAAAATTGTCAAGAGTTTATATAAAATTAAAATATAAACTTTATTTCTTCATTAGCAGAGCAACAGCGTGAGCTGACATACCTAATTTTTCTCCGGTGAAGCCGAGGTGCTCTTCTGTGGTAGCCTTTACGCTTATCTGAGAGACATCTACACCGCATACAGCAGCGATATTCTCACGCATTTTCAGTATATGCGGAGCGAGTTTAGGTGCCTGAGCTATTATCGTAGCATCGATATTTCCGATAACATAGCCTTTTTCGGAAATTCTGCGGCAGACCTCAGCCATAAGCTTCATGCTGTCAGCACCTTTGAAGCTGTCATCGTTGTCCGGAAAAAGGTGACCGATATCACCAAGTGCGAGAGCACCGAGCATAGCGTCCATGACAGCATGGGCGAGTACATCAGCATCGGAATGTCCGAGCAGACCTGTAGTATGCGGTATTTCGACTCCGCCGAGTATCAGTTTTCTTCCTTCAACGAGCTTGTGAACGTCATATCCGTGACCTATTCTGAACATTATTTTTCCTCCTCAGATTTTTTAAGGAGGACCTCAGCAATAGCGATATCCTCCGGAGTAGTGATTTTTATATTAGAGTAATCCCCGACAGTCATAGCGACTTTTCCTCCGATAGCCTCAACGAGCTGACAGTCGTCAGTGAAATCGAGACCGTGTTCAAGAGCAAAATCGATACCTTCAAAGTAAAGTGTACGCTTGAATATCTGAGGAGTCTGAGTGTTGTACAGCAGTTTTCTTGGCGGAGTGTCAGTAATTAGACCGTCCTCAACAGTTTTAATAGTATCCTTTACAGGCACACCGAGTGTAGCACCTCCGAAAATCTTAGCGTCTTTGACTGTTTTTTCGATATGTTCCGGCTTTACGAGCGGACGGGCACCGTCATGAATGGCTATAAGTTCAGTTTCTTTTGAGATGCATCTTACACCGTTTATTACGCTTTCCTGACGTGTACTTCCGCCTGTAGTGCAGGCAGCAAGCTTAGTGATGCCGGCTTTTTCGGCTTCTGATTTTATTGCAGGAATATCGTCCTCACGGGCAACGATTATAATTTCTTTAATGCATTCACAGTTTTGAAAAGCAAGCATAGTCACGCCGATAACAAGTCTGTCACCGAG
>OCTX012074773.1_pt1 | contig 11056 bp, 10 predicted proteins | sample 1539691 | NCBI WGS metagenome assembly OCTX01 (sample SAMN02144231, study PRJEB22623) | gut metagenome | biome: sheep rumen | host: Ovis aries | place: New Zealand | reverse complement strand
TTTTGTCTCGACAACTCAACCTTAATACAGGCCACTCCTATTCGCTATCTTTTTTTCACTTTCTGTCACACATCATTGTAAACCCTACAATAATTCATCCAGCTTTTTCGAGCTTCTTTATGGACAACGACTAGATAAAGTGATATAATTTTTTGAGTTTCTATTATATAGTTGTCAAGAAGATCAGTGTTATGGGGTTTTTTCGAAGGTAGTGGTGACTCATTGTGAAACAAGTAAAAGAAATAATGGAACAGAGAGCGGATCTGCGGGAGTTTCTTTTTGTGCGGGGCTTTCTGCTGACAAACGATCCTGACATCTCCGGAGAGGGATATCCTTTCTATGGTGCGTGGAAGTGCGAAAAGCACGGAACATACTATTTCTGGACGCATCCAAAGACCGGATTTCACACCTATGAGCGTGCCGGAAGGGTTTTCTTCCTGTTTGGGCACGCTTATAATCCGTTCACCATGGAGATTTCGGAAGAGCAGATTCTCTCCCGCATTGCAGATCATTATGGTCAATCGAATTATTACGACGTTTTCGATGAGATCACCGGTGTGTTTGTTTACGGCGTCATTTCACAGGGAACCGTAGAATACATCGTCGATCCCTCCGGAATGCAATCTTCCGCATCCGGCGTAATCTCCGGTCGGTTTTATCTGACTTCTCATCCTCAGCTTGTTGCTGATCTGCGGGACCTTTCCATGGATCCTTTTGTAAGGCGTCTCATTCACTACAAATGGTATCCCCGTGTTATGGGCGGCTATTTGCCAACTGATCTCTCTCCGTTTGCGGAGTTGAAGCGTGTTGTTCCAAGTCAGCAGTATCTCTTCCAGGCTGCCGATCATTCAATCACGCATACTCGGTTTTACCCGCTGAAGGATCTGCAGGAATGCCGTTCAGAGCAGGAATATCAGCAGGTTATCATCCAGGCAGCTGATATACTGAAAAAGAACATGGAGCTCGTCCTGCGCAAATGGCCCAACGCCTGGCAATCACTTACCGGAGGTATCGACAGCAACACCACCTTCGCAGCAGCAAATGGGCATTATGACCAGCTTCACACATTCAGTTACGTTTCCGCGCCAAAGGAGACGATCGACCGAGATGCAGCCAAAGAGATCTCCCAACACTTTCATGTTCCGTTTACGGAATACCAGATCCCTGAGGACGCCGCCTCCCTGGATTCCTATGAAGAGAAGGCTGCCATTATCCACCATAACGATGGCTACGTGGCGCTTACGCCTGCCAATGAGATCCGGAAGCGGATCGTGCTCCAGGCCGAATGCCCTGCGGAGATTGAAATCAAGAGTTGGGTCTCGGAAACGATCCGGGCATATTGGTATAAGCATTACGGGCGAAAATCGATGCCCAAGCTGTCGGGAAAGCTGTTTCGGAATCTCTATAAGATCTTTCTTTCTGACCGTTCCCTGGCCCACGAACTGGACCGGATGTTTGACGACTATATTGAAGCATTCGAGTATCGGAAGATCCCTGCGCAGTATCCCCCCGCAGACATGCATTACAACGAAGTCACCTGGGGCAGTTGGGGCGGAATGAACATAAGCCAGATGAAATTCTGCTATGACCTGACCTTTATCTACAACAACAGGAAGTTCTTTGACCTGATGTTCAAAGTTCCGCTGGAAAAACGCATTTCGGATCAGCATCATCTTGACATGAAGAAGTATCTGAATCCGGAGCTCTATTCCATGGGGATCCGTGTTGTCAACCTGAAGGAAACCGCTTCCCGTGCATTCCTGCTGAACTGCATCTTCACTTTGAATACAATCCTTCCTTTTTGAGAGATGTAAATGAGAATTCTGTACGTAGCCACCGTGCTCAGCCACATTTGCCAATTTCATCTTCCCTATCTGCAGATGCTGCAGGAGCAGGGGCATGAGATCCATGTAGCTGCCCACGATAACCTGGCAGTTAAAAACGGTCTGCAGCTTAAATACACGGACCGTCATATTGAAATCCCTTTTGAGCGCTCCCCTTTTGATCCGCGAAACATCAAGGCATACCGGATGCTGAAGGCTCTTCTGGATCGGGAGCATTATGATCTGATCGTCTGCAACACCCCTGTAGGCGGCGTGCTGACCCGTCTGGCCGCTCGAAAGTGTCGCAAAGAAGGTACCCGCGTAATCTATATCGCCCACGGCTTTCACTTCTACAAGTGCGCGTCCAAAAAGAACTGGATCCTGTTCTATCCGCTGGAGAAAACACTTGCCCGTCTCTGCGACGTGGTCGTCACAATCAACGAAGAAGACTATTCTCTGGCGAAAAAGCAGTTTCCCGGAAGAGTCGAGCATATCCACGGCATCGGCGTCCGTGAGGACCGTTATCATCCCGCGACAGCAGAAGAACAGGCGGAAATGCGACGCGCGGAAGGTCTCTCGAAGGAAGACTTTGTCGTTCTCTGTACCGGGGAACTGAACGAAAACAAGAACCAGAAAACGCTGATCTCCGCGGCTGCCCTGCTGAAAAACAAGATTCCAAATCTCAAGGTCCTGCTGGCTGGCAACGGACCCAAGGAGCAGGAGCTGCGGGAGCAGATCGCAGCCGAAGGGCTGGAAGATGTCGTGAAGCTGCTGGGCTATCGTACCGATCTGGAAAAGCTCGTCCCCGCGGTGGACGTGGTTGCCTCCTGCAGCAAGCGGGAGGGGTTGCCGCTGAACATTGTGGAAGCCATGCTTTGCAAAAAACCGGTGGTGGCCTCTGTGAACCGGGGCAATGCGGAGCTGGTGGAAGACGGCGTGACGGGATATCTCGTCAGCCCGGAGGATGCAGTACAGTATTCCGAGCGTATTCTGTCCCTGTTGCAATCACCGCTGACAGCAGAGCAAATGGGGAAACGCGGCTACGAAGCAGCAAAGCCTTATACCGTGAACTCGGTTAAGAACGAACTGCTTCATGTGCTTTCCTTCGATTTGAATTATTGATAAGTTGAGAAGTATGTAAATGACAAGTAACGGAATCAAAGAAAAAATGGGGAATGCAGGCACAAAACCCAGGTCTGCATACGAGCTTTCCGGGGAACAATTGGCTGGTCTCAAGGATAGTTTGCTATCCATGACCCTTGAAGTCATCCAGGTGTGTGAAAGCAACGGGATCCGGATCGCATTGGCAGGTGGCTCTGCACTTGGCGCAGTGAGACATCAGGGCTTCATTCCCTGGGACGACGATCTGGACCTGATGATGCCGCGGAGTGATTACGATCGATTCTGCGAAGTGTTTAAGAGAACACTGAACGATCGCTATGAGCTCATTGCTCCCAACAAGGGAGACCGATACAAGAATCGCTTTCCCAAGATTTTCAAGCGGGGAACCGTTTTGAAGACTGTGGGAGATGTAGATTTGGATTTGCCTAACGGTGTTTTTCTGGACATTTTTTTGCTTGAAAACATTCCCCAATCACGTCTTATTCGACTCGCCAAGGGCTTTTGGTGCAATTTCCTGATGTATGCAAGTTCAAGAGCGGAGATGTATGTTTGTGACAATCCGATCTTGAGAGAGCACATGAGTGCGACAAAAGAGATCCGGAAAGCTTACAACAAGACCATTCGAATTGGCAAGATCCTGTCAGTGATCCCCCTTCGTACATGGTTCAACTGGATCGATCGGGCTGTGCAGTATAAAAAGACGACCGGTCTGCTGGGCCTTCCCACCGGACGCAAACATTATTGGGGAGAGATTTTTCCCGAAGAAGTGTTCCTCCCCTTTTCCAGAGGAACCTTTGAGGGACATGAAGTTCCCTTGCCAGCGGATTGCGACACCTATTTACGAAACCTTTACGGAGACTATATGCAGGTCCCGCCTCCGGAGAAGCGGGAAAAGCACTTCATTGTTGAATTGAAACTTTGAAGGGAGATACTATGACTGTTGCGATCATTATTGCCGGTGGTTCCGGGCACAGAATGGGTCAGGACATTCCAAAGCAGTTTTTGAATGTTTATGACAAGCCGGTTCTGATGTATACCCTGGAGGGTTTTCAAAAGCACCCCCAGATAGATGCCATTGAGGTCGTTTGCATAGACGGGTGGCATGAGATGGTTTGGGCTTACGCCAAACAACTAGGGATCACCAAGCTGCAGTGGATCGTCAGCGGCGGCTCCACCGGGCAGGAATCCATTCGAAACGGTGTAGAGAATCTGAAGCCATACTGCGAGGAGGATGATATCGTGATCATTCACGACGGCATTCGTCCCCTGGTGGATGACACGGTCCTCTCCGACGTGATTGAAAAGTGCCGCGAATTTGGAAACGGAGTCACTTCCCTTCCCTATAACGAGCAAATATTTATAGTAGATCCGGAAAACCCGGCTACCACCACCCAATACATTCCCCGGGAAACGCTGCGCCGGGTCTCAACTCCCCAGGCATACAAGTTCGGCAAGCTCTGCTGGGCATATGAAAAGGCGTTTCGTGAGGGGATCGGCATCTACGGTTCTTCCTACACCAATACGATGATGGTAGAGTTGGGAGAACGGCTTCATTTTGCAGCCGGTTCCGACAAGAACATCAAGCTTACAACCGTTGATGACCTGGAAATGTTCAAGGCCCATCTGAAAATGGACAGGGACGATTGGATAAAGTGAGAGAATATGGAACTGTTGAATTGTCCTGAATACCAGGAAGACCTGCAAAATGTGATCGGTCAATCCATTGACTGGGACCGTTTTCGCAACAAATCCGTGATGATTTCCGGATCGACCGGAATGATCGGCCGTTTTCTGATCGATGTACTCATGCACTTGAACGCTAGTCGTGAGCTGAATTGCTCCATCTATGCGCTGGGTCGAGATGCAGCCAAAGCGGAGAAGCGGTTTGACCGTTACTGGAATGACCCGCTGTTTCATTTTTGCGAATGTAATATTGCCAAGGAGATTCTCTGCCCCGCCGAGAAGATCGATTTCGTCCTGCATTTTGCCAGCAATACACATCCCAAGGCTTATGCCACGGATCCGATCGGCACGGTGACTGCCAATATCATGGGCACCTACCAGCTTCTGGAGTATGCTGCCGCCCATGATGCAGAACGCTTTCTGTTTGCCTCCTCGGTTGAGATCTACGGAGAAAACCGCGGCGACGTCACACTCTTTACAGAGGATTACTGCGGTTACATCAACAGCAACACACTCCGGGCCGGTTATCCGGAAAGCAAACGGGCCGGTGAAGCTCTCTGTCAGGCTTACATCAAGCAAAAGGGTCTGGATGTTGTGATCCCTCGCCTTTCCAGAACCTATGGTCCCACCTTGCTGCGGTCCGATACCAAGGCCCTCTCACAGTTTCTGCGAAAAGGCGTTGCCGGTGAAGACATTGTTCTGAAAAGCGAAGGAAAACAGTTTTTTTCCTATAACTATGTAGCGGATACGGTCAGCGGTATTCTTTGGTGCCTGCTGTATGGCGAGTGCGGCGAAGCCTATAACGTAGCGGACGCCGCATCCAACATCACGCTGCGGGACCTGGCGCAGCTGATCGCGGAGCTGAGCGGGTCCAAAGTTGTTTTTGAGCTGCCGGACGAGGTGGAGCGGCAGGGCTATTCCACCGCAACGGTGGCCGTCATGGACAGCGGCAAGCTGCGGGACAAAGGCTGGAAAGCCCAGTATGATATACGCGCCGGTGTAGCCCGCACCTTGCGTCTTCTTCGAAACACCGATCAACAATAAAAGGGTGATCAGATGGACGCTTTGATTTCCGTTATCATCCCCATCTATAATATGGAGTCTTACCTGGCCCGCTGCCTGGATTCCGTGCTGGATAGCACGTATCGGAACCTGGAGGTCCTCTGTATCGACGACGGCAGTACAGACAAGTCGCTGGAGATCCTTCGCGAATACGAATCCAAGGATCCCCGCGTCGTAGTGATCGCGAAGGAAAACGGCGGCGTTTCCTCAGCCAGGAACGCCGGGCTGGATAGGATAACTGGGGAATATGTGACCTTTGTGGATCCGGACGATCTGGTCCATCCCCAGTGCTTTGAATTTCTGCTCCGTGCTGCCCAGGCTGGAGATCACAGTCTGGCCCTCTGCGGCTTCCGTTCTGTTGAGGATAAGGATTTTCCTGTTCAGATGGATTCTCTTTCCTATGAAGCTGCGCAATTGAGAAGCTTGAATGGCCTCCAGTTCTTTCAGCACCACAACTATCGCTCCTATTGCTGGGGCCGCCTGATCCCAGTCAAGCTGCTGGGGAAGCTGCGCTTTCGGGAGGATCTGCCCTATTCAGAGGACTCTCTCTTTATCGCGGAGCTTGGAGAGCGCAATCCGGAGCTTCGCTGTACCGTACTGGACCTGCCCCTTTACTTCTATTATCAGCGGGAGGATTCCCTTGTCAAGCAGGCGCAGGATGAGACCCGTTACAAGGTTGCGGAGCTCTTCACGCACAAGGCTCTTGCCGCACCCGGCAATGACCGGATCTATCTGGACCAGGCCGTGAAACGCAGCCTTTCCACCCGCTACTATGCCATGCATATCCACCCTGACAGAGAGCTTGCCAACAAGTGTACGGCTCTGCTGAAGTCCTGTCTGCAGGCTTTGAGGGAGACAGACGTCTATTCCCGAAAGCAAAAAGCGATTTATTCCACCTTCATCCGCTTTCCCGGGCTTTATTGGCTTTATCGCAGCGTCACTGAGCCCTACATGTGGAAGTGGGAGCAGGTGGAACGTAAAAAACGCCGGGAAACGAAAAAAACACGCCTTTGATATCGTAAGGAGCCATTATGGAAGAACCCTTGGTTTCTGTTATTATCCCCGTTTACAACATGGAACTCTATTTGGAGCGCTGCCTGGATTCGGTGCTGAACAATACCTATCAGAATCTGGAGGTCATCTGCATTGATGACGGCAGCAAAGACAATTCTGCTCAAATTCTTCGTGACTATGCAGAAAAAGATCGCCGTATCGTGCCGATTTTCAAGGAAAACGGCGGTGTCTCTTCTGCCAGAAATGCCGGTTTGGACCGGATGACTGGCGAGTACGTATGTTTCATCGATCCTGATGACTATGTACATCCTCAATATGTTGAACTGCTATATCGTTCACTATCGAGCAACGACGCAAGTATGTCCATCTGCGGGTATCAGACTGTTGAGGCCGACATGATTGATGAGATTCAGGAATCATATCCTCTCAATCCCGGCGCTGTAAGCATGTTCTCAATAGTCCAGATATTCAAAACGCAGAAGCTGAGAGCTTACTGTTGGGGAAAGCTCTTTCTTTCAGAACTGGTTGGTAATCGACGTTTTCGTGAGGATTTGCGGTTAGCTGAAGATACCGCTTTTGTAGCGGAAGTCTGTGAGAAAGCTGTAATAAATCAGGCCGCGATTCTATCATATCCCCTGTATTATTATTATCAGAGGGATGACTCTGCGGTAAAGGCAGCAAAGACCTCGGATTTGCTTCAATTTGGTACTGTTTGGACCCATATGCTTCTCTCCGGCAAACGCGACGATATCTATTTGGACAAAGCGCTCAAATGGTATCTTTCCGTCAGATATCTGTCTTCCCACATTCATCCGGACCGTGATGCCGTGCGGGAATGCAACAAGCAGTTAAGGACGATAGAGCGCTATCTGCCGAAAACTAACATATACGGGAAGAAAGAGAAAGCAGCTTTTCTGCTCTTTATCCATTTCCCAATGATTTATTGGCTTCATCGTGTCATAGGCGATCCTTCTATGTGGGAATGGGAGCAAATGGAGCGAAAGAAGCGTCGGGAAGCAATGAAGAATCAAGCATCATGATAAGGAGGATTTATGGATCAGCCGTTGATTTCCGTCATAATCCCAGTCTACAACATGGAGCTCTATCTGGAGCGCTGCCTGGATTCGGTGCTGAACAGCACCTATCAGAATCTGGAGATCATCTGCATTGACGACGGCAGCAAAGACAATTCGTTGGAGATCCTGCGCCGCTATGAGGCTGCCGACCCCAGGATCATTGTGATCGCCAAGGAAAATGGAGGCGTTTCCTCCGCTCGAAATGCGGGGCTTGACCGGATGACGGGAGACTTCGTATCATTTATTGATTCGGATGATTTTGTACATCCTCAGTATTTTGAGCAGTTTGTTGTTGCACAGCACAAGACAGGAGCCGATTTGGTAATTGGTGGTGTTCTTCCTGTTAGCGAGGATAACCTTCCTATTGATATGAAGCCTGTTAAGTTTGATGCTTCTCAGTGCTGGAAAGCAGACTGTGTAACAGTGTTTAAGAGCCATCATCTTGGTGCTTTTTGCGGGGCGCGCTTTATTGGAGAGCACCTTATCAAAGAAATCCGTTTTCCACTTGATTATGATTATTCAGAAGACACACTATTCTTCGTGGCACTATGGGAGCAGAACACAAGCATCAATTGCTGGGTATTAAATGATCAATTGTACTACTATTATAACCGTGCAGATTCTTCAACTAATGTGGTCAGTTGCCAGACACGTTTAGATGCTCTCCGATTATACTATCTTAAGGCAGCAGAAACCCCTGAATTTAAGCGAATATGGCTTCCCCTTGGGATGACAAGCTCTGTGCGTTTCGTAAAGTATTATAACAACTATCTGCATGATTCCAAATCTGCCTGCTTGATAGCCCGCGAGATGAGAGCTCATCTTCCGAGTATTCTCTTCTCCAACTTTTTTACAGTTAGGGAAAAACTGTTTTACACAGTAAAAGCTTTTTTCCCAGGGTTAAGAAGTATCAAAACGATGTTATCGGGTAGATAGTCTCCACGAAATGAAGAAGAAAGAACGGCGGTATTGCGTGTTTTTTCGAATTATGGTAATCACTACTGAGTATATCTGAACCATTGATCTCAGTTATCATACCCATCTATAACATGGAGCGTTATCTGGAGCGTTGCCTGGATTTGATGTTGAACAACGCCTATCGGAATCTGGAGGTCATCTGCATCGATGGCAGCAGCAACCACAGCTCACTGGAGATCCTTCGACGCTCTGAGGCGGCTGTCCCCAGGATCGTTGTGATCGTGAAGGGGAATGCAGGCCTCTCCTCAGCCAGAAATGCGGGGCAGGACCGCATGAGCAGTGAGTATGTGACGTTTACAGATCCGGATATATGCATCCTCAGTTATTTGAAGTTATGTTCGAAACGCAAAGGGTGACTGGGGCTGAAATCATTATCGGAAAATATCAGGAGACAAAAGAAACTGATGTATCTTGAGCTTGTATCGTTATTGATTGCCAAACCTCATGTCAGTCAGGCGATGAAGGCTTTCTCGGAGAGTAAAGGAGAGAAATATGCACCCACTATATAAGTTTGTTGGCCGCTTTCTTCGCTTTGTCGGGCTTCAAAATATGATTTTTCTTGAAGCAGAGCCTAGTGCAAGAGAAAACACACAGGCAGTATACCAGGAAATGCTTCGGAGAGGCTGGAACAAACGATATCGAATCGTGTTGGTTTCGTGGGAGCCTGATAATCTGCAAAGTTGGCATGCGGAGCGTGTCATGATCCTGAAACGCGTTCAATATGACGACAGCCAGATCGCCAAGATGTACATGCGCTGGTTGTCTGCTCGCGCCTGTATGATTATCGATGAAAACATACAAATTAAAAGAAAAAACCCGAAGGCTGTACACGTTTATCTTACCCATGGTAGCCCAATTAAATGCACTTCCGGCTTCTATTTCTGCAGTCCGGATACCGATTATTCTCTGTGCCAGAGTGAATTTTTCCGTCCGAAGCAGAGTTATGAAATGAAGATTCCGGAAAACAAGCTTGTTCTCAAAGGAATTCCGCGGAATGATTTGTTGATTCACTCAGATCTTTCTCTATCTTCCATCTTTGGAAATTCTTTTCAGAAAGTTGTAGTCTGGTACCCTACGTATCGTCAACATAGGTCCTCAAGCATAGTTCCCGGAACAGAGAACTCTGGGCTCCCCATTGTTCATGACGAGAACGCCGCAAAACAGATCAATGAAATTGCTGCCAAATATGGAGTGTTGCTGGTAGTAAAGCCCCACCCTGTGCAGGATCTGTCTCGCATCAAGGCTTTGAGATTGGACCATTTGATGGTGATCACCGATGATTTCTTTGTGAGCCACGGTATTTCTTCTTATGCATTTCTCGGGAAAGCAGATGCTTTGATTACGGACTATTCTTCCGTGATTTACGATTTTCTTTTAACCGGAAAGCCCGTTGCTCTGGCCCAGGAGGACTACGAGGAATACGAGAAAAATGTTGGCTTTGCTGTTGATATGAATCTGATTCGCAACAGCTGCACGCAATTGGAAACGCCAGATGATTTTGAACCGTTTTTCCGTGACCTGATTTCCGGCAACGATCCTCTTAGGGAAAAGCGAACTGAACTGATGCACCTGACAAACCAATATACTGACGGCAATTCTACCGCACGTGTCGTTGATTGGTTGGAAACGCTCCTGAAGCAATAAGACTCTATCGGCTTATGATTTTGAGAGGCGAATATGAAGCAATCAGATAAAAATATCATTATGATCACTGCAGGTGGCGTCGGGCAGCGTTTCGGTGCGACTACGCCAAAACAATATATGCTGCTCAATGGAAAGCCAGTCATTTCATATGTAATAGAGGCGTGTAAAAAAAGCCGGATTGCCGATGCAATCCTGGTCGTTGCGGATCCTGCTTATCACGCTGAACTGAAACAGAAGTACGCGGTTGATGTTGCATGCAACGGCCCCGTATTGAATGTCACCAAAAGAAACGGTTTCGATTATGTCAGGGAGAACAGCAGTTGTGAAAAAATAGTTGTTGCAGATGCGGTCAGACCCATGCTGGAGCCGGAAATCATCGATAACATGTTTTTACTGCTGGATCATTACGACGCAGTGGCTTGTGCCCGAAAGATCACAGATTCGTTGGGGCATTATGGCGAGTGGGTTGTAAACAGAGAAGAGTATTACACGCTAAATGCTCCTGAAGGGTTCAGATTCCCGTTGTTGGATCGCTGTTTTGACCCAGACTCAGCAGTCACAGAATCGATTCAGCAGCTTCCAGATACTTCAAGGGTTTATCTGAATTTCGACGTGCCGTATCTTGATAAGATAACGTATCCGGAAGACTTGGCC
>OCTX012038702.1_pt1 | contig 11056 bp, 6 predicted proteins | sample 1539691 | NCBI WGS metagenome assembly OCTX01 (sample SAMN02144231, study PRJEB22623) | gut metagenome | biome: sheep rumen | host: Ovis aries | place: New Zealand | reverse complement strand
CATTATGCTGGGCATAATCGGGAATGAAGGGGCGTGTCAACAGGCCCTCTTTTTCCAGAGATTCGAAACAGGTGTGGTATGTGTTCCAGACATGCATACGGCTGTCCATGATCTCGTCGAAGCGCTGAAGTTGGCCATAAAGCAATGCAGCCAGGATGTCGGATGGCAAATAGGAACTGCCACTGCGCTGCCAGCTGTATTTGTCGACTTCTCCACGATAGAATTTACTGCGGTCCGTCCCTTTTTCACGGATGATCTCTGCAGAATGAAGGTCTTTTTCATTCTTGAAAGTGATTGCACCGCCTTCACCCATAACATAGTTTTTAGTTTCGTGGAAACTGTAGCAAGCGAAGTCTGCGTCCGTGCCACAGCCTCTTCCTTTATAGCGGCTTCCTACACCCTGAGCGGCATCCTGAACAATGACGGCACCGGCTTTTTCTGCGATGGCACGGAACGCGTCAATATCACAGGGAACCCCCGCATAGTCAATCGGCGCAAGTACTTTCGTTCTGGGTGTGACCAAAGAAGCGGCACATGCCGGGTCCATATTCATCGTGCGGGGATCGATCTCGCAGAATACAAGTCTGGCTCCGCGAAGAAGAAAAGCGTTTGCGGTCGATGAGAAAGTAAAGGAGGGCAGGATAACCTCGTCGCCGGGATGGAGATCGCAGAGCAATGCGGCGAGTTCCAGGGCATGAGTGCCGGAACTTGTCAGCAGAGCATTGGAAAGGCCCTGTCGTTCGCAAAAGAGTTCAGTTGCTTTCGCAGTAAAAGGACCATCACCGCACAGTTTGCCCTGAGCGGCCTCGAACATATAATTCTTTTCCAATTCCGTAACGGACGGTCTGCAAAAAGGGATCATTTGTGAAAACTTCCTTCAGTACATATTATTCCAATATATATAGGTAAGTATACAAAAGCCGACGGCAAATAGCAATCTTTCCGATAATAGGATATAATGGCATAACAATACTATTTCATCAGGAATAGGGGGCCGGACATGGCGTCCGGAGAACAATACATGGGGAAAAAGGAAAACGGGAAGAAACACGGATTCAGCAGCGAAGGCCGACTGCTTTCAGTGCTCTCATTCAATCTACTGGTCATTCTGATCTGCACATTCTTTTTTGTCCCTGAAGTCATCAACAATGACGACTATATCATCCATTCCATCACTTCAGGTGCATACGGGAAAGCATCACCAGAACTTGCGCACACGAACATCCTGTACGGACAGTTCCTTGTTCTGATGCAGACCTGGGTTCCTGGAGTGAACTGGTTTGAACTGATCAATTACGTTCTTCTGTTTTTTTCCACCTGCTTCCTGAGCTACTGCATCTGGGACCGGAACCGAAGTGCGGCAGGTGCTGTTCTTGCTGCTGCGTATGCACTCTTTGTCGGTCCCCAATGCTATCTGCAACTGCATAATTCCAAAGTAATACCCTACATTGCCGCTGCTGGACTCTATGCGATCCTGTTCGGATGGGAAAAAAAGAAGACGCTCTGGTGTGTCTTCGGTATGTTGCTGTCTGTGACCGCCGCTTTTGTCCGGTTTCACGCTTTTTTGATTGGTGCTGCATTCGTTTTCGTTTGCTCTGTTGTCCGTCTGTTGGAATTGCTGAAGAAAAACAGGAAGCAGGCGCTCCGAGACGCAGGACGTATGGTACTTGCATTCGGAATCGTATTTGCACTGATATTTGGAACATATTTCTGGGATCTTCATGTGGAAGCGACAGACGAGACGCTTCGGGAATACCGCCAGTATAATCTGGCGCGCGGCGCAGTTTCCGATTATGACCTGCCGGATTATGCTGCGAATTATGCCGCGTATCAGGAAATCGGTATCAGTGAGAACGATCTTCAGATGATCCGGAACTGGGATTTTGCGGATCTGGAGAAATTCCCTGTCGATGTGCTTCTCCGCATCGTGGAACTGCGCGGTGACGCAGGGAAAGAGAACGCTCCCGGGCGTTTTGTCCGTGAAATTCTTTCCGGACTGACTGGAAACAGTCTCTTTTTTGCAGTATTTTTCATGACGGCACTGAACCTGGTTTTCTCCTCCAGAAAACAGTGTGCAGAAACATGGCTTATTCTTTTGGCTTTCCTGTTCTGCCTGTTTTATATGTGTCTGGGTGGACGGACGACGCGGTGGGTGACAGCCGGTCTGTGCCTTGCCGCTCTTGGAGTGCAGTTCTGTTCAGTTCGCTGGCGTAAGGGCAGTCTCAGTACGGTCATCAGTGTGATACTTCTTATTTGCGTCGTCGGCTTGGATGCGGTTACGGTTTTGCCACATGCTGGAGATTACTCGACATATTTTAACCGCGGTGCTATGCGTATTTACAGTGATCTTGGAGAACGGTCCGAGAATCTTTACCTGATGGATTCCGATTGCTGTCCGCCTCTTCAGCGGACCGTTCCGACATTTTCTGCTGTGGAACCGAATCTGTGCAGCAATGTATATGTACTTGGAGGATGGGATACCGGTTCCGATGCGAAAGAAAGCATATTGGACCGATATCACATATTCCGTTCCCCCTACAGGGCTCTCCTGGAACGCAGAAACGTTTTTCTCTGCGACATGCAGAACGCGCCAATTATCCTGAAATATGTCCGGGAGAATTATTCTCCGAATGCAACGATGTCGCTGGTGGAAACTGTGGACGGTTATTTCGTTTTTGCTTTCACGAACCAGCGCGTAAAAACTGAAAACACATCCATCAGGATTCTGGATGCTTCTTCTTCCATTGATACCCAGTATGGCAATTATCTTTATGTCGGTGCAGTATTTGATACAGAAGTTATTCAGGTCGATGCGGTTTATCTGGAACTGGTGGACCGCAACGGCAGCAGACATCTTTACCGCGCATCCATGTTCGAAAGGGACGACGGACATCGTGCGGCGGTTCTGTGGGCACCGCTGACAGACTTTCCCGACGTATCCGATCTGAAGATTCGCGTCCTGATCGAAGACAGGTTCGACTCTGTATTCGGAAGCAAATTCTTCGGAGAGGACGAGACGGAAGAGACTGAGCCGATAGCCGGTTGACAGAAAGAAAAACTCCCTGCGGAGAGAGCGGTATGAAAAACCGCCTATCGCCGCAGGGATATTTTTTGTGTGGAATGGAATCACTCCTCTTTGCAGATATGGATGAGAGAGAGCGCTTTGGAGGTGCTGTCGTATCCGTGTTCGCTCAGCAGAACATGAGCGTTGTAATGAAAACTGGTGTGCTCGATCATGCGAAACGATTTGCTCATCAAATCGACCAGTTCCGCCCGTCCCTTCAGGTTGGACTCGTTTCCGGTCGTGATGATATCCATGAAAGCGATCAGACCACACAGGCTTACGAATTCTTCCGCCTCATTCTCGCGTGTTTCAGAATAAGGGAACTTCTCATAGAAGAAGTGGTTAACCATCAGGTTTTCTGCGGTCTGATTGAAGTCGGGAAACATCCTGCACAGAACTCGATATTTTTGTTGGAAAACATCCTCACTGATGCCTTCAAAAGCCGTCAGTGCATTTTCACAGTATTCCCTCAGGCTCGGACTGATCTCGGCGTAAAGTTCGAGGAAAGAACGCATAACATCGAGTCTTTCTTCGAAAGGAAGTTCCTCAGGATAGGACCCGCAAATCAGTTCTCCGATTGCAGAAAAACTTTCCTTAAAACTGGAATTGCGGTCCTGAAGAAGACCGATGCACTGCATACGGAGCGCCATGCGATCCGGTTTTTCCACACCGGTCACGTCAGCCGGCAGTTCCGCTGCGGCAAACCGGATCGGATTCGGCCTGTCAATCAGCATCTCGATGATGCGCTCACAGCTGTTGGAGAGAGTCGCTTCTCCGAGGTCTGTCCGAATACTTCTCGGATAGATCCTGCAGATCTCAGGAAGAGCATATTCCCCGAGTTCGACCTGTAGCATGCACAAGCCGTCTTCTGCGCGCATCGGACATCTTCCGAGCCAGTCATGGTTCAGAACCGCGTATTTATCCGGCGTGGCTTCTCTGGGGATATAGAATCCCCTTTGAATTCTGGCACGCAGGTCTTCCGAGGCATCCACGCCGATTAACCGGAAGTATTCATTTTGGGAGATGCCCACGTCCCAGCCTTCACAGCAGTTGTGTCTGCATTCTCCGCATTTGCAATGGAATGATGTATAAAAATCTGGAACCAAAAATGTTCCCATGGTAATCGCCTACTCTCTGGGATACACAAGATTGCTAGGGAAAAAATCCGCATAGCAGACTTCAGATGATCCTGACCTTCAGGAAGCTGAGGATCAGACCGGATGATGGAAAAGCAGTACGTCTCACCGTCGTCGACCGGATTCAGCGAGGACTTCAGCATTGATCAGCGCAGATCTGATCATTTCTGGCTGGAGAGAGTAATCACTGCTGTAACCTTCTCCCGCTGCACGTTCTTTGTCCTCAAAGAGAGGAAGATAGAATACGCCTCTGGAAAGAAGTTCACTGACGCAGCAGGGATTGAGCCATCTGGCAGGGAACGTTTCAATCAATACGCTTCCGGGAGTCATGAACAGTGCATTGGCGGTGTTCGCGCCGTGAGGTGAAAAAACGATTCTGGCATTCATAAAATACCGGATTTGTTCAGCGACCGGAAGCGACTCGGGAATCAGAGTCACAAAACCGTTTTGCTGCAGTAAGTCATCCGCACCGAGCAGTTTCCGGATGCCTGTCCGTTTAACATAGAGTTTTTCCGGATATGGGGAATTGCTCTGGGGAAGAGAGAGAAGGATTTTTTCTGCGAGTTCACACAGAAGCGGAGCGGCGTTGCTCCGTTCATCGCTGCTTTTGTTCAGGACTGGACGGACCAGTTTCTCGATCTTCCAAAGTGCAGTCATGTCCAGGTCGTCCGTAAACAGCAGACGTTTGGCAGAAATGCCGACCAAAGTCATTAGCTCTCTTATGAACTGATTTCCTGGGACGATATATGTTCCTTGATAACCGTTCTTTTCCATGAGCCAGAACTTGTCCAGTGCCTCATAGATGAAATGCCAGTAGTTCCGGGAGTATACAGAAGCAAGCATACAGTATTCGCCCTTGAGCTGAAGGGCCTGTTCCATGTGTACCGGTTTGAAAAAGTCCGAGAAATATTCGGCACTCAGATGATCTCCGAACTTGAATGCACCGTTAACGCTTCCGTCGGTGTCATAGACCATCGGATACAGCGCCCTCGGTGCGAAGAGCATGTACTGATCCACAAAGGTGAATACACTGTATCCCTCCTGAGAGAAAACAGGATCCGTATCTGTCTGATTGCACTGCTCCGGTGGCTTAACGGTAGTAAGCGGATCAAGCGGCATGACGGGGATGTGCTGAGTGAGCAGACTGTTCCGGATTATCTTCATAGCCCTGTGGTCGTGAACTGAGATCAAGACCTGATCAAACAGCCCTTCCTCATATCGGACTGCTATGGTCTCGGGATCAAGAACAGGAAGAAGGGTTTCGGAATCATGTCTGAATTTTTCGTATTCCCGGTCAAAAACAGCCGTGACCTCGTAACGGTCGGACCAGCATTCCCTAAGTGCTTTTTCCAGGTCATGACCGAGGAAACCATATCCCCAAAGCGCGATTTTCTGTTTCATGTACTACCCCGGAAAGAAAAAGGAAAGTGATGGTCTCTGAGCACGTACGAAGAACACGGCACAAACGGATCCGAACACGGATCAGGCAGATGAATTCAGGGAAAAATACATAAAAATTATACAACTATATCACATTTGCCCGCAAGAAAAAGCGGAAGGGCGTCCCTGACAGAGGAACCGTGCTAAAATAGTAGCATAAGGAGGAAGGGAAAATGGGAAGGAAAAACTTTGGGCCGAAATCCGTGATCTGTCCGGAACCGGTGCTGATCATTGCTGCGTACGGTGAGGACGGCAGTGTCAATGCGATGAATGCTGCCTGGGGCGGGATCCATGATACGAATGAGATCTACATTTGCCTGAGCAGCGGACATAAAACGGTGAAGAATCTTCTGTCGGCAGGTGCATTTACTGTATCCATGGGCGAAGAAAGATATGTTGCGGCATGCGATTATCTGGGGATTCATTCCGGAAACGATATGGAGGACAAATTTGAGCGTTCCGGGCTGACTGCCGCAAAGAGCTCGTTCGTCGATGCTCCGGTAATCAACGAATTGTCGGTATGTCTGGAGTGCACTCTGAAAAGTTATGACCCGGTCAGCGGGAGCCTTGTGGGGAACATCGTCAACGTATCCGTGGATGACTCGATGCTCACCGAAGACGGTAAAGTCGATGTATCGAAGATCCGCCCTATCACCTATGATTCGTTTAACCACACCTACAGGGCGGTGGGAGAGACAGTGGCAAAAGCATATTCAATCGGGAAAACGATCGGCTGACAAGAACTGCAAAAAAAAGATCCTGAAACGGACCGATGCCATTTCAGGATCTTTCTGTTAATGGGATTGGAATCACAGCGAGCGGCTGTGGTCTTCCTCTACGATCTTTCCGATTGCTTCATCGAGTGAGAGAGAACCCTGATCGCCTTCTTTGCGGGAACGCAGGGATACGGTGCCGGCTTCGGCTTCTTTGTCTCCAACGACGAACATGTACGGAACTTTCTGCATCTGAGCTTCGCGGATTTTGTAGCCCATTTTTTCATTCCGGGCATCGACTTCTCCGCGCAGTCCCGCTGCATCCAGTGCCTCCTTCACTTTTGCGGCGTATCCGAGGTGCTTCTCGGAGATCGGGATGACCTTGACCTGAACTGGTGCCAGCCAGGTGGGGAATGCGCCGGCGAAATGCTCAGTGATAATGCCGATGAACCGTTCGATGGATCCGAAAACAACGCGGTGGATCATGACAGGCGTATGCTTCTCGCCATCCTCACCCACGTATTCCAGATTGAAACGGCCGGGCAACTGGTAGTCCAGCTGGATTGTGCCGCACTGCCATGTGCGGTTGAGGCAGTCCTTGATATGGAAGTCCAGTTTAGGACCGTAGAAGGCGCCGTCGCCGGGATTAACGATATATTCTTTCCCAATACTGGTGATTGCGTCGGCGAGCGCCGCAGTCGCGACATCCCAGTCTTCCACAGAGCCGATATGATCTTCCGGCATAGTGGACAGTTCGATGCGGTATTCAAGTCCGAAGAGAGAATAAACTTCATCGAAGAGCCTTGCGATCCGGATGACTTCATCTTTGATCTGGTCTTTTGCAAGCAGAATGTGCGCGTCGTCCTGTGTGAACGCACGTACGCGGAACATCCCGTGCAGGGCACCGGAAAGTTCATGACGGTGGACATTGCCCAGTTCGCCGTAACGCAGCGGCAAATCGCGATAGGAGTGAGGAGCGAGATCATAGACCAGAATGCTGCCGGGGCAGTTCATCGGTTTGATCGCGAAGTCCTCATCGTCGATCACGGTCGTGTACATATTGTCCTTGTAGTGATCCCAGTGGCCGGAGGTCTCCCAAAGTGTGCGCTTCATGATCTGAGGGGTCTGGATCTCGACATAGTCCCATTTCTTGTGGACTCCGCGCCAGTAGTCGATCAGCGTGTTACGCAGGACCATGCCTTTGGGAAGGTAGAACGGGAAGCCGGGCGCTTCATCACGGAAAGCGAACAGTCCGAGTTCCTTGCCCAGTTTCCGGTGATCGCGTTTCTTCGCTTCTTCCAGCATGGACAGGTAGTCGTTGAGTTGGGACGCTTTGGGGAAGGAAATGCCATATACACGCTGAAGCATCTTGTTGTTAGCATCCGCGCGCCAGTATGCGCCTGTCACGTTCAGAAGTTTGACTGCCCCGATGCGCCCGGTACTCATGAGGTGGGGACCGGCACACAGATCGGTGAAGTCGCCCTGACGGTAGAAGGAGATCTCTTCGCCTTCAGGAAGATCTTCGATCAGTTCCATCTTGTACGGATTGTCCTTCATCAGTTCCTTGGCCTCTTTTCTGGAGAGAACGAAGCGTTCGATCGGCAGGTCAGCCTTGATGACCTTGACCATTTCCTTCTCCAGTTCCGTGAGAACTTCGGGAGTGAAGGTGACATCACAGTCGATATCGTAATAAAACCCGTTCTCGATCGCGGGACCGATCGTGAGCAGTGCCTGAGGATAAAGATGCTTAATCGCCTGGGCCATGACGTGGGAAGTGCTGTGCCAGTAGGCATGTTTGCCGTCCGGATCGTCAAATGTCAGAATGACCAGTTCAGCATCGCTGGTAATAGGCGTGCGAAGATCAACAACATGACCGTCAACTTTTGCCGCGCATGCCGCTTTGGCCAGTCCGGCACCGATGCTCTGTGCGACTTCGAAAGGCGTAATACCGCTGGGATATTCCCGAACGTCGCCACGAAGCGTAAGATGGATGTTTGCCATAATTCCCTCCTGTATATCATCAAAAGAATTTCAAAAACAAAAAACTTCACCCCATCCACGGGGTGAAGTACAAGATCGACTCCACGGTTCCACCCGAATTGTGCTCCGGAAGAGCACCGCTCTTTAGGGTATAACGGCCCGACCGCCGTCTGTTCGCAGACGGTCCTCCGCGGTGGTACGGTTCTGTTTCTCTCTGCGCCCGTCGCAGCAAATGGGGCGCTCTCTGAAGAAAGACTGACAGAATAGCTTGTCCGCATCGCAGGATCGCAAATAATCTACCATATCGCAGTGCTGAAGTCAAGAAATGACATCACATTGACATTTTTGTCTCATTGTTATTACAATATATAGGAATATATCTGACATGCTGCGGTTTTATGTGCCGTGGATGCTTTGTATATTATAGATTTACAATTGAAAGGTTCTGAAACAATTATGGTATCGATTACAACCGCCGTTGTTTCAGGGATCGTTGCAGCTTTAGTAGCAGGTATCATCTGCTTTTTATTGGGCATGTCCTACAGACGCAAAGTTGCCGAGGCGAAGATCGGCTCCGCCGAGATCGAGGCAACGCGCCTTGTTAATGATGCAATGAGGTCCGCTGAGCAGCGAAGAAAAGAAGTCATTCTTGAGGCAAAGGATGAAATCTTCAAGATGCGCGCAGAGTCCGACAAGGAACTGCGGGACAGAAGGTCTGAAGTCCAGAGCCAGGAGCGCCGCCTGAATCAAAAAGAAGAAACCCTCGATAAGAAACAGGAAAAGATCGATGCGGAAACGACCCGTCTCCAGAAACGCAGCGAGACGCTGGAACAGCGCATCAAAGAAGCAGACAATCTGAAAGCAAAGCACCTTGAAACACTGGAGAAGATCTCCGGATATACTCAGGACCAGGCACGTGAAATCCTGCTCAGCCGTATGGATGAGACTCTGGACCACGAAAAAGCTGTCCGTATCAATGCGTATAATCAGGAACTGCAGGATGAAAGCGAAGCAATGGCACGCAACATTCTGTCGATCGCAATTGCCCGCTGTGCCGCAGATCATTCGTCTGAATCCACAGTTTCTGTCGTTGCCCTCCCGAATGACGAGATGAAAGGCCGCATCATAGGCCGTGAAGGGCGCAATATCCGCGCAATCGAGAGCGCAACCGGTGCTGATCTGATCATTGACGATACACCGGAAGCCATCGCAATCTCCTGTTTCGACCCCGTACGCCGGGAGATCGCCCGGGTCACGCTTGAGAAACTGATCCAGGATGGTCGGATCCATCCTGCCCGCATCGAGGATTGTCTCGAGAAAGCAAAAAAGGAAGTGGAAACCAGAATCCGCAAGGAAGGCGAGAGAGCTGTCCTCGAAGTGGGAGTTCATGGCCTGCATCCTGATCTGGTCAAGATCCTCGGCCGCCTGTATTACCGTTCCAGCTATGGGCAGAACGTGCTCAATCACAGCAAGGAAGTAGCGCTCCTTTCCGGGTTGATTGCTTCCGAACTGGGTCTGGATCCTACGATGGCTAAACGCGCCGGCCTGCTGCATGATATCGGCAAGGCGGTCGACCATGAGTACGAAGGTACCCATGTCCAGTTGGGCGTTGAAATCGCCAAGCGGTACAAGGAGAATCCTGAGATCATTCACGCGATTGAGGCGCACCACAACGATGTGGAACCCGCGACGCCCTTGGCTTACGTCATCATGGCTGCCGATGCGATTTCCGCTTCCAGACCCGGTGCCAGAAGTGAGAATCTGGAAAATTACATCAACCGGCTGTCCAAACTCGAGGAAATCGCAAACAACTATGACGGCGTAGAAAGCTCCTATGCTATCCAGGCAGGCAGAGAAGTCCGGATTTTCGTCAAACCGGACCGTGTCTCCGATGACCGTCTCGCTGTTGTTGCACATGACATCTGTGCCCAGATTGAGAGTGAACTGAGTTACCCCGGTCAGGTCAAGGTCAATGTGATCCGCGAGAGCCGCGCGATCGACTACGCGAAATAAAGATAGACAATAGACCGCCGCTTTCCGCATCCGCGGGAGGCGGCAACTCTTTGAAACGGAACGAATGGCAGCAGATACACCAAAAGTATTTCTGGAGAGGGATATCCGGAAACTGAAAGGCGTCGGTGAGAAACGGGCGAAACTGTACGCGAAACTGAAAATCGCGACATACGGTGACCTGCTCAGACACTACCCGAGAGGATATCTGGATTATACCGAGACTGTAAACCTGATGGCTCAGCCCATCGGGTCGACTGTTACTGTCCGGGCGATTGTTGACAGCAAGAGCAATCCTGTCCGAACCTCCGGAGGGAGAACGATCTCAAAGGTTTACTGCACATCCGAAGACGGCGGAGAACTTGAGCTTACTTATTTCAATAACCGTTTTGCTCCTCAGAAGCTTCAGATCGGACAGGAGTATCTGTTTTATGGGAAACTGCAGGGAGATCTCCTGAGAAAGCAGATTACAAATCCGGTCACGGTGCTTCCAGAGGAGATGACCGGACTGACTCCCCAGTATCCGCTTACCGAGGGACTGAGTTCCCGTATGCTGACAACGAATATCCGCACGATCCTGAACGATCCGGAATTCGGTGTGGAGGAATCGTTGCCGGTTGAACTGATCGACAGGTACAGGCTTCCATCGGGGGAAGATGCGCTGCGAATGATCCATTTTCCGGTGAATCAGGAAGATATCCGGCAGGCAAAAC
>OCTX011180182.1_pt1 | contig 11056 bp, 9 predicted proteins | sample 1539691 | NCBI WGS metagenome assembly OCTX01 (sample SAMN02144231, study PRJEB22623) | gut metagenome | biome: sheep rumen | host: Ovis aries | place: New Zealand | reverse complement strand
ATGACTGGGGGGCTGTTTAATGGAACTGGACGAGCTGAGGATAAGGATAAACGAGATCGACGATGAGATAGCTAAGCTGTTCTGCGAACGCATGGAGGTCTGCTCGGACGTGGCAAAGATCAAAAAAGCTGCTTCTATGCCGATATTTCAGCAGGGGCGTGAAAAGGATGTTCTTAAAAGGATAGCTGATAAGATGCCCGAGGATCTTAAAAGCTCATCGGACGTGCTTTACCAGACTATCATGGATATTTCCAAGTGCCTGCAATACCGCAGGCTGCTTGCACAAAACAACACTATACCATCTCAGGCGCTTGATCTGAACCAAAAGTTCACCTGCGCAGTCCCCGGCACACAAGGCTCATTTTCACAAATGGCGTGCAACAAGCTGCTGCCAAATGCAGATATAACCTTCTGCGATGTGTTTGAGGGAGTTTTTGATGCGGTCGAAAGCGGAAAGGCAGACCTTGGAGTCGTACCGATAGCAAATTCCACGGCAGGTTCTGTTTCAACTACCTACGAGCTGCTTAAAAAATACGACCTGAAGATATGCGCTACCACAAAGCTGAAAGTTGAGCATTGCCTTTGCGCTAAAAAAGGTACACGGCTTGAGGACATTACGATAGTATATTCGCACGAACAGGCTTTGATGCAGTGTTCGGGCTTCATAAAAAAGCAGGGCTGCAAAGCGCACAAGTATTCAAACACGGCGCTTGCTGCACAGTATGCCGCACAAAGCAGTGAACCTGTTGCGGCTATCTGCTCCGCCGACAGCGCACAGCGTAACGGTCTTGAGATAATTGCAAGGGATATTGCCGATGCAAGTGAGAATTACACTCGGTTCATCGTTATCGCAAAGCAGACGCTTTGCACGAAGAATGCAGATATAGTATCGGTATCACTTTCGCTTGCCCACGAAAAGAACTCGCTTTACAGGCTGCTCACAAAGTTCTCTGTTGCAGGGCTGAACCTTTTGATGATAGAATCACGTCCTATCGCAAATACCGATTTTGATGTTGTATTCTACCTTGATTTTCAGGGCAGCATAAATGATGAAAAGGTCGCAATGCTGATAAATGAACTTTCTGATGAGCTGGGCTATTTTAAATTCCTGGGAAACTATGAGGAGATATAAGGAGGGACGGATATGAGGATAGGTCACGGTTATGATGTTCACAAGCTGGTCAAGGGAAGAAAGCTGATACTTGGCGGAGTCCGCATTGTAAACGATATGGGGCTGCTCGGACATTCCGATGCAGATGTACTTACCCATGCAATAATGGATTCACTGCTCGGTTCGCTCGCACTTGGCGATATAGGCAAGCTGTTCCCCGATACAGATGAACGCTACAAGGGCGCAAACAGCATAGATCTGCTCAGGCAGGTCGCAAGACTTATCGAGCAAAAAGGTTACCGAATAGTAAATATCGACGCAACTATCTGTGCGCAAAAGCCAAAGCTCGCAGGGCATATCAACCACATGAGATTCAATATCGCAAGAGCCTGCGGTATAGATATGTCACAGGTCTCCGTAAAAGCCACTACCGAGGAAGGCCTTGGTTTTACAGGCAATCTCGAGGGAATATCCGCAACGGCAGTGTGCCTTGTTAACGAGCGCAGCTTCGGATTTTTCGGCGCATTTACGGGCGGATTGTAAGCTAATAACGCCGTAGGTTTCAAATTGCGGTAAGGTGTGAACAAAATGAACAAAATGAAAACATTGAACACGGGGCTTGACAAGTTGAGAAAAGAGTGATATACTTTAACACATAAAAGCATAAAAAGATAAAAGCATTAAAGTGCTAAGTGCAGCACACCTGCACATAACAGAAGGGAAAGATGTAAAATGATCATTATTTTCAACTCACAAGCCACTAAGGACAATATTCAGGAGCTTATCAGCGAGATCCATTCAAAAGGCCTTAAAACTCACCTCAGTGAAGGCGACCACACCACTCTTGTCGGCGTTATAGGTGATACCACAAGGCTGGATATAGAAAATATCCGCAGTGCTGATTATATAGCAGATGTAAAGCGTGTTTCAGAGCCTTACAAAAAAGCCAACAGAAAAATGCACCCTGAGGATTCCTATATAAAGGTGACCGATAAGGTAACTTTCGGTGAGGGCATTTTCAATGTTATCGCAGGTCCCTGCTCTGTTGAGACCGAGGAACAGATAATCGAGGTCGCACAGGACGTTAAAAAAAGCGGTGCAACACTGCTCAGGGGCGGCGCTTTCAAGCCCAGAACTTCACCTTACTCCTTCCAGGGACTTGCAGGCGAAGGACTTAAACTGCTGCTTGAAGCTAAAAAAGCAACAGGTCTGCCTATCGTTACCGAGATAATGAACCTTGTTCACCTTGATATGTTTGCCGATGTTGATGTTATCCAGGTCGGCGCAAGAAATATGCAGAACTTTGACCTGCTCAAAGAGCTTGGCAAATGCAACAAGCCTATACTTCTCAAAAGAGGACTTGCAAACACTATCGAAGAGTGGCTGATGAGTGCAGAATACATCATGGCAGGCGGAAACGACAACGTTATCCTGTGCGAAAGAGGCATAAGAACATTTGAAACAGCTACGAGGAACACACTTGACATCTCTGCTGTTCCTATGCTCAAGCATAAGACTCACCTGCCTGTAATTATCGATCCCAGCCATGCAACAGGTATCTCCTGGATGGTGCCGCAGCTTGCAAAAACCGCTGTAAGCGCTGGCGCAGACGGATTGATGGTAGAGGTGCATAACAATCCTCAGAAGGCTTGGTGCGACGGTGCTCAGTCGCTCAACCCGAAGCAGTTCGATGACCTGATGACAGACATCAAGCGCAGAGTTGAGTTTGAGGGCAAAAAGTTCTACATCTGATAATAAGATAATAAGGCCGCCGTGAATAACGGTGGTCTTTTTGTTTTATGTGACCGAGCGTATATTTTTCCCGTCATCTATTACAGAGAGCGAGGTGAGAGCAATGCAGGACGAAAAAATAACAGAGCTGTTTTTTGAACGTTCGCAGGAGGCAATTGAAGAAACAAAGATAAAATACTCCTCTTATTGCATGAAAGTAGCAGCTAACATTCTCAAAAGCAGGCAGGACGCAGAGGAATGTGTAAACGACTCATATATGAAGCTGTGGAGCTCGATACCGCCCAACAGACCTGCTTCGCTCAAGGCTTATCTTGCAAAGATAGTCAGAAATCTCTCTCTTGATAAGCTGGAAAAGCAAAAGGCGAAAAAGCGTGGCAGCGGAACTGCCGAGCTGGTGTTCGATGAGATCTGCGAGTTTATCTCTACGGGAGGAGAACAGCTTGCGGACGAGATTGCACTAAGAGAAGCGATCAACTCATTCCTTGCATCGCTTGACAGACAGACAAGGATCATTTTCGTGCAAAGGTACTGGTACTTTTGCTCTGTCAAGGAGATAGCTGTGCAGCTGAATGTCGGGGAGAGCAAGGTGAAAATGACGCTGAAACGAACAAGAGATAAACTGCGTGAACAACTTGAAAAGGAGGGACTGGATCTATGAGAGGAATGAAAACCGCTCGGGCGATCGGTGAGATAGACGAAAAATACATCATCGAAGCTGCGCCCGAAAAAATAGTGCAGGTGAAAACTATACCATGGAAATATATCGCTGCTGCATCGTGTATAGCACTTGTGTTCTGTGTTGGATTTATGGCTTTGATGTTCGGCAGGAGCAGCATTGATGCTCAAAGTGAGCCGTCATCGGCAGGAACGCAAACCACTTCTCAGTCGGTGACCACAAAACCAAAGTCAGAAATAGAGATCCGGCCCGCAGGACAAAACACAATATCCTACTGCAAGGAATTTATTCTATTTGATAAAGACCTGAACAGCACGAAATACAAAAACTGCGCAAGAATCATAACGGGCGACGAGGTGCAAACAGATAACGGACAGCAGATCGATTTCACATTTGCAGCCAGCTATGATGCGTCGGCTCAGCACAAGATAATCGCTATGGCTTATCCGATAAAGGACGTTTCTACGCAGTGGGTATACGCTGTGCAGCTGCTTTATGAGGAAAACGACAATACAAGAAATCTGCTTGCCGAGAAAGGCTCGGTGTTTGCAGTAAGCAAATCGCTTGGCAAGAAGCTGGACGACAGGTATTTTCTCTTCGCAAGGGAAACAAACGAACAATGCAGCCTTGGACAGTATATGAATGCTTTGGGCAAGGATAAAATGTACATTAGCAGTGCTTATGTATATCAGGACGATGATACAGCACTGGAGTACAAGAATACCAATGAGAGATCAGCTCAGATATTTGAGCTGCTGCAGGCTGACAAAACAACTCCCGATTACAGGTATGTAGGCGATCTGCAAGCGCTGTTCAAAGAACAATCCAGTAAAAACGATCATTCAAATAAGCAGTATCTAATGCAGTTAAAAATCAATCATCGCACTCTCGGTGAGAACTGCACTTCTATAATGATCAGCAAGGACGGATATATGGTACTGCTTCACGATTATAATGACCCGCAGGTATACTTTATCGGTCAGGAACTAAAAGATAAGCTGCTTGAAGTAACTACAAGAAATGATAAAGGCGTACCTGTTGTCAGCAATGATGAGGCAAAAAAGGACAGCTTTGAGATAAAACTGCATAACGAAAATGAAGATCCTGTACACTATGTACTCAGGACTAACAGCAACGATTACTGTTCAAAAGGTGTAAAGATCGACAGATCGATGATCGATACTTCGATCAATAAAGTTGCCAACGCTTCAATAAACAGTGAGTTTAATTTTATTAAGGGAGATCCGATAGTACTCAACGGTATAAAGGGGATATCCCCGAATTTTGCACTCGCAAGCAAAGACAGCAATAACGAGTATTATATCTACTTTGCCGGTAATTACGCAGCACCCGATCTTGCGGCATTCCTGAAAGATGCCGGTATTACCGACAGCAAAAAGATAGTCATTCGTTCTGCCGAAATGGAAAACGGATACACAGATATCTATCCACCGGCAATATGGGATATTCTTACTGAAAACGCTGCCGATAACAAGAAGAGTACAACCATGGGCGCCCAACAAACAGAAGAATCATACAATTGCAGATTAATATTTGATATCACGGGTTACGTCTACAACTGCGAATTAAGGCTTTATGATAACGAGAATGCTGTATTCTTCATTTCCAACCAATACCAATACTTCAACATTGGAACGGAAAAGGTAAACAAGATAAAGGAATACATCAGAACCTGCAAAAAAGTATAACATCTGCCGGCAGAATAAATATAAAGGACCTCACATCACTCTCCTGTGGTGTGAGGTCCCTTTTGTGTCAGCGTGTATTCAGACTCTTTCGACCTTGAGCAGATTTGTGGTTCCGCTTATACCCAGCGGTACGCCTGCCGTGATAACAACAAGGTCACCCTTCTGCAGATAGCCCTTATCGAGCGAAACCTTTATAGCGTGCTCGATAAGCTCGTCTGTGTTGGTCTTTTCGTCCATAAGTCCCGACTCGATGCCCCAGCTGAGATTGAGCTGGTGACAGGTAGTTTCATCGGTGGTAAGGGCGATTATAGGACAATTAGGACGGAATTTTGAAAGTGTTCTCGCTGTTCCGCCGCTTTTTGTAACTGTAAGTATAGCCGCAGCCTTCAGGTCATGCGCTGTGGTAACGCTTGCATGAGCGATAGCGTCTGTAATGGTCGGATCAACATCATCAGCGTGCTTTTTGAAGCGTCCCACATAGTCGATAGCGCCCTCAGTCGTTTCAGCTATCCTGCTCATAGTCTTTATAGCTTCAACAGGGTACTTTCCTGCTGCGGTCTCGCCCGAAAGCATTATTGCCGAGCTTCCGTCATATATAGCATTGGCAACGTCTGTTATCTCGGCTCTTGTAGGCCTTGCACTGTTCATCATGGATTCAAGCATCTGTGTTGCAGTGATAACGTTCTTTCCTGCATTGTAAGCCTTTTTGATAAGCTCTTTCTGAATCGCAGGTATTTTTTCAAACGGTATCTCAACGCCCATATCTCCTCTTGCGACCATTATACCGTCAGCCGCCTCGAGTATCTCGTCGATATTCTCAACGCCCTGCGCATTTTCTATCTTAGCAATGATCCTTGGTGTGAACCAGCCCAGCGACTGTGTAAACTTTCTCAGGTAAATAACATCAGCGCCCGTTCTAACGAATGAAGCCGCAATGTAATCAAATCCCATTTTTGCGCCGAACTCAAGGTCTTTCATATCAGCGTCCGAGATATACGGCATTGAAAGGTTAACATCAGGAACGTTGATGCCCTTGCAGTCAGATACCTTTCCGCCTCTCACTACCTTGCACACGATATCCGTAGCATTTACGCTTTCAGCGCAAAGCTCAATCGCACCGTCATCTATAAGTATCGTGGTACCGATAGAAACGTCCTTTGGAAGATTAGGGAAAGATATCGAGCATATACTGCTGTCACCGTCCACCTCTCTTGTGGTCAGCGTGAAGCTGTCGCCCTCTTTTATCTCGACCTTGCCTTCCTTGAATGTCTTGAGCCTCACCTCAGGACCTTTTGTATCAAGCAGCGTAGCAATGTTCAGCCCAAGCTCGTCACGCAGGCGGCAAACCTGTTCAAAGCGCTTTTCATGAACGCTGTGGTCTGAGTGTGAAAAGTTGAAACGGGCAACGTCCATTCCGCTTTTCATCATTTCACGCAAAACATCATCATTATCGGTCGAAGGACCTATCGTACAAACGATCTTTGTCTTTTTCATAAAAATGCCTCCTAAAACTAACAGAGTATATTATACCTCAATTCGCTGCTAAAGTCAATATACCCGCAAGTATAAAAAGTACCGCAGAACACATTCCTGCGGTACTTTGCGGTATTATTTCAGTTTTTGCCGAACAGCTTTTCAAGTCTTGCAAGGCTTGAAGCCGACTGATGTGAAAGCTCAACAGCGTGCAGCTCGGGATCTGTTCTTCCCTGCTGCTCCGGCTCTGCCTGCTCCTGCGCAGTTTCCTCTTGTGCATGGTTTATCTGCGCATTATTCAGCAGATTCATAAACTCCTGCTCGATAGCATTTGTTTCGATAAGCTCATCGGGAACTGCATTTTCAGCTTCCTCTATCTCCCTTATCGACTGCGCAGTGTGGTCAGCCTCGGTCTCAACAGCCATAAGTGCCTGCTCGCCAAGCTCGTGAACATCAACTTTCTCAAGCTCCTCGGGTATCTCCTGCTCAGGCTCTTCCTGCTGAACTGTTTCAGGTACAGCCTGCTTTTCAATTATCGGGGCTTCCTCCTCGGCAGCTTCCTGCACAGGCTTTATCTCGTGATGCTTTTTCTCGTTAAGCGCCTGTGTTATCGACTGCATAAGGCTCTCGCTTGCGACCGTCTGAGTTTCGGGCTGTATATCAACGCCCTTTTCCTCCTTGGCAGCCTTAGCCTTTTCGATAGCCTCTATCAAGCTCGGCTGAGCCTTTTCATCATCAAAATACGCTTCGTCACCTGAGTATTCCTCGTCTTCCTCGTCGTAATACTCTTCATCATCGGAGTATTCCTCGTCTTCCTCGTCGTCGTAATACTCGTCATCGTCGGAGTATTCTTCGTCTTCCTCGTCGTAATACTCGTCATCATCAGAATACTCTTCGTCCTGCGAGTATTCTTCATCGTTATCAATGTACTCTTCGCCCGCCTGCTCCTCAGCAGCTTCTGCAAGCTCCTCATAGCTTTCATCAGCGGCGCTTCCCAGCTCCTCATTCGGCTCACTTGCAGCCACAGGTATCCTGTCGGGAGAAACGGTTATCGTTTCAGCCTCCTCCTGCACCTGCTCACGCTTCACAGGCCTTTCCGGCAGCGGATCAGGCTCATGCGTTACGGTTGGCTTTGATATTATCTCGTTTATATCGAACGTAAGTATATCGCCCAGCTTATCCGTTTCCTTCAGCAGTTCCTGTATATTGACCGTTTTTTCAACATTCTCGCTCGTAAGCATCTGAAGCTCACGGTGCGAATTATAAGGCTTTATTCCGATTATAGAAATATTATCGGTACTTCCGTTATCAAGCGCAAGCTGAGCTATCGCTTCCAGCTTCTGCGCTATCGGCAGGTCAAGTCCCATGCCAATTTCAAGCTGCTGCTCGCTGACATAATCGGAAACTCCGTCAGAAACGATAAGTATCATATCATCGGGTTCTTTTCCGAAACGTGTGACCAGCGGTATGATCTCTATCTCAGGATCGTTTGTCGAGCTTCCTACAGAGGAAACTATCGCATTTGCGAGCCTTGGCGATATCCTTGCAACATCGCCCTCTCCGCCGTGTTCGTAAACATACTGGCGGTAGGACTGGTCTGTGGAGATCTGCCTTATTGCTGCGTTGACATATCTGTACATTCTGCTGTCACCGATATTAACGCAAACAGCCTCGCCGTTCTCATCAACTGCAAGCATACAAAGGGTAGTCTGCATATTTCTGCTTGAAGACTCTCCCTCTCCCCTGCTTTTTATCTTATAATGTATATCAAGTATCTCATTTTTAAGGTCGGTATCACTGCGGTAATCAAGCTCAGAAAGCTTTTCAAGGCACATCTGCGCAGCAACCTCGCCAGCATTCTCGCCTCCCACACCGTCGCACACTGCTGCAACGAACGGCGCTGAAAGAGTTGTAAAACAGCTGCCTGCATCAACTACCTCTTTACAAACGAGTATCCTGTCTTCATTACTGCTTCTTACGTTGCCCTTTGAGGTAAGACCGTAGATATAATAATTCACCGTTTCACACCTCCGCTTCGTAAATTATATAATACCACATTTCCCTTGTGTTGTCAATTAAACTATTGAATTTTGAGCAATAAAATCGTATAATAAAAGCAGGAGGCGATAAGACATGAACAGTAACATCAAGGGTGCCATTTTTGATATGGACGGGCTGATGCTGGATACCGAAAAGCTGTACCTGCGCTTCTGGCGTGAGGCGGCGGCATTTTACGGGTTTGAAATGACAACGCAGCACGTTCTCGGGATACGTTCGCTGGCTGCTAAATTTGCTCAGCCAAAGCTAAAGGGCATTTTCGGGGAGAGCTTTGATTACTGCAAAGTCCGCAGCAAACGCAAGGAGTTAATGGCCGAATTCATCGAGCACAACGGTATAGAAAAAAAGCAGGGACTTGATGAACTGCTGCAAAGCCTTTCACGCAGAGGCATAAAGCTCGCTGTTGCTACCGCTACCGACCGTGAAAGGACTGAGAATTACCTTGAAAAAGCAGCTGTCAAACAGTATTTTGACGCAATCATCACGGGTGATATAATAACCAACGGCAAGCCCGAACCGGACATTTATCTTACTGCTGCAAAAGCTCTTGACCTTGCAAGTGAACAGTGCATAGCGCTTGAAGATTCGCCAAACGGCATAAGATCAGCATACACAGCAGGCTGCAAGGCTATAATGATACCCGACCTTACCCAGCCCGATGAGGAGATAAAGCCGATGCTTTACGGCTGTTATGCTTCGCTGAGTGAGCTTTGTGCGCAGCTTGATGTTCTTTTGTGAAGCACGCCTGTCCTTTGCTCAGCTACACGGTGTTTGCCATGCACAAACAAGCGTATTCCACAAACAAACATAAAAAAATTCATATATATTTGTCAAAATGCACATTGACGGAATTTGCAAAGTTTTGTATACTATTTAAGGTACTTTTAATAGGGTATAAACTAATGAAAATGAGGTTGTTTTATGACAAAAGTTGTTAAATTCGGCGGAAGCTCACTTGCAAGTGCACAGCAGTTCAAAAAGGTAAAGGCTATCATCACTGCTGAAAGTTCAAGAAGATACGTTGTTCCAAGCGCTCCCGGAAAGAGGGATCCTGCTGACACCAAGGTAACGGATATGCTTTACGGCTGCTATGATCTTGCTGCCAAGGGAAAGGATTTCAAGAAGGCTTTTGATAAAATAAAGGAAAGATATTACGGAATAATCAGCGAGCTCGGGCTCGATCTTTCGCTGGAGAGCGAGTTTGAGGTGATCCACGCTTGCTTTATCGGAAAAGCAGGAAGAGATTACGCTGCTTCAAGGGGTGAGTATCTCAACGGAATAGTGCTTGCAAATTATCTCGGTTACGAGTTTATAGATGCAGCAGATGTTATATTCTTTGACGATCACGGCTCATTTGATTCTCAGAAAACAAACGCTGCACTCAAAGCAAGACTTGAAGGCGTTGATCGTGCGGTTATCCCCGGTTTCTACGGCTCAATGCCAAATGATACTATCAAGACATTTTCAAGAGGCGGTTCTGACATAACAGGTTCTATCGTTGCAGCAGCTGTCGGCGCTGATCTTTACGAAAACTGGACAGACGTTTCGGGCTTCCTGTTTGCAGATCCAAGGATCATCAAGGATCCACAGACTATCAAGATCATCACATACAAGGAGCTTCGTGAGCTTTCATATATGGGTGCTACCGTTCTGCACGAGGATGCTATATTCCCTGTAAGAAAAGCAGGTATCCCGATCAATATCAAGAACACAAACGCTCCGGAGGACGACGGTACTTTCATCGTTGAATCCACTTCACAGAAGCCGCAGTTCACTATCACGGGTATCGCAGGCAAAAAGGGCTTTACTGCTATCAACATCGAAAAGGACATGATGAATGCCGAGATAGGTTTTGGCAGACGTGTGCTTGAGGTATTTGAAAAGAACGGTATCTGCTTTGAGCACATGCCTTCGGGAATTGATACTATGTCTATCGTAGTTCACCAGCAGGAATTCGCACCCAAGGAGCAGGAGATACTCGCAGGTATCCACCGCAACTGCAAGCCCGATGTTATCGACATTGAAACAGACTTAGCACTTATCGCCGTTGTAGGCCGTGCGATGAAGTCAAACAGGGGTACAGCAGGCAGAATATTCTCTGCACTTGCACACGCAAGAGTAAACGTAAAGATGATCGACCAGGGCTCCAGCGAGCTTAATATCATCATCGGCGTAAGCGAGAATGATTTTGAAAAGGCAATGCAGGCAATTTACAGCATATTTGTTGATACTCAGCTTGAAAAGTAATTGATAAAATGATACTCCGCAGGGAATTGA
>OCTX012212932.1_pt1 | contig 11058 bp, 9 predicted proteins | sample 1539691 | NCBI WGS metagenome assembly OCTX01 (sample SAMN02144231, study PRJEB22623) | gut metagenome | biome: sheep rumen | host: Ovis aries | place: New Zealand | reverse complement strand
AAATAACCCCGATCTGGCAGGGAAGGAAGCGGTTTTTGCCGTAACAGTTAACGGGATCAAGGAACTGCCCGAGTTTAACGATGAATTCGTCAAGGCCAATCTCGCCGATTATGCGCAGACCGCAGAGGAGTACAGGCAGTATCTGAAAGATACCAATTACCGGAACAATCTTAACACTGCAGTCAGCAATTACATCAGCGACAATATTTCCGCGGACAATTATCCGGAAGCTTACCTCAAACATCTGAAATCTCTTCAGATGACGCTCGATGAGGAAGAATTCAACTACATGGCTCAGATGTACGCGCAGTATGGCATGAACTTCTCATACAGCAGTGCTATGGAATATAAAGGCGCGGCTAATACACAGGAGTATGAGAAGGTCCTCGAGGATGAGGCCAAGAAGTTCTGCCTCAACAACATGGCTTTCCAGGATCTGGCAGCTCAGGCCGGTATCACTGTCTCGGATGAGGACTATGAGACCTTCAAGACAGAGAACGGCGTGACGGAAGAGCTCGAGGCAGAATACGGAAGGCCTTATCTGATCCAGCAGTACATCCTGCCCGAGAAGGTAGAAGAGTATATTGCTGAGCATGCGACTGTGGAATAAGAAAGCAGCCTTAAGGCATCAGAAAATGCGCTCGTTAAGAGCGCATTTTTTTGCAGACAGATCATTCATGACGGAAGTAAAAAGGCAGCGGGACATGGCAGACAGCAAAGGTTTGCAGAAGAAAGAGAAAAGCTTTATAGTGAAGAGAGCTGCCATGGCGGCGGCAGTGCTGCTTGCAGTGCTCGCTGTATCGTCTGGCATATATGTAAATACTTATTATCACGCCGATGCGTCGGTTGGCGCTTTTCTGGTCTCGGACGAACAGGTGCGGGTGGAAAAGACGGAGTACGGATGGCTTCTGGACGGGCCTTCGGAGGAGAACGCGATGGTTTTCTACCCCGGAGCTAAAGTGGAGGAGACCGCATATGCGCCGCTCCTGCACAGATTCGCAGAGGAGGGCATGGACGTATGCTTGGTGAAGATGCCTTTCCGCCTGGCTTTTTTAGGAATTGGCAAGGCTTCCGATGTGATGGCGCAGTATGATTACGAGAACTGGTATATCGGCGGACACTCGCTGGGCGGCGCAATGAGCGCGGTCTACGCGGCAGATCACGGGGAGGAACTGCGGGGTCTGGTCCTTCTGGCGGCATACGCGACAAAGAAACTGGACGATGACCTGACGGAGATCGTGCTTTACGGATCTGAGGACGGGGTTCTGAACAGAGCCAAAATAGAGGAAGGCCGACAGTTCGCTCCGAGCGTTACTGGACATTACCTTGAGAAGGTGATCGAAGGCGGAAACCATGCTTTTGTCGGCAGCTACGGCAGACAGGAAGGCGATGGCGAGGCCGGGATCACAGCACAGGAACAGCAGGAAATGATTGTCAGGCTGGTAATGGAGGCGATCAGATCGCACTGAGCCGGCGTAATCGGCAATTGAAAGGATATAAATGAAGCGGGAATTTCTGATCTCAAGACTTGACGAACCGAATATTGCGCATACCTATGTTTGTGAGTCCGACCAGAATCTGCTCAACAACATTCGAATCCTGTGCACCAGGCAGCCGGAGACGCTGCGGTATTTTGTGCCGGAAGAGCTGTTCTGGGAGATCAAAAACGGCGAGACGGTTGCGATCACGGCGGAGTGCTATGATGAGTACGGCCGATGGATGTTCACGGTGGATCCGCTGAAGGTGCTGTCAGGACAGCTGTGGGACAAGAAGATTTACCTTGAGGATGATGAGGGGCTGGACATCAGGCTTAGGATCGACGGATACGCGCTCCCGGCGCCGGGGGAGGACCAGACCGAGCTGATCAGGCCGCTTAAGTACCGCAAGACCGGAAGCAGAGCGGCTTCCGGTGCGCAGAGCGCTGCGGGCGGAGGTGCGCGTGAAAATTACACGACTGCGGGCAGCAAAGCGAATGGAAACCGAGCGGCCTCCGGAAACGCGCGGGGAAATCGCGGAACCGCAGGCGGCGCGCGGGGCGGATCGAAGGTGCGGGAAGAAGATCCCGATTTCCGGAAGAGGAAGAAATCGCCGGTCAAGGCGATCGTGCTTACGATGGTGATCCTGGCTGCTGCAGCGGGCGTCTGGTTTATGCGGGACACTTCCGTGAAAAGGTTTGAGAACAGCATCGACACCGCCCGCTACGCAAATGCGGTTACCATCTATAACGGCGAGATCCTGGGGCATGAGGCGCGGGAACAGAAAGCGGATCCCAAAGCCCGGCAGGCCGTGGAAACTGTCAGAGACAGATATATGGATGAACTGTGCGGTTATCAGGATACCTGTGCGTACCTGAATATTCTGACAGGGTTTGAGAAGGATGAGCTCTCTGACATGGCGGAAAGTGCCCTGGCGGAGGTGCAGCTGTATGAAGTGTCTTCCGAGAGTTTTAAGGAAGGCGTGAACTTCATGGAGAATCGGGAGTATGTCGCCGCGATCGAAGCTTTCCTTAAGATTGAGGAGTCCTCAACGGTTTATGAGGACGCACTAAAGAACGTGAAGACCTGCGTAGATCTGCTGATCAAGGATGCTGAGAGCCGGGAGACAGAGAAGGAGTATCTTGCGGCGATCGGACAGCTCGACGCGGCTATAGAACTGCTTCCCGAAAATGAGGCACTGTTGAAGTGCAGGGATAATTGTCTGTCAAAATATCACACACTTGTCCGGAGCAACGCTTTCAGGGAGGCGGATCAAATGGCGGCGGACGGCGATTTCGAGGGCGCTTTTGCCAGGATCGCCGAGGCACTGGAAATCCTTCCCGAGGACGAGCAGCTGACGCAGAAGGCGGAGGACCTCAGAGCCGCGTTTGTGGCCTATGTGACCAGAGAGGCAGTCGACCGGGTCGATGCCGGAGATTTTGATGAGGCGTACAGGATCGTGGAAGAGGCTTCCGAGATCTACTCCTGCGAGGCGCTGGATGCCTTGTATGAGCAGATTGAGGAGGGCGAGAACGGACCGGATTTGGAGACAAACGAATTTACGGCGGAAAAGGTCACTTTCACCGAGTATCCCGGAGAACTCAGGGGAACTGTAAGGAAACAGGAGTATGCCGTGAAGGCGGCGGGCGGCCCCTGCAGCCTCTTCCTCACCGGTGTGGAGGGCACGCTTAAGGCGCAGATCGTGGTCAAAGGACCGGAAGGCGCGGAGGTCGTGAAACAGACCGGCCTTGTGAACGGAAGCGAAGTGGATTGTGTCCTTGAAAAGGACAAGACTTATACCGTTTCTGTGGAAACAGCGGAAGGAGAAGGCAAATATGTCCTGCTCTTCGGACAGAATAAAGCGGCTTCGGATGTGTCTGATTTCGACCTCATTCGGGACAGCATAGAGTTTAGGGGACAGTTCAACAGTTACTCTTTTGTGCCGGAGAACAGCGGAACTTACCGATTTGATCTGGGAAGCGGCGATAAGGAATTCGTACTGAAAACGGATATTTATGACGCCAGGGGCGCTAAGATCTTCGGAGACAACCTGACCAATGGAAATGGCGCAACACTGGAACTGAACGCGGGCGAGACCTACAGGATCGATGCCTCGCAGGCAGGAAAGAACGGAGAATATACGCTGGCGATCGGCAGGCAGGAGCCGTCCTCAGATATAAGCGGCAGGTGCATCGTTCCCGGAGCGATCACTTACAGAGATCAGAAAAAGACCTATACCTTTACAGCGGCCGAGTCCGGAATGCACCGGGTCACGATCGGCAACATGGATGAAAGCTGCAGCGTAAAGATGTATGTTTACAGCCAGATGGGCGACAGACTTGAGGGCGCAGATGAGATGAGCAGCGAAGACAGGCTGTCTGTGATGCTCAAAGAAGGGCAGAACTACCAGATCCGGATCACACAGCTGAGCGGGACTGGAAACTATACGATCACAATGGTAAAGGAGTGACGTCAGTCACTCCTTTGTTGAAAAATCGAAACTATTCAGTTCCTCGTCGAGGCAGTGGAAGAAGCGGTTGACGTGGATCCCGTCAATGAGCGCGTGATTTACCAGAAGTGTCACCGGTATCGATGTTTTGACCCGTTCCACGACCCGGCCGTCCTCCAGCGCCAGGTATTTCTCCGATTTATAGGCTCCCCAGCAGAAACTTGGGATGGAAAAGCGGTTGTCCGGAAGGGGCATCATGGCTTCAGTATAGTTGAGCCAGGGGACGGTGGACACAAAAAACAGGCTCAGAATATCTTCGTCTTCCTCCTCGAGATGCTCAGAATGAAGGGCAGCATCCTGCTTGACGCGGCTCTGTTCGAGGTACCTGGGGAAAGGCTGGTTGACGTTCACGTTGCAGTAGCGGTAGGTGTCGTCAGGCAGGGCAACTATGTAGGAGGGATTACAGTAATCGTACTCTATGATCCCTTCGTTCAAAATGCGCTGGCGAAACTCCGGGATCCGGTTGGCAGCCCGAACGACGGCGTACTGAAAGCTGAGGAAGAAGGGACAGCCGGACGCTTTAAGTCCGGGAAGCCAGTCGGAGATGTCCGCCTGCACGGTTATGGATATAAAGGGCTGGTTCATAGTCAGGAAGTGCCTGAAGTGGTCCTGCCGGGGGTATTTAGTCATATCGATATGTTTGTACGGCATAGTGTATTTGATCTCCTCATGGTGTAAAGTAGACAGTGTACTGCTGTTCGGGCAAGTTCATTATACACAAAAAGCCTTAGATTGATGAAGAAATAAGCAGGAGTGAGTATATGAAAATTCTGATCGGAGTTCTGTTGGTGCTGGCAGCCCTGGGAGCCGCTGCGCTGATACATACACTGACGATCCGGGCTCGGAAGTCGGACTACGTTCCACCCGAAGACAATCCGCGCGCCCTTCCCTATGCGGAGAAACTGTCGCGGATGGTCAAATACGACACGACTTCCTATCCGGGCACGGACCAGCGGGAGACATTTCTCGGCTATCACAAGATCCTTGAGGAACTGTTCCCTCTGGTACACGCGCGATTGGACAAAACAGAGATCGGCGGCAGTCTTCTCTATCACTGGAAAGGAAAATCGGATAAGTATCCGGTGGTGCTCATGGGACACCAGGACGTGGTGCCTGTCTCCGGGGAGTGGACGAAGCCGCCTTTTTCGGGAGAAATCTCGGAAGGGAAAGTCTGGGGCCGAGGCTCCGTAGATACGAAGTGCTCCTGCATGGCTTTCTTTCAGGCGGTGGAGGAACTGCTTGCGGAAGGGTACGAGCCCGAACAGGACGTATGGCTCTCGACCTCCTGCACTGAGGAGTGGGGAGGACCGGGCTGTCCCGCTCTGGTGGAAGAACTTAGAAAGAGGGGAGTGAAGCCCTGGCTGGTATGCGACGAAGGAGGCGGTCTCTACACGGATCCGATGATGGGGATCAAGGGGAATTTCGCCATGATCGGCATATCGGAGAAGGGCAGAGCCAACGTGAAGTTCATCGCCAGGGGAAAGGGCGGGCATGCCAGCACCCCGCAGAAGAACTCGCCGATCGCCAGGCTCTCGGCCTTTGTGTGCGATGTGGAGCGGCACTGTCCCTTCCGCAGCGAGATGGAACCGGAAACAAGGGCTATGCTGGAGGCGCTTGCGCCTGCGGCTTCTTTTCCGATCCGGCTGATCCTTGAGAATCTGTGGCTCTTCCGCAAACCGGTCGAGTGGTTCACGCCGCGCATCAACGGACAGGCAGCTGCCATGCTCAGGACGACGATCACGTTTACGATGGCTTCGGGATCCAACGCCTATAATGTCATGCCGCGGGAAGCATGGGTGGGCGCGAATATGCGCTTTGTCCATCACCAGGACATGGAAGAGAGCCTTGAAGTCATGAGAAGGATCGCCGCCAGATATGACCTGGAGATGGAAGTGGTCCACGGGACAGCCTGCACCAGAATGATCGATTACAAGGGCGAAGTCTACCGCTATGTGGCAGACACCGCCGCCAAAACATTCCCCGGCTGCATCAGCAGTCCCTATATTCTGACGGCGGCGACTGACGCCACCTTTTACGATGAGATCTGCGATAACTGCATCCGCTTTGCACCGATCGTGTACGGGCAGGAGGAGAAGAAGGGGATCCACGGAGTCAACGAGGCGCTTCGCTATGACTGCCTGCCGGGCGCGGTGGATTTCTATAAGAATCTGATCGTGGATAACCGGCACTGAGGGATCCCGGCAGCGGCATCTATGAAGCATCTGCTGCCGTCAGCATCGGTGAAATCAGGCTTTTTCTTGACTATTGCGTCAGCCGTGTTATACTGATTTAGCGCGTTCGCGCCGACAGTTCGTTTGTACCATCCTGTCGTTAAACAAAACCAGGACTGCTGCGATATATGCTGCCTGCATATATCGGTATTTTCATTTGGATCTTAAGATGAACTTCAGCTCCGCGGTGCAGACCGCGGAGCTTTTTTGCTCTGTTTGGGAGGAAAGCGATGTACTATATCAGATCGGAAAGCAGTTTCGATTCGGCGCATTTCCTGAAGGGATATGCCGGAAAGTGCAGCAACCTGCACGGTCACCGCTGGAGAGTGGTGGTGGAACTGCAGGCGGAGGAACTCATCGGCGAGGGGCAGATGAGGGGCATGGTTCTGGATTTTGGCGACCTGAAGAAATTCCTTAGCGGAATGTGCGACAATTTGGATCACTGCCTGATCTGTGAAGAGGGCTCTCTGAGGCAGAAGACGATCGAAGCCTTGAAAGAGGAGGAGTTCCGGATCGTGGAAGTGCCCTTCAGGCCGACCGCGGAGAACTTCGCACGGTATTTCTATGAGGAGACCAAGGCCGCAGGGTTTCCGGTACACCGCGTAGAAGTATATGAGACACCGACAAATTATGCGGCGTATGAGTGATGCAGGAGCGGATCAGATGAGAGTTGCGGAAAAATTCATAAGCATTAACGGCGAGGGAACCCGCGCCGGCGAACTGGCTGTGTTCGTGCGCTTCACAGGCTGCAACCTTCGGTGCAGTTACTGCGACACGATGTGGGCTAACGAGCCGGGATGCCCTTATGAGGAGATGAGCCCCGCGCAGATCTGCGATTATGTGCGGTCAACGGGGATCAGAAATGTGACGCTGACCGGCGGAGAGCCTCTTCTACAGAAGGATATGGGTGAACTGATCGGCCTTCTTACCACGGACTGCGGCGTCCGTGTCGAAATAGAGACCAACGGCGCAGTGGACTTGAAGCCATTCACGGAACTTCCCGAGGGAAGGCCGGCGTTTACTATGGATTATAAACTTCCGTCCAGCGGATGCGAGGACCGGATGATCGCGGAGAACTTCTGCGTTCTGGAGGCGGAAGATACGGTGAAATTTGTCTCCGGCAGCCCGGCAGATCTGGAGAGGGCCGGCGAGATCATTGAACAATACGGACTGCTTGACCGGTGCCATGTGTACTTCAGTCCGGTCTTCGGCCGGATCGAGCCGGTGGAGATCGTGGATTTCATGCTGAATAGGCGGATGAACAAGGCCAGGATCCAGATTCAGATGCATAAGGTGATCTGGGACCCGAATGAGCGGGGAGTCTGACCGGGGAAATGACCCGGAAAACGTATGAGACAGCAAAAATGCGCGTGACGCGCGATGGAGATAAATCAAATGATTGACGAGAGAGCGATAGAAGAACACATCAGGGGAATTCTGATCGCGCTGGGCGATGACCCGGAGCGCGAGGGCATTAAAGATACGCCCAAAAGAGTGGCAAAGATGTACTCTGAAGTTTTCGAGGGCATGAATTATACAAATCACGAGATCGCAGAGATGTTCGGCAAGACTTTCGAAGAAGGATTTGACGAGGAAATGGCCTCTGATCCCGGACGCGTAGTCGTAATGAAGGACATTGACATGTTCTCTTACTGCGAGCATCACATGGCGCTCATGTACGACATGAAGGCGACCGTGGCTTATGTGCCCGGGGGAAAGGTCATCGGCCTTTCCAAAATAGCGCGCGTCTGTGATATGGTCGGCCGCCGCCTGCAGCTGCAGGAGAAGATCGGCAGGGACATCGCGGATATTATCTCCGAGATTACAGGCAGCGAAGACGTTGCGGTCACCCTGGAGGCCTGCCACAGCTGCGTTACAGCCCGAGGCATCAAGAAGACGAACACCAAGACTTACACAGCGGAACTGCGCGGGCGCTTCAGGACGGATCCGATGCTGCAGTTCTGCCTTAAGTGAGCTTGCCCGAAGATATTTGGAATGTGAGGTAATCATAATGAAAGCATTGGTTCTGAGTAGCGGCGGCGTGGACTCCACGACGGCGCTCGGCATGGCTATAGCCAAATACGGCAAAGAAAATGTGATCGCGCTGTCCATTTCCTACGGACAGAAGCACGATAAGGAAATTCAGGCGGCATCCGCTGTGGCAAAATATTACGGCGTTGAACAGTTATTTCTGGACCTGAGCCTGATCTTCAGCTACAGCAACAGCTCCCTTTTGAAACAATCCACTGAGGAGATCCCGGAGGAGAGCTACGCCGAGCAGATCAAGGAGACCGGCGGAAACAAGCCTGTGAGCACTTATGTGCCTTTCCGGAACGGCCTGTTCCTGTCCTCAGCTGCCAGTATCGCCCTGAGCAAAGACTGCGGCGTGATCTACTACGGCGCCCATGCTGACGACGCAGCGGGCTGCGCGTATCCCGACTGCTCTCCTGTGTTTAACAACGCGATGAATGAGGCGATCTGGGAGGGCTCCGGACGCCAGCTTCGAATTGAGGCTCCCTTTGTCAATATGAACAAGGCTGACATCGTTCGAATCGGTTTGGAACTTGGCGTCCCCTACGAACTGACGTGGTCCTGCTATGAAGGCGGCGAAGAGCCCTGCGGAAAGTGCGGCACCTGCATTGACAGAGCGGCAGCTTTTGCTGCTAACGGAGTTAAAGACCCTGCAATCCGCAATTGCAATTGATAGAATATGCCCGATAGGAATGGAGAAAGAAAATGAGAGAAACCGAGGGACTTACTTTACTGGGAAACAAAAATGTGAAATATGACACCGATTACAATCCGGGCCTCCTTGAGACCTTTGAGAACAAGCACCCGGAGAACGACTACTGGGTCAAGTTCAACTGCCCGGAGTTCACTTCGCTGTGCCCGATCACCGGTCAGCCTGATTTTGCCAATATTATCATCACTTATGTGCCCGCCACGCGTATGGTGGAGAGCAAGAGCCTGAAGCTCTATCTCTTTTCCTTCCGCAACCATGGCGATTTCCACGAGGACTGTGTCAACAAGATCATGAAAGACCTGATCAAACTGATGGATCCGAAGTACATCGAAGTGCGCGGTCGATTCCTGCCCAGGGGAGGCATTTCCATTGATCCCTGGTGCAATTACGGCAAGCCCGGCACTAAGTGGGAGAAGATCGCGGAGAATCGTATGATGTGGTTTGACATGAACCCGGAATCGGTTGACAATCGGTAAACGAATTTCCAAATATGAGTGAACATAAGGAGGGCATTTCACGGTCGTTAGGCTTGAAATGCCTCCCTTTTTCTGTAAACCTGTTGCCACGACTCGCCTTAAAGATGAACGAAATCCCGTCAAAATATTCCGGCATACCCCTTGCAAAACCCCTTTACTGGCGAAATTTCCGCCAATAAAGGGTTGCAGAAAGGCCTGTATCGGATAATTTTGACTGTAAAGCACGTAGAAATTTACGATAAAATGTGTATAATGGATGGCGGCGGATAGATAAAGAAGTGAATGATTTATGGTAAATGACAATTTAAATAGAATTTCAGACAATAAATTAAACGATAAATCGGAACTAAGGCAAGAGAATACAGAAAATCGGATCGTGCTCAATGCGCAGCAGTCGGAAGCGGTGAAGACGGTGGAAGGGCCGGTGCTTTTACTGGCGGTGCCCGGAAGCGGGAAGACAACCGTACTGGTGCTGCGGCTGGGATATATGATCCTGAACTGCGGGATCGCTCCTGAGAACATTCTGACAGTGACTTATACGGTCGCAGCCACGCAGGATATGGCAAAGCGGTTTGCGGGATTTTTTGGCGGGGAGCTGGCGGTGCGCCTGGAGTTTCGGACAATCAACGGGATCTGCGCGAAGATCATAACGTATTACAGCAGAATGATCGGGAAGAAGCCGTTTGAACTGGTGACGGATGAAAAGAGTACCACGGGAATCCTGACGCAGATCTATCAGCAGGTGGAACAGACCTGGCCGACAGAGGCGGATCTGCGCAATGTGCGGACTCTGATCACTTACATCAAGAACCAGATGCTGACAGAAAAGGAGATCAAGGCGCTCAGCAAGCAGAAGGGAAGTCCCTTGCGCGCAGCGGACTGTGATATCAATATCGCTGCGATCCATGAGCGCTATAACCGCAGGCTGCGGGAACAGCATCTGATGGACTATGACGACCAAATGGTGTACGCGCTGACGATTCTGCGCAAGGTGCCGCAGGTGCTGGAGCATTTTCAGGAGCAGTACCGGTATATATGCGTGGACGAGGCGCAGGACACATCCAGGATCCAGCACGCGATCATCGCTCTTTTGGCGTCAAAATATGACAATCTCTTCATGGTCGGCGACGAGGACCAGAGTATTTACGGCTTCCGGGCGGCCTGTCCGGAGGCGCTGATAGGCTTTGAGAAGGAGCACCGCGGTGCCAAAGTATTGCTGATGGAGCAGAATTACCGCTCCGGCAGCGGGATCGTGCGCGCAGCGGACCGCTTTATTCAAAGGAACACGCTCCGGCACGCCAAGCACATGGTGTGCGCGGACGGCGCGGCGGAGGGACCGGAAGTCAGAGAGGTCGTGCTGAAGACTCGCCGAGCCCAGTACAACTATCTGCTGCGGGTGGCAGACGGGTGCGAGGAGGAGACAGCGGTTCTGTATCGGAATAATGAGAGCGCGATCCCTGTGGTCGATCTTTTGGAAAGAAATAATGTGCCGTACCGGATCCGGAACGCGGAAGTGGGCTTTTTCACGCACCGGACGGTGATGGATATTTCGAATATCATTAAACTGGCTTATGATCCCCTTGATGTCGATGCTTTCATGGCAGCGTATTACAAGCTGGGGCTG
>OCTX012258507.1_pt1 | contig 11059 bp, 11 predicted proteins | sample 1539691 | NCBI WGS metagenome assembly OCTX01 (sample SAMN02144231, study PRJEB22623) | gut metagenome | biome: sheep rumen | host: Ovis aries | place: New Zealand | reverse complement strand
ACATGGATAATGGATACTCCGCTATGGCTTATCATAGGGGCTGTTCTTTTGTCGGTACTTGTTTCGGTTCTTGCAGGGGCATTTCCGGCCAGATGGGCATCAAAGATAAAACCGCTGGATGCTATAGCGGGGTAAAAGTTTGTGTTGAATAATATTGGTATACACTTTATAATGAATAGGATTGCGTTGTTAGTGCATTAATTGTAGTAGAAGGAGAAATACATTGATTAAGAAGGTTAACAGAAATTTATTGATATTACTTGCGGCAGTGGTTATAACCTTAGTTTTTGGTGGTTTTAGTGTGTTTGCAGCAGGCTGGGAAACAGATGAAGGTGGCATCAAATATGTAAATGATGACGGAACCACCCTTTCAGGATGGCAGGAATTAGATGGAAATAAATATTATTTCAAAGAAGATGGTCATGTTTCTGTTGGAATGACTGTTATAGGAGAAAATACTTACTATTTTGATGAAAAAGGTGTCATGCAGACAGGGTGGCAGATAGTAAATGGAAAGAAATTCTACTTTGATGCATCCGGTATCAAGAAGTCAGGATGGGTATCAATTGGCAGCAACAAGTATTATGTTGATTCTGTAAATGGTATGCTTAAGGGCTTACAGTCCTTAGGTGGAAAGAACTACTATTTCGACGAAGAAGGTATCATGCAGAAGGGCTTTGTTACTGTTGATGGAGTAAAGTACTACTTTGGTAAAAAAGGAATTGCAAAGGAAGGCTTCTTCAAGGTAAAGAAAAAGTATTATTATTCTGATAAGACAGGAAAGCTTAAGACAGGATGGTTTAAGTATAAGAAAAAGTATTATTATTTCAATACAAATACATGCAAGATGTCTACAGGCTGGACTAAGATAAATGGTAAAAAGTACTATTTTAGTTCGAAAGGTAAGGCTAAAAAGGGCTGGCAGCAGATAAATGGCAAGACCTACTACCTGAGTAAGAAGGGTATGCAGATTACAGGCTTCAAGAAGATAAAGAAGAAGTATTATTATCTGCTCAAAAAGGGTGACTATAAGACAGGCTGGATGAAGAAGGGTAAGTATAAATATTTCTTCCATGAAGATGGAACCATGGCTATAGGCTGGACAAATCTTAATGGAATACTCTACTATTTCTATAAGGCTAATAATAAGGCTAATAAACCTGTCGGTGCTATGGCGAAGAATACTAAGATAGACGGCAAGAAGCTGGACAAGAAGGGACGCTGGGTAGGTTCTACACCGGATGGTATGGATGCAAAGGCGAAGAATCTGTCAAGTAATACGGATTATCTGATACTTGTAAATTGTGATATTCATTATGTGGCTATATATAGTGGAAGCAAGGGAGCCTGGAAACCACTCTTTAAATGGCAGTGTGGTAATGGAGCTCCGGAGACTCCTACAGTTAAGGGTACCTTCAGTATAGGTGCTAAAGGATATTATTTCGATCCTGAGGGAGGCGGAAGATGCTTCTATTATTCTCAGTTCTATGGTGACTATCTGTTCCATTCCGTTATCTGCGATAAGGATGGAAATGTAATAGACGGACGTCTGGGATGTGCAGTTTCTCATGGATGTGTCAGACTTGCCAAGGAAAATGCCAAGTGGATATATGATAATATCCCTTCAGGAACTACGGTTGTAGTTTACTAATAGTTAAAGGAATAAAGAAATGAAAAATAAGTTTTATGACTACTGTGATGTTATGCCAATGGAAAATCTCAAAGAAATGATTGAGAAAAAAGCTGCGCTTATGCCTCAGATGACAGCTTTTGTGTATCCTTGTGAGACAGGTGAGATGAAGAAAACCTATCTCGACCTTAAAGAAGATGTGGATGCCTTTGGCGCATGGATGTACTCTAAAAAGATTAAAGATAAGCATGTAGCCATAGTGGGCGAGAATTCATATGAATGGCTGATAGTATATCTTGCTACGGTAAATGGTGGTAATGTTGCTGTAGCGATAGATAAGGGACTTCCGGAAGAAGAAATAGCATCTCTTGCCAAGATGGGAGATGTCGATGTAGCCTTCATATCAGGAACATATTATGAGAAGAATAAGAAGGTTGCAAAAAAATGCTACAACCTTAAGGATTTTGATGACTTTTTATCTGAAGGAAGAAAGCTTCTGAAGGATGGAGCTGAAGAATTCCTGAACTATGAGATAGATAATGAAAAGACTGCTACTATTCTTTTTACATCAGGAACATCAGGTGTAAGTAAGGGCGTAGAACTTACAAATCACAATATTGCGTATGAGATAGTACATACAAGCATGCTTTTTGAACCTAAAGGCGGAGTTCTTGCAGTACTGCCTTTCCATCATGCATTTGGCTTGGTTGTTGGAATACTCATGGTTATTAACTACGGACAGCCTATATACATCAATAAGAGTCTCAAATATGTTAAGAAGAATATGGAAGAGTTTGGACCACAGACTATGTTCCTTGTTCCGCTGTTTGTTGAGTTCTTCCATAAGCAGATATGGAGTGAGATAGGAAAAAGAGGGGCAACAAAAGCCTTTAAGGGTCTCATGAAGTCAACTGATATAATGCTTAAAGCGGGAATAGATGTAAGAAAGAAGACATATGGAACCATTCAGAAAGTGTTTGGTGGTAATCTTGAGTACATCATCTGTGGTGGAGCTGCTCTTGACCCTATGTATGTAAAGGAGTTCCGTTCATGGGGTATTGAAATACTTAATGGATACGGAGCAACAGAATGTTCACCTTGTACAGCAGTTAACAGACCATACTTCCGTAAGGATGGAAGTGTAGGACATCTGGTTCCGGGTATAGAAGTTAAGACAACTGAAGATGGTGAGATTGCATTTAAGGGCGAACTTGTTATGAAGGGTTATTATAAGAATCCTGAAGCAACAGCAGATGCCCTTATAGATGGATGGTATCATACAGGCGATCTGGGATATGTGGATGAAGATAATTTCATCTATCTTACAGGAAGAAAGAAAAATCTTATAATACTTAGTAATGGTGAAAATATATCTCCTGAAGAGCTTGAGCAGGATATAGCAAGAGATTCTGCAGTTAAAGAGGTTCTCGTATATGATGAGGCTGGAAAGATAGTTGCAGAGGTATTTCCGGAGGAGGATCATCTGGGGGATACAGCTTACTTTGAAAAATTAAAGAATAAGGTTAATAAGGGACGTCCACTGTATAAGCAGATCACACGTATAAAACTTCGTGATGAAGAATTCATAAAGAACGCTACCATGAAGATAGTGAGATATAAAAACATACCCAAATAATTCTGCTAAAAAGGTTTATCCCAAAGTCTGCCGATAGGCAAGACCTTGGTAGATAAACCTTTTTAAAGCAGAATAAAAGGTATCGCTGAATAGAAGCTGCGAAGCAGCGACATACGGCGAAGCCGGATGATTCAGCGATTACCTACAAAAAAACACTTGCATCAAGTAAGACCATATGATATTATGAACGTCTGTGATGCAAAAAAATCCTTGTTTTTACCTGCACTTGCCGGATTAACTGATTCGGCGCTGTGAAGTCTCAGTATCTACCGGGATTTCAGGGTAAAAACCAAAAAAAGTCCATAAGGAGGTGCAAAGAATGAACAAGTATGAGATCGCGTTAGTACTTAGCTCTAAGATTGATGACGAAGCAAGAACTGCTACTCTTGAGAGAGTAAAGAATCGTGTTGCGAAGTCTGGAAGTACTATTACAGACATCGATGACAGAGGAAAGCAGAAGCTTGCATACGAGATTCAGGATATGTTAGAGGGATACTACTATTTCGTACATTTCGAAGGTCCGGAAGATGCTCCAGCATTTATCGAAAGACATCTTAGAATCTACGAAAATGTCATCAGATTCTTAATTGTTAAGCAGGACGCGTAGTTTTCCGTATATAAGGAGGAGTCCTGAATGAACAAGGTTATATTAATGGGTCGTTTAACTAGAGACCCTGAGGTTAGATATTCAAATTCACAAAATGGCGAGCAACTTGCAATTGCAAGATATACTCTTGCTGTTGACAGAAGATTTGCCAGAAGAAATGGCGGAGATAATCAGCAGAGTGCTGATTTTATATCATGTGTTGCTTTCGGCAGACAGGGCGAATTTGCAGAGAAGTACCTGAAACAGGGAACTAAGATTGCTGCAACAGGCCGTATACAGACAGGTTCTTATACTAATAAGGATGGTCAGAAGGTCTATACAACAGAGGTTGTTATAGAAGAACAGGAATTTGCTGAGAGCAAGGGCGCTTCTTCAGAATCACAGGGTGGATATGCGCCACAGGCTGCACCATCACCAGCTGATGCGAGTGCGGATGCATTTATGAATATTCCTGAAGGAATAGAGAATGATCTGCCATTTAAGTAAGAAGTGAGTTTGGATGCATATGAATTCATGGAGGTAGAAAGATGCCATTTAATAAAGAAGGCGGAGCAGCACCTATGAGAAGAAGACCTATGCATAGAAGAAGAAAGGTCTGTGTATTCTGCTCTGACAACAATCAGGTAATTGATTATAAGGATGCAAATCTCCTTAAGAAATATGTATCTGAAAGAGGAAAGATTCTTCCTCGTCGTATAACAGGTAACTGTGCTAAGCATCAGAGAGAGCTGACAACAGCAATCAAGAGAGCTAGACAGATTGCTATTCTCCCTTATGTAAATGAGTAAGCTTATTTAAGGGTAACAAGAAGACTAGAACGCGTATCCATCCGGGTACGCGTTTTTATGTATTCTTTGACCATGACATAGGTTTGTGGTAAAATATACTCTGTATGTTCTGGTAACAATACAATCAATAAAAAAGTAAGGTAAAAATAAATGAAATTTACAAAAATGCATGGAATCGGCAACGATTATGTATATATTAATGCAATAGAAAATGAAGTTGAGGATCCGTCATCTCTCGCAAAACTGGTAAGTGACAGACATTTTGGCATCGGTTCAGATGGTCTTATTCTGATAAAAGCAAGCGATAGGGCGGATTTTATGATGGATATGTATAATGCTGATGGTTCCAGAGGCAAGATGTGTGGTAATGGAATCAGATGTGTTGGTAAATATGTATATGATCATGGATTGACCAGTAAGAAAATAGTTACCGTAGAGACTTTGTCAGGAATTAAGATACTGAATCTGGCTGTTAAGCCGGATGATGAGGTGGAAGGCTATAAAGAAGTATCTAATAATGGTATGGTAGTGTCACATGTTACTGTAAATATGGGTTCTCCTATATTTGAACCTGATGAGATTCCCATAAAGCTTACAGGAGCTTATAAGCCGGAAAACAGTCATGGCGCTATGGTGAATATACCGATTATGATAGATGATACATTTTATTATGGGACGCCGGTATCTATGGGCAACCCTCATGTGATAGTATATGTGGATGATACAGACAGTGTACGTATAGAGGAAATAGGTCCAAAGTTCGAGAAGCATGAAATGTTTCCTGAGCAGGTAAATACAGAGTTTGTACAGGTAGTAGACAGGGGGCATCTGAAGATGCGCGTGTGGGAAAGAGGTTCAGGGGAAACTCTTGCATGCGGAACAGGTGCATGTGCTACGGTTGTAGCATCTATAGTAAATGAAAAAACAGAGGACGAAGTAACGGTAAGTCTTTTGGGTGGAGATTTAAAGATACGTTGGGATCAGGACCAGAACAATGTGTTTATGACGGGGCCTGCAACCACTGTATTTGAAGGAAATATTTAAGTTTTACAAGCTGCTTTAAGCTGATAGGTTTTAGGAGGAAAAATGTTTAGAGCGAATGAAGATTATTTGAAGTTGCCGGGAAGTTATCTTTTTTCTAATATAGCGAAGAAAGTCAGTCAATTCGCTGAGGAGAACCCCGATAAGAAGATAATAAGACTTGGCATAGGAGATGTAACACAGCCACTTTGTCCGACTGTCATAAAAGCACTTCACAGTGCTGTAGATGAGATGGCTGATGCGGCTACCTTCAGAGGATATGCACCGGATCTGGGTTATGGCTTTTTGAGAGATACAATTGTAGAGAAAGCATTTAAACCTTTAGGGGCTGAAGTGTATGCAGATGAAGTATTTGTAAGCGATGGTGCTAAGTCTGATTCCGGAAATATTCAGGAGATATTTACAAAGAACCAGAAAATCGCTGTATGTGATCCTGTTTATCCTGTTTATGTTGATACAAATGTCATGGCAGGAAGAACGGGTAACTATGATGCGGCTACCGGACTCTGGAGCGATGTGATTTATATGCCATGTACGGCTGAGAATGGCTATGCTCCTGAACTTCCGACAGAGACTCCTGACATTATATATCTTTGTTTCCCTAATAATCCTACTGGTGCAACTATAACAAAGCCTGCGCTTCAGGAGTGGGTTGACTATGCTATACGTGTTGGAGCGGTAATTATATATGATGCGGCTTATGAGGCGTATATATCAGAAGAAAATGTTCCTCATTCTATCTATGAATGTGAGGGTGCCAGAAATTGTGCTATCGAGATCAGATCCTTCTCCAAGAATGCCGGATTTACGGGAACAAGACTTGGATATACAGTTATTCCGAAGGATATTAAGGACGCTGATGGAAATAGTCTGAATGCACTCTGGGCAAGAAGACATGGAACTAAATTCAATGGAGCTCCTTATATCATACAGAAGGCTGGAGAAGCTGTATTTTCTGATGAAGGAATCAGAGAAACAAATGAGCAGATAGCTTATTACATGAAGAATGCCAGATACATACTTGAAGGACTTAAAAGTGCCGGCTATACAGTATCGGGTGGCGTTAATGCACCGTATATCTGGCTTAAAACGCCTGATAATATGTCCAGTTGGGACTTCTTTGATTATCTGCTTAAAGAAGCAAATGTAGTCGGTACTCCCGGTTCAGGATTTGGACCGAGTGGAGAAGGACATTTTAGACTTACTGCATTCGGAAGCTTTGAAAATACGGTTGAGGCCATTGACAGAATCAAACAGCTGTAGAGCTGAACTATAAAAAACAAGAAACTATTCCCTGTATATACTCAGGGAATATAAAAGGAAATATATGAAAGATGTAATTATAACCGGCGCAACCGGAATGATAGGAGCTGAGGTTACAAGACTGCTTCTGAGACAAGGTGTAAATGTTACTGCTATAGTAAGGCCTATGTCAGAGAATCTTGAATACCTTGAGGAGCTCGTTGAAAGAGATAAGATAGAAATGGACAGCATCAATGAGCTGGTAGAGTATGGAACGCTGAGACTCTTTGACTGCGAACTTTCAGAACTCAGATCTTTAAGAGACAAGCTTGGCTGGGAACATGATGCTTTCTTTCATTTTGGCTGGGCACATACATTTGGACCTGGAAGAAATGATGCCTCAAAACAGGCTGCAAATATCAAGGCTACTGTAGATGCGGTTCATCTGGCGTATGAAACCGGCTGTAAAGCTTTTGTCGGAGCCGGTTCGCAGGCCGAGTTTGGAATAGCAAGTGCAAAGCTGACGGATGAGCTTCCGAAGGATCCTAAAACAGGCTATGGAGTGGCAAAGCTGGCAGCCTGCAAGCTGTCACAGCTGGAGTGCCAGAATCTTGGCATAAGGCACGTGTGGGGCAGAATAGTCAGCTGCTATGGCCCGGGAGACAACGAAACTACCATGGTTATGTCGGCTGTCAGAACGATGCTGAGGAATGAGAGAATGAAGTTCACTCCTGCAGAACAGATATGGGACTATATATATGTTGAAGATCTGGCGAAGGCATTTATAGCACTTGCTGAAAAAGGACATAATCAGAAATGCTATACTATAGGTTCAGGTGAGGGAAGACTTCTTAGAGAATATATATATGCTATCAGAGATGCGATTGATCCTTCTCTTGACGTGGGAATAGGCGAGAGAGAATATGATCAGAATCAGGTAATGCATCTGGAGGCAGATATTACAGAACTGATAGCTGATACTGGTTTTGTTCCTGAGATTAGCTTTGAAGAAGGAATCAGAAGAACCATAAGCTGGGCGAGTGAATATTCAAATGTGTGATTCCCTTTGATGGCTTAAGCCCGAAGAATCTTTTCCTTTAAACATCAAAAGATTCCTCGACTTCGCTCGGAATGACATGTGGGAAGTTTTTGTTAGTAATAAATATTTATGGTAAAGGAAAGGAATAGCTATGGGAAAAATAAGCGTTGAAACATGTGAAAAGAACGGAATTGAAATAGAAGGTCTTAAGGTTATAACTCCTACTGTTTTCGGTGATGACAGAGGCTACTTCATGGAGACCTATAATAAAAATGATATGATAGAAGCAGGAATTCCATATGAATTTGTGCAGGATAATCAGAGTGCTTCCAAGAAAGGCGTTCTGAGAGGATTACATTTTCAGAAGGAATTTCCTCAGGATAAGCTCGTTAGAGTTATAAAGGGCGAAGTATATGATGTGGCAGTAGACTTAAGACAGGGAAGCAAAACTTTCGGAATGTGGTATGGAGTCAGGCTGTCAGAAGATAACAAGAAACAGTTCTTTATTCCGAAGAATTTTGCACATGGTTTTATTGTTTTGTCTGACCATGCAGAGTTCTGTTACAAATGCACTGATTTTTATCATCCAAATGATGAAGGAGGACTTCTGTGGAATGACCCGGATATCGGTGTAGATTGGCCACTCCCAGAGGGTATGACATATGATGATCTTACCTTATCGGACAAGGATAAGGTTTGGGGTGGAATAGAGGCTTACAAGGCAGAAAGAGGTTTATAAGCCTTAGAGTGTGACTTCACATTTGAATGGAGCAAATGATTTGATATGAACAGAAATAGTAGAGAGTCGATTCCTGTAGAGCTTTTCAAAAACAGAAAGCTTGCATTTACTCTTGCAAAAAACGATTTTAGAACTAAATATGCTGGATCATATCTGGGCATGGTATGGGCTTTTATCCAACCTATAGTAACAATACTTGTTTACTGGTTTATTTTTACTGTTGGATTCAGGTCGGATCAGGATCAGGAGTATCCTTTCGTGCTTTTTATTGTTGTGGGAATAGTACCCTGGTTTTTCTTTTCTGAAGCTCTTAATGGAGGAACCGGTGCGCTTATAGACTATGATTATCTGGTCAAAAAGGTAATGTTTAACATAGATATACTGCCATTTGTAAAGGTTCTTTCGGCCCTTTTTGTGCATATATTCTTCATAGTATTTTCGATAATTCTATGTATATGCATGGGATATGCACCGACAGTTTATGCGCTTCAGATGATATATTACATTTTATGCAACATCATTTTTGTACTAGGACTTGTATATCTTACTGCGGCAATAAATGTATTTTTACGCGACCTTACACAGATAATCAGTATATTTGTACTTCAGATAGGCGTGTGGCTTACTCCGATTATGTGGGATGCAGAGAAGATGCTGAGTCCGAAGCTTCTTATGATATTTAAACTCAATCCGATGTTTTATATAGTAAACGGATTCAGGGACAGTATGCTCTATAAGAGATGGTTCTGGGAAGGTAGCGGCATATGGTGGACGCTGTATTTCTGGGTAATTACCCTTTTTATGTTTTGGTTTGGCGTGAGAATATTTAATAAGCTTCGTGAGTACTTTGCAGATGTGCTGTAGAGAAGATATGGTTCAAATAAAAAAACGTGGATAAAAAAATGGCAAATGATATCGCAATAAAAGTAAATAATGTATCCAAGATATATAACCTCTATGAGACAAATACAGACCGTGCTCTTGGAATGCTGGGCTTCAGGCATGGAATAAAGTATCGTGAGCATCACGCGCTTAAAGATGTGAGCTTTGAAGTGAAAAAAGGTGACTGCGTAGGAATAATAGGAACAAATGGTGCCGGAAAATCTACGATGCTCAAGATAATAACAGGAGTGCTTAGTCCGACATCGGGAACAGTTGATATAGATGGACGTATTTCGGCACTTCTGGAGTTGGGTGCAGGCTTTAACAGTCTTTATACAGGTATAGAGAATATCTATCTGAATGGAACGATGATCGGTTTCTCAAAGGAGGAGATAGATGCCCGCCTGGATGATATATTGGAATTTGCAGATATAGGTGACTTTGTATATCAGCCTGTAAAGACCTATTCCTCAGGTATGTTTGTAAGACTTGCCTTTGCAGTAGCTATAAATATAGATCCGGAAATTCTGATAGTCGATGAAGCGCTTTCTGTGGGCGATGCATTTTTTCAGAATAAATGTTTTAAGAAGTTTGAGGACTTTAAAGATAGAGGCAAAACTATACTTTTTGTCAGCCATGATCTGTCAAGCATAGAGAGATATTGCAGTAAGGCAATTCTTCTTGACCATGGAATTAATGTAGGTGAAGGAACTCCTGGCGAAACCATTAACAGATATAAGAAACTGATGTCTGGAATGTCTGTGAAGGATATAAAGGCACAGGAAGAAGGAACATATGTAGCCGGTGGAATGAACCAAAGCTATGATGACGGAGAAAAGAAGTGGAAGGATAGCTTCCAGATAAATCCTAAACTGGACGAATATGGCATTATGGATGCTAAGATAACAGACTTTGCCATAATGGATGAACAGGGAAATCTGTCTGCGACACTAATAAAAGGATATAAATTCCACATAAAATATAAAGTTGAATTCTTTGAGGATGTTCAGGATCCGATCTTTACATATACATTCAAGACACTTAAAGGTCAGGACATAACCGGAACAAATAGCATGTACGAAAATGCTGGCGTCGGTCTTGCCAGAAAAGGTGACGTATATGTGGTGGACTTTGAACAGGACATGTTCCTGCAGGGAGGAGACTATCTGCTATCCATAAGCTGCACCAGCTTCGTAAATGGAGAACTGACAGTCCACGACAGAATGTACGACGTCCTCCTCATAACAGTTGTCTCCAACAAAAACACCGTCGGATTTTATGATATGAATTCAAGAGTCACTATTCAAAAGTCATGAGATATATAACAAGAGACGGCTGCTTGCAGACGGAAATTGTTATTATATCTCATGGAACCTGCGAAGCAGGGACCGCACATACATGAGGAAAGCGTCTGCGGAAGCAGACGAGAGAGTGCGAAGCACGACTTTCCGAATG
>OCTX012040581.1_pt1 | contig 11063 bp, 7 predicted proteins | sample 1539691 | NCBI WGS metagenome assembly OCTX01 (sample SAMN02144231, study PRJEB22623) | gut metagenome | biome: sheep rumen | host: Ovis aries | place: New Zealand | reverse complement strand
TTCAAGCCGTGGCTCTCTGCTTTTTCTTTGATACGCCTGCGCTCATCATCGGTGCAGCGTATGGTTATGGTCGAATTTCTTTTCCTCATTTCATCATCCTTTCCTTTTTAAACTGTCGTTTTGACAGTTTTGATTTTTTGCCAATGATTAAGGGGGTCCGGGGTTCTCCCCGAGCCAGTGAAGCAGGTGAGCAACCGCCTTAGCGGACTGCCGCCTGCGATGCTGGCTGGTCGCAAAGTTGTGCGGTTTTCGGACTGCCGTTTGATACTGATACTTGGAACAGTTTTATTCAGCACTCGTTAGCCGCAAAGCGTTCAATCTCGGGATTTTCTCTTTTCTGCTATTTCAGGGTTACTATACAGATAGTAAACTCCTGCGGCGAGAGTTCTTTGCTTTGCCATTTGCTCACACTTGCGCCACGTTGCCCTGTGCGGCGTTTTGTGCCTGCGGCTCGGGTAATCTCTCCACCGAGGGAGATGGTGGGCAAAAATCGCGCGACAGACACATCTCAACTTCTTTCTTATCGACTACAGCAAGGCTCATCTGCCTGGTGCTGCTGACTCTGATCGTAGTGGTATTGCGCTTGCCGTTTGAGATGATTATCCTGTCATCGACAAGCTGCTGAAGCAGACTGTTACGCCCGACTGAAAAGCTGTCACCGAGTTCTCTTGACAGCTTGTTGATCTCTGACATCGCAGCGTTCATAATAAGATAGTAGTGCTCATCGTCCTCGAAGCCGATGAAACCTTTGCGGGAAATATCCTCATCGTTTCCAAGCGTATTCAGAGAACACCTGCCGCTGTCGAGCAGACTTTTCAGCTTTTCACAGAACTGATAGCTGGTGTTTTCGTTCTCAATAAGGCTGCTTGTCCTGCTGATATTTTCGATCAGTATCTCATCAAAAACAGATCTGTAATTCTCAATATCGCCTGTGCCGAGCTGACCTTTGTCGCACAGGAACTCAAGCAGAAAATCTAAACCTATCTTCAGACTTGCAAGCATATCAGGTATGCGATTGTGAAAAACAATGCCTCTTTCGGTGAGATCTTTTATCATCTCGGTGCGGTAAGAAATAAAAAGAGCAGAGAGCTTTTTCACAAACTCGTCTGCGTTTCCAAGATGTTTTTCTTTGATCCAATCAACATAACTGTGCATGATCCCATTCAGTATTCCATCCGCAGCGAGCTGCTGATACTCCGAAAGCAGTTTGAGTTTCACATCACTCTCTTTCATTTCAAGAATGAAATACCGTGCAAGACCTGACTGGGTTATCGCAGGAGTGTACTCAGATGTTGTCAAGCACATTCCCATCGGAGGCTTGCTCGGCTGCAACTCTGCACGGGTATTCAGGCGGGCACGACCGATCCTGTCGCCGTAGTATCTTGAAAGATTCTGCGCCGTGTTCTTCATCTCCGCGTCGCCGTAGCGACCATTTGGATGTAGATCATCAACGCAGGTGAGGATATCTTTCGTGTGGTAGATGTTTGAGAGTATGCTGTTGGCTGTGTCGTGAAACGAGTTTGGAAGATTGCTAGCGTTGAAGTTTCCGAAGAATGACAGATACGCAGCCGCAGAGCTTGACTTTCGTGAACCTGTTTTTCCAACCAGTGCTGTAATGAACTTAGGCTCGCAGCTGCCAAGTCTCATGAAATGTTCAAGAGGAGAAACGAATGTAACTGCGAGCAGAGGAAGGTTCAATCTCTGCGGAAGGAAACTCTCGTCAAGCATAGCAGCGAGATAGATAAGGTCGGGATCAGGACTGCACTTATTAAAATGGTAACTGCGTAGCTTGCCCTGCAGTTCAACAGTCAGTGCGTTGTCGTCCTGCGGCATCATGAAGAACCATTCCCTGTCTATCTCCCTCCAGCCCGTCTGTGAATAGATGGTCTGGAAGCTGATGTCGGCTTTGGTCATTGTGATAGCGTGCCTTATCTTCCCCGTAGTGTTGTTGGTCGGTGCATATGAACCCAGCGCTCCCCACTTTTCAAGCAGCCACTTCATATTGCTCATATCGTCGGCACTGACTCGAACAGTCGGAAGCATAACACCGCTTGAGTGCTCTGCACTGACCTCGAACACCTTTTTACTGTCCGTACCGTCATCATAGGTTATCTCGGAGCGAAGCACAGGTAGGTAATCGCAGAGCTTGACCATGTTGGTCTTTCCGTTTTTGATGACCTCCTCATAGAGACATCCATCCTTTGTGTAGTACGGCTCTTTGTAAAGAGAGTCGTCGAACCTGTCGTTTGTTGATAACATATTGTCATCCCTTTCCTAATTTTCTTGAATGCACTCCGACTTTTCCCGCAAAAGTGGGAGCAGTATTCATTTGCTGATACCTTATGACAGCTATGATGTTTGGAAAAGGAAAAACCACCGCCGCTTTCAAACGACAGTGGTCACAATAAAAAATATGGCGAAAAAAGAAATTGCTCTGTCCTTTGAATTTTTGCTATCATGCTACCAAGCAAGTGCAAACAGCGCAGATGCAGACTTTTGAGGCTTCTGAAAATGCTACCAAAACGATAACAGAACTATACCAGAATGCTAACAGCAAGGGACGGTTTGCAAACATGCTAACAAAATGCTAACGGCGCAGACAACGCTGCTGCGAGGTTTGGAACATGTTGTTAGCATGTTAGCATTTTTGCGAAGAAGAGAGCAGAAGAAATCAGTGACAGTTCATTTCCTTTGCTCATGTATCCATTTTAAGTGTCACAACCGTCACGACTGTCATCAAGAGTATCAGTACAATATTTTGTACTGATTTTAGCTTGTTTGAGTCAACTGTCCAAAAAATGATACACACAACAGATGAAAGATGTGATATACTAAAGGTGCAGAAACAACGGGAGGTGATACTATGCGCAGGCGCTGGTACAAAATATATACACTGTCGGTGAGGCAGATGCTTGGTTATGCAAAGCCAGATGGAGACAGCTTTACGCTTTCGCTCGGGCAGTCAACCGCACAGAGCTGCATGAAAGGGACAGACTCCGATAAATCTGAGAACGCGCTGTTTCGTCAGTTACTCTATGTGCTGAACATCAGCCCTGACAGTGACAAGGCATCGGAGGCACTCTGTGATGTAATATTCTACGCTGATTTCAAAGGGATATTTGACCGCACCTCTGCAAACTCCTACTACACTCTGCTTCGAAGGAAAGCAGAAGCTATGTTCAGTCCCAACGGCGTGATGATAGATTTCGGGAATGGAGCACACCGCTATCTTGCCTTTGAGCGCTCACAGAGTATGAGCCGTGAGGGTGTGCTGACCTTTATCCGTGATGATGTCATTGATGCGGTCAACGAGCGTATAATGCTTGGTATGAAAGTCGGTCGCTGTCAACTCAGCAAGCTCTACGCCTACAAAGGTCTGATGTTCTCTGACGGTGTGCGTATCGAAGGACTTGCTCTTGATTCTAACAGCGTGATAGTAGTCGATGATCCAGTTTACACGGCAAGGGGTATTGATATAATAACGGTGGAGAGTAAGGACAGCGGCACTGTTCGCAGATATGAGCGTGTTGAAAGAAAGCAGGATATTGACATTCTCGGCTTTGACGGCGAGGGCATTATCTCTCCGCAGCTTGCAGAGCAGATCTGCGAACAGCTTGGTGAGAAACACAGTTCGTTCCAGATTCGACTGCCTTTCATAAAGGGTATGCTGCACAGCGTTGATTTTCAGGACTTTTTCAAGTGTGCAGTTATCGAGTTCCTGACGGATATATGGGGCGTGAAGCACAACATTTCCGAGGTCAGCGTAATACTTACAAAGAGCATGGTCAAATGCCTCGGCTGGCTTAAAGAGAACAATATGTCTTGGTCTAATTATTGGAGTGCTTTTGAGAGGTACGGTCACGCACTGTATATCTCCCAGGTCAGCGGTGATGAAAAAGAGGCTGAAACGGTGTTCAATTACCAGTTCCTCAGCACACTTTCTCTGACCTCGGACGAGTTTCGTCCTGCAGATCTGCCTCGCTGGTTTGAAGGTGATCCGCTTGCCGACAGCCGCAGATGGCTCACCAAGGATACCGAGGCAGCCTACTGCCGCCTTTGCAGCGACACAGATTACAAGGTGCGGTTATTCACCGATAAGGACTATGCACCTGAAAGCCGTGAAAGTCTGCTTGCACAGATACTCAAAGCAAACCCGAGTTTCATACATGAGCCTGCCTATGCAAACATTCTTAAGCAGAAAGCATACAAGCTGATAAAGGACTACGCACTCGGGCGGCTGATAGTCGCAGGCGACAACCGCTTTCTGTCCGGTGACCTGCTTGAGCTTATGCATCTGCTGGCACTGCGCAACGGTGCAGACAGCGTCAATGAGTTTCTTCGTTCAGTCGCATCTGCCTTGCTCGGTTCGGACAGATTCTATGCTCCAGGTGCTGATTACAACAGTCTTGAACAATGCACTCTGCTGCGCAATCCGCATATTGCACGCAACGAAGAAGTGCTGCTGAAACCGTATCACGACAGTGAAGATATTCGCCGCAAGTATCTCGGTCACCTGACCGATGTTGTGATGATAAGCGCGGACTCACTTGCAGCCGCACGGCTCGGCGGTGCAGACTTTGACGGAGACATGGTAAAGATAATAACCGATGACATCGTCAACCACTGTGTGAGAAGGAACATTGACAGTTGCTATCCACTGCTGATGATTCCCTCGGAAAAGCCTGTGGAAAGCGATGCAAACGACTGGAAAGCTCGCTTTGAGACTGTAAAAAGCACATTCTCATCAAGAGTGGGACAGATATCAAATGCGGCACTGAACAGAAGCGTTATCGCCTACAACGAGAACAGCAGTGACGATAAGCGTGAGCGATGCAGCAGGGAGACAGAGACTCTTGCGATACTTACCGGGCTTGAAATCGACTCTGCCAAGACAGGTGTTAAACCTGATCTGTCAGAGTATCTTGGGAACAAGGATATCCCAAGGTGCAGATTTTTGAAATACAAGAGTGTGCTTGACAAAAACGCAGGTCGGAATAACGGTGAGCACAGACAGCAAACCGAGCATTTCTTTGACCTGCCGAAATGGGAAGGTGTTGACTCCAGCCTTGAAACTCTGCCGAAATATGCTTACGAATTGAGCGAATATATGGGATACATCTCGGGTGATCCTGCACCGGCAAGTGAGCTGTTTGTTTTCGCTGCCGGGTCTGATTGGAAGGACGGTCTTGATAAGGTTATCCTTGAAAAGCTATCCTCACTTATCGCTGATTACAACAAATGCCTTGCACGGATAAGGTTTGTGATACAGCCGCCGAAGAACAAGCCGCGCCTGAACGATATATCCCGTATCCTGACCAAGCGAGGGCAGGACAGTATTTACGATATTGACGCAATGTATTCGGCACTTTCAGAAATACCCGCAGAAAGAATAGCGCAGATAAGAGAAGATATCCGCAATAAGAAGTGGCAGTTTGCCCGTCCGCAGCAGAGGGAGGATATGCTTTCAGAGTGGCTGCCCGAGATGGGAGAATACTACGAGTTGTTCAGCGATTTCAGAGAGTCGGGCTGCAAGCTGCTGTGGGACTTAGTCGCAGACATATACGATGAAAACACACAGTCGGAAGGCAAACAATATTTCCGCAAGAATGACAGCGAACAGTTTAAAATGATGATGACGGCATACATCGAAAAAGGTGCAGATAAGTATTACCGTGATGCTGTCTGCGGCAAGTGCCGCCAGCTGCTTGAACAGATAATAAAGCCTGATGAGGCGGTCAAGTATTTGGAAGCCCTCGGCAAGCGCCGAGAGATGTTCGAGTTGGTGCCTGAAATGATATTGCAGAATGTTAGGAGGTGGGGTGATGCTTAATGAAATCGAAGAATTCAAGGCTTACACGGCAAAGCCGAAATACAGCCACAAAGGCAAGCGTGATACAAGCTATTTCGGACGATTCAGCTACGATATGCTGACAGAGTTCATTGGTTTGCAGCGAGTTCTTACAATAATAGCGAGAGGGTATCTGTTTCGCAGCGGTGACCCTTACGACAACATTGAATATGCACGCCGTGCTCTCTGTGCGTGGTGCAGTCTGCCGGGGAAGAATCCTGAGGGCAAGGAAAACGAGTGGCAATTCAGAACCAATTTTGGAGAGTACCATGATGAGTTCCCTGAACTTGTCGGCAAGGACGGAAAGGGCTGGTTTTACAGACATGTTCACGGGATCACGAGCTATATAGATAAAAATGTGAAACCGGACTCGCACTCATTTATTATGCGGTACGAAAAGCTTCAATCTGGTTTCAAAAATAAGTGGGAGAACAAAGTGAAACAACTCCAGATACCGCTGTTTTCAGATGCCACAAAGGGTGCTTGGGTATTAACTTTTGATGAGATTCTTTCCGATGCGATCGAGGCTGGCGAGCTTCGGGACAAGAGTTTTTCTTTTTCTGCTGAACAAAAGGAACGCATCGCTGCGGCTCTGCCGAAAGGATTGCCATACCATGCCGCAGAAACACTGCTTGCTTACTGCATCGCCAACAATCCTGAAGACAGCGACTGGACTATTATCCCTGTGACCAACTTTGACGCATATTTCGGCAGCACGATGTTCAGCAAGAAATGGCTGTACTGTATGCCGGAGAGCTTGTTCGTGAGGGACAAAGCGAACTGCGGGGTTTGCAGGGGGATGGCGAAGATATGAAAGCAGCACACTGAGCTAGAGACTCAGTGTGCTGAAAAAGGAAGGCTTTTACCAAAACTAGATTAAAGCAGTAATGGTTTCAGATTAACTTATTTCTATATAATCAAAATAATTCATATTTATTATATGCAATCAAGAATCTCATATAAATGATCAATAATGAATTGTTGTGATTCACTATTATACATTATGACATTATACTCATTTCCATCCTGATTCTTTTTCTTAATTACTGAAAGACCTATATCTTTTGATTTATCTGTTAATTCTCTGCAATAGCAACCATTATAGTAAAGCACTTCTGAAAGATAACCTTGGTTAGCAAGCCAGGATGTTATATCGGAAGATTTTAATTTTTTCATGTCTTTGCTTTGACTAATTGAATTCAACGAATAAACAAAAGCACTTATTGATACAGGTTCTTCAGATTTTTTTAGTAATTGTATTTGTTCCGCAGTGATGGTAAATGGTTTTTTTCTTCTTTGATCAGAACTAACTAATCTATAATCAAGTATTTCATCCAGCAAAGTTATTATTCCTTTAAACAACTCTTTATTGTGGCGTTCATTAAGCAAAGTATCCTCGGGATATTTTATTCCTGTTTCGGGATCTATTCCAATAGAAAGTTGTTTAAGTCTTTTTCTAATTTCAAGAATTTCTTTTTTATTCATATGCACCTCTAGTAATCCCAATCAATTCTATCAAGTAATTTAAACAGTTTTTTTCCTTCATCTGGCTCGACCATATTTACAAAAAAAGCCTTTCCATACAGATGCTCTTTGAAAAAAGCTTTATTGCATTTTGTCCTTTTCATATGATCGTCTACTCCATACTTCTCACAATAGTATAATTCTTGATAGAGCGTACGTTTGTATTTTTTACTAACTCTAACTTTTTCATTATTTACTATTAATCCTGTGACTTCCTGTCTTTGGTGAGAAAACGCTGTTCGAGTCTTTTTTTCGTTAATAGTAAATCCTTCTTCATTAATTATGCGTCTTGTTATAGCTAATAATCCTAAAATGTTCCTTGATCCGGAAAGGGTAATATCATCAGCATATCTTGAGTAATCAGCATTATTCTTTATAGCTATAGCAGATAGTCTTGCATCAAGACTAAGGCAACATATATTTGATAAGTTAGGGCTGGCTGGAGATCCTTGTGGAAGTTCATTTTTATATGTGCATAGTTTGGCTAAGATAAACGAAACTTCTTTTGTATATCCATAATACTTAAAAATCATAAATATTCTATCAAAATTGATAGATGAAAAAAAATCTTTCAAATCTATATTCAAGACACATTGTTTTCCTGTATGACGTTTAGCATTATCGAGGATTGATCTATTATTACAAAAACCAGTCGAATAATCAGAGACATGCATTTTACATAAAATATTATCAAGAATCCATCGTTGAATATATTTTAAATCCGCAGAAGGAATGTTTAATTCTCTTTTTCCTCCATTTTTCTTTTGAATAACAACTCTAGAATAATAACAATAATCTGCACAAACCAATTTAAGTAAGTCTTGCTTCTTTATGCCGATGAGCAAACATAAATGATTAATGTCAAAAATTACAGGCAAATTGCTATTCAAAAGTTTCTCTGAATATGATACACATAACATGGTATAATCATCATTATAGCCTTTTTCTTGCAATTTATGTTGTAATATTTTCAGATAGTTTGTTTTATTCATAACAATCCCTTATATAAAAAAGCAATATGCCAATACCCAAATATACTAACAATCATAGATCCTCGCTCTTTATTTGCAATCCAGCACTAGTTGTAGCGATTCGTCGTTACAACTAGTGCTGAAAATGGTTGTATTCCAACCATTTTCATATAATTGGCGCTTGCGTCAATTATATGGAATATTAAAGAACATTTCTACTATGAAAAGCAACTTGCTTTTCGCTTCTATTGACATATTGCTTTTTCATTTTATGTTTTTTTGTTGAAATCCTTTGGTATATATATATAATCAATTGGTTTCGCTTTCTCTTCGTTTATGATAGAAAGGCTCATATTACTTGACTTATATTCATTATTGGTAGCATGATTACGCTCTAAATAATCCAATCCTTTTTTAGAAATGCACATTTCATCAAACCTATTATATTTTAGTAGATTTTCTTCAAATAATATACGGAGCAGATTATCTAATTGTGAATGAGTTAGTCCAAGGATAGAACACAGTTCGGTCAAATCATATTTGTCAGCTTGGTTTTTAAAATATATTAATGCTAACAATTTGGTATAGCTATGAATCATTCATATTCTCCTCAGTAATCTCTACTCAAATTATTATAATTAGCTTTTTTGCGTTTTTCACTATCTTTTGAAATGCTTTGCCAGGAAGGTGTTTTATAAAATCTTCGTGGGAAAATAGGAAAATATGATTCTGACTTACCATGTACAAATCCTAAAGTATTATTAGGAGTATTATTATAAAATGCTACTAGTGCTTGAGTTTTATCTCTACCTAAATACTCCGGAATTCCTATTTGATTTGCAAGAATCTGATAGTTAGTCAAAGCCTTCTGATCGTTTTCAAATATATTTTGCATAAAAGCTTTTCTTCTGCATTCTCCATATAACCAAATCACATTAAAGCCTTCGACATTCCCGAATTGTTCTAATCTATTTTTTGAATTGATCATTAAACTAACAACAATAATATATACAGTTTTACCATATAATTTTCCAAGATGCTTTTTTAATTCATATTTAATGCTTTTCCCCGTTCCACTAAAGTCATCAATATAAACTATATTTTCAATATACTTCCAATTTTCTTCTTCAATTGCACTTATGTTTTCATAGCATACATTGGGATTTATATTATTGATGTTTTTATACTCGGTCCAATAGTCATTAGAACTGTTTGTTTTTCCATCTGAAGATTTAATAAATGTATAGATGGTGTTATCATCCGTTATCTTATATGTTTTAATAAGCTTACTATGTAACTCTTTAAGGATTCTGTTCGCTTCTCTTCTGGTAAAATAATGTACCTCTTTTAATAACTGCAAAATCACTCCTCTAAATTCTTCTGGAATCTGATTAATCCAGCTTTCAAAAATATTATTATAATCGTTGAGGCGCGAATCAAAATCGCCTCCATTTGCCCATTGTAAAAGAAGAGCATCTTTTATTTCTTCTGGTATCATTTGCACACCTCATCTTGTGAAAATCATAGACTATTTACAAAAAAGACCGTATTGTAATCAAACAGAATAAGGTTTAATGCAATTATATCATATAATCAAACAAAAAGCAATGCTTATTTTTGGCTTTTGGGTCTGTATTTTTACTGGCGCATTTGTTTATTATGATTTGCTATTTATAGCTATCTTTGATTTTCATTTATCACATAGGAGAATAGTAAAACAGACTATTGCAAACCGAGCAATAGTCTGTTCTTTTATTCTTCAATAGCTAAGAACCCCTGTTCAAACGCTCCGGGGAACTGAAACTTCTTAACAATTCCGTTGAAAACGACAATGATCATCCCGTCATCTATTCCTTTTACCTTACCCAGACCGAATGCCTTATGCTTCACCAATACTCCAGCCGTGATCTTTGATGTGTCTATAGTGACTTTTGGCTTGACTGTTTTAGGAACAGCAGTTGGCATCGGCGGAACATATGATGGTCTATAAGTCGAACCTGTTGTAGTTATAGGCACGATAGGAGTTCTCGATGTCGAAGCTTTTAAAACTGCTTTTTCAGGCTTTATTTCTTCTTGGTCGTCATCATTATACGAGGTATTTATCGGTTTGCTGGGCACATCATTTACATCGTGCGCTTCAGCTATCATTGATGATGCCAGCAATCCAGCCATTGCATCATAATCTTCACGAGAGATAGTTGTGCTGTAAAGACCGACTGCCTCTCCTGTATGCTTGTCAATACCTGTGTAGGTCAGGCTCGCATCCTCATAGCGCTTGAACTTGTATACAGCATCGTTCATCAGCGACTCATTGAAAACATTGAGCGATACAAGCAATTCAAAGTCCTTGACATCAAGACCTGTGACCTTCTTGAACAACTCAGGTTCAAGCTGGGTTATAACATCCTGTAAGCTATACTCTCTGTAATCTGTCAGATACATAAACACTGGCACTCTAGTCGCAAACTTGATGAGCTTTTCCTGTATCAGCTTACGCTTGGACTTGTATTCCTTCTCGTCCTCGGAAAGCTGTTTCTTTTCTTTCGGTGTAAGATTCTCGCTGTCACGCTTGGCTTTCTTTACGGAGTTGGATTTGTTGATGATTGTTTCGATATCGCTGTTAAGGCTTCTGAATCCTTCGATACGCATTAGTGCATCCATAGCCTCGGGGCTGGCAAGAAGCCTTGCGAGAGTCTCGTTGTCAACATTGACGAGCAAGG
>OCTX012260749.1_pt1 | contig 11067 bp, 8 predicted proteins | sample 1539691 | NCBI WGS metagenome assembly OCTX01 (sample SAMN02144231, study PRJEB22623) | gut metagenome | biome: sheep rumen | host: Ovis aries | place: New Zealand | reverse complement strand
CCTGCAGTTTCTGTTCTAAGAATCCTATGTCCAAGACTTATTATCTTTGCATCTGAATCTTTTAATAACTCTATCTCTGAATTAGCAAAACCGCCTTCGGGACCTATAAATACAGCTACACTGTACTTTCTATTATTATCATCAGATACAGGAGAGTTTTCCTTCTCGTGAACGCTATTTACTATACCGCGAATCACCTCTCTGCTATAAGGCATTCCTTCAGCAGACTCATACGGAACAAGAATAATGTCAGATATATCCCGGCTATATTTTACCGCTTCTTTAAAAGACATAAAACTTTTTATGTCAGGTATAATCCCACGTCGGGACTGCTTTGCAGCAGCTTCTGCTATCCCCTGATATCTGCTTATTTTTTTCACTCTTTTTTTATCATCAAGCTGAACCACAGTTCTGTCCATCATTACAGGAATTATCTCATGCACACCAAGCTCTACACATTTCTGAATGATAGTTTCGAATTTGTCTCCTTTAGGGAACCCCTGAAAAAGATATATATCTGCCGGAAGCTCTGCATTTGAATCAAATACGTCAATTATCTCAGCAATAACATTCTTGTCATTTTTAGTATCGATAGCTGTAATACTACAGAGATAGTCTCTGGATGAGCCATCACTTACAGTTATCTCATCACCAACACTAAGTCTAAGAACATTTGCTATATGATTAACATCCTGACCGGTTATCGTAACTTCTTTGTCAGCTTCATTTATATCAGATACAAAAAATCTGTGCATTTCACTTAATTCCTCACCGCTGCGAGTGCAAACCACTCATTTTCCTGTTCAGAGTCAATAATAGTAAATCCATTATTCATAAGTGCAATCTTTACATCATCTATCCTGCTTTCGCTTATTCCTGAGGCAATAAATACACCTCCATCTTCCATATATTCCTCGATAACAGACGATAAGGGGATTATAACATCAGCAAGGATATTTGCAACAACTATATCATATTTTCTTTTAGGAACACTATCAACTGTTCCACCTTCTATATCTACCATTCTGGCAGCTTCTTCAGGAGTAAGAACAGATGATATACCTGAACCAAGACTTGCTTTTTCTATCTTCTTTTTAATATCTTCACTATTATCCGAATTAACATTATTTATATAATTTTCAGCAATCATATTACCGGCAAGAAGATTACCACAACTAAAAAGAAGTTTATCTTCTTTTATTCCATTAACATCGGCATTTATTTTACTTGCTTCAACTGCCTGCGGATCTATATCAAGACCATGAACGAAGGATGCCCCCAGCAGAACCGAAGCTATAGAGAGAATTCCGCTTCCACAGCCTACATCCATCAGAGTAAGGTCCTTCTTAATAGTACTCATATCATTTATATGTTTTTTAATAAGACCAAGACACAGTCTGGTCGTTTCATGAGTTCCGGTACCAAAGGCCATAACAGACCTTATCTTAATTACCTTATCCTCTTCTTTTATATCAAAATCTTTAAGATCATTATTCTCATTATTATTACTATCAGAATTCATATCATCGTCATAGACCGGCATTATAACAAGATTGCCATAAAGTCTCTGAGGTTTAAAGAAATTCTTAAAATTATCATTCCATGTCGAATCATCACTTGTTTCAGTCATATCTATATTCATAGTACCGACAGGAATAAATTCACTAAGTCTTTTAAGCTCTGCTCTTATTTTATCCGCAAGGTCATCAATCATTTTATCAGTATATGAGCTGTCTATAAAAAAAGAAACAACAGCGGAATCATCTGAAGCATCTCCAACAAGCGGAATATCAACAAACATTTCACGAATCTCATCTTCAGTAAGAGGCTGATTATCTTCAATCATAATTCCTTCAATTCCCTGTTCATCAAGGAATTCAGAGATAAGATCAACTGCCTCAAGGGATGTATCTATAGATATCTTCTTCCAAATCATATAATAATCTCCTAATTACATAGAAAGGGGCGAGCAAAGCCCGCCCCAAGGGAAAGATAAAAAAGTATTACTTTCTAAACTTTTTCTTTTTATGTCCACCAAATGAGAAATCACCGGCAGAATCAGTTGATGATCTGGTATTAACTGCTGGACCAGAAGCATTCTCATACTGATTGAGAATTATCTTCTGCTCATCTGTCAGATTCTCCGGAACCTGAACAACAAGCGTTACAAAATGATCACCTCTGACAGTTTTATTCTTAAGAGTAGGAACTCCCTTACCCTTAAGCTTAACCTTTGTATTAGTCTGAGTACCTGGAGCTATGTCATAGCTGTAAGGACCGTCAATTGTATTTAACTGAACCTTACCACCAAGTGCTGCCTGTGTGAATGATATAGGCTCAGATGAATAAATATCATAGCCCTGTCTCTGGAATACCGGATGTTTATCAACCAGTATAGTAACCAGAAGATCTCCTCTTTCACCACCATTTATTCCCGGTTCACCCATCTCACGAAGTCTGATGGACTGACCATTATCAATTCCTGCAGGAACCTTTATCTGAATCTTCTTCTTGCTCTTAACATATCCGGAACCTGCACAGTTAGAACACTTATACTTAATAATCTTACCACTACCGGTACAGTCAGGACATGTCTGAACTGTTCTTGCCATACCAAAAAGTGACTGCTGTGTATATACAACCTGTCCCTTACCACCACACTTCTGACAAGTATCTGGTGGATGACCCGGCTGTGCACCACTTCCTCTACATACAGGACATTCATCCTTAAGAGGAAGCTCTATCTCTGTCTGTGTTCCAAAGATAGCCTCTTCAAATGTAACACGAACTGTAGTTCTTATATCTGCTCCTTTGATAGGACCGTTGGACTGTCTCGTACGAGAACCGCCACCGAACATATCTCCGAAGATATCACCGAAGATATCGCCCATATCAGCGAAGTCAAAACCAAATCCATCACCGCCGACGCCATTCTGGTCAAATGCAGCAAATCCGAACTGATCATATTTTCTTCTGTTTTCAGGATCTGACAGAATAGCATATGCTTCAGATGCTTCTTTAAACTTAGCCTCAGCTTCTTTATCTCCGGGATTTGCATCCGGGTGATATTTCTTGGCAAGGACTCTGTAAGCCTTTTTCAGTTCATTATCTGTGGCATTCTTGGATACACCAAGCACCTCATATAAATCTCTTTTTTCATCAGCCATATTATTTCACCCTCTGATTAAATCTCTTTGAAATCACCATCAACGACATCATCATCACTGTAGTTAGGTGTACCAGCGCCTGTTCCTGCATTTGCTCCAGGACCATTCTGCTCATAAAGCTTCTCAAACAGCTGCTGTGCAGATGTCATAAGTTTCTCTCTACCAGCCTTAAGCTTCTCTATATCATAATCAGAAAGATTATCTATATCTGTATCCTCTACGATTGCCTTAAGTTCAGCAAGATCGTCTTCAACTTTCTTCTTGTCATCGCCATTCAGCTTATCGCCAACTTCCTGAAGTGCCTTTTCTGTCTGGAATACGATAGCATCTGCATCGTTGCGGATTTCAACGCCTTCCTTACGCTTCTTATCAGCCTCTTCATATTCCTTAGCTTCTTTCATAGCTCTCTCAATATCATCATCTGAGAGTGATGTTCCTGAAGTAATTGTAATATGCTGCTCACGACCAGTTCCAAGATCCTTTGCTGATACATTAACGATACCGTTAGCATCTATATCGAAAGAAACTTCAATCTGAGGAACACCTCTACGAGCTGGAGCAATACCATCAAGTCTAAATCTACCAAGTGACTTATTATCCTTAGCAAATTCTCTTTCACCCTGAACGATGTTGATATCAACTGCATCCTGATTATCCTGAGCTGTTGAGAATATCTGGCTCTTATGTGTAGGAATAGTTGTATTTCTCTCGATGAGGTGAGTAGCTATACCACCCATTGTCTCGATAGAAAGTGTAAGTGGTGTTACATCAAGAAGAAGGATGTCTCCTGCACCAGCATCACCAGCAAGCTTACCACCCTGGATACATGCTCCGATAGCAACACACTCATCAGGATTGATACCCTGGAATGGCTCTTTACCTGTTATATGCTTAACAGCATCCTTAACAGCTATGATTCTTGTAGAACCACCAACAAGGAGAACCTTATCGATTTCTTCTGCACCAAGTCCAGCATCTTCAAGAGCCTGATTAACTGGTCCTCTTGTAGCCTCTACGAGATCAGCTGTAAGTTCATCAAACTTAGCTCTTGTAAGATCCATATCGAAATGCTTAGGACCATCTGCTGTAGCAGTGATGAAAGGAAGGTTGATATTTGTAACAGTCTGTGAAGAAAGCTCTTTCTTTGCCTTCTCAGCAGCTTCCTTAAGTCTCTGCATAGCCATCTTATCGCCTGAAAGATCTACTCCTTCTTTCTTCTGGAACTCTTCAAGCATATACTGTGTTATCTTATTATCGAAGTCATCACCACCGAGCTTGTTATTACCTGCTGTAGCAAGAACCTCGATAACTCCTTCACCGATCTCAATGATAGATACATCGAATGTACCACCACCAAGGTCATAAACCATAATCTTCTGCTCTTTCTCATTATCAAGACCATATGAAAGAGCTGCAGCTGTAGGCTCGTTTATGATACGCTTTACATCAAGACCAGCGATCTTACCAGCGTTCTTTGTAGCCTGTCTCTGTGAATCTGTAAAGTAAGCAGGAACTGTGATTACTGCCTCTGTTACCTTCTCACCAAGGTATGCTTCTGCATCAGTCTTAAGCTTCTGAAGTGTCATTGCAGATATCTCTTCTGGTGAGTACTTCTTATCATCTATCTCTACTTTATAATCAGAACCCATATGTCTCTTAATTGAAGAAATTGTCTTGTCAGCATTTGTAACAGCCTGACGCTTAGCAGCATCACCGACAACTCTTTCACCAGACTTAAGAAATGCTACTACAGATGGTGTAGTACGTGCGCCTTCTGCGTTAGTAATAACAACCGGCTTACCACCTTCCATAACAGCAACACATGAGTTTGTTGTACCTAAGTCAATACCTATAATCTTTCCCATTTTATATATCCTCCTAAATATTTTAAACTTAATTAACTACTTTGACCATTGCATGTCTGAGAACCTGATCTTTATACATATAACCCTTCTGCATCTCTTCGGTTATGAGGTTTTCACCCTGACTTTCATCCTCTTCATGGATGACCGCATTGTGATATGTAGGATCAAATTCTTTGCCAACAGCATTCATAGGAACTACTCCGATTCCCTCAAGAGTATCCATTAACTGTTTATATATCTTTTCAACACCTTCCTCGAAGGAATTTTTTTCTTCTTCAGAAACACTGTCAAGTGCTCTTTCCAGATTATCTATAACCGGAAGTATCTCTTTCAGAGCATTCATAGAACCTCTGTCGGACATTTCAGCATTTTCCTTCTTGTTTCTTTCTCTCATGTTATCAAACTCAGAAAGAAGTCTGGTGTATTTTTCTTTATTTCCTTCAGCCTCTTCTTTAGCAGCCTCAAGTTCAGCCTGTATCTGTTTTCCACCACGACGGCTCTTCTTTGGAACCGGCTTTGGTCTGTCTTCCGGCTTAATCTCTACCTCTTCATCGATATAAGCTTCTGTTCCCGCTCTTTCATCGCCGTCAGTTACAGTAATCTTCTGCTCTGCAGGAAGCTTCTCATCCTCCTGTGCCTGCTTAAGATTCTTGAGCTTTTCATTCATACTCCTTTTTGCCATCAATCTTCACCCCTTGTCTCTTTATTTCGGAATATTGTGTCTAATTCATCCGTAAGGGTCTTCAAAGTGCTTACAACCTTACGATAATCCATACGCTTAGGTCCTATAATTCCTATAGTACCCTTTGCTCCCTCCGGAAGCTGGTAAGTCGAAGTAATAATAGAACAATCCTTCATGTTTTGAACAGGAGCTTCATCACCGATATATATCTGTATGTTATGCTCACCGTCCTCAGACTTAAGAGTTTCATCAGCAAGCTGGTTCAGACCCGTCTGTTCCTCAAAAGTCTCCAAAAGAGCTGTCGCCTTAGATACATCTCCAAGTTCCTGAAATTTAAGGATATTCGAAGCTCCGCTAGTATAAATCTTCATTTCCTCGGCTTCTTTTACGGCATCAACTATTCCTTCAAATATACTCTCAAGTATATCGGCATAATCACCTGCTTCTCGCTTCATAGTCTGCATAAGCTCAATGTTAATCTGATCAACCGATATTCCCTGAAGAAATGTATTAAGCAGTATATTGAACTTTAGCACTTCTTCATTTGACAGAGGTCTTGATACCTTTATCAGCTGGTTCTTGGCTATATTGTCTCCGACAACAATAACAGCCACCAGTTCTTCATCATCAACCTGAGACAGCTGAATGAACTTTACCTGCTTATTGCGAAGCTGAGGTGTTGTAACCATTGTGGCATACTGCGTATTATATGCCAGAACCTTCGCAACCTGCATCAAAAGCGCTTCGAGCTTGTCAACTCTTTCAAGGAGTGCGCCTTCCATACGCTGTGACTCTTCCTTTTCTGACATTACCTTATCTACATAGAATCGATATCCTTTATCAGTAGGTATTCGTCCAGCTGAAGTATGTGGCTGAATCAGATATCCGAGTTCTTCCAGATCAGCCATCTCATTTCTAATAGTTGCAGAACTGAGACTCAGATCAGACAGCTTGGATATAGTTCTTGACCCAACCGGCTCTCCTGTTTCAAGATAGTTGGAAATGATAACTTTGAGGATGGTCTGTTTTCTGTCATCAAGATCGTATTCTACACCCTGTTGCATTTTATCACCATCCTTATTTAGTTTTTTGTTAGCACTCAAAACTTCCGAGTGCTAATTACTCTAATAATGTACACCCATACGTCACTTATGTCAAGAAAAAATCAATAATTTCAACAAATTTATATAATGATTTTATACAAAAGAAATAAGGTGTTAAAGCACCCTTTAACACCTTATTTATCCAGTATAAAATCTGCAAGAATATAATTGCTTACATCTATTCCTTTTTCTGTTAACCTGACTCTCTTATCATCAACACTTATGAAGCCCTGATCAGTATATTTGTTAATTACTTCACCATATATGTCAAACATATCTCTGTTGAATCTGGTCTTAAATTCTTCCCTGCTGACACCTGCAGTCATCCTCAGACCAAGAAACATGAATTCTTCCATTCTCTTATCAACATACATGGTTTCCACATTTTCTCTGAGTACCATAGAAGCATGATCATATACTCTGTTTCTGTCTGTATCACGAGTCAGCTCATCTCTGATATCCTCACATATTTCTATGTAGCTGTCTATATTTTTGATATTGGTAAATCTCTGACCTTTGAAGAATGATGCCGCTCCTATTCCAAATCCTATATACTGACCACCAGTCCAATATACAGAATTATGTCTGCTCTCGTAACCGGGCTTAGCATAATTCGAGAATTCATATCTCTTGTAACCAAATGTTTTCAGCACCTTTTTAGTCATAACATACATTTCCCGGTCCTGATCTTCATTTGGTATCATATTAATAAGATCTTCTCTTTCACTTAGAGGTGTACCTTCCTCCACCTGAAGCGAATATACAGACACGTGTTCAGGAGAAAGCTCACCCACTTTATTCAGTGTATCAACCAGAGCATGAAGATTCTGCCCCGGAAGTCCACTCATCACATCAACACTGATATTTTCAAAACCGGCTCTTCTGGCAGATTCAAAACCTCTCAGGAATTCCTCATAGGAATGTATCCTTCCCAGACGCCTTAGCATTTCTGAATCAGCCGACTGTAGACCTATAGATAATCGATTTATACCATATTCCCTGAAGCTGATTAAATCAGTATACTTAATGGTCCCCGGATTTGCCTCAATAGTAATTTCAGGGAAACGGTCTATCTTGAAGATATGACGAACCGTATCAAGTACCTTACCTATCATTGCCTCATCAAGTATTGTTGGTGTTCCTCCACCTATATATATAGTTTTGACTATAAATCTGTCAGCATACGGTTTGTACATCCTTATCTCACTCATCAGAGCATTGATATACTGTACCACTGTTGTATTAGTCCTGTTATCAAAGGATAAAAAATCACAATAGATACATTTATGCTTACAGAAAGGTATATGAATGTATAAACTTAACGGTTTTCTCATATGAATCCCTCATTAATACCCACTACATCAATCATCATCATCCAGCTTCAGAACAGACATGAATGCCTGCTGCGGAACATCAACTGATCCAACCTGACGCATTCTCTTCTTTCCTTCTTTCTGTTTCTCAAGCAGCTTCTTCTTACGTGTTATATCACCACCATAACACTTGGCAAGAACATCCTTACGAAGCGCCTTTATGGTTTCTCTGGCTATAACCTTGCCACCGATAGCCGCCTGAATAGGAATCTCGAACAGATGTCTTGGTATTTCTTTCTTAAGTCTTTCACACATTTTTCTTCCACGCTCATAAGCCGAGTCCTGGAAGACTATAAATGACAATGCATCGATATTCTCTCTGTTAATTAATATATCCAGCTTAACAAGCTTTGAACGATTGTAGCCTTTAAGTTCATAATCAAATGATGCATAGCCTCTCGAACGAGACTTCAGGGCATCAAAGAAATCATATATTATTTCATTTAAAGGCATTTCATATTTAAGAAGAACCCTTGTTTCTTCCAGATATTCCATGCTCTGGTATATGCCTCTTCTCTCCTGACACAGCTTCATGATGGCTCCCGTATATTCCGATGTAACCATAATCTCCGCATCTACCATCGGCTCCTCCATATAGTCAATCTCCGAAGGATCCGGAAGATTAGATGGATTCGTAAGCTCTATAACCTCTCCATTTGTTTTATATACCTTATATACAACTGATGGAGCAGTTGTAATAATATCCAGATTATATTCTCTCTGAAGTCTTTCCTGAATAACCTCAAGATGAAGCAGTCCAAGGAATCCACATCTGAATCCGAAGCCAAGAGCTATACTTGTTTCAGGTTCATAAAAGAGCGATGCATCATTTAACTGAAGCTTTTCAAGAGCATCCTTAAGCTCCTGATATTTCGCCCCGTCTTCAGGGTATATACCACAGTAAACCATCGGACGTGCCTTCTTGTATCCAGGAAGAGCTTCATCGCACATGTTGTTCGCATCTGTAACTGTATCACCGACTTCTGTATCACGGACATTCTTCAGGGACGCTGTTATATATCCAACCATACCTGCACTGATTTCTTCCTGAGGTATGAACTGACCAGCTCCAAATATACCTACTTCCACTACGTCCGCTTCGGCTCCGGTTTCCATCATATGTATACGGGAACCTCTACGGATATTTCCGTCAAATACCCTGCAGAATATAATTACTCCCTTATAAGAATCATACAGGCTATCGAAGATAAGCGCTTTAAAAGGCTTGTCATTATCTCCTTCAGGAGCAGGTATTTTCTCAACTATCGCCTCCAGAACCGACTCTATATTTATTCCATTCTTTGCTGATATAAGAGGAGCATCCTCTGCTACAATTCCAATAACATCTTCTATTTCCTGTTTTACCCTATCAGGATCAGCAGATGGAAGATCTATCTTATTTATAACAGGAAATACTTCCAGATTATGATCTATCGCCATATATACATTTGCAAGCGTCTGCGCTTCTACACCCTGAGCCGCATCCACCACAAGAACCGCTCCTTCACAGGCAGCAAGACTTCGTGATACTTCATAATTAAAGTCAACATGTCCCGGAGTGTCAATCAGGTTAAGTATATACTCTTCACCATCATTAGCTTTATATATAATACGAACAGCCTGCGACTTAATGGTTATACCTCGTTCACGCTCTATATCCATATTATCAAGTACCTGAGCCTGCATCTCACGTTCAGTCAGAGTACCAGTCATTTCTATGATACGATCTGCAAGTGTAGACTTACCATGATCTATATGCGCTATAATGCAGAAATTTCTTATCTTTTTCTGGTCAATATGTGACATAATCTATTCCTCAATTCCTTACTCATACTTTAATTTTTCTTCTTTTTCCATGTGTTCCTTTATTAATCAACGCTTCAATCGGAAGCTCAGCCAGAATGATTGCCAGAAACATGATAATACAACCAATCACCTCATCCATCTTCATAAACTGATGAAGTATCAGAACCCCCGATATAGCTGAAACCACAGACTCCAGACTCATAATCAGCGAAGCCACAGTCGGATTCACTCCATCCTGCCCTATGATCTGAAGCGTATAAGCGACTCCACATGCCATAAACCCTGAATAACATAGTGCCGGAAAAGCAGCCTTAACAAGTGTTATATCAGGCATCATATCATATACACAACCATCTACAGGATATACAAATATCAGACTTGTTATAGCTGCAACAAAGAATTGCGTAGAAGACATAACAACTCCGTCTACACCCTTTTCATTAGCTTTATCAATAAACAGAATATGAAAAGAGAAAATAATAGCACATATCAGAAGCTGTATATCAGAGAAATCAAGTGTAATATCTCCGCCTCTTCCTATACATAGAAAATAAAGTCCTGCAACCGCAAGAATTACACTAACCCATATAACCGGGGATGTTTTTTTCTTTAGAAAAATGCCTATTACCGGTACCATTATTATATAGAGAGCAGTAATAAATCCTGCTTTACCGGCTGATGCTTTAAGCATAGCCATTTGTTGAAAATTACTGGCTGTGGAAAGTATAATTCCACATCCTACGCCATACTTTATCGAAAGCTTTATATCCGGCGAATCAGGATTCTTTCTTCTAAGAATGATTATGACCGGAATCAGCACCAAACCACCGAGTATGTATCTTATTACGCTAAATGTAAATGGTCCAATATATACCATCCCTGCTGATTGAGCAACAAATGATGTTCCCCAGATAACAGCTGTCATAAGTAATAAAAATGAATTTCTTAAACTTTTATTAGATTTTTCCATAACAGTAATAATCTACATTACATATCCAAAAAATGCAAGCAAAAAGAAAAGGTAAGACATTCAGCCTTACCCTTTCTATAAATCTTTTATTATTTTAGTAC
>OCTX012034159.1_pt1 | contig 11074 bp, 8 predicted proteins | sample 1539691 | NCBI WGS metagenome assembly OCTX01 (sample SAMN02144231, study PRJEB22623) | gut metagenome | biome: sheep rumen | host: Ovis aries | place: New Zealand | reverse complement strand
GGATTCAGAGACGACAGGTATTTTACCCTGAGGCTCTACGCTCTACACGACTGCCGTATCACTCGAAATGTCGGATGAACCTAAAAAAAGGATTATGAGTATCTAATAACCCATAATCCTTCTCTATATATGATGCTTGTTAATTCTTTAGCACACTTGGCTACCTGGCTTTACCTCTTTCAGGGTGGTCGTAACGCTCAATGAACCGTCAAAGTTTTCTGCTGAGAGAATCATGCCTTGGCTCTCAATGCCCATGAGCTTGCGCGGGGCAAGGTTGGCAATGAAAAGCACGTCTTTGCCAATTAGTTCTTCTGGCTCATAGAATGCGGCAATACCACTCACGATAGTACGGTCGGTACCAGAACCATCATCGAGGGTGAACTTGAGCAATTTCTTTGCCTTCTTTACTTTCTCGCAATTCTTGATATGGCCAACGCGAATGTCTAATTTCTCGAAGTCGCTGAAGTCGATGGTCTCTTTGATAGGTTGAGCCACGTATGCGGCAGCTTCATTAGCCTTCTTCGTGTCGGCGAGTTTCTGTAATTGTGCCTCGATAACACTATCTTCAATCTTCTCGAAAAGCAATTCAGGTTCTGCCAACTGATGTCCTGGCTTCAGCAAATCAGTTTGTCCGAGTTGATCCCATTCAAAGGATTCCATGTTGATAAGACCACGAAGTTTCTTGGAAGAGAAGGGAAGGAACGGTTCGAAGGCAATAGCAAGGTTGGCAACCAATTGCAGAGAGATATAAAGAATGGTCTCTACGCGCTTAGGATCGGTCTTCCAAACCTTCCAAGGTTCACATTCAGTAATATATCGATTGCCGATACGTGCAAGGTTCATGGCGGCAAATTGCGCCTCACGGAACTTGTATTGTTCGAGCAATTGTTCTACTTCTTCCTTGACATTCTTAAACTCCTCGATAGCTTTACTATCAACTTCCATCAGTTCTCCACAAGCAGGCACAACGCCATTCCAATATTTCTTGGTGAGTTGAAGTGCACGGTTCACGAAGTTTCCATACACAGCTACCAACTCATTATTGTTGCGGTCTTGGAAATCGCGCCAAGTGAAATTGTTGTCTTTCGTCTCTGGTGCATTAGCCGTTAGCACATAGCGAAGCACGTCTTGCTTGCCAGGCATTTCCTCCAAGTACTCATGAAGCCATACAGCCCAGTTGCGAGAGGTAGAAATCTTGTCGTTCTCTAAGTTTAAGAACTCGTTGGCGGGTACGTTTTCCGGCATAATATAGCCTCCATGTGCTTTCATCATGACTGGGAAGATGATGCAATGGAACACGATATTGTCTTTACCGATGAAGTGAACCAATTTCGTATCCTCGTCTTTCCACCATTTTTCCCAATTTCCCCAACGTTCGGGTTGATTGTCGCATAATTCCTTGGTATTAGAAATGTATCCGATAGGAGCATCAAACCAAACGTAAAGCACTTTTCCGTCTGCTCCTTCTACGGGTACTGGGATTCCCCAATCAAGGTCGCGCGTCATCGCACGTGGTTGTAAATCCATGTCTAACCAACTTTTGCATTGGCCATATACATTGCTGCGCCATTCCTTGTGACCTTCCAAAATCCACTCTTTCAACCAATCCTGATACTCATTCAAAGGAAGATACCAGTTTTTGGTCTCTTTCAACACGGGTTCAGAACCGCTGATGGTGCTCTTGGGATTAATCAGTTCGGTAGGAGATAAGTCGCGACCGCATTTCTCACATTGATCACCGTATGCACCTTCGTTGTGGCAATGCGGACATTCACCTGTGATATAGCGGTCAGCAAGGAATTGATGCGCTTCTTCATCATAATATTGCTTAGTGGTTTCCTCCACCAATTTGCCATCATCGTATAACTTTCTGAAGAAATCACTTGCCAATTTGTGGTGTATTTTCGACGTGGTACGGCTATAGATATCGAACGAAATTCCGAAGTCCTCGAATGATTTCTTGATCATTGCGTGGTAGCGGTCAACAACATCTTGCGGAGTAATGCCTTCCTTGCGAGCGCGGATAGTAATAGGTACACCGTGCTCATCAGAACCACCGATGAAAATAACGTCTTGTTTCTTTAAACGAAGATAACGAACATAGATGTCGGCAGGTACATATACACCTGCCAAGTGACCGATGTGAACGCCTCCGTTAGCGTATGGAAGAGCGGCGGTCACCGTCGTGCGCTTGTATTTTTTCTGTTCCATGAAACTATAATTATTATTTGACCGCAAAATTACGAAAAAAATAAAGACATACCAAAGTTTTTTCACATAACTTGCAAGCGGTTTGTCACTAAAAAAAAGTTCCGCTCGTTACCAAAACGAGACGGAACCCAGAAATAATGTATGATGAATAAATAGTGGTTTCTATGAATACCTCAGGATTTGACCTGCACGTACGTGGAAACTCTTTCCTATGTGATTGAGTTCACAAAGTCTGTCAACCGAAACTCCACGCTTTCTGGCGATAGAGTAGAGTGTCTCTCCCTTCTCAACCTTGTGGAATTGTTTGTTGGTCTCGTATCTTGCATTGTTATTGCTTGCAGTTGTACCTCTAACTTGCTCAGGAGTATAGCTGCCGTTGCCTTCCTTGCCGCGCAAACGTGTGGCCTCTCTCGACTCAGCCATGAATTTCGACTTGTTGAATACATAGTAGTCGCCTACAACGTCTTGTGCCTTGAAGTCGAACATCAATGCTGGGTTCAATGCAACACCACACAAGCGTGTCTCGAAGTGTAAGTGTGAACCAGTACTTCTACCTGTGCTTCCACCTAAACCTATCACATCGCCAGCGCGAACTTCTTGGTTTTCGCGGCAAAGATGCTTTGAGAGGTGACCGTAGATAGTTTCCAGTCCATTATCGTGACGAATAACAACGTAATTACCATATCCTGCTGCCTCGTATCTTACGATTCTCACCTTACCGTTGAATGCCGCACGGATAGTATCACCAATGTAAACCTTGATGTCCAATCCCTTGTGTTGTCTACCCCAACGTGCGCCGTAGTTACTGGTTATCACTCGGCTTGTGGTAGGCATACAGAAATCGCGCAAGTCAATCTTATAGCGGTCGGGAAGTTCAATGGCACGATGTGCGTATCTATTGTCCCAATCTGCGTAAAGGTCGCTTGCGGGGAGTCCTGAATATTCGCGATCAAGTAATTCTTGGAATGTGAGCGTATCGACGACTTTCATCTTTCTATCTACAGGAGCTTGACGGGCGAGCAAATCCTGAGCATCTGCTGTTTGGGCAGATAATGTGATGAAAGCAAAAATAGTAAAACTTTTAATTATCTTTTTAAAATTCATATTCAATTGTATTTTTACCATGGGAAAAACATGGTGTATAATAAAGTCAAAAAACAGTTGAAAGAACGTAATCTTCAACGATTTTATCAAAAGTCTTTGCAAAGATAACGCTTTTTATTGAAAAAAATGATGTTCTTAACAGTTTTTATTGTGGTTTTAACATACTTATTGAAGTTGAAACGTACACTTTTTTCATGTTAAAACCCTCGAAAAGTGCTTTATATTAACTGATTGCCGACCAATTGATGTTGGTTTTTCGCAATTCTTTCAGTCTTTTCCACAACATTTCATATTCCGTCTTTTGACAGAGAGGATCGTTGTTGATAATCTTTTGGGCTTCGTCGCGTGCCATCTGTACTATTTGCCCATCGCGAGCGATGTCTGCAATTTTCAAGTCAAACGCAATACCGCTTTGTTGTGTACCTTCCAAATCGCCTGGTCCTCTTAGTTTCAAGTCGGCTTCGGCAATTTCAAAACCGTCATTCGTATCACACATGATGTCGATACGTTTCCTTGTTTCTTGCGAAAGTTGATAGTTGGTTACGAGAATGCAATAACTTTGGTCTGCACCTCGGCCAACTCGTCCTCGTAATTGGTGCAATTGTGAAAGTCCAAAACGTTGCGCATCGAGTATTACCATCACGGAAGCGTTGGGAACATTCACTCCAACCTCTATCACCGTAGTAGCTACCAATATTTGCGTTTCCCCTTTCACGAAGCGTTGCATCTCTTCTTCCTTGTCCTTGGGCTTCATTTTCCCATGAACCTTGCTCATGGAGAATTCGGGAAACACGTTGCGAAGGGCCTCAAAACCTTCTTCCAAATTCTTCAAGTCGCTTTTTTCGCTCTCCTTGATTAGTGGAAAAACGATGTAAACCTGTCGTCCTTGATGAATTTGTTGACGAATTCCCTGATACAAACTCACCATTTGGTTGTCGAATTTATGAATGGTTTGAATAGGTTTACGACCTGGGGGAAGTTCGTCTATTACGCTTACATCCAAGTCTCCGTAGATTGTCATGGCCAAAGTACGTGGAATGGGAGTGGCAGTCATAACGAGAATATGCGGAGGATTATCGCTTTTGTTCCACAACTTTGCCCTTTGTGCAACACCAAAACGATGTTGTTCGTCGATAACCGCAAATCCCAATCGTGCAAATTGTACGGGGTCTTCAATCAAGGCATGTGTTCCCACCACGATATGTACACTTCCGTCAATCAATCCATCAAGTACTTCCTTGCGTTTTTTGCCTTTCACGATTCCCGTAAGCAATTCCACGCGAATATCCATACCCTTCAGGAAATCCAAGATAGTTTGCAAGTGTTGCTCAGCCAATATTTCCGTAGGCGCCATGATAAGTGCTTGGAAACCATTGTCAATCGCGATGAGCATAGACATCAAAGCCACGAGTGTTTTTCCTGAACCCACGTCGCCCTGAAGAAGTCTATTCATTTGCCTTCCACTTTTCATGTCAGCCCTAATCTCTTTCATGACGCGTTTCTGCGCACCCGTTAGCGAGAAAGGAAGATTGTGAGAATAGAACCAATTGAACTTTTCGCCAACACGAGAAAATATATACCCTCGGTATTTACGACGATGGTCGCTCGCGTACCTTAATATATTGAGTTGCACATAAAACAATTCCTCGAATTTCAAACGAAGTCTTGCACGTTGCATTTCCTCCTTGTTGTGCGGATAGTGAATGTTTCGCATGGCTTCGTCACGCGAGATAAGATGGAGTGGGGCGGTAATAAAGGTTGGTAACGTTTCTGTCATCGGCGACGGAATCTTCTGCAAAAGCGTCTTGGTTATTTTCTCCACGTTTTGTGAAGTCAATCCCATCTTCTTCATCTTTTCCGTCGTGATGTAATAAGGTTGCATTCCCATTTGGGAGAGTTGTAAGTCTACCGCCTTGTCAATATCGGGATGTGCAAATTGAAACCTACCACCATAGATTGTAGGCTTTCCGAACACGATGTATTCCTCGTTTACCTTGTATGTATTGTAAACATATTTCGTACCATTAAACCATACGATGTCTACAATACCGCTTCCGTCGGTGAAATGCGCAATGATTCTTTTCTTGCGAGCACCCATGGCAAATTCCTCGAAACTCAAGATGTGTCCTTTTATTTGCACAAAGGGCATGTCTCCAGACAATTCACTTATGGAATACACCCTACTACGGTCTACGTATTTATATGGATAGTATTCCAGTAAGTCGCCCCATGTGTGGAGGTTAAGTTCCTTATTCAGCAATTCCTTGCGTTTAGGCCCAACCCCTGATAGGTACATGATATCTTGGTCGAGGATACTGTTCATTTGGATGATTTAATCAAACCTTCGGCAACAATAAGGTCGAATGGAGTGGTAATCTTGATGTTCTCCCGATTGCCCTCTACCATCTGTACTTGACAACCCAATGCTTCCACAACAGATGCATCATCTGTAAAGTTTTCTTGATAAGGACGATTGAAGGCTTGCTTTAGCAATGCTATGTCGAATGTTTGTGGTGTTTGAACAATTCTATAATCGCTTCGAAGCACGTTTTTCCCACTTCCATGTGCGTCAACGTAGCGCAAAGTATCGGTAACGGGCAACACGGGAATACATGCATATTCCTCTCGCGCCATTTCATAACATCGCTCGATTACGTCAACAGAAACGAAAGGGCGCACTCCATCATGGATTCCCACTACTCCCTCTTCGTCATCGGGAATGGCGTTCAATCCATTCTTTGAAGATGCGAAGCGCGAATCACCTCCATCAACCACCTGATGAACCACATCGAAATGATATTGTTCACATAGTTGTTTCCAATATTCTTGTTGGTCGTGTGGCAAGACGAGGATGATATTCAGCTTTTCGGAATATTCGTGGAATCTCTTGAGTGTTCGCATCAGTACAGGTTCACCACCGATTTCCATGAATTGCTTTGGAATGTCGCCACCCATGCGTAAACCCTTACCGCCAGCAACGATAATGATATAATCCATAATCTGAAGTAGGAAGGAGGAATTAGGAAGGTGGAAGTGTGCTACGCAGTAATGAAGTAGGAAGTGTTGATGTGATGAAAACTATGATGCTTCTAAATCTCAATACTACACTTTGCACACATTTTCTTCCTTTCCTCCTTCATTTTTATCCGTTCATTAAGTGATTGAAACGCATTCCCTCTCGTAATTGTTCCACAATCTCCTCGCCTTTCAATTGTCTAAGCAATTCATAACCGAATGGGAAAGCGGCGGCAGGACCTTCACCTGTAGTGATGTTTCCGTCTACATTGAATAAGTCTGCGGTATATTCGGCTCCCTCAAGGTATTGTTCGAAACCAGGATAACATGTGGCGCGCTTGCCTTTCAACAATCCCAAACCTCCGAGTACCATCGGAGCGGCACAAATGGCAGCAATGCGCTTGCTAGCGGCATTTTGTCTGAGGAGTGCATCTTTCACCCCCTCGTGTTCATTGAGATTGGAAGCGCCAGGCATTCCACCTGGAAGCATCAACAAATCGGCATCTTCGAAATCGCCAGCAAATTCAAAGGGCACATCCGCCAACACGGTTACGCCATGAGCACTTATCACTTCGTTAGTGCCCATGATACCAACTGTTACCACTTCTACACCACCTCTGCGCATGATGTCTATGGGAGCCAACGCCTCAATATCCTCAAATCCGTCGGCTAAAAATACGTACGCTTTTGCCATAATGAATCGTTTTCTTTGTATTTTGCAGTTAAGAAAATAGAATAATGTTATGAGTGCAAAGTTAATGTTTTATTTCGTATTTGCCAAGAAAAGAGCCGATAACTTTCAATACATCGTTTGCGAATGATAAACATATTGTTTATCGCTCGTAAATGATAGGTTTAGCACCGCTAAATATATCGTTTATGAAACATATATGCTGAAAAAGAGTGAATATTTGTTTTTTGTCTTAAGAATTTCAGATGAAATTCGTACCTTTGTAACGTGTAATGAAGGAATTTAGTGCGCAAAACAATATTTTTGATTAACTTTGCAAGGAAAATAAGAAGACTATGACACAACGCAAACTTCGATTTGCCCTCTTCGGCAACGAATATCAAGCCAAGAAGTCAACCGCCATACAAAAGATACTATCGTATCTCTCTGAAAGAAAAGCAGAGGTGTTTGTGGAAAGGGCGTTTTACGACTTCGTAACGCAAGAACAACACTTGCCTATTGAAGCAACGGGCGTGTTCGACGAGTTGGATTTCGACGTGAACTTCGTGATTTCCATGGGAGGAGACGGAACGTTCTTGAAGGCAGCCAGTAGGGTTGGCGCGAAAGAGATTCCTATCTTGGGAGTCAACATGGGACGTTTAGGTTTCCTTGCCGACGTGCTTCCGAGTGAAATAGAAAATGCCTTGCAAACGGTTTTTGACGGTACGTATTTGGTAGAGGAACATACCGTTATCCAAATAGACGTAGATGGCGGCACGATTTTGGGTAGTCCGTACGCGCTAAACGACATTGCCGTGTTGAAACGCGACAATGCATCGATGATAAGCATTAGGGCTTCCATCAATGGAGAGTATTTAGTGACTTACCAAGCAGATGGTTTGATAGTTTCCACGCCAACGGGTAGTACGGCTTACAACCTCTCCAACGGAGGTCCAATCATCGTACCAGATGCTGGAATCCTATGCTTGACACCAGTTGCACCGCATAGTTTGAACGTTCGTCCGATAGCTATCAGCGATACGAGTAGCGTACAACTCACGGTGGAAAGTAGGTCGCACAATTTCTTGGTAGCCATTGACGGTCGTTCAGAGAAGTTGTTGGAAGGAACGAAGATTACGATTAGCAAGGCTCCTTATCAAATAAAAATCATCAAACGGCAATCCCAGCGCTATTTCTCTACGTTGCGTGAGAAAATGATGTGGGGGATTGACCAAAGACAATGATGTGTTTAGAAAGAATTAGAACAATAATCTCTTATGGGAAAGTTAAAGGATTTACTGAAAGTTCCGAAATATAAATATACGGCTCGCATCATCATGAAGTGGCTTTGGGGCGCTTGGAAAGGCAATCAGTTGCAAGCGATTCTCAATGCATTGATTGGTTTGGGCATGGTAGCGGTAAGCCTGATTCAAGTATGGGCGATGCAAAGGGCAATCGACGTGGCGGCTGGTGCGCGAGAAGGAAATATTTTCGTAGCTACAGGTATCATCGCATTCTTTATTTTGTGTGAGTTCGCGTTGAATATCTCAAGTGTTTGGGTGAAGAATATTCTTGGCGTAAAGGCACAAAACAAGATGCAACAACGAATGCTTGATCGCATCTTGCGTTCTGAATGGCACGGAAAAGAGAAGCGACATTCTGGCGATATTATCAATAGACTGGAGTCGGATGTTAACACGGTGGTGAATTTCCTCACCGAAACAATGCCAAATACATTGTCTGTACTTGCCATGTTTTTCGGAGCGTTCTTCTATCTGTTCTCCATGGACAAGTTTTTGGCTATCGCCATCGTCATCATGTTGCCTCTTTTCTTGGGCTTCAGTAGGATTTACATCGGTCAGATGCGTCGTCTGACACGTTTGGTTCGCGACTCTGATAGTAAGGTACAAAGTGTCTTGCAAGAGACCGTGCAAAATAGGATGTTGATAAAGACATTGGAAAGCGACGACGCGATGGTTGATAAATTGGAAGATACGCAAAGCGAATTGAGGCAAAACGTTATCAAGCGCACTCGTTTTAGGCTTTACACCAATTTCGTCATCAATTTCGGTTTTGCATTCGGATATTTGTTTGCTTTCCTTTGGGCAGCTTTGAGAATGCTCGACCATACGTTGACATTCGGTGGAATGACCGCTTTCTTGCAATTGGTGAATAGAATACAAGGACCAGCAAGGAATCTTACCGCTTTGATTCCGTCTTTTGTGGGCGTATTTACGGCGGCTGAACGTCTGATGGAATTGGAAGAGAATCCTTTGGAAGAACAAGGCGAACCCATCGAGATAGATGCTCCATGTGGCATTAAGTTGACAGATGTCAGTTATGCTTATGACGATGCTGACGAGTATGTCATCAACCACTTGAATTATGATTTCTATCCAGGAAGTTGTACGGCTATCTTAGGAGAGACGGGAGCTGGCAAGACCACACTTATCCGATTGATATTGGCTCTCTTACATCCCACGAGGGGAAAGGTGGAAATTTACAATGCCAATAAGAAAAATGAACTATCTCCTCGTTTGCGTTGCAATTTTGTTTACGTGCCTCAAGGAAATACGTTGCTGAGTGGTACGATTCGCGATAATCTTAGGTTGGGAAACTTGAATGCTACCGACGAAGATATGTATGATGCTTTGCATGAAGCGTGTGCTGACTTCGTGAAAGACTTACCCGACGGTCTCGAAACACAATGTTCCGAGTCGGGTGGTGGATTGAGTGAAGGACAAGCCCAACGTATTACCATTGCCCGTGCATTGTTGCGAAATCGCAATATCATGTTGTTCGATGAGGCAACGAGTGCCCTTGATCCTGAAACGGAGAAACAATTGTTGAAGAACATCCTTGCCAACCATGATAAGACGGTTATTTTCATCACGCATCGTCCTGCCGTAGTGGATTATTGCGACCAGACGTTGAAGATAGAAAGGGTGAGGGTAAAACTATCATAATCTATTCGTATGAAAAAAATATTGTTATTAATTGTATGGCTGACGTCGGCAATCGGTGTATATGCTGAAGACCTCGATTCGCTCTATACGCAAGAGATGTTGAGATATGGTGCTGAAGCTCCCGATTTCATGATTGATAGTTTGTCAAACACCTCTCTCAAGAGCATGAGAGGCAGGTATGTCGTGTTGCATTTTTGGGCTTCATGGTGTCCGGATTGTAGAAAGGATATTCCCGAAATCAACAAGTTGCATGAAGAATTTGCTTCCGATAGCGTTATCTTTATTCACATTTCCTTCGATACGGAAAAGGAAAAGTGGTTGAAGTACATTGGCGAAAGCGGAATGGATGGTTTGCAACTATGCGAGTTTGTCAAGATGAAGGAGTCGAAGACCGCCCAAGCATACGGTATCAAGTGGATTCCATCCATGTACGTATTGAATACCGAAGGCAAGGTTATCTTACGAACCGTGATGATAGAGAAGTTGAGGAAGCAATTGTCTCATCTCGATTTATCCAAGGTGTTAATCTCTCGTTCAAAGAGAGCGAGTTCGCCCACCTTCCCTGGTGGCGACAATGCCTTAAAGGCTTTCTTGGCGTCTAATGTGGAATATCCGCGCAAGGCCTCTAATTACGGGTTGGAAGGACAAACCATCTTCCGTTTCGTCATCAATACAGATGGTTCCATCTCGCAAGTGAAGGTGGTCAGCAATACGATAACCGTCGAAGATAAGTTGCCCTTCCAGAAGTTGGCGGGCGACGAGAAACGTAAGTTGCGTGAAGAGGTATTGAGATTGTTTGCCGAAGAAGGCATGAGGGTTATCAAGAAGATGCCGAAATGGAAGCCTGGCGTTCGATATGGAATGCCCGTAAAGGCTGAATACGAAATGCCGCTCAATTTCAAGATACATTATAATAATTATTAAGGTGGTTCGCAACGAATTCGTGCTTAACTACGTCATAATAATATGATACGATTAACGGACATCAACAAGACATATTTCGGAGCCCAACCATTGCATGTGTTGAAAGGTATCAACTTGCACATTCAAGAAGGTGAGTTTGTTTCCATCATGGGAGCATCTGGCTCGGGAAAGTCCACCTTATTAA
>OCTX011463084.1_pt1 | contig 11076 bp, 4 predicted proteins | sample 1539691 | NCBI WGS metagenome assembly OCTX01 (sample SAMN02144231, study PRJEB22623) | gut metagenome | biome: sheep rumen | host: Ovis aries | place: New Zealand | reverse complement strand
TACATTCAAGTGATGGACAGGAGCAAATGGAAATACAGCGCAGACAAGTGTAACGATAGCAGGATGAACATGTGGAGCATTAACATATAACGCGACATGGCAAGCGAACACATATAATATCAGTTATGTACTAAATGATTGAACACACGGAAGTAGCCATCCAACGACAGCGACATACGATACAGCATTCACAGTAAATAACCCAACTAGAGATGGATACACATTCTCATGATGGAAGATAACATGAATGGATAGTGTAACACATACATATGGAAGCGCAACAACGACAGAAACAAGTATAGCAAGTACGAAAGAAACAAGCTTCAAGAATTTGCATTCAACAAGTGGAGCAACAGTAACATTTGAAGCAATATGGGTAGATCAAACTCCTCCAACATTTACAGTAAGTAATACATCAGTAAATGAATCACAGAATCTGACTATAAATATCTCAGCAAGTGATAATGGAACATGATTACATGCACAGGCATACTCATGTAATGGAGGAAGTACATGGTCATCTACAGCAAGCTGTAATATGTGAGTACAGAACGAACCAACAACGTGAAGTGTACTAATTCAGGTAAGAGATAAGGCAGGAAATATCACATGAATGACAGTAAATTATCAGTGGAAGAATACAGCTCCAGTAAATGTAAATATCACAAATAATGGATCTAAATGAGAATGTAGTCCAATTACATATACAGCAAGCGCAACAGATACATGAGCTACATTTAACTATCAATGGTATGCATGAGCAAATTGTACAAATGCAATAAGTAGTGCTACAAGTCAAACATATACTCATACATTAAATAATCCATGAACATACTCATTGTATGTGAAGGTAAGTGATAGACAATGAAGCTGAACATGCAGTGCTGTAAACACAGCAACATGGAATAATATAGCGCCAACTGCAACAGACTTCAGCACATGAAATATTTCTAATAAATCTAGAAGTATAACATTGGCACAATTCTTAACATTATCAAATGCATGAGAATCAATATGTGGAACTAGTCAATTAAGTTTCAGTGGAGTAAAGACGAATGGAACAAAGTGAGCATGCGCAATAGCAAACGGTACATTAACATATACACCAGCAGCATGAAATACATGAAGTGATCGATGTGTAATAACAATAAAGGATAACGAAAATTCTACAGTAGATGTAAAAGTAACATTTAACGATATCGATACAGCGAAACCTACATGTACAATCACAGAAGCTGCATGTACAAGTGGAGCATTAGTTTTGACATTAACATGAAGTGAAGCATTACAGACTCCAAGTGGATGGACTCCAGTAAATTCGACAACATTTACAAAGAATGTAACAAATAATAACGCAGTCACAGTGACAGTAACAGATACAGTAGGAAATACATGAAGCTGTAGTATTACACCAACACATTATGATATAAGTGGACCAGCATTTACAGTGACTACTGGAAGTGTAGCAGAATGTGGTACATGAACAGCCACAATCAGTAATGTGCAACAGGTAGGATGTGCGTTAGCACACGAAAATTCATATAGTTGGGATGGATGATCTAATTGGTGAAGTCAAACTACACACGGAATTTATAGAGCATGAACATGAACACAAACTGTAACTCTAAGAGTAAGAGATACATTATGAAATTATACAGAGCAGAATGTATTATATGAATGGACAGATGCACCATTAGTAGTAAATACTACAAGCAAGAGCTTATGAGTATTGACAGGAAATAAGACTATAACGAGTGTAATAACTGATTTATGAGTAAGTGCATGAGGCTGTGAGACAATTACTCCAAGTGTAACTAATAGCTCTAATGCGACATGTACATTGAATGGAAACCAATTAACAATCAAACCAACAGCATGAAAAGATAACGTATCATGAAGCTGTACAATCAGATTTACAGATTGAGATACAACAAAGACAGCGACATATAATTTCACAGTAGATACGAAAGGACCAATAATTACGATTACATGACCAAGTTCAGATTGGGCAACAGGAAAAGTAGTAAGTGCGACAAGTAGTGATGCTACATCAGTAACAATGTACTACAGCACATGAACAAGTTCAACATGTAATAGTGCAACAAAACCTTATACAAAGAATACGGCAATACCATTTAATGCAGAAAGCGATAGTGGAACATATGTATGTTTCAGAGCTGTGGATACAAATGGAAATACAACATATAGTGGAAGTGCAGTAGTAAATAAGATAGATCGTACAGCACCAACATATACATTAACGAATCCAAATAATCTATATGAATGTAGTACATGAACAGCTACAATCAGTAGTGCAAATGATACATGAGTATGATTACATACGACAGCACCATATAGCTGGTCATGAGTATACTCAGCTAATACAGAATATATTTTGTATAGAGATACGACATGAACACAGACAGTGCCAGTAATCGTAAGAGATATACTTAATAATGCTACGACAGTGCAGAATGCAACATTCACATGGCAAGATGTAGTATTGAGTGGACATGATTTTACAGGACATGAAAATGTATGAAATACATGAAAGACGGTAGATTGGAAAATATTGAGTAATGCAAGTGCATGAAGCTGTGAATCAATAACAGCCTCATTAAAGACAGACTCAACTCATTGATCATGTACAGTAAATGGAAACAATATCACATATTCTCCAGATGATAATTATGAGTGAAATGATACATGTGTAATCACATTAACAGATCAAGATACTACAAAAGATATCACTGTAACATGGAAGAATATCGATACAACAGGTCCAGAGGTAGATCCAGAGCATGGAGCACCAGAATATCGATTTGTAAATTCTGGACATACAATACATATTCCATTGGATGTAATAGAATCTAAGTGAATAAATACATGAGAATTCACAGCAAGTGATATACATATTTATGTAAATTGAGTAGAAAAACAGCCAACTAAAACTCTGACTTATGATTCTGTAGTATGATGAACATATAAATATACACTTACATTGACCAACTTAACATGAGACTGAGAATTAAAGATATTCGTGCCTGCATGATCATTTACAGATACATCATGAAATCCAAATAGAGCCAAAGAATGGATATCAGAAACAACAGTAGATAATACAATTCCAACATGTGTTGCTACACAATCTCCTACAGTACAAACAAGTGGAAATGTAACTTTGACAGTAAATTATAATGTAGAAACAAATCAGATTTCCGAATGATATAGTTGGAATGGAACTACATTTAGCGAAAGTAAGACAAGTGTTGCGAGTGGAAACGGAAGATATACATGATACGTAAAGGATGCAGCATGAAATGTATGAAGATGTACTATAACAGTAAACAATATAGATAAGCAACCACCACAGGCAAGCTTAACATCTTCAAGCACACCAAAATCTAATACACAAAGATTAACATGAGTATGTACAGATACAGTATGAGTTACACAGTACTATATTTGAAATAGCTCTACACCAAGCTACAAGACGATAACAAGTACTACAAGTTTCACGACATGAATTGATATTACATCAGCATGAACATACTACTTCTTCTGTAAAGATGCTGCATGAAATGTAACAAGCAGTTCAAAGACATATGATAGTTACACAGTTTACAATATGCTAGAGAAAGAGGCATGAACACAATGATCGTACAATACGAATAATTATGCTGTCGCAAGTAGTGGTACATATATTGCACCAAGACAAACTACATTAACATTATCTAGTATATATACTATACCAGACAATGCTTTAGTAACTACATATAGATGATACTCAACAACTAATAGTGTAGCTACTCCAAGCACATCATCAACTACAACATTGAATGGAAATGGTAGTACATATTATGCATGGTTTGATAGAGAAAGATATACATTAGATTTGATAATAAATACATGAATAGACGTAATCAAATATGAAGTAAATGGAGCAAGTAGTTATGCATCGACACAGTCTACTCTTCATAATATAGAAGTAAAAGCCTGATCACAAATTAGTGCATATGCAGAAGCTAAGAGTGGATATACACATATAGATACAAGTTCATCTAATCCATGGAGTGTAACAGTTACTTGAAATAATACATTCTCGCCAGTAGCTGTAGCGAATAGTAATACACAGTATATAGTTTACCATTACGTAAAGATAGCATGAGAGAGTGGATATGAATTATCTAAGACAGACTTATTGTCATGAACAACAGATGAAGTATTAACATTATCAGCATTAGCTAAACAATTCTTGTGTGCACATTATGGTATGTGAAGTTTAACATGAACAGAAGCATGACCATGAGCAGAAGCGACACAGACAACAATTAAATGAGATGGATCTACAAAGATATACTTATATTATATTAGGAATAAACGAACAGTAACATTAACAGGAGATGAACATATAGAGAGTCTAGATGGAGATGGATTAGTTCGAGAATGTGGAAGTGAAGTACCAGTAAACGCAACACCTAAACCATGATACCATTTCGTAAGGTGGGATAGAGATGAAAGAGAAGAAAGAGAAGAGGAAGACCCATCTTCTGGATGAGGAACATCAACGCATTAAGTATGAGAGAATTAAAGATTAAAGGAGAGATTTAAAGCATCTCTCCTTTTTTTTATGCTGTATGTTCAGCTGAGTTTATACCGATGGCGGTACTGGGTAAAGATCTTAGGTGCTATACTCGTCATTCTGAATGAAGCGGTAGCGAAATGAAGAATCCATTGTGTGTTATGTTTTCTAGATTCTTCGGCAAAGTTTACGTCGCTAAGCGGTGCCTCAGAATGACAAAAAAGTGTTTACTTATGCGCTCCACTTTTAAGGGGAGTTGTCACGACAGTGACTGAGGGGTTGTTTGCCCCTTTCAAGGGGAAATGTCGCTTGCGACAAAGGGGTTTAAATCCCTCTCGGCTACGCCGTTTCCCCCTTTAAAAAGGGGGAACAAAAAAGTTCCCAGTTGCTAAAAATCCCCGGTCGCTACGCGCCAGCCCCTTTCAGTAAAGGGGCACAATTTTACATACAAGATTCTTTATTTTATTCAGAATGACAAAAAAGTGTTCACTTGATATAGTAGGATGATTATTTTTTGAGAGTTTGTTGTGCACTTTTCTTTGACTTTTTTTTAAATTCTAACATAATATATATGATTTTATGGTGATAGGAGATAAAAAATTCAAATTTTTTTATTTTTTTTGATTTTTTTTCAAAAATTTTATACTTTTTTTTGATTTTTTTTCATTTTTTTAAAATTTTACGATTATTTTTATATTAAAAAAGATATTAAATTTGAAAACTCTAGTTTATAACAGAGGATTCTTAATATAAAAAAGTCCCCAGAAATTTGCAAAAAAATTTTTTTTGAGTATAATTACTAAAGCATTTATTTTTATTTATTTTTTATTCAAATGTCCAACCTTAGGAAGTTTATCAGCATAAGTGCAGTAGCAATATTGGGGGCGACCAATTTGCTAACTCCATTATCTTATGCGGCCGATGTCAACGATTACGACGGTAAAAGTAATCCAATTCGAACGTGAAAATCGTTCAGCTTTATTATGCCAAACCATAATGTTTTTCTAAAGGCAATAACAGAGCCAAACACTTATTATGTAGAGTATCATGGTAATACTCATACATCATGAGAGATGTCTAGAGATGATTTCACTTATGATGATACATGATACTTGACAGCAAATGCTTTCGCCAAGACATGATATACATTCAGCGGATGGAATACAGAGGCTAATGGAGGTGGAACAGGTTATGTCGATGGAGCAGCAGTATTCAATTGGACAGCTGTAGACAGTTGACTAATAAATATCTATGCTCAATGGAAAGCTAACGGATATAATATTATATATGATCTAAATGATGATGATGGTGGAACCAGTTCATGAGTTCATTCTGGAGAGCCAGACTATTTAGCTTATGATCAAACATGAACTATTGCTAATCCATCCAGAACATGATATGGATTCTCAGGTTGGACTATCACAAACATGGATAGCGAAGATCATATAGTTGGATGAAATGCTTCCAATGCAACTAGTGCTACAGGAGTAACAGGAACATCATTTAAAAACCTACGTGCAACTAGTGGAGATGTAAACTTCAAAGCTATATGGAGCCCAGATCCACATACACCATATACAGTAGATCACTATCTACAAACGTTAACAGGAGGATATCCAGATGATCCAGAAGAAACAGACGAGTTGAGTTGAGCAACAGATTCAAAAGTAACTCCAGCTAGACACACATATACATGATTTACAGCTCCAGCAGGACAAGAAATAAATATTGATGCAGACGGAAACACAAATCTTGTATATCAATATACCAGAAACCATTATGGATTAACATTAGTGGCAGGTACATGAGTAAGTTTAGTAGCATGATCAGGTTTAGTTACTGCTAGAGATTCATCTAGTTCAAGTACAACAATTTCATTCTTATACGATGAACCAGTAACAGTAGACTTTGAACTTAAGTCATGATATACATGAGGAGTATGGACTGGATATAAAGGTACAGCATCTAGCTTCAATATGGAAGCAGCAAGTGGAACAAAGACAGCTTATGCAACTCCTATAACATATACAATTACATATAATACTAGATCAGGATCAGTAAGTCCTGCTAATCCAACAACTTATACAGTAGAATCTAGTGGTATCACATTGAATAATCCAAGTAGAATTCATAGTAAGTTCGCATGATGGACTGGATGAGTAATTGGAGGAACTCAATTAGCTGGACCAACAATGACAGTAACAATTCCAACATGATCTACATGAAATAGATCTTATACTGCTACATGGACATGTCTAAGCTGATATCATCTAAATGAAGCTCAGACACAATGTATGCCAAATAGCGATACAGAATATCATGTTAAACATCGATTCCAGACATTAACATGAGGAACTGATTATGAGCTAGTTGATACAACAACTCAGACATGAGAGACAGAACAAATGACTGATGCTAAAACAATAGCTCACACATGATTTGAAGTGCAGCCAATAGATAACCAACAAATTACATGAGATGGTAGTACAATAGTTGAGATTCGATATAACAGATTGAGTTACTCATGAACAATAACTGAAGTTACATGAATTACAGGAGCAACAGCTGACGGAGAATATTCTCATTGACCATTTAAATATGAAGATACAGTAGAACTTAATGCTGATGTAGAATCTGGATATACATTTACATATTGGACAGTAACAGATGCTAGTGGACATGCAGTTACAGTAACTAATTCTGGAAGCATAGATGAAGCTACATTTAAAATGCCAGCATCATCTGTAACAATCACTCCACATGTATCAGTAAATACATATGATATTACAATGATATTGCATAACGGAACATGAACATATCCAGAAACATATACAGTAGAGACACCAACATTCACATTAGAGACACCAACAAGAAATGATAGTGGTAGTGTATTCGAAGGATGGTCATGAACTGATATCACTACAGCACCACAGAAATCAGTATCAATTACTAAGTGATCAGTAGGAGATAGAACATACGAAGCTATATGGTCATGTAGAGCATGATACCACGCAGAAGGAGATAGTTGTGTAGCTAATGACTATACTGTTGTAATAGATTTGAACTACGAAGATGGACATGGAACAACAGAATCAACAGGATTCACATATGATAAACCATGAACTATTGAGAATCCAGAACAATCATGATATGACTTTGCATGATGGATTGTAACATGAATTACTGGAGGTAATGCAACTGCAGATGGAGATACAATAACTAGTGGATCAATAACATCTGGAACTGTGTTCGAGAATTTGACTACAGTTAGCTGAGGAACAGTAACACTTACAGCTCAATGGACAGCAAGAGATGATACTAAGTATGTAGTACACCACTACATCAAGAATGTAGGAGAAAATACTTACACACATAGCGGAGATGTAGAATACACATGAACAACTAATACTGATGTAACATTCACTGAAGTATTAAAGACATTCACAGGATTTACATATAGTGGATGATACTTAACTGGATGAACAACTCGTCCTACATCAGGAGCTGTAACTACAGCAAAGATTGCTAAGGATGGAAGCTTAGAGATCTACTTGTACTACGATAGAAATAAGTTGAATGTATACTTGAGTGGAGATGCTCATATCGGAGCATTAAGTGGAGCTGGACAATACGAATATGGAGAAGAAGTTACAGTTTCAGCTACAGTTAAGACATGATACCATTTCAAAGAGTGGAGAAAGAAGAAAGATAATACATTCAATGAAGATTTATAGTTGAAGTTTATCCTTGACTAACATAGAATAGAGAGAGCGGAGGCTCTCTCTATTTTTTTATTAAGATTTACCCAAATTTTTGTTATTCTGAATGAAGAATTCAATCAGAAGAGTAAGGCACATACAGGATCCTTCACCTTCGGTTCAGGATGACGAACTACCGTCATTCTGAAGCCGATTTATCGGCTGAAGAATCCAGTTGGTATTATATTGAAGGTTACCCAGTTTTTACAAATGTTTCCCAAAAATTAATTACAGCTGAAATGATAAAATTTCATTCAGATTAAAAAAATTTTTTCTCCATATTTTTTTACAAAAAAAGTCAAAAAAACTGGCTATAAATGTTGACTTTGAATGCAATATTCCTATAAATAATATGTGTAAACTCTTTGTGTGAAAAATAAAAAAACAAAACAAAAGAAAAATGACTTTTTATTTGTGTTTGAACTCCCTCATTAGATGTTCAAGGTTAAAAGATTTTTTAGTTTAACGTTATTTGTGATTGGGGGATTGATTGGAGCTTCATTGCTTACACATTTTTCTGTTGCTCAAAATTATTGACCAACGGCAAGTAATCTGTTGGGTAAGTCATTTAAGTTTTTGATGCCAAATTATTCATTATATCTCTATGCAATAACTGAGCCAAACAGATATACAATTCATTTTGATGGAAATTGAAGTACATCATGAAATATGAGCAATATGAACGTACTTTATGATCAAAGTGTGAATTTGATACCAAATAAATTTATAAAGGACTGATTTACTTTTGAGTGATGGTCTACTAGTGCAGCATGAGGGATAGAATATTCAGACCAAGCAGAAGTATTGAATTTAACTACAGTAAATTCATGAGAAATAACTTTATATGCACAGCGGACAGATAAAGAAGTGCCATATATAATTGAATATTATCAAGAGAATGTAGACTGAACATGATATGATTTAGTATCTACAGGTATAGACTATGGAATGGTTGGACCTCAAATAATAACTACAGGACAGGTATATACATGATTTACATTACAGACATGAACAGAAGTAAATATTGTTTCTGGATGAACAGTGCCATATTACTACATGAGAAATACATACAACTTAACAGTAAAGGATAGAGATGACGTTTTGATAAATTCATGAATTAAATATTGAGCAAATATTCCATTACCTGCAGATCCAGAATGGACATGAAATTCATTTGATTGATGGAATAATTTGCCATGAGATGGAAAGATGCCAGCAAATGATCTTGAGCTAACGAGTAGATGGACGTATGGAGAACATACAATAACATTTGATACTGATTGATGAACAGAAGTAGCTCCTATAACTGCAAATTATGGTGATGTAATTGAAGTACCAGCACCTCCAACAAAAGATTGATATGAATTTGTAAGATGGGAGCCAGCACTTCCAACTACAATGCCTTATGATGATATCACAGTTAAAGCTATATGGAAAGAAGTGAGTAAATGATGAGGACGGAGTGGATGATGAGGAAGGTGAGGATGAAGTACTGACGAACCTGAATGAGAACAGGAGCATGGATCAGCCACTCAAAATCCAGAATGAACTAGTAATAAAGGTGAAATTGAAGTGCTAATTGCATATATGTGGGCACGTAATAGATGAATTGTCGAAACGCCTCGAAAGATTTCAGATCCAGATGGATATATCCCAAGATGAGATATGGCAGAGATGTTGGTAAAATTCACGGAAAATGTTCTATGAAAAAAGATTCCATCAAGGATACCTGCTAAATGTAGTTGGTGAGATCCTGCAAGAGATTGGAAGTCTCCTGAGACTAAAGTTTATGCAGAAAAAGCTTGTGCATTGTGAGTAATGTGAATTAGAATGGATAACTTTATGCCAAATAAATTAGTAGATAGAGCAGAATTCTGAACAATTTTGTCCAGATTGTTACGGTGAGATAAATATGACGTAGTAGATGCAACAGCAACGAAATTATATTATGCAAGACATTTGGAAGCACTTAATAGAGAATGAATTATGACACAGATAGAGAATCCAACTTCTAGATATGAATTGAGAAAATGGGCATGGTTGATGCTGATGAGAGTGAAATCTTAAAATAAAAAAGGTCACATAAAAGTTGTGGCCTTTTTTGATTGTTTAATTGAATAATTTATCTATCCAAAATTAATTCATTAACTGTGAATGTAGAAATAGTAACATCTCATTGTAATTGATATTTTGATTTAATTCAAGCGATAGCCTGTTTCATTGAAGTGATTCATTTCGTATTCGGTAGAATTAATCCTGTTTTTTCTCATGTAGTTTCAGCAAGAAATACTCAATTAATTTTTGGATCCATGTTGAGAAATGTAGCGACATCCTTTTGCTCAACTATTTCGTTTACTACATCTATTATGATGTGCTTAGTTTTGGATTCTTGAGCCTTCAATATTCAATTGTATAATAAATTTATCATTTCTTCCAATGTTTTGTCGGTAGTCAAAACACCATTTGAAATTAATAGATTTTCTTTTTCATCAAATAGAGAAAAGAAAAGTCAGATTTTGTCTTCTGATTTGTATTTACTGTAAATTAATTTTTTGATTTCTTCGAGCATGATAACATTAAAACATAAACACTATAAATTATATACAATCAAATAGATAATGCAAAATATTTCTCTTGCTTTTTTATAAAAATGTTATACTATATCATGGTAAACAGATTTTTTATTTCCTGATCATTTATAGAAAAACAAAAATAATACCAGTTATTTACTCTGTA
>OCTX012251874.1_pt1 | contig 11077 bp, 4 predicted proteins | sample 1539691 | NCBI WGS metagenome assembly OCTX01 (sample SAMN02144231, study PRJEB22623) | gut metagenome | biome: sheep rumen | host: Ovis aries | place: New Zealand | reverse complement strand
CCCGCCGGAGAGCCGGCGGAAGAGCCGGCCGAGGAACCGGTTCCCACGCCCGAGTACCGGCTCTTCTGGATCAACGCCACGAATGAAGAGCTCACGGTGGACGGCGAGGCTGTCCCGGCGAAGAGCGTCCTGCTCTCGGAGAGCACCGCGTTCCAGCAGGTCGCCTTCCGGCCCGACGGCAGCCGCCTGTACATCAACCGCGGCGACGCGGATATGGGCTACGGCGACAGCAACGATCCCAAGGTCACGGCGCACAACACCGCGCTGGTGACCGGTGACGGGCCTTTCGACATGTTCCTGATGGACGGCACGGAGCTGCTCCTCATTAACAACACCGACGAGCCCATGGAACTGCGCAGCAGCGAGCAGCAGACCGAACTGACCCTCGCGCCCCGCAGCGCCGTGAAGGCGGACCGCGGCGCCCTGTCCTTCGTGGACGCGATCTTCCTGGCGGACGGCCGCACGGTCCTGATCCACGGCGACAACAGTGTCAACGGCCGCGTGGTGCGCTACGGCGCCGGGCAGTCGGACACCTTGATCAACGGCCGCTACAAGGTCATCGAGGCCCGGGATATCCCCACGGCGATCCTGAACGGCGGCGCGAATCCCAACGCCCCGTCCGACCCCGACCGCAAGGTCTTCTGGCTGAACCCCACAGAGGAAGCCTTCGAGATGGCGGGCGACGCCGTCCCGGCGAAGTCCCTCACCGAGGCCACCGTGGACGTGACCGGCTTTACCCTGGTGAACTTCCCCGAGAAGCACGAGCGCGTGATCCTGAACCTGACGGGCACCGCCTGGAAGACCATGAGCGGGAAGGACCTGGGCCTGGTTCAGACGCTGGTGCACCGGACCGCGGACAACGCCACGATCCATCCGGACCGCAGCCTGAGCTGGGATGACACCCTGACCCGGAGCTTTGTGCCCTGGATCGATCTCGATCCCATGCTGGACGGCAGCGGCAAGCTCTGGTGGGTGAACACCACCGCGGAGGACATCACCGTCGCGGATACGCAGGGCGAACAGGTGATCCCGGCCGGCGCCAAGGTCGAAAACACCCTGGCCGACACCGTGATCCCCTTCCTGTATCCGAACCGGCTGACCGCCGTTATGGTGGAACCGGACGACAGCGTCAGGCTCGAGACAGTCACCGATGAAAAGGTGCTGCTGGCGTATATCAACCTGGGCGGCAAAGTGAACGCCCGCAGCGGCGCCATCGCCGAAAAGGGATTCACGGCGGCGGAGCCCGGAACGGACCTGGACATCACCGTCCTGGCCGACGGCAGGCTCCTGCTGGTGAACACCGCCAATGAGGAAATCGAAGCCTTCGGCGCCAAGGTGCCGGCCGGCGGATTCGCCACGGCGGAACCCGAGGAATCCTTCGTCATGCGGGCCGAGACCATGATCCAGGAGGCGGAGGAGGACGAAGAAGCCGCGGAGGCCGCCGAACCGCAGGAAGTGGCCCTCGACGTTTACATCAACCGCAGCGGCAGCAAGATCAGCACCCTCTCGGGCGACATCGACGCGTTCGCGCTGAAGAGCGTCAGCGGGCGGACCGCCCTGGACGCCGCGGTGCTGGAAGACGGCTCCCTGTACTGGATCAACCCGACCGAGGAACCCATCGAGATCCTCGGTGAGACCGTCCCGGCCACCGGCGTGGCCAGGAGCGGCCAGACGGACGAACTCCTGATGTACTTCCTGCCCGATGAGGTGGAAACCGCGGCCGCGCCCGTGGTGGCCTCCGGCTCGACGAAGGAAGTCGACAAGAACCAGATTCACTTCAGCTGGACCATGGGCTGGGTGCTCGGCGCTGTGCTGCTGCTCCTCCTTGCTGTGCTGGCTTACATCCTCGTGATCAAGCCCGGCAAGCCCTACAGCCGGAAGAAGCTCATCGTCTTCGGCGTCCTGGCGGCGCTGGCGCTGGCCCTGATCGTCTTCTCGGTCATCAACGCCATGAACATGAGCGCCGAGATCAAGGCGGACGCGGAAGCCAAGGCGGCCGAGGAAGCCAGGGCGGCTGAAGAGGCCGCCGCCAAGGCCGCAGCCGCCGTGGAGGTCCTGAAGACCGACACCGTGGGCCGCGTGTACATCAACCGCAGCGGCGTTGCCATCAGCGCCACCAGCGGAAACATCGACGCCGCTTCTGTCCGCTCCGTGCGCGACAACAGCAGCGCGGACATCTTCCTGACGGAGGACAACCGGCTCTGGTGGGTCAACAACACGGACGAGGACCTGGTCCTCTTCGGCGAGACCGCCAAGGCCAGGGGCCTGACGCAGAGCCAACTGGAAGACACCCTCCTGGTGTACTTCCCGCCGGAGACCGCGGACGCGACCCGCGTCTATGTCAACCGCACCGACAAACCCATCCGCAGCATCGGCGGCGAGATCGGCGCCATGCAGATCAAGAAGGCCACCGACAGCAACGACCTGGACATCCTGGTGCTCTCGGAGACCGAACTCGTCCTGGTGAACACCACCTTTGAGCCGCTGACGGTCAAGGGACTGGGCGTCACCGTGGAGCCGAGGAGCGAGAAGCGCGTGACGGTCAGCGAACCCTTCCTGACCCTCTTCCCCGAAGCCGAGAAGACGGAGACGGCGGAAGCCGAAGCCGCGCCCGCGGAAGAGGAGAAGAAGACCCCCGTCACCCGCCTGTATGTGAACCTGACCGGCGAACCCCTGATCCGCACGGTCACAAAGGTCGAGGATGAGGTCCGCACGGTGGACGAGACCGAGATCGCCTCCCTGGGCGTGCTCAGGGTCAGCGACACGACCCCGCTGGACATCATCCGGAACGAAGCCTATGACCTCTGGTGGGTCAACAGCACCGACGCCGAGGTCACGGCGGGCGGCACGGCCGTCCCCGCGAAGGCGAACGCGCCGCTGACCGACCTGCAGGGCGCGGCCCTGGAGGTGCTCATCTTGCCGGAGGGCGGCTGCCTGCTGATCAACCGCGGCGAAGCGGCGGTGACGGTGGGCGACAAGGAGATCGCGCCGGGCAAGAACCTGAAACTGGATGATCCGGCGGAAACCCTGCCCTGGACGGTAGACGCCCTGATCATCAACCTGACCGACACGGAAGCGACGATCGGCGAGACGACCCTCGCACCCTTCGGGTGCGGGGCCCTCGCCGGGGTCCCGCTTCCTGACGAACCTCCCGCGGAGGAAACGCCCGCGGACACGGAAGAAACGACAAAGGAAGGGGGTGACGGAGAATGATGGCGCGCAAGAAGAAAGACAAGAGCCAGCGCTGGACCCTTTCGGACAGCATCACCGCGCTGATTCCCATCAATGACAACTTCGACACCATGCGCTCCCGCAACGCCCGGACCGGCATCCTCTTCATCCTGCCGCTGATCATCGGCTTCCTGGCCTTTGAACTAGGACCGCTGATCCAGTCCTTGACTATGTCATTGAGCAATGTAGCGTTGGTTCCAGGTAAAGGTTATATTATGGACTGGAACGACTTCTATAACTACAAATACGCAATGACAATTGACCCGAACTTTAACAAATATCTGGTAGAAGAACTGGGTCGAATGGCAATTAACGCCATTGCGACTCTGGTGCTGTCCTTCGTCATCGCGGTCATCCTGAACCAGAAGTTCAAAGGCCGCACCCTGGCCCGTGCCATCTTCTTCCTCCCGGTGATCCTGGCCTCTGGCGTGCTGCCGGGTGTAGAGAACCAGTTGACCTTCAATATGATGCAGGGCGTCTCGGATGAGATCGCGGCCCAGTCCGGCGTGAACATCTCCGGCGCGCTGCAGGATCTGCTGCAGGTCTCCGGCATCGGCAGCGGCGTCTTCACGGTCCTGTTTGACATGATCGACGCCATCTATGATATTGTCATGGCCAGCGGTATCCAGATCATCGTCTTCCTCTCCGGCCTGAGCGCCATCTCGCCCTCCCTGTACGAGGCGGCGGACGTGGAAGGCTGCACGGCCTGGGAAGCCTTCTGGAAGATCACCTTCCCGATGGTCTGCCCCTTGCTGTTGGTGAATGCCATTTATACGATCGTTGACTTCTTTATGAAGAACAATAACCAGGTTATTGAATGGATTAACGACCGATCGGCGCGTGGTTACTTTGGTGAAGCAACTGCTATGAGCTGGATTTACTTTGGTGTGGCGCTTGCATTCATCGGCATCGCATCCGCCATCATCTCCAGGGGGGTGAGCCACTATGAGAACTAAGAAAATGAAGCTCCCACAGGAGAAAAAGACGTCTGCTAATAAGCGTAGCGGCGGGTACATTTTCAAGGCCGGTGTGAAAAAGTGGACGATCTCCATCGTCCGCGGCCTGCTGATTTTCGGCCTCTGCTTCATGATTATCCAGCCAATGCTTGAACGGTTTTCTATTTCCATCATGCAGGAGAAAGACCTCTATAATTCCACTGTGGTCCTCCTCCCGAAAAATGTGACCCTCGACAACTATCGAATCGTTTTCGACCTGACCAACTTTCCCCGGTCCATGATCAACACGCTCTGGGTGTCTCTCCTGGTCAGCGTCCTGCAGGTAGCAGCCTGTACGCTGGTGGGCTACGGCTTTGCCCGGTACAATTTCCCGCTGAAAAAACTCTGGTTTGCCTGCGTGGTGGCCATCATCATCATCCCGCCGCAGACCATCGCGACGCCGCTGTTCCTGCATTTCCGCGAGTTTGACGTGCTGGGCATCTTCCACGCCCTGACCGGCGAGCCGTACAACATGCTGGGCAGCATCACGCCCTACGCCCTGATGAGCATTACCTGCATGGGCCTGAAGAACGGCCTGTACATCTACATGCTCCGGCAGTATTTCGAGGGCATCCCGAAGTCCCTGGAGGAAGCCGCGTTTGTGGACGGCTGCTCCACCCTCCGCACCTTCACGAAGATCATGCTGCCCGACGCCATGCCGACGGTGCTCAGCTGTTTCCTCTTCGCCTTTGTGTGGCAGTGGACCGACCTGTTCTACACCCGCAACTTCATCCCCTACAACACGACGACTCCCATGTATTCAACAGAGCTCTCGTCAATACTTACTCGAGTGGGTCGGTATTTCTCTGCGGATGCCGATAAGCCCATTGTAGTGCCACCTGCGCGCCAGCAACAAGTGGTTTCCATCGGCGTGCTGGTCTGTTGCATCCCGCTGATCATTCTTTACATTTTCACACAAAGAACTTTTGTGGAAAGTATTGCAATGTCCGGCTCAAAGGAGTAAAATGGACATGCTTTCCCGGACGGAGGTGTCCGGCCTGACAACTGAATCTATGCACGGGACCGGACTTTGCGGTCGAACCGTGTGTGGAAAATAAAAAGGAGGAACCCAACATGAAGAAACTGGTTTCCCTGCTTCTGCTGGCCGCGATGATGTGCGCGATCCTGGTCCCGGCTCTGGCCGAGTATCCGGAGGTGGTCGAAGGCATCGACTTCGGCGGCGCCACCATCTACATCTATGACTACTGGTCCGGCGACGGCGCCCGCGTTGAGAATCCCAGCGAGGAGCAGGCCGCTCAGTATGCCTATCGTGACTGGCTGGAACAGACCTACAACTGCAAGATCGTCCAGATGCAGAAGGGTGACTGGGGCTCCCAGATCACGGAGTTCAACAACTTCATTGCTGCTCCCGACTACAGCTACTATACTCTGTGGATCATCGAACCCGGTTCCATTCTGAATTCCCTGAAGCAGGGCTACTTCGCCGCCTGGAACAACGATCTGATTGACCTCTCCGATGATAAGTGGAACAAGGCGACCTCTGACCGCATGACGTTGGGCGGCAAGGTGTACGGTGTGTATACTGGTGCGACCGAGCCCCGCGGCCTGCTCTATTTCAACAAGAAGGTTCTGGCTGATGCAGGTATTGACTACAATGAAATTCTGGACCTGCAGCTTTCTGGACAGTGGACATGGGATGCTTTTGAAGAGTATCTCAAGAAGTTGACCTACGATACCGATGGCGATGGCATTAATGATGTCTACGGCCTGATCGGCTCCGGTGATGACTTCTACATGCTGGCCGTTGCGAACAATGGCGGCGCGATGTTCGACATCGTTGATGGCAAGCTTACCCCCACCATGAATAATGATGTGGTTTATGAAGCCCTGAACTGGGCCAAGCGCATTTGGACTACTTATACTGCTCCTCAGCCCGAAGGCACGAACTGGGACTGGTGGAAGGATGCTTGGAAGCAGGGCTATTGCGCGTTTGAGATGTATCAGGGCTATGCCGGATTTAACCCCGGTGCGGGCGAATTTGCCGACATGGCGGATCCGTGGGGTGCTGTCATGTTCCCCGTTGGCCCCAACGGCGACACCTATAAGCACATCTCCAGTGACAACATCACTGTCATCCCCAACATCTATGATGAAGATACCACCGCGAAGTTGACCTTCATCTATGACATGTGGACCCGTCCGACCCCCGGCTACGACGATGACTATAGCTGGATCGGAGACAAGTACAACTCTACCGACGCCCGTTCGGTCGACGAGACCTACGCCATGATGCGCGAGAACGAGCATGCGGTCGGCAATCTCTGCGTGAACCTCGGCACGCAGAACGACGTTCTGGGCAGTCCCCTGCTCTGGCAGATCGGCGGCAATGATCCCGCTGCTCTGATCGAAGCGAACATGGCTTCCTGGCAGGCAATGTGCGACGAGTTCAATGATTTTGCAAAATAATCTGATCATCTGAGCACAGCCCCCGCGAGAAATCGCGGGGGCCTTTTGCACACAATCATCACTCCTGTGATTCCGCCAAAACAAACAAAAAAGCAGGTGATGGGAATCGAACCCACGTGACCAGCTTGGAAGGCTGGAGCTCTACCATTGAGCTACACCTGCAGAGAAAAGAAAATGGAGCGGTAGACGAGGCTCGGACTCGCGACCTCCACCTTGGCAAGGTGGCGCTCTACCAACTGAGCTACTACCGCAAGAAGGAAGGGGAAAGAGGATTGGATGCGGACGAAGAGACTCGAACTCTTACGTCATAGACACTGGAACCTAAATCCAGCGCGTCTGCCAATTCCGCCACGCCCGCATGCCAGAGGCAGATGGGTGTGACCCATTGGAGATTCGAACTCCAGACACCTTGATTAAAAGTCAAGTGCTCTGCCAACTGAGCTAATGGGTCACGCAGACTGGGGTGGCAGGAATCGAACCTGCGCGTCGGGGAGTCAAAGTCCCCTGCCTTACCGCTTGGCTACACCCCAACGCAGGTTGACATCTGCCTCTGGCAGCAGACCGGGAAAAATGGGGTGAGTAGTGGGACTCGAACCCACGCCATTCAGAGCCACAATCTGACGCTCTACCACTGAACTATACCCACCACGACGCGCGCCTGGAGGGGCTCGAACCCCCGACCCACGGCTTAGAAGGCCGTTGCTCTGTCCAACTGAGCTACAGGCGCACAGCCCATGCCGCCAGTCCCTTCCCAGCGCGTCAGCACACGTGCTGACAAATATGGATTATAGCATAAATTCGGGCTTTGTCAATGGTGGATTTTGGAGCTTCCGGCGGGCCGCGGGCGGCTCGCTTTTTTCCGGTTCCCCCTTTTCTTCACCCGCGGGTTGTGCTATACTGTATTCGTTGAAATCCGCCTGACGCGGAATCACGAAGGAGCGAATCACGATGAACAAAATCGGTGTGCTGACCAGCGGCGGCGACGCGCCGGGCATGAACGCGGCGGTGATGGCGGTGGCCCGGAGCGCGGCCATGTACAACATGCCCCTGGTGGGCATCAAGCGGGGCTACAACGGCCTGCTGCGCAAGTCGACCAGCCTCTATGACGATATGGAAGAGATGCGCCTCGACACGGTCCTGGACATTGCCGACCAGCCGGGCACCTATCTGCGCACGGCCCGCTGCATGGAATTCATGGACCCCGCGTGGCGCGAGGTGGCGGCCAACACCCTGCGGGCCATGGGCATCGACGGCCTGGTGGTCATCGGCGGCGACGGCTCCTTCCACGGGGCGGAATACCTGTGCCAGCTGGGCATCCCCTGCGTCGGCATCCCCGGCACCATCGACAACGACCTGCCCTACACCGAGATGACCCTGGGCTTTGACACCGCGGTGAACGTCTGCGTCAATGCCGTGCGCGCCATCCGCGCCACCAGCCGTTCCCACGACCGGCCGCATGTGGTGGAGGTCATGGGCCGTCACTGCGGCGACATCGCGCTGACCACCGCGGTTTCCACCGGCGCGGAGATCGTCATCGTCCCCGAGGTTCCGTGGAGCGTGGAGGACGTGGCCCAGCGGCTGAACCGCCAGCTGGCCAAGGGCAACAGCCGCGCCACGATCGTCGTGGCCGAGGGCTGCTGGGAATCCATGAAGCCCTTCGACATGTACACCTTCCTCAACAGCCACGGCAAGAAGTGCTATGAGGGCGAACCCATCAGCGCCGTGCGGTTTGCGTCCATCATGAAGCGCATGTGCGGCATGGTGGAGGCCCGGGCCACCGTGGTGGGCTACACCCAGCGCGGCGAGACGCCCACCGCCCGCGACTCTGCCTTCGCCTTCGAGGCCGGCCACCTGGCGGTCCGCCTGCTGCGCGACGGCATCTCCAACCAGGTCATCGGCATGAAGAACGGCCGGGTCTTCTACACCGCCATCGACACTGCCCTCCAGGCCAAGCGGGAATTCCGCAAGGACCTCTACGACCTGGTCAACGAAATGTAAGGCTTACAGTTCGCGCCGCTCCCTTCGGGGGGCGGTTTTTCCGTGCTCCGGGTGACATTTCGGGGTTTCCGGCGGTCATTTGGGTCGAAAAAGCAGGGCTTTGGCGCGCGCAGTATTGAAAAACAGGACCTTTTGCCGTATAATTGGGACGAATCCGAAAACCAAAGATCTCGTGATTTCCGACCCTTCGGAAAGAAAGGAATGACAGGCGATGAAATTCACCGGACTGACCAAGGCGCAGGTGGAGGAGAGCCGCAGGCAATACGGCGCCAACACCCTGACGCAGATCCCCCCGGATCCCCTGTGGAAGAAGATCCTCGAGGGCTTTAAGGACCCCATGATCATGATCCTGCTGGTGGCCCTGGCCATCCAGGTGGTGCTGTTTATCCTCGGCGACCACTGCGCCAAGGTCATCAAATCCGACACCCAGTGGTACGAGCCGGTCTGCGTGCTGGTGGCCATCCTGCTGGCCAACGGCGTGGCGTCCGTCTCCGAACACAGCCAGGAGGGCAAGGCCAATCTCCTGAAGGCCGAGGAAGAGTCCAAGGAGATGTGCAAGATCCTCCGTGAGGGCGAGATCCACGAGATGCACGTCTCCGAGGTCGTGGTGGGCGACATCATCTACCTCCAGGCCGGCGACAAGCTCCCCGCCGACGGCGAGATCGTCGAGGGCGAGGTCATGGTGGACCAGGCGGCCCTCAACGGCGAGACCGAGGAGGCCCGCAAGGGCGTCAACGAAAAGGGTGAGGAATACAACACCCGCGACCTGCTGAACACCTGCTACGCCTACCGCGGCACCGTGGTGGTCTCCGGCGAGGCCTACATGGAAGTCAAGGTCGTCGGCGACAAGACCCTCTTCGGCGAGCTGGCCCTGGAGGTGCAGGAGGACAGCCGCGAGACGCCGCTGCAGGTCAAGCTGGGCAAGCTGGCCAAGCAGATCTCCATGTTCGGCTATATCGGCGCGGCCGCTATCATCGTGGCCGTGATCCTGATCAACATCTTCAACGGCCATGTGGCCAGCCCGGAATTCCAGGCGAGCCCGGTGGCCAACTGGGTCAGCCTGGTGATCGAGGCCGTGACCGTGGCCGTGACGATCATCGTCTGCGCGGTGCCCGAGGGCCTGCCGATGCTGACCTCGATCCTGATGTCCTTCCAGTCCATCCGCATGATCAAGGACAACGTGCTGGTCCGCAAGATCAACGGCCTGGAGACCGCGGGCTCCCTGTCCCTGCTCTTCACCGACAAGACCGGCACCATCACCGAGGGCCGCCTCTCCGTGGTGGAACTGGCGACCGGCAACCAGCGCATCTTCACCAAGCTGAACGAGCTGCCCGCCTCCATGCGGACGGACGTCATCACCGGCATCGGCCTGAACAATTCCGCCATGGTCTCCGGCAACGAGATCATCGGCGGCAACTCCACCGACCGCGCCATGATGGCCTTCCTGCTGGGTGAGAACGCCGTCAACGAGATGAGCCGTGATGACATCATCGCCTTCAACCCCTTCAACTCCACCAAGAAGATGTCCGACGTGACCATCACCGTGAACGGCCAGTCCATGACCTATATCAAGGGCGCGCCGGAGCGCATCATCGAGCGCTGCTCCAGTTACATCAACGAGGACGGCGAGGTCAAGCCCCTGAACCTGGAGACCCAGTCCTCCCTGCTGACCTACATGGACCGCCAGGCGGGCCGCTCCATGCGCCTGCTGGGCGTGGCCAAGACCGCGGGCGATCCCGACGGCAAGGACCTGACCCTGGTCTGCGTGCTCTCCATCCGCGACAACGTCCGCAAGGAAGTCATCCCGGCCATCGCCGAGGTGCAGGGCGCGGGCATCCAGGTGGTCATGGTCACCGGCGACCGCAAGGAGACCGCCGTGGCCATCGCCCGGGAGTCCGGCCTGCTGAAGGAGCCCACCGACATCGCCATGACCAGCCAGGAGATGGCGGAGAAGACCGACGACGAGCTGAAGAAGATCCTGCCCAACCTGCGCGTGGTCGCCCGCGCGCTGCCCACCGACAAGAGCCGCCTGGTGCGCATCGCCCAGGAGCTGAACCTGGTGGTCGGCATGACCGGCGACGGCGTGAACGACTCCCCGGCCCTGAAGAAGGCCGACGTGGGCTTCGCCATGGGCTCCGGCACGGAAGTGGCCAAGGAGGCTGGCGACATCACGATCCTCGACGACAACTTCACCTCCATCGACAAGGCCATCCTCTACGGCCGCACGATGTTCAAGTCCATCCGGAAATTCCTGATCTTCCAGCTGACGGTCAACGTGGCCGCCGTGCTGACCTGCTTCCTGGCGCCCTTCTTCGGGGAGAACGAGATCCTGACCGTGGTGCAGCTGCTGCTGATCAACCTGGCCATGGACACCCTGGCGGCCATCGCCTTCGGCTCCGAGCCCACGCTGAAGGAGTACATGAAGG